>Ga0208624_1000052_pt1 | contig 64042 bp, 69 predicted proteins | sample Knorr_S23_td_DCM_FD_185607 | JGI IMG/M metagenome (GOLD analysis project Ga0208624, IMG submission 185607) | Marine microbial communities from Southern Atlantic Ocean transect - Knorr_S23_td_DCM_ad_71m_LV_A (SPAdes) (version 2) | ecosystem: Environmental > Aquatic > Marine > Oceanic | place... | reverse complement strand
TGCTGTTGAAGAAACTCCTGCTGTTGAAGAGGCTCCTGCTGTTGAAGAGGCTCCTGCTGTTGAAGAAACTCCTGCTGTTGAAGAAACTCCTGCTATTGAAGAGGCTCCTGCTGCTGAAGAAACTCCTGCTGTTGAAGAGGCTCATGCTTCTGATGAGGCTCCTGCTACAGAAGATAATTCTTCACCAGATAAATAATTATCTAAGGATTACTTACTTCAATTTTTCTTGTAGACTGTTTTTAAATCCAAAATATTTAATGCGTTATTATCTAATCCTATAATATTTTTTTGTTTTAACCTAACGCTCATATCATAATATAGTGGCACTATCGGAGAATACTCAGAAATAATTTCCTCCATTCTCATGTAAATTTTGTTGAGTTGCTCCTTATCTTTTATTATTAGTGTTTGCTCATAAAGACTATCATATTCTTTGTTTGTAAAGAATGTATAATTTGGACCAAATGGTGTGTGATTTTTTGAGTAAAAAAGTGAAAAATAGTTCTCTGGATTTGCATAATCAGCAATCCAGCTGGCTCTAAAAACATCGAATTTTCCTGTTGCTTTTCCTTGTCTTAAAATTGATGGGGGAGTAATATTAATTTTTAAATTAATATTCAATGACTTTAATTCAGATTGAATAAACTCTAGTACATCTAAATATTGAGCATCAGTGGTTAAATTTATAGTTATATTTTCAACATTATTAATTTGTTTATATTCATTTAAATATTTGCTAGCCAAATCAATATTTTTAAAATATCTATTTGCATAAAAATTATCATTTAATCCATTTGGAACTAGACCGCTTTTAGCAGGATAGCCTATATTTTTTCTTAAGAATTTCATCATTTTTTCTCTGTCAATGGCGTAGTTAATTGCCTTTCTAAGAAGTAAGTCCTCTTTCAGGTTTGTCGATGTATTAAAACCAATGTATTCAGTATTTAAATATGGGCTTTTTGAAAGATTATACTTGTCACTTAAATTTTCATTAAGATTTCCATCTATATTAAATATTTGATCAATAATGGTGTTTTCAGGTGAGCTTATGAAATCTAAATTTCCGGACAGAAATTCCATAAATTCACTTTTTTTATCTGGTATAAACCTAATAGAAATTCCGTCTAAATAAGGAAGTTTATTTCCAGATTCATCAAATTCATGATAATTTTCATTTTTAACTAAAACTAACTTAATATTTTCATCCCATCTTTTGAATTTAAATGGCCCTGTTCCTATAGGTTTTTTTGAAAATGAGCTACCCAAGGAATCAACAATCTCCTTAGGTACAACAGAACAATACTTCATTGTTAGAATTTCAAGAAAAGAATTAAATTCTGTGAAAAGTTCAATTTGAAAAATTGAATCATTTATCGCTTTAAAACTTTTAACATTATTTAAAACCCAAGCACCTGGAGATGCAATATTCTTATTTATTAATCTATTAAAACTATATTCAAAATCATGTGCATTAACTACCCTGGATTCACCATTTTTAAAGTAGGTTGATTCATGGAAGTAAATATTATCTTTAATTTTAAAACTGTAAACTTTTTTATCATTGCTGATTGTCCAATCTTCAGCAATATCTGGTAAAATATTGAGGTTTTTATCCATTCTAACTAAGCCATTGAAAATTTGATGCGTTGGCCAAATATTTCTTAATGTAGAGGAAAATGCTGGATCAAGTGAACTAATATTTGAATATTCATTATATCTGAATATATCTTTTGAGCTATCTAAGTTATTTTCACATCCTAATAGTAAAAATATAATAATTGCTAGAGTTCTTTTAATCATATCATTTAGAATATAAAATTATATTTGCAAAAAAAATAATTGAAGGTAGCATTCAAAACATTAGGTTGTAAACTAAATTACTCAGAAACATCATCAATTTCAAGAGAATTTATCAAAAAAGGATTTCAAAAAGTAAGCTTTAATGAAACATCAGATATTTACATAATAAATACATGCTCAGTTACTCAAAATGCAGATAAAGAATTTAAATATCTAGTAAATAAAGTTAAAAAGAGTAATCCCGATTCTTCTGTTGTTGCAATTGGGTGTTATGCTCAATTAAAACCAAAAAAAATCTCAAATATTCCAGGTGTTGATCTTGTGATTGGAGCAGACAAAAAGTTTGAAGTATTAAATTATTTAAATATAGATAATAAAGAAAATAAAAGGATTCATTCTTGTGAAATTAATTCTGTTGATTTTTTTAAATCATCTTTTTCTTTAGGTGAACGAACAAGGTCATTCTTAAAGGTCCAAGATGGATGTGATTACAAATGTACATACTGTACAATCCCATTAGCCAGGGGTAAATCGAGGAGTGGTGAAATATTAAAATTGGTAGAGAATGCTAAATATTTAGTATCAAACGGCATAAAGGAAATAGTTTTAACTGGTGTTAATATTGGAGATTATGGGATATTTGATGCCAAGTCTAATAAAAGAGAGAGTAATTTTTTAGAATTGATGACTCATTTCAATAAAATAAATGATCTTGAAAGGATAAGAATTTCATCAATTGAGCCAAATCTTTTAAATGATGATATAATTGAATTTGTTACTAACAGTAAAAAATTTGTTAATCACTTTCACATTCCTCTTCAGAGTGGATCAGATAAAATCTTAAAACTAATGAAAAGAAGATATTTATCTGATCTATATAAGTCCAGAGTAAATAAAATTAAGGATCTAATGCCATACTGTTGCATAGGTGTTGATGTAATTGTTGGTTTCCCTGGTGAAACTGAAAATGATTTTAAGGATACTTTTAATTTTCTGGAAAATTTAGATATATCATATTTACATGTCTTTTCATATTCTGATAGAGACAATACTGAATCAAATACATTTATTGAAAAGCTTCCAGGAAAAATAAAATCAGAAAGAAGTAAGATTTTAAGAGATTTATCCTTAAAAAAGAAAAAGATTTTTTATAAAAAAAATATGAATACTGTAAGGCCAGTTTTATTCGAATCCAAAAACCATGATGGATATATTTTCGGATATACAGATAATTATATTAGAGTCAAATCGGTATGGTCTAATGAATTAGTTGATAAAATTATTGATTGTAAACTTATTGAGATAGACGATGACTTGGTTGTTAGAGTAAAAACCAAAACTAATGTTACTAAAGCCTTACACCGATAGGCAATAAATCTAAATATTCCTTATTACTTTTTAAAAACTTTTTAATCTCTGACGATGTAGGCATCATTCTTAGTTTTCTTCCTTTGATAATTTCAAAAATTTCAACTAAAAATTCCTCTTTAAATTCATCTGTAGTATTATCAGGAAGAATGATTTTTGTCAGGAAAATCTTTCTTTCTTGAAGAGCATATTCAACTTTAGCTAATTGACCGTTAATATTGACTTCAAACTGTCGCAAAAAATTATTATCATTTATATTTAAAGTTGACATAAAGTTTGTTAGTTTTTATTTTTGCAAAAGCAAATATACAAAATTTGGGTAGAATTTTAGTATTGACCTATGAATCAAGAAACTATATACAATGTTTACATGATGCCAGGAATGGCAGCTAATCCTAAAATTTTTGATTTTATAAGTCTACCTAAAAATTTTATTATTCATTATTTAGAATGGGAAATACCTGATATTAATGAATCACTTAAAGATTATTCATCAAGATTTTTAAATAAAATTAAGGGAGAAAACATAGTTTTAATAGGAGTTTCTTTTGGTGGTATAATCATTCAGGAGATTTCTAAATTAATTAATCCAATTAAAATAATAATTATCTCCAGTGTCAAATCTAAAAATGAATTACCATTAATAATGCAACTCAGTAGAAAAACTAAAGCCTATAAATTTTTTAATGTCAAGTGGATTAATGATTTTGAATCCCTAGCTCTTTTTGTTTTTGGTCCAATAGTAAAAAATAGAATAGAGTTATATAGAAAATATTTATCTGTAAGAGATGAAAATTATTTAATATGGTCCATTGATAAGATAGTTAATTGGAATCAGGATAATCCTTTAAAAAAAATAATTCATATCCATGGCTCTAATGACTTGGTTTTTCCATCTATCTATATTAAAAAAGCAATTTTCTTGAGTGGTGGAACTCATGCAATAATACTTAGAAAAGCAAGCTGGTTTAATAAAAATCTCCCAAAAATAATTGCAGAGGACTAGATTCTTTTCATTTGTGTCTGCATTAACTTTATTTGTTGTGCTAGGATACCATGTTTATCAAGTTTCTTAGCTTCATTTAAAAGAAGTGTTGCTTCTCTTTTTCTCCTTTTTTGCATTAGGATTCCTGCTAGGCTTAATTTTGCCATTGCAAGATCTTGATTCATATTTAGTCCATATGAAATTGCTTTTTTAAAATATTTCTCGGCAGTTGTTAAATTTCTCTGTGAATAAACAATACCAAACAAATAATTATAATAACCAACTTGTTTTTTTATTAGTGCAGACTCTGGATTTTTTATCCTCATTAACCATTTCTCAGTCCCATCAAAATCTTGCTTTCTCATTCTTAAAAAAGCAATAATTAAGATTTCATTTTTGAAATATAAAAGAAGAAATGTTAATGATAAAAATATTAAAGCAATTCCATTTCCAATATTGTCTGCAATGAATTGTTGAATTGAATATCCAAAAATTGCAGTTGATAAAATAAGCTTGAATACTTTATTGAACATGTCGTTGTTTATGGTAAAAGTAAAAAAAGAATTTTATATAATCTTTAAAATTTATTTATTGTATATTTGGCCGAAATTTAAAATATTTTCTTCATGAAAAGAACTTTTCAACCATCCAATCGAAAAAGAAAAAATAAACACGGTTTTAGAGAAAGAATGTCAACTGCTGAGGGTAGAAAAGTTTTGTCAGCAAGAAGAAAAAAAGGTAGAAAAAAATTAAGTGTTTCAAGTGAGCCAAATCATAAGAAATGAGTTAATAAAATTTTATAAAAAAAAAGGTGTTGCTATTTTAGTAACACCTTTTTTTTGATATATTGGTAAGCCAAAAATATGCCCCTAAGAAAAGACCTAAAGAGTATACTTATAATTGGATCTGGACCAATTATTATTGGCCAAGCTTGTGAATTCGATTATTCAGGTTCTCAAGCACTTAGATCATTAAAGGAAGATGGAATTGAAACAATTTTAATTAATTCAAATCCAGCAACCATAATGACCGATCCAGTGATGGCTGATCATATATATCTTCTTCCATTGAATACAAATTCAATCAAAAAGATTTTAAAGAAACACAAAGTTGATGCTGTTTTACCAACAATGGGTGGACAAACTGCTTTAAATTTATGTATAGAAGCTGGAGAAAAGGGTATCTGGGAAGAATTTAATGTAGAAATTATTGGGGTTGACATTGATGCAATTCAGATTACTGAAGACAGAGAAAAATTTAGATTACTACTTGAAGAAATAAATATTCCTTATGCTCCATCTGAAACTGCAACCTCTTTTCTCAAAGGTAAAGAAATAGCTCAAGAGTTCGGCTTCCCTCTTTGTGTAAGACCATCATTTACATTAGGTGGAACAGGTGCTTCTATTGTTTATGAAAAAGAAAAATTTGACACATTGCTAAACAGAGGACTTGAAGCATCTCCAATTCATGAAGTAATGATTGACAAAGCATTAATTGGATGGAAAGAGTACGAATTAGAATTATTGAGGGATAAAAATGATAACGTAGTAATTATTTGTACTATTGAAAATATGGACCCTATGGGTATTCATACTGGCGACTCTATAACAGTTGCACCAGCTATGACCCTTTCCGATACAACTTATCAAAGAATGAGAGATATGGCGATTAAAATGATGAGAAGTATTGGAGATTTTGCAGGAGGTTGTAATGTACAATTTGCAGTTAGTCCAGATGAAAAAGAAGATATAATTGCTATTGAAATAAATCCTCGTGTTTCTAGATCTTCAGCCCTTGCGTCCAAGGCTACAGGGTATCCCATTGCAAAAGTTGCTAGCAAATTAGCAATTGGTTATTCTTTGGATGAGTTAGATAATCAAATAACAAAATCAACATCAGCATTATTTGAGCCAACACTTGATTATGTTATTGTAAAGATTCCAAGGTGGAATTTTGACAAATTTGAGGGATCTGAAAGAATTTTAGGATTACAAATGAAAGCAGTAGGAGAGGTTATGGCAATTGGAAGATCATTTCAAGAGGCTTTACACAAGGCAACACAATCCCTTGAAATTAAGAGAAATGGATTAGGAGCGGACGGTAAAGGTTATAAGGACTACAATACAATAATCAATAAGTTAAAATTTGCTAGTTGGGATAGAGTTTTTGTAATTTATGATGCAATAAAAATTGGAATATCACTTGAGAGAATATATGAAATAACAAAAATTGATATGTGGTTTTTGAAACAGTACGAGGAATTGTCAAATATTGAGGATGAAATTCAAAATTATAATATTAATAATATTTCAAAAGAGCTATTGTTAGAAGCTAAACAGAAAGGTTTTGCTGACAGACAAATTGCCCACATGCTTGATTGTCTTGAAAGTGAAGTATACAAAAAAAGGAAAGAAAATAATATTAATAGGGTTTACAAACTAGTTGATACTTGTGCTGCAGAATTTAAAGCACTTACGCCATACTATTATTCAACTTTTGAGCAAGAAATAACTGATAAAAAAGGTAAAACTTATACCCAAAATGAAAGTTCATCTTCAAATAAAAAGAAAATTATTGTTCTAGGTTCGGGACCTAACAGAATTGGTCAAGGAATTGAATTTGATTATTGTTGTGTTCATGGTGTTTTAGCAGCTTCAGAGTGTGGTTATGAAACTATTATGATAAATTGTAATCCAGAAACTGTTTCCACAGACTTTGACGTTGCTGATAAGTTATATTTTGAGCCGGTCTTTTGGGAGCATATTTATGATATAATAGAGCATGAAAAACCTGAGGGTGTTATCGTTCAGCTAGGTGGTCAAACTGCCTTAAAGCTTGCTGAAAAACTTGACAGGTATGGTGTCAAGATAATTGGAACGACTTTTAAATCATTAGATCTTGCTGAGGATAGAGGCTCATTTTCAGAGTTACTTAAGGAAAATAATATACCTTATCCAGAATTTGGTGTTGCAGAAACAGCAGATCAGGCTTTAAAATTATCCGATACCCTTAATTTTCCTATCCTAGTTCGACCATCATATGTATTAGGAGGTCAAGGAATGAAAATTGTTATTAACAAAGAGGACTTAGAGGAACATGTAGTTGATTTATTACAAAAAATTCCAAATAATAAACTTTTATTAGATCACTACCTTGATGGAGCAATTGAAGCTGAGGCTGATGCAATATGCGATGGTGAAAAGGTTCAAATTATCGGAATAATGGAACATATTGAGCCGTGTGGTATTCATTCCGGTGATTCAAATGCTACACTTCCTCCATTTAATTTGGGAGATTTCGTCATGCAACAAATTAAAGATCACACAAAAAAAATTGCTTTAGCTTTAAATACAGTTGGTTTAATTAATATACAATTTGCGATTAAAAATGATACTGTTTATATAATTGAAGCAAATCCAAGAGCCTCAAGAACAGTTCCGTTTATCTCAAAAGCATACAAACAACCTTATGTAAATTATGCAACAAAGATTATGCTTGGAAAAAATAAGATTGAGGATTTTAAATTTAAACCTGATCTTGAGGGCTTCGCAATCAAACAACCAGTGTTTTCATTCAGTAAGTTTCCAAATGTAAATAAGAATTTAGGTCCTGAAATGAAAAGTACTGGCGAGAGTATTTTGTTCATAGATGATTTAAAAGACGATGATTTTTATGAATTATATTCCAGAAGGAAAATGTACTTAACAAAGTAAATTTTGGAATTAATAATAATCATAGCTCTTATCATTGTTGTTCTCACATTAATTTTTATTATTTATCGTGGAAATAGTGAGGGGAATTCAGATGTAATTATACAGCTTTCTAACAATTTATCTAATCAAATACAAAATATTCGAAAGGAGATAAGTGACAATTCAGAAAAAAGTAGATTAGAAATTGAGTCTAAGCTAAAGATAATTAATAAGGAAATTTCTGATTTTCAGATATCCTCCAAATCTACTATGCAGAAACAATTTGCGGATTCTAATAAGATTATTAAGGATGTTACTAATGAGCTGGCCAAAATTAAGGGAACTAATGAGCAAGTTTTAAGTTTTGCTAATCAAATGAAATCGCTAGAAAAAATCTTAGGAAACCAAAAGCAAAGAGGAATTTTTGGTGAAATTCAGCTTGAAAATCTGCTCTCAAATGTGCTTCCACCTGAAATATTTCAAATGCAATACTCCTTTAACAATGGAGATATGGTAGATGCAATAATTAAGGTTAATGATAATATTATACCCATAGATGCTAAATTTTCACTTGATAACTATAACAGGATGATTGAAAGTAGCGATGAAAATGAAATTAAATTATTAGAAAAGAAATTTAAAGAGGATATTAAGTCTAGAATTGATGAAACTGCAAAATATATTAAACCACAAGAAAAAACATTGGATTATGCATTTATGTTTATACCTGCTGATGGTTTATATCAGGACTTATTAAACAGTAGAGTAGGGAGTTTAAAAATCAATTCGAATGAGCTTGTCTCATATGCATACTTAAAAAAAGTAATGATTGTATCTCCAATGAGTCTATTCCCCATGTTGCAAATTACCATGAAAGCCCTCAATAACTTAAAATTTGAAAAAGAAATTGACACTGTAATTAAAAATGTTAGAAACCTTTCAAACCATTTGGCAAGCTATCAACTTTATCATGATAAACTCGGGAATACTTTAAAAACTGTTGTCAATCATTATAACAAGTCATCCGATGAATTTGGAAAAATTGACAAAGATATTTCAAGAATTTCCAATGGAAAAATCAAGTTAAATCTTGAAAATGAAATTGTTGAAAAACCTAATTTGAATGAATAGAAAATAGCTTTCTCTCAAAAAAGTTCAATGATAGCTTTGCAGAAAAAGAATAAAACAAATCACCTGCTATTGTCCAACCAAAAAAAGGTATAGCAGCAATATAACAAGTAATAAATCCCTCAAATGTTTTTGGATAACCAATAATCCAAACGCCAAAGTTTGATACGACAAAGAAAATTAAGCTTGAAATTAGTATAGATTTAAAATTTATTTTTCCAAAAATTAAACCAATTCCACTAATCAGAATAAATGATAAGTATACAAATAAATTAATCAATGAAATACCCAGTATCAAATCTGATATGATTAGGCATATTAAAGGAATAGCCAAACCAATATACTTATTTTTAAAATTAATAATTGAAAACAAAGCTACTGCAGTTATTGGGGTGAAATTTGGAGGGTGAGGGATTAGCCTCGATAAAATAGCGATAACAATTATTCCTATCACAAAATATAGCTTATTTTTTTTCATATTCCTGTGTAATTAAATGGAGATATTTTCATCAGGTCTTTTTTTACTTTCTCACTAATTTCTAAGCTATTTATAAAGTTAGAAAAAGTTATTTTATCAATTTTCTCATTCTTTCTTGTTAATTTTTTTAATGCTTCATATGGTTTAGGATAGCCCTCCCTTCTTAAAACTGTTTGAATTGCCTCTGAGATTACTATCCAATTATTTTCAAGATCTTCATCTATCTTATTTTTATTTAACAAAATTTTATTTATTCCCTTTATTGTTGAGTTTATTCCTATAATAGTATGTGCAATAGGGACACCTAAATTTCTTAAAACTGTGCTATCGGTTAAATCTCTTTGTAATCTAGATATTGGTAATTTTGATGATAGATGATTAAATATTGAATTTGCAATACCCAAATTACCCTCAGAATTTTCAAAATCTATAGGATTCACTTTGTGAGGCATAGCAGATGAACCAATTTCACCTTTTTTTATTTTTTGTTTGAAATAATCCATCGAGATATATAACCACATATCTTGATTAAAATCAATAATAATAGAGTTTATTCTTTTAATGTTGTCAAATATTGCAGCTAAATTATCATAATGCTCAATTTGTGTGGTTGGAAAAGACAAACTTAAACCCATGTTTTTAACAAATGATTCTGCAAATTTTTTCCAATCAATTTCGGGATATGCTATATGGTGAGCATTAAAATTTCCTGTAGCTCCTCCAAACTTTGCTGAAAATGGAATTTTTTTCAAATATTTTAATTGTTCCTCAACTCTCACAATAAAAACATTAAATTCTTTACCCAGCTTGGTTGGTGATGCAGGTTGACCATGAGTTCTAGCTAGTATTGTAACGTCTTTATATTCTACAGACTTATCTTTGAGATGTTTCAAAAGATTTTCTAGTAAATCGTAATAACTATTAAAATATTCTTTAAGCGACAATGGTATCGCTGTATTGTTTATATCTTGGGAAGTTAAGCCAAAGTGAATAAATTCAGAATATTTTTCAAAACCTAAAGATTTAAATTTATTTTTTAAAAAATATTCAACTGCTTTAACATCATGATTAGTGGTTTTTTCAATTTTCTTTATCTCATTGGCGTGAGAATCATTAAAATTATCGTAAATATTTCTTAAAGTTGGGTTATTCTTTTTATTCCAATCACTAAGTTGATTTATTCCTATTTCTGTCAGTTTTATAAAATATTCAACTTCAACTTTGAGTCTAAACTTTATAAGTGCTTTTTCAGAGAAAAATTCAGACAGATAATCAGTTTGAGTGGAGTATCTTCCATCAATAGGTGATATGGCATTAATTGAATTTTTGTTCATAAAATGAAAAATGCAAAGATAATGTTAAAATATTATAAGAGATTACTTTCTGTTTAATAACTTAAATTCTTCATAGCATTGACTAATTGCCTCAAGAATTTGTAAATCATTGGCACCTACTATAAAACTTTCGGAATAACTACAATTTCTTAAAATTTCATCTAAATCAAATTTTTGAATTTGTAGTAGCTCAACTAGGGTTTCTCTATCAAATTTGGTGTTTAATAGTTCCCTTATTCTAAAATCATCTTTCATTAGTTGAAGTTTTTTAAGTTGTTTTGGTTTTTTACCAAAAAGATTGTAAAGAAAATCTACTGGATTGAATATTGCCCCAAAAACTTTACTTATTGCTCCAGGGTTTCTTGAGCCTGCTTCATAACCTTTTGTAGGTAGGCCAGGTATACTATATCTGTAAGAATTACTAATTGGTACATTTTTCGCATCTATTTCAAGATATCCAGTTAATTTGTATGGTGTAACTATAATTTCTTCAAGAGCATAAGCTAATTCTGTTAGCTTAATTTTAGAATTCTTAAACTTTATAAGATCATTAGTTACTCTTACTTTAATTGATTTAAAACCCAGATAAGAAAAGAAAAGAGTATCATTAACATTAGCATCTATTTCAAATACTCCATCTTTGTTACTAATAGTACCAACAACGGAGTTCAAATTAATAACATGGACATTTGAGATTGGTTTTGAATCTGCATCATTTTCTATTATTCCAATAACTTTTTCTTGAGCAAAAGATGACTTTGAAATAATTATAAAAAATAAAAAATACCAAATATTAAATTTCATGAATTTGTAAACTTACATTAAAATCTTTTTTTGTTTATGAAATCAATTAATTTATTTGTTGCAATTGCTCTATGACTTATTTTGTTTTTTTCTTCCAATGAGATTTCAGCAAAAGTTTTATTCATATCATTTGCAACAAATATTGGATCGTATCCAAAACCCGAATCCCCTTTAGGTTTATCAATTATTGTTCCATTAACTACTCCCTCAAAACAATAATTTTTATTATCTATAATTAATGAAATTACTGTTTTAAACCTTGCTTTTCTATTTGAAAAACCTTTTAGTTTTTTTAACACTAATTCAATATTTTTAAATGAATTTTTATTCTCACCAGAATACCTAGCAGATCTAACACCTGGTTCATTATTAAGTGCCTGAATCTCCAGACCCGTATCATCTGAAAAAACATTACAATTATATTTTTTATGTATGTAATTTGATTTGAAAATAGCATTCTTTTTTATTGTATCCTCATTTTCAGGGATATCTTCTATAAAACCGATATCTGACAAACTTTTTATTAAAAAATTTTTTCCAATTTTTTTTTTGAATTCTAAAACCTTATTTTCATTATGACTAGCAATAATTAATTCCATAAATTATATTAAATAAGTAAATTGCTAAATTAATTAAACTTGCTCTAAATCTTGATTGTTAAAAATTCCATTGAAGTAGTTTTACCTTTACCCATTGATAAAACCTTTAATTATGCTGTTACTAAAGAGGAGTTTAACAATATATTAAATGGTTCAAGGGTAGTTGTAAACTTCGGAAAGAAAAAGTTTTATACTGCTGTTGTTTTCAGTAAATTTTTGGATAAAAATTATGACTATGAGTTAAAAGAAATCGAATATATAATTGACGATAAACCTTGTATTAGTGATTATCAGATTAAATTTTTTAGCTGGATAGCTGATTACTATATGTGTCCAATAGGTAAGGTGCTAGAAACCGCACTTCCAAAACTTTTTCTTATTAAGAGTGAAACTGTAATTGAAATTTTGACCAATGAAATCGATCCTAATTTAAGTCAAAAATCAAAAAATCTTTTCAACAATATGGCCGGTTTTGATGAAATATCATTAAATGATGTTGTTAAATTATTTGGAAAAGATTCAATTAAGCTAATTAATGAACTTGCAATAAATAATACTGTAAAAATTAAGGAGGAAATCTATGATAAGTACAAACCTAAAACTGAAATTTTTTTTCAATTAAATAAAGAAATAACCAATGATAATCTTTCTAAACTTAAACTAAGAAGTCAAAACCATATAAAAATTATAAATTATTTTTTAGAAAAAGATTCAAACTATAAAGAGTCTCAAAAAAAATTGACTGAAAATTTAGATGTTTCATCAGCAATTATAAACACATTATTTAAAAGGAATATTCTATTAAAAAAAAAGATAATAATAGATAGATTTGATTTAACAAGTAACAATTTAAATAAGTCAATTGATTTAACATTTGATCAACAAAAAGCATTAAATAATATCAAGAAGGAGTTAGATGAGAAAAGAGTTGTTTTATTCAAAGGGGTAACTTCATCTGGAAAAACTGAAATTTATATTGAATTAATTAAAGAAATAATTAATAAAAATTTAAACGTATTATTTCTAGTTCCTGAAATTGCCTTAACCACACAGTTAGTGTTAAGGCTTGAAAAATATTTTCCTAAAAACTTACATGTATATCACTCTGGTGTTAATCCAAATATTAGATATGAAATTTGGAATGATTTGGTTGATTCTAAGAGTCCAAAACTTATATTGGGAGCAAGATCATCTATCTTTTTACCATTTAAAAATCTTGGATTGGTTATAGTTGATGAAGAAAATGAAACATCATATAAACAGTTTGAAAGTAGCCCACTATATAATGCTCGAGATCTAGCAGTTTATTTATCAAAACTACATAATGCTGGATGTTTATTGGCCTCAGCAACACCTAGTATTGAAAGTTTACACAATTCGTTAAATAATAAGTATTCATATGTAGAATTAAATAAAAGATTTGGAAACTTTGAATTACCTGAATTAATTTTTTTAGGTGATGATGATCATGATTTTTCTGTTATTCCTAAAATTATGCAGAAAGAGATTGAAAGCACTTTATTAAAAAATCAACAAATTATAATTTTTCGAAATAGAAGAGGATATTCAACATTTCTTCAGTGTAGTGCTTGTCTTACTGTTGATCAATGTCCAAATTGTGATGTAAGTTTAACATTTCACTTGAACCAAGGAATATTAAAATGTCATTATTGTGGTTTTAGTAAAAATGAGTCAAAAATTTGTAATTCATGTGGATTACAAACCCTTGAAAGGAAGGGAATGGGTACTCAACTTGTAGAAGACGAAATTCAAAAATTATATCCCAAGTATAGAGTAGGAAGACTTGATTATGATACAACTAGAAAAAAGACAAGTTTTAAAAATATAATTTCAGGTTTTGAAAATAATGATTATCAAATTTTAGTTGGTACTCAAATGGTTACAAAAGGGCTAGATTTTTCTAATGTTTCGTTGGTTTGCGTAATAGAATCTGATTTTTTATTAAACTATCCAGATTTTAGGTCATATGAAAGATATTTCCAACTAATAAAGCAGGTTGCTGGTAGGGCAGGTAGGTCAGGAAGCAGAGGAAAGGTTTTAATTCAAACAAAAAACCCAAATCATTATGTAAACAGAAGAATTTTTGAAAATGATGATTTAAATTTTTACAAGAACCAAATTGATCAAAGGTTAGAATTTAACTATCCTCCATTTTCAAGATTGATTAAAATTTCCATGAAAAGTAAAAAAAATGATAAACTTTATAATAGCTCTAAGTGGCTTGCTGCAAGCTTAAATCGTAACAGCAATATGGAAGTTTTAGGCCCTGAGTATCCATTAGTGTCAAGGATTAATAATTTTTTTATAGTTAATATTTTATTGAAAATTGGTTTGGATTTAAACCTGTCAAAGCAAAAAACATTACTAAAAAAAATATTAAAGAAATTCCACAATTATCCTGAATTTAGATCTGTTAAGGTTTTAATTGACGTTGATCCTTACAATTAAATTTTATTTTTTTTGTTTGTTTCGAGATAAACAGTATTTTTGCGACCTAATTTATGAGACATTACGAATCTGTTTTTATTCTTAACCCTGCATTGTCTGAAAATCAGGTCAAAGATGCGATTAAGAAATATGAGAAGTTTTTAAAGGAAAATGGTTGTAAAATCATTGATGTTGAAAATTGGGGACTAAAAAAATTAGCCTATTCAATCCAAAAGAAATTAAGTGGTTTTTATGCACTTATTGATTTTGAATATGATTCAGAAATTAACGTAATTGAACTTTATGAGACAGAACTTAAAAGAGATGAGAGGATTATGAGATATTTGAATGTTTCTCTTGATAAAGATGCTAATAATTGGGCTGTTAAAAGAAGAAAAAAATTAAAAAAAGATAAAGCATAATGGCTGATATGAATTTAAATAGTAATCAAGGACAAATAAGATATTTAACACCTCTTGATATATCTACAAAAAATAGAAAGAAGTATTGTAGATTTAAAAGACTTGGTATTAAATATATCGATTACAAGGATCCAGATTATTTATTGAAATTCATAAACGAACAAGGAAAAATCCTTCCAAGAAGATTAACTGGTACATCCTTAAAATACCAAAGAAAGGTTTCAGTTGCAATTAAAAGAGCTAGACACTTAGCTCTATTGCCCTATCAATCTGATTTATTAAAATAATTTTAAAATGGAATTGATTTTAAAAGAAGATGTAGAAAATTTAGGTTTTAAAGATGACCTTGTAACTGTCAAAAATGGATACGGCAGAAATTTTTTGATTCCTAATGGCTTAGCTATTCTAGCTACTGAATCTAATAAAAAAGTTCTTGAAGAAAAAATTAAGCAATCTCAAAATAAGCAGAAAAAAGCAATTGATGAGGCCAATAAGATTGTGAAAAAGCTTGAAAAGTTAAATCTAAAAATAAGCGCTAAAGCTCTCGAGGGTGATAAACTTTTTGGCTCGGTTACTTCCAGTGAGATTTCAAAGGAATTAGCTGAAAACGGGATAGAAATAGAAAAAAAATTCATTCAATTAGGTTCAAGCATAAAGAAAACAGGTAATTATTCCTCAAATATTAGATTACACAGAGAAGTTAACTTCGAACTTAAATTTGAAGTTATTAAAGAACAAAAGTAATCCCTTAATTTTTTATTTTTTTCAAAAAGAGTGATATTTGGTTATAAATGTCAAATAAACCATTAAATCCCAAAGGTACTAGAGATTTTAATCCTATAACCTTGCAAAGAAGAAGATATATAATTGATATTATAAGTTCAACTTTTGAAAGTTTTGGTTATAACGAAATAGAAACTCCATCAATTGAAAGAAGATCAACATTATACCATAAATACGGGACAGAGGGTGACAAGTTCCTTTTCAATATTATAAATTCAGGTGAAAAAATATCAAAAGCAGATTTAAAGGCGTTTAATAATAAAAACTATAGTGATTTTATTTCATCAATTTCTGAAAAGGGACTTAGATTTGATTTGACTGTTCCACTAGCTAGATATGTATCACAGCATCAAAATGAAATTTCTTTTCCTTTTAAAAGATTTCAAATTCAAAATGTTTGGAGAGCAGACAGGCCACAAAAAGGCAGATATCAGGAATTTACTCAATGTGATGCAGACGTTATTGGCTCAGATTCAATATTACTAGAGTTTGAAATGATTCAATTATACTCATCAGTTTTCAGAAAACTAAAATTAAATGATGTTGTGATTAAAATAAATCACAGGCAAGTCTTAAACGCAATAGCAAAAAAAATTGGTGTCAAAGATAATTTTAATGATTTTGTCATATCATTGGACAAAATTGATAAAGTAGGTGCAGAAAAAACCAAGGAGGAACTTAAATCTAAGTTTAATAATAATAGTGAAATTGATAAACTTTTCGATATTATCAATAAAAATCCAAATCATCAGGAATATTTGAAATTAATTAAGAATTATTTAAGTGAAAGTGATTTAAAATTATTGTCTGATTTAGAAACTATCATTAATATGATAGATGAAGACAAAAAATTAATCAATATAGATTTTGATATATCTCTAGCAAGAGGATTAGAATATTATACTGGAATGATATATGAAGTTTCTTTAAAATCAGATTCAAATATCGGCTCCTTAGGAGGTGGTGGTAGGTATAAAAATCTAACGGAGGCTTTTAATCTAAAGAATAATTCGGGAATTGGTATATCCTTTGGTCTTGACAGAATATTTCATGTTATTAAGGATAAAGAACTTTTTCCACAAAAAATAGCACTCAACAACGATATTTTAGTTATTAATTTCGGAGAGGAATATATTTCTAGAATTTTAAATCTTCTAGATGAATTAAGAGGATTAGGAAAGAAAGTATTTATTTATCCTGATAATATTAAATTATCAAAACAATTTTCATTTGCTAATAAAAATAATTTTAAAGATGTTTTAATTTATGGAGAATCCGAGAATCAGCATAATTCCATTAAAATTAGAAATATGGTTTCAGGCAATGAAAAGGATTTTGATTTGAAAGACTTTATAAATAATTATGACTAATTGTAGCGAGGGGGAGACTTGAACTCCCGACCTCCGGGTTATGAATCCGACGCTCTAACCGCCTGAGCTACCTCGCCAAATTGAGCGTCAAATATATAAACTAAATAAGAAGAGTCAAACATGAAAGAAAAAAAATATTTTTTCTTTTGAAGTTCAATTTTAATATATATATTGCCTTGAGATGTCAGATAAAATTAAATATGAACTTGAATTTCCAATACAGGCCTCACCAAACATGTTATATCAGTATATTTCAAGCGCATCGAGTCTTTCTGAATGGTATGCTGATAATGTTAACTCCAGAGGTAAAATCTTCTCCTTTTTTTGGGATGGTGTTGAAGAACAAGCTGAATTAATTTCTTCAAAGAACAATCAGTTTGTTAAATTTAAATGGTTAGAAGAAGATGATAATTATTATTTTGAAATAAAGATTGTTGTTGATGAATTAACTAAAGATGTTTCATTAATGGTAACAGATTTTTCCGAGGAAGATGAAGTTGAGGAATCAAAAATGCTTTGGGAAAGTCAAATTGCTGATTTAAAACAAGTTCTTGGATCCTCTTAACTTTTTTTAATGATTAATTTTAACGGTAAGATTACTGATCTTTCAGATCAACTAATTAATAATAGGGCGTTTCTTTATGGTGATGCTGTTTTTGAAACTCTAATTATTTTTAATGACAAAATTTTATTTTGGGAGGATCATTACTTTAGACTTATGTCCTCTATGAGAATTATTCGGCTAGATATTCCAGATAAATATACACCTGAATTTTTTAAGGAAAATATTATTAAAATTCATAATAATATTTCTCAAACTGGAAATTCTAGAATAAGAATTAATATATATAGATCCTCAGGTGGAAAATATAAACCTGAAAAAAATACTCCATCTTTTATTATCTCTTGTGAATCGATAAACTACAATACATACAAATTAAACAAAGGTCATTATGAAGTTGATTTATACAAGGACTATTACTTAGATAACCAGTTAATTTCATCCATTAAGTCAAATAATAAAATAATAAATGTAGTTGCATCAATATATGCTAGTGAAAATGGATTTAATAATTGTATTCTTCTTAATAAGGATAAATTGGTTTCTGAATTTATAAATTCAAACCTTTTTATAATCAAAGATGAAAAAATTTATACACCAACTTTAAAATCTGGATGTTTGAATGGAGTTGTGAGAAAGAATTTATTAAAAATTTTATCCAGTAGTTCATTTGAAGTATGTGAACAAGATTTATCAACATTCGATATAACTCAATCTGATGAAATTTTTGGAACAAACATAGCTCAAGGTATTTTTTCTGTAACCAAGTTTCGAAAAAAGGATTATGATTGTAGTAAAACAAAAAAAATAATAACTATGCTTAATAATTTTATTAGTTGAGATTAGGATTATCTGGTGAATTAGACCAAATTTTATAGTACTCGCCAAATTCGTTAATCTTTTTTTTCCAAAATAGATTTGATGTTTTTAATATGTCTTTAGTTTTGAAATTGTTTGAAATCAACCATGAGTTTTCATCTAATTCACCTTTTAATTGATTTTTTTCCCATCCAGAATATCCTAGGAAAAATTTAATATCATTTTTACTTATTTTATCCTCTTTTAATAATACTACAGCTAATTTGAAATTTATTCCCCAGTATAAATCGTCAGTTATTTTAATACTATCATTCAAGAACTTACACTTTTTGTGTATGAAATGTAGTGAATCCATTGCAACTGGACCACCTTCATAAATTGATAAATCTAATCCTTTGCATGACTCATTCAAATCTGAGATAATATATTTTGATTTTTTATTAAGTATAAATCCAATTGTGGCCTCTTCATCATCTTTAACAATAATTATTACTGACTTGTTAAATTCAAGATCATTCAAAAGAGTAAAATTAGAAACTAAAATCTTTCCTTTATTCAATTATATAAGTTTTATGGTTTTATTTTTAAGTCCATTAATATAATCTAGTCCAGAGATTCTTTTTTTCCCCTCTATTTTTAAACTTAAAATTTCTATAGCCCCCTTGTTAACAGCTACCATCAATTTATTACTACTTTCTATATACATTTTTCCAATTTCAAAATCATGATTTAATTCATGAAATAAAGAATCATAAATTTTGATAATTTTATTAGAATCTTTTATTCTAGACCAAGCACCTGGAATTGGGGATAGACCCCTGATTTTTTTTACAATTTTTTTTCCATCTTCAAGCCAGTTTATTTTTGTGTTTTCTTTATTTAATTTAGGAGCAGTTAATAAATCTTTAGTATTTACTTGAGGTTTACCATTAACCTTTTGTATTTCATTTATGGTGTCTAGTATAAAGTTCCCACTTAAACTCCTCAACTTTTCATATAAAGAACCAAAATTATCATCTTCATTGATCTTTATTTCTTTAATCTTAATAATATCTCCAGTATCCACACCCTCATTAATAAAAAAACTAGTCAGCCCTGTTTTTTTTAATCCATTAATTATTGCCCAATTGATGGGAGCAGCTCCTCTTAAATTTGGTAATATTGATGCATGAACATTAATGGTACCTAATTTTGGTATTTCCCATAGTTTTTTTGGCAATATTTTGAAAGCAACTACAACAATTATATCTGGTTTATAACCAATAATCTCATTAAGAAACTCTTGGTTGTGAAAATTTTCAGGTTGAAGAACCTTAATTGTATTTTTTAAACAATAATTTTTTACAGGACTACTAACTACTTTTAATCCTCTTCCTTGTTTTTTATCAGCTGCAGTAACAACACAACATAAGTTGTGTTGTGATTTGTATAATGAATCTAGACTTGGTATAGCAAAGTCTGGGGTTCCCATAAAAATTATTTTAAATGAATTTTTCATTTTAATTCAAATATTTCTTTATAAAATCAAATCTCTTTTCCACAGAACAATTAGGTACAGATATTAATTTAATATTGAATTCTTTGTATTTATTAAATAGGTTTTTATGAATTTCTTCACATTCAGAAAAGGTTTCATATCTAACATCATCATTTACATATATATCTTGCCAAGGATGTAAGATAAATGATAAATCATAATTAATAGACTTTGCCTTATTATTTAAATCATTCGGTATTTTAACATTTTTAAAATCCAAATATGCTAGAACATCCAATGGACCTCTATCATAAAATATATAATCTGAATTGTAATTTTTTTTGTATTCCTCAAATCTTTTATCAAATAATTCAATACTAAAACTCAGTGGATCAGAGAGAAAGTATTGATCATGTCCATCCTCTCTCTTTCTTTTTGTAATCTCCCTGACTATTTCTTTGGAACAAAAATATCCATGTTCTTGCATCCAATTGATTAGAGATGTTTTACCAGTTCCAGGACCTCCTGTGATAAGTATCTTACTCATAAACTTTGTTCATTCAGATACAAAAATATAACTATAATTTGTTACTATATTTGATAAATGGCTGATTCATCCAAAAAAGATTACCAAAAATTAAAAAATGATCTCGAAAAATATCAGAATTGGCCGTCAGAGTATATATATAAATTTATCATTGTAAATGAAACAAAGAAAAAGGAAGAATTGTTATCAAAATTTGATTTAAATCTCTGTAAACTTACCTTAAAAGAGTCCTCAAATAAGAGTTATCTTAGTATTACCATAATTAAGTTTATGAAAAATCCAGATGAAGTAATAGCAAAATACTTGGAAATATCTAAAATTGATGGAATTATTTCTTTGTAGTGAAAAAATCTTTACTTTTATCGTCAAATAAAATACTTTGATAGATTCTCTTGAGTACAATACTGAAAGAATAGATTTAATCATACCGGAATATGGTAGACATATTCAAAAAATGGTTAATCAAGCTGTAGCCTGTTCAGATAAAAATGAAAGGAATAAAATGGCTAAGGCAATCATTGGTGTAATGGGTAATTTAAATCCACATTTAAGGGACGTGCCTGATTTTCAACATAAATTATGGGATCAGCTTTTTATCATGTCAGAATTTAATTTGGATGTTGACTCTCCTTTTCCAAAACCATCAAAGGAAATATTTGAGGAAAAGCCAGAAAGACTAAATTATCCTCAGAACTACCCCAAATATAGATTTTATGGAAATACAATAAAAAAAATGATTGATGTTGCGGCAAATTGGGAGGATGGTGAAATGAAAACAGAATTAATTTATGTTATTGCAAACCATATGAAAAAGTGTTTTTTAAGATGGAATAAAGACTCTGTTGATGATTCAATTATATTTAATCATATGTTAGAACTATCAGATGGAAAAATAACTCTTGATAAACATACAAAACAACTCACTGACTCAAAAGATCTAATCAGTCTATCCACTAAAAAGTTTTCCAAATCTCCCAAAAAAGGAAAAAAACCATATAGAAATTTTAAGAGAAAATAATGGGAACTTTTAAAGTTAAAGGAGGTAATAACTTGTCAGGAGTAATTATACCTCAAGGTGCAAAAAATGAGGCTCTTCAAGTCATAAGTGCTGTGCTATTAACAGAGAAAATTGTAACAATTGATAATATTCCTGATATTATCGATGTTAATAGATTGATTGATTTACTTGATAACTTGGGAGTTACAGTAAAAAAAATAAATCAAAATAAATATTCTTTTGAATCAAAAAATATTGATTTAGATTATTTAAACACAATTGATTTTGAGAAAAAAGCTAAAGGACTTAGAGGATCGATTATGATAATTGGGCCATTACTATCCAGATTTGGTAAAGCATCAATACCAAAGCCTGGAGGTGATAAAATAGGTAGAAGAAAGTTAGACACACATTTTGAGGGTCTTGTGAAATTAGGAGCGAATTTCAAATATGATAATAAAAATTACCGATACAATGTAACTGCAAATAAACTTGAGGGTTCTTATATTTTGTTGGATCAACCCTCAGTTACAGGTACAGCAAATATTATTATGACTGCTGCTCTTGCAAATGGTGAAACAACCATATATAATGCAGCGTGCGAGCCTTACATTCAGCAGCTCTGTAGTATGATAAATGCCATGGGTGGTAAAATTTCTGGTATTGGCTCAAATTTGTTAAAAATTAATGGCGTAAAAGAACTTTCAGGTTGTGACCATAAAATACAACCTGATATGATTGAAATTGGTAGTTGGATTGGCTTGGCAGCCTTGACAAAAAGTGACATAACAATAAATGGAGTAGAAATTAAAATATTAGATCAAATTTTAAACGTATTCTCCAAACTTGGAATTACCATTGAAAAAACTGAAAATAGTATTAGAATTCCACCTCACATGAACGGTTATGAAATTCAGAATAACATTGATGGTAGTGTATTGACTATTTCTGATGGCCCATGGCCTCTGTTCACACCAGATTTAATTAGTATTGTTTTGGTGGTTGCTACTCAAGCAAAAGGTAGTGTATTAATTCATCAAAAGATGTTTGAGAGTAGATTGTTTTTTGTTGATAAGCTCATAGACATGGGTGCTAAAATAATTTTGTGTGATCCTCACCGGGCTGTGGTGATAGGGCATAATTTTAAATCGAGTCTTAAGGCAACAAAAATGACATCCCCAGATATTAGGGCAGGAATTTCACTATTAATTGCTGCACTTTCTGCTAATGGAACAAGTGTCATTGATAACATTGAACAAATTGATAGGGGATATGAAAACATTGATGAAAGACTCCAGAATATTGGAGCATCAATAGAAAGGATTAAGTAATTTTATTATTTGAGATATTTTTTTGCCGCGAGCATTTAAATCTCAATGTTTTTAAACCTTCATTTTCTAAAATTTTTAAATGTTTGGTTTTTCTTCCGCTAACTCTTTTTCTCCACAGTCTAAAACTTGATTTTTTAAGGTTATTTCGCATTATTTTTATAACCTCACTCTCAGAAACCCCAAACTGTTTTTTGATTGCATCAAACGTAGTTCTATCTTCCCAAGCCATTTCAATGATTCTATTAATATTTATCTCATTCATAATTACAGATCATCAATAAAATCGTTTGCTGTTTTAATAAGTAGTTCTTTTTTTTGAATATTCATTCTATCAAATGAGCTGACAAGCATTCTCATTCTAGGATTTGTAGTAAAAAAATCTCTTTTTTTATCTATAAAATTCCAAAATAGGGAATCCCATATTGGACACCAATCACCTTTTTTATAATTACTCATTTTTAATACATAACTACTTCCACTAATGTATGGTTTTGTTGACATTAATCCGCCATCAGCAAATTGACTCATACCATATACATTTGGAACCATCACCCAATCATATGAATCTATAAATAATTCCATAAACCATTTATAAACTTCATCTGGATCAAATTCACAAAGAAGCATGAAGTTTCCAATTATCATTAATCTTTCAATATGATTTGCATATCCAGATTCATTTATTTTTTTTATGGTATCATCTACTGGTTCAATCCCGGTGGTTCCATCATAAAAAGATTTTGGAATTTTTCTTTTAAAGTTCCAAAAGTTTTTATTTCTCTCTTCAGTTCCTTTTGAAATATATACACCCCTTATAAATTCTCTCCAGCCTATAATTTGCCTAATAAATCCCTCAGTCGAATTGATCGGAATATTGTTTTCATAATAAAATGATAGAATTTTTTTGATTAAATCTCTTGGATTAATTAATCCTACATTAATAAGTGGAGAAAGAACACTATGATTCAAAATAGATTTTTCTTTTAAAACAGCATCTTCATAAGGTCCAAATTCATAAAATCTTGTCTTTAAAAAATTATCAAGCCAGTTATTAGCTGTATTAAAATCATAAGGGTAAAGTATTTCATCATTAATTAAACCAAAATTATCACCAAAATTCTTATTCACGTAGTCAATAGATTCAAAGTAAAGTTGATTTTTTACAGGAAAATCAATTTTTGGTGGGGTCTTATCTTTTGGATACTTTTCTCTGTTTTGATCATCATAGGTCCACTTTCCACCCTCAGGTTTATCAGAAATCATCATTATATCCATTTTAATTCTTTGTTGTTTGTAAAAAGCTGTCTGAAAAAACTTTTTTTTGTCTGTTCTAAAAAATGTATTTAAATCATCATTATTATTAATAAATAATGGATTTTCATATGTTTCAATTTGAATATTTTTTTTTGAACAACTTTGGCTGATCCTCTTTGAAAGCCAATTATCAACTGGATTATAAATTTTAATTTTATTTATATCCAATGTTTCAATTAGCTCTCTAATGTCAGAATTACTCTCGGTCGATTCAATATACCTAACATCATAACCTTTGTCCTCAAGGAATAATTTATAAGATTTCATACTCATTCTATGAAATAGAATTTTTTGTTTATGAAATTTATAATGCTTAAAAAAAAGAAATTCCTCAACTAAAATGATTTTTTTAGAATTTGATAATAGTTCCGAATTTTTAAAAAGTTGATTTGGAAATATAATTGAATAATCCATTTTTAATTAAGAGCTTCTTTATAAGTTTTTAGACATCTTTCCCTAGCAAATTTATGATCAACTATTTTTTCTATATAATTGCTTTCATCAAATTCAGGTATCCATTTTTTTATGTATTCTTTCTGCTTATCAAACTTGATTTGTTGAGATTCAGGATTAAAAATTCTAAAATATGGAGCTGCATCAACTCCACAGCCAGCAACCCATTGCCAGTTTCCAACATTACTTGCTTGTTCATAATCAAATAGCTTGTCAGCAAAATATTTTTCTCCCAATCTCCAATCAATTAGAAGATGTTTACATAAAAAACTACCTACAATCATCCTCAGTCTGTTGTGCATGAATCCAGTTTTATTCAGCTCATTCATGCCAGCGTCAACTATTGGGTATCCTGTTTTTCCATCACACCACAATTTGAAATCATTCATGTTTGTTCTCCATTTTATCCGTTCATATTTTTCTTTAAACGAAGTATTTATTGTATGAGGATAATGCCACAATATTTGAATAAAAAACTCTCTCCAAATAAGCTCTTTTAAATATGTATTATTAAAGCTGTTTGACGATTTATTAACAATGTTTCTTAGACTTAATGTGCCAAATCTTAAATGTACACCAACTCTTGATGTACTGTCTAGTGCTGGAAAATTCCTTGTGTCTTCATATTTGTCAATAATATTATTGTTTAACACATAATTTTTTGGATATATTACTTCATTGTCAAAAGTTTTATTAAAATCAGCGTGTTCTATATTATTAGCTTTAACAAGATTATGTAAATGATTTTCGGAACTATAACTTTCAAGTTTGGATTCTTTAAATTTTTCTAACCATTTTTTTGAGTAAGGTGTGTAAACAACATAGGGAGTTCCATCATTTTTGACAATTTCATCTTCTTCGAAAACCACATGATCTTTAAATGAGTGACATGAAACATCTTTTTCATTACACATTTTAATAATATCTTGATCTCTCTCTCTAGCATACGGTTCATAATCTTTATTAAAAAATACGGCTTTAATCTTATATTTCTTTATTAGCTGACTTAGAACTTCGGATGGTTTCCCTTTAAAAGTAAAAATTTTATTATTCGTAGAATGAAGTTTAGAATTCATAGCTGTAATTGCATCGGAAATGAATTTCAATCTATGATCATTTTCCTCTAACTTGTTAGTAATATTTGTATCATAAATAAAAATTGGTAGTACTGTATTACCATGCTTTAAAGCTTTATAAAGTCCATGATTATCATTTAATCTTAAATCTCTTCTAAACCAAAAAATAATCACTATTTATTAGTTTTTAATTATGGTTGAAAGTCCACCATCAACGGAGATAATTTGACCAGTTATCCATGTTGACTTATCAGACAGGAGGAAATTGATCATTTCAGAAATATCATCTTTATTTCCAATTCTGTTTAGAGGGTGTTTTTCTGATGACTTTTGAACTTTGACTTCATTATTTAAAAATCTATTTGCTAGGGGAGTATCAACAATTGATGGAGCAATTACATTAACTCTTATTTTTGGTGCAAATTCTGCTGCTAAAGATTTAGCTAACCCTTCAATCGCCCCTTTGGATAAGGCTACACTTGAATGAAAGGGCATCCCTTTTGAAACTGCAACAGTACTTAGAAAAACCATACTGGCATTGATCGAATTTGACAAATTTGGTAAAATTGTTTTTAATACTTTTATAAGAGACAATACATTTATGTCTAAATCTTCTTGAAAAGACTCTAAACTTAATCCTTTAAAAGGTCTCAAATTAATACTACCAGGGAGATAAACAAAACCATCAATTGTTGTGGGTAGTTCATTTACATTAAGTAAATCAGTTTTTGCATCAAACTTTACATACTTAACATTATTGTGTTTAAACTCAGGCTCAGTTCTGGATGCTACAATTACATTATTATTATCAGCGAGAATTTTTGATAGTGAAGATCCTATTCCATATGATCCTCCAATTAATAGTATATTTTTCATTTTAAATCACCAAATAGTTCAATTAACTTTTTTCTTCTATAGACAAATATCGAGCCAAGTTTTTTTTGAACAAAAAGGTAATTTGCAAGAACACCAAGAGGACCAAATGGGATTTTATAATGGATAACATCCTCCATTTCAATTCCACCATCTATTTCTTTAATAAAATGTTTGTGATGCCATAAAGCATAGGGACCAAACCTTTGCTCATCTACAAAATATTTTTTATCAACTACATGTGTTATTTCAGTCACCCACTTAAGCGGAATATTTAGTATTGGAGTTACAATGTAAACTATGATTTGACCTGGATAAACTTTTTTAAAATCACAATCAATAATTTTAAAATTCATCTCATTAGGAGTAATGGTTTTTAGATTTTTAGGGTTAGATAAAAAATCCCAGGCTTCATCTACTGAGATAGGTAATTTTTGCTTAGTGTGTATTTTAAAAATTTTCATAATCTTTGTAAAAATAAATCTTAATATCAAAAAACATGAAAAAATTCATCTCTTTATTTTTTACTTTACTGTTAGTTCAGTTTACTTACTCCCAGTTGCAATCACCAGTAGCTAGTCCACGAGCAAAAATCTCTCAAAAAGTTGGATTAGTTGATATTAAATTGGATTATTCCAGGCCGTCCAAAAAGGGTAGGACAATATTTGGTAATTTAATTCCCTATAAACAAATTTGGAGAACAGGAGCAAATCAAGCTACTACGATCTCTTTCTCTGATGACGTTAAAATTAATGGTCAATTGGTAGAGAAAGGTGAATATCATGTTTATTCTGTTCCAGGTGAGTCTAAAATTGACCTTGTCATTTATGAAAAAACTAGTGCATGGGGATCTTTAAAAAGCTTTGATGAATCTCTAATAAAGGCAAGAGTTAGTACTGATTTCTATGATTTGCCATTTGCAGTTGAAACTTTCACTCTTTCTTTAGGCGATATTTCAAATGCAGGTGCTAGTTTAAATTTATTATGGGACAACAAGGCAGCAGTATTTATTATTGATGCTTTAACCAAGGAAAAAATGATAGCAAACATTAATGAAGTTATGTCAGGAAATCCTTCCAAGGCGGATTACCAAAAAGCTGCAATTTATTTCTATGAAGAAGATCTTGATATTAATAAAGCTCTAAAATGGATTGATATTGCATTACCAGACTCAAAAGATTTAAAATATTGGCAACTTAGATATAAAGCTATAATTTATGAAAAGGCAGGTAAAATGAAAAAAGCAAAAAAATATGCCAAACAAGGGTATGAAATTGCCAAAAAGGCAAATTCTCCTGATGCAATGAATACTTTAAAAATTGTTTATGATAGACTTCATAATTAACTATTAACTTTTTCTGTAAAAGCAGAAAATATAACTGTTAAAAATGCGCCTATAACATTTAGCCATAAAAAACTAATATCAGTGGAGAAAAATATCACAAATATTAAAAACTGTGATAAACATGCTGACCAAAAAACTGAATTAGATTTTACTTTTTTTAGGAAAAAAGCAACCAAAAATATTCCTAATATAGTTCCATAAAAAATAGAACCTATAATATTTACAAGTTGTATCAAGTTTTCGAATAATGTTCCAAAACTTGCAAAAATTATCGCAATAATACCCCACATCACAGTAAATAATTTAGTTGCAACTAAATAGTGTTTTTCAGTCTTTTTGTGATTATGATTTCTCTTATAAAGATCAATGGTTGTTGTGGCAGCCAATGCATTTAGTTCTGATGCAGTTGATGACATTGCAGCACATATTATTACAGCTATTAATAATCCAATTAATCCTTTTGGTAAATAGTTTAATATAAAATGAAGAAATACGTAGTCCTTATCATTTTCTTCAATTGTATTTTCAGTGCTCGAAACCAATTCTTTTACATCATTTCTAATTTCTTTTTCTTTTGTTTGTAGTGAATTTAGTTCACTTGGGAAATCCATCTCACTTAGTAAAAAATTTTCTTGAAGTCTTCTTTTTTCAGAGTTTATTTCATCATACTGCTTTGATATTACATTAAATTCATTAGTATGCTTCTCTTCGAGGTGGGATATGACTTGAGGGTTGAAATTAACTGGTGATGTATTAAATTCAAAGAATACAAATACCATAACACCAAGCAACAATATGAAAAATTGCATTGGTATTTTAAAAATACCGTTAAAAATTAAGCCAAGTCTAATTTCTTTGACTGACTTGCCAGAAATATATCTTTGAACTTGACTTTGATCTGTACCAAAGTATGACAAAGCCAAAAATAGACCACCTGTTATACCACTCCAAAATGTATATCTATTATTTATATCCAATGAAAAATCAAGTATTTTAAATTTTTCACTTGAGCGAGAATAATCCAAAAATTTTGAAATAGTTAAATTTTCGGGATATTTATCTATCAAAAAAAAGAAAACAAAAAACAAGCCTAAAAATATCACAAACATCTGTTGTTTTTGCGTAATATTTACGGCCTTAGTACCCCCTGAAACAGTATAAACTATTACTAAAAATCCAACTAAAAAATTTAAAATTTTAATATCAATTCCTAAAACAGTTGAAAGAATAATAGAGGGAGCAAAAATCGTGATGCCTGCTGCAAGGCCTCTTTGTACTAGAAATAAAATTGCTCCTAATGTTCTTGTTTTTCTATCAAATCTATTTTCTAGAAACTCATATGCAGTATAAATTTTGAGTTTGTGATATAATGGAACAAAAAATATACATATTATAATCATGGCAAGAGGAAGACCTAAATAGAATTGTAAAAATCCCATCCCATCATAATATCCTTGACCTGGTGTTGACAAAAAAGTTATAGCACTTGCTTGCGTTGCCATAACAGAAATCCCAATTGTAAACCAATTTGATGAGTTATCGCCTTTTAGAAATGACTGAATATTTTTATTTTTTCTTGTCTTGTAAGAACCATATACTACAATAAATAGAATTGTAAAGATTAATATTATCCAATCGTCTTGATGCATAGTTTACATAATAATCAAGAAAAAAAAGATATACATCAAATTTAATAATAGTACGATAGTGTATTCTTTTTCCCAATTCATAATCACTAATTATTTCATACTCCAATCACCATGAACTGTGAGAACTTGTTCAATTATGTCTCTAACACAACCATTACCTCCCTTTTTATCTGAAATATAATCGACGATTTTTCGAACCTCAGGAGCTGCATCATTTGGGCAACAAGATAATCCTACTAGTTCAAGAATTTTAATATCAGGTAAGTCATCTCCCATAAATGATGTTTCTTCCAATTCAATGTTATTTTCTTTTAGATAATCCTTAAAGACTTTAATCTTATCATCAACACCTAAAAATACACTTTTAACTCCCAATCTATTTAATCTTTTTCTAACTCCCTCATTATTACCACCACTTATAACACAAATATTATATCCCTTGTCAGATGCTAGTTTAACTGCAATACCATCTCTTGTGCTAAAAATTCTTAATTCATTTCCATTTGAATCCACGACAATTGATCCATCCGTGAATACTCCATCCACATCAAATACAAAGTTTTTAATTTTTTTAAGTTTTTCCTTATAATTCATTAGATCTAATACTTTTAGTTATTTCTTTATATAAATTTAAAAAATCACTTTCATTTAATTGTCTTAAATGACTCTCAATAGTTAAATTATCGTTTCTTAAAGCTGGACCAGTTTGTGCTTCAGATGTTGTCATTCTATCTAACTTATTAAAAGTTTCTTTGATTAGAGGTTGAAGTATTTTTTTATCAATTCCGTTTTTCTCTAAAATTTGTTCAGCCTTAAAAACTAAATGATTTGTAAAGTTATTAGCTATAGTGGCTGATAGGTGACAAATTGCTCTTTCATTAGATGACATTTTACAAACTTTCTTAGAGAAAATTTTCGAGAATTTTTCAATTTTCTTCTGATTAATTTTATTGTTTGCTTCTATAATTATTGGTATTTCTCTAAAGTTTAAATTAGTCTCGTAGCTAAATGTTTGTAAAGGATAAAATACACCGTAGTTTTTATGATTTGAGAGAACATTAATATTTGTATTTCCAGAGACATGCAGTACTATTCCTTCCTTTGCATCAAATTGATTACTAACATTATAAATTTCATTATCAGAAACTGCAATTAAATAAAAGTCACTTTTGTTAATTTTTTTAAGTTCTTTAATATATTCAACATCATCGCTAATATGTTTTGGCCTAAACTTAGATCTTCCATAGATCTGATTTAATTTTAATCTTTTATTATTTAAAATTTCATTCATTAAGTTGAATGAAAGTCTTCCAGTACCAATTAAAGTTACCTTAATCATTAAAAAATATAATCCGAAATTTACAACAATTGATTTGAATGTTTTTGTTAGGTTTGCAAAAAAAAAATAATGTCAAAAAATACATTCATGATGATTAAACCTGATGCAGTAGAAAGAGGTTTGATAGGAGATATCTTAAAGGATATTACTGATGGGGGTTTTAAAATCAAAGCTTTGAAGCTTACTCAACTTAGTCTTAGCGAGGCCAAAACTTTTTATGCTATTCATTCGGAAAGACCATTTTTTAATGATTTGACTTCTTACATGAGCAGAAGCCCAATTGTTGCTGCTGTTTTAGAAAAAGATAATGCGGTAAGTGATTTTAGAAATTTAATTGGAGATACTGATCCATCAACAGCTGATGAAGGTACCATTAGAGCAAAATATGCAATTTCTAAGGGAGAGAATTCTGTCCATGGTTCTGATAGTGATGAAAATGCAAAAATTGAAGCTGAGTTTCATTTTTCTGGAAGAGAAATATTATTTTAAAACAATTTTTTTAATCAAATCTTTTTCAAGTTCTTCATTGATTAGATTTATAACTTTTTGTTTGCTATATAAAATTTCCTGTTTTAAAATCGGATTTGAAACTTTTATATATAAAACTTCACCCTTAACGTAAATCTCCTTGGTGTAATCTAGAATTTTTTTTTCAACTGCATTTTCCCACGCTTTTTGAACCTTAACATTGAAAATTCCATCAGAGATACTTTTCTGTTCTACAAAATTTTCAATGATATTTTTAATAGGTTTTAATTTATAATTTCTTTTCATACATCAAATATTTTTGAGGAAAGATTCAAACTTGATAAAACCTTTTCTATTCTATCTCTATCAGTATCAGATAAAAATAGTTGTCCAAAATTAGTCGAATTTACAATTTCAACTATCTTTTTTACTCTTAATAAGTCTAATTTATCAAAAATATCATCTAAAAGTAAGATTGGAGAATTTCCAGTCTTGTTTTTTAGGTATTCAAATTGCGCTAATTTTAAAGCAATTAAAAATGATTTTTGTTGGCCCTGACTTCCAAATTTTTTAATTCTAGAACCATCTAAATTAAAGATGAAATCATCTTTATGAACACCTGTTGAGGTATATTGTAGAATGACATCTTTTTGAAATGAATTTTCAATTAGATTTTCAATATCATTTTCAAATAAATCACTTTTGTATTCTATTGAAATTTCTTCTTGGTTTTCTGAAATTTGAGCATACTTTTCAATAACTATTTCTTTAAATTCATTAAAGAATTTTTTTCTTGCTATGAAAATTGGTTTTGATAGTTGAATTATTTGATCATTGTAGATTTTAATTGTATCAAGATCAAAGTCAACTGATTTATTATATTGCTTGAGCAATATATTTCTGTTTTGAACTGCCCTTGAGTAAGCTATTAAATTTATTAGATATTCTTTACTGTTTTGAGATATTATGGAATCAATAAATTTTCTTCTTTCACTACTTCCTTCGTTAATTAAGTCATTATCATAAGGAGATATTAAAACAATAGGAATCAATCCTATGTGATTTGAAAATTTTTTATATGGTTTTCCGTTTCTCTTTAAAACTTTTTTATCACCCCTTTTAATACTACAAACAATATTTTCTTTTTTATTATTTAATTCGAATAGGCCATCAATTACCATGAAATCTTGATTTCTATTTACTAACTGATCATTTCTAAGGTTGAAGTAACTTTTACCAAGTGCTAGGTGATAAATTGAGTCCAAAATATTAGTCTTACCAACTCCGTTATTACCCACAAAACAATTTATTTTTGGATCAAGATTATATTCTTTATCAATTAGATTTTTATAATTAATAATAGAAATTTTCTTCAAATAGGTTGATATCATTTACAGTTTATTAAACTTGCAAATTATGTAAAATAATTAAGTAATTATCATGTTTGATTCGTATAAAATTTTATTTTTGCCAGGTAATTATGGCAACATATAAAAAGAAATCAGTAAAAAGTAAATCCAGTTTAAAAGCTAAGAATATTGAATCCACTAAACAGGTATTTGATACTCTTGATGATAGTGCTTCAAAAACTGAAACATTTGTAAATCAATACCAAAATTATATTATTGGTGCAATTCTTTCTGTTTTAGTATTATTTTCAGCATATTATGCATATGATAAATTAATTATTCAACCAAAAACCGTAGAAAGCAACTTAGAAATTTTTACTGCTCAAAAATATTTTGATTTAGCTGTTAAATCAGATGAGGATAAAGATTCACTTTTTAATCTGGCACTTAATGGTGCAGAGGGTAAATATGGTTTTCTTGACATAATTGAAAATTATTCAGGTACAGACGCATCAAATATATCTTATTACTCCGCAGGAATGGCTTATTATAATTTAAAGAAATATGATCTTGCAATTGAATTTTTAGAAAACTTTTCATCAGATGATCAAATTTTGCAATCACTTAGTTATTCAACCATTGGCGATGCTTTTGTACAGCTTAATCAATTTGATGATGGGTTAAATTATTATGAAACAGCCCTGTCTTATTCTGAAAACAGTTTTATTAAGCCTGTAATTCTTCAGAAAGCAGGAGATTTAGCAAAGGAATTAGGAAAGTTAAATGCTGCTAAAAAATACTACCAGGAAATTAAGGATGATTTTCCAAAATCAAACGAGGCTAATCTTATTGATATTAAGTTAGAGCAAGTTAAATAGTTATGTCCACTCAGCATAAACCCAAAGAGGTTGATATTAACAGATTAAAACTAGCTTCAGAAAAAAGGTTTGCAATTGTATATTCAGAATGGAATCCAGAAATTATAAACAGATTATTAAGTGGAGCAATTAGTTTTTTTAATCAAATAGGTCTTGATTCTAATGATATTGATAAGTTAAAAGTGCCTGGCAGTTTTGAGCTAATTTTTGGATGCTCTAAAATGCAATCATTAAAAAAATATGATGCTATAATTGCAATTGGAAGTATCATTAAGGGTGAGACATCACATTTTAGATATATTTCGCAATCTGTATTTGATGGAATTAAAGATTTAAACATTAATTCAAATTGTCCAATTGTACTATGCTTGCTTACAGATGATAATTACAATCAAGCTATGGATAGGAGTGGAGGTAAGTTTGGGAACAAAGGATATGATTGTGCAGCTGCAGCAGCACAAATGTCAATTATTTAAAATACTTAAAGGGAACAATTAACATTCCAAAACATTCACCGCCATTTTTATGAATATTTTTGTGATGAATTTTATGAGCTCTTCTTATGCCTCTAGCATACTTATTATCTATATTTCTAAACATTTTAAATCTTTGATGGATAAAAATATCATGGACAATAAAGTAAGTTAAGCCATAAAGAAAAATTCCTATAGCAATAGGAAGACCAAAGAAAAAACCTAATTTGGCCCACGAAAGAACGAATAACATACTAACAACGGCATAAAACAGAAAAAAAGTGTCATTTCTTTCAAACCAAGAGTCATGATCTTTTTTGTGATGGTCTTCGTGTAGATACCAAAGAAAACCATGCATGATGTATTTGTGAGTAAACCATGCCATAAATTCCATGATTGAAAAGGCACCTAACAAAGATAAAATCCAAAGAAAAATTTCCATTATTATAAAATATTTAATCTATATCTGACGTAAGAACGAGCCAAAACATCAACTTTTTGATAATTAGGTACACGAACTCTCTCACTTTTTATTTGCAAATATGATGCCCTTTCTAGCTTTCTTAAAAGTCTTTTATAATATTTATATGCAGCGTAAACCCCAAATTTAGAGTTATTTGGTAACATGTAAATTCCCTTTAAAGCTTTGGCAAAATCTTTTTCAATATCAATCATTATATTATTTTTTACATCATCATTGAAAGTTCCATAGTCAACACCGGGGAAGTATACCCTATTTAATTTTTTGTAATCATCGTTTATATCTCTCAAAAAATTTACCTTTTGAAATGCTGAGCCTAGGGACATTGCATATGGTTTTAGTTTTTTATAATCATCATTTCTGCCACTAACAAAAACTTTTAAACACATAAGCCCTACCACATCAGCAGATCCATATATATATTCTTTGTACTCTTGCAGACTTTCATATTTTTTCTTCTTCAAGTCTTGCTCCATACTTTTTAGAAAAGAATTAATTAAATCCCTATCAATATTATACTTATGAACTGTCTTTTGAAAAGAATTTAAAATTGGATTTAAGCTAATTTTCTGCTTTAGAGAGTGATTTAAATCATCAACAAATCTTTTAAATAATTCTTTTTTATTGTAAGAATGAAAAGTATCAACTATTTCATCTGCAAATCTGACAAATCCATAAATGTTATAAATATCTTGTCTGATATTTGAAGAAAGCATTTTGGTTGCTAAACTGAACGAAGTACTGTATGACTTCGTAACATTTTTAGAACATTCCTCAGAAATTTTATCAAAAAGCTCTTTCATTTTTTATAATTATATCTGAAACTAGCTTTCCTGAGACAATTGCAGGGGGAACACCAGGTCCAGGTACAGTTAACTGTCCACTAAAATACAATTTTTTTACCTTTTTACTTTGCAATTTTGGCCTCAAAAAAGCGGTTTGCAATAAAGTATTTGCTAATCCATATGCATTTCCACCATAGGAGTTGTAGGTTTCTTTAAAATTATTAACACAAAAACTTCTTTTATAAACAATGTTTTTTTCAATGTCATTACCACTAATTTTTTTGATTCTGTCCAAAACGATTTTATAATACTTTTCACGAATCTTTTCAGAATCTTCTAAATTAGTAGATAGTGGAATTAAAATAAAGCAGTTTTCATGTCCAGGGGGAGCTGTATGGTCATATGTCTTTGAGGTAATGTTTAAATAAAATAATGGGTTTGAAGGCCATTTTGGATTTGTATAAATCTCATTTGCATGTTTATCAAAATCTGTGTCAAAAAATAAATTGTGATGATCGAGATTTGATAATTTTTTATTGACACCAAGATAAAACAATAGTGATGAAGGAGACCAAGTTCTATTATCCCAATAGGCTTCAGAATATTGTCTATATTTTTGATCCAAAAGTGATTCTGTGTGATAATAATCAGCACCTGAAATTAAAATATCACATTTTTGGAGTTTACCATTAACATAAATTCCTTTGACTTGTTTTTTTTCAACTTCTATTTTTTTGATTTCAGAGTTAGTGCTAAAATTCACCCCATGCTCCTTAGCTATATTGACCATTGCTTTTACAACATCATAGAATCCATTTTTAGGCTGCCATGTTCCCAGACCAAAGTCTGCATAATTCATAAAATTATAGAATGCAGGGGTATTGGAGGGCTTTGCACCTAAAAATAAGACTGGAAATTGCAAGACAGACCTTAGTTTCGGATCTTTAAATCTTTTTTCAATATCTTTTTTTATGTTACTTAAAAATAAATTAACCTTTAAAATTGTTTTTGAGTTGATAAGTTCAAAAATTGATTTTCCAGGCATTTTATACAACATGTTTGTAACTGCCAGATCATAATTTTCTTTAGACTCTTTTAAAAACTTTTTTAATTTTTCACCACTTCCCTTTTCAATTTTTTCAAACTGATTAGATATACTATCAATATTATCTCCAATTTGAATCTGATTTTCTTTATTGAATATAACTCTGTAAGCTGGGTTTAGTTTTTTCAGTTTATAGAAATTTTTTGATGACTTTCCAAAATCATTAAAAAATCTTTCAAAAACATCCGGCATCCAATACCAGCTTGGACCCATATCAAATGTGAAACCATTAGCTTTAAATTGCGCAGCTCTTCCACCGAGAGAATTATTTTTCTCAAATACATGAACATCATAACCAGATTTGGACAGGTAACATGCAGCTGATAAAGATGAGAATCCAGAGCCTATTATAAAAACCTTCTTCTTCAATTTAAATATAAGTTAGTGTTTTTTATATTTATGAATAGTGCACACGAGAGGACTCGAACCTCCAAGGGATATTTCCCACTAGGCCCTCAACCTAGCGCGTCTACCAGTTCCGCCACGTGCGCTAGAGTAGTGACCTGGCTGGGGCTCGAACCCAGGACCCTCTCCTTAAAAGGGAGATGCTCTACCAGCTGAGCTACCAGGTCTTTTTCAAACGCTTGCAAATATAGGGCCGTAAACATATATTTCAAAGATTATTTCTCATAAATTTGTGAAATATGACTTCACCATTAATACTCTTAGGTTACATGGGTTGTGGAAAGACCAAAATAGGTAAAAGACTTTCTAAAAAACTTAGCATCGATTTTATTGACTTAGATCAAAAAATTGAGTCTCATTATTCAAAAACTATTTCACAACTTTTTAATGATTTTGGTGAAATTGGATTTAGAGAAATTGAAAGAAAAATACTATTAAAAATATTGGATAAAAAGGGTACTTTTATTTTATCTCTCGGAGGTGGTACTCCATGTTACTTCGATAATATGGAAATTATACAAAAAAAAACAGACCTTTCATTTTACATAAATTTAGATTCAAAAGTCTTAGCTTCGAGATTATTTAAAAGAAAGCAAACTAGACCGTTAATCAAATCAATAGAAAGTGAGCAAGAAATGTTAATTTTTGTAAACAAACATTTATTTGAGCGTAATTTATTTTATCAAAAGGCACAATATATAATTGATTGTGGTGAAAATGATATTAAAAAAACTTGTAAATTAATTATGCAAATTTTAGAAAAGAACAGCTTTTAAATTCTTTTTATCATTAACTAATTTAATATTATCATCAATATTTGTTGATAAAGAAATTCCTTTGTAGTCGACTTTAATCGGAAATTCCTTGTGATTTCTATCAATTAAAACTAATGTTTTGATGCTTTTAAAATTAAATTTTAATAAAAATGATAATGAATAAGTAAGGGTCTTTCCTGTGTTCAGTACGTCGTCAATTAAAAAAATCGTTTTATACTTTGTTTTTAAATTAATATCTGATGATACAGGATCTTTTGGATTTTTTTTGTTGATTTTGATAGAGTTTAAGCAAATATTTTTATTAGATATTAATTTTAACTCATTCTCAATAATTTTGGCAACTTCAAATCCCTTCTCCTTAATTCCAATTAAATGAATATCATCAAAATCATTAGAATTTTCTAAAATTTGAAATGCAAATCTATTGCATATTCTCATGATTTGATTTTCATTTAAAACCTCTGTTTTCATTTAATAATTAGCTATCAAAACTCTTACAAAAATATTAAGAAAATTGTATCTTGCCGATGTTTTCAAAAAATATGTCTAAAAAAAATTTTTTAATTATTCTTTTTTTGAGCATCAATATTTCTTTTCTTTCTTCTTGTAAGAAAGAAGAATCCTCAGATCCGGATGTTGCACCAAAAAGAGATTTGGAGACACAATACATTGCTGAAAACGATTCCATTATTGAATTTATGGAAACTCATTTTTATAATTACACTGATTTTGAAAATATTGGAAATAATCAAACCCCTGAACTGATAATTGACACAATTGCTGGTGATAATATTGATAAAACTCCTATTTCAGAACAAGTAAAATCTTTAGACATTGAGGTTAAAGATGATGATGATAATGTAGTTGTTCATAAATTGTACTACGAGGTTCTAAGAGAAGGCTCAGGCGAAAATCCAACAGTAGCTGATTCTGTTTTTGTATCATACAAAGGCTTCTTATTTGATAACAAAGTTTTTGATCAAAGAAAAAATCCTGTTTGGCTAGAGGCTAAAAATGTTGTAAGAGGATTTCAGGAGTTTCTACCTAAAATTAAAAGAGGTGAGATTAGAATTAATCCAAATGGAACATATGATTTTTTAAATTTTGGTATAGGTTTTGTCATTTTCCCCTCAGGTTTAGGTTATTATAATAACGGGACTGGAAATATTCAACCATATTCTCCACTCATTTTCCAAGTAAACCTAATGACTCTAAATAGAACTGATCATGATAATGATTCAGTACTAACCATAATTGAGGATTTAAATGGTGATCATAATTTTGATAATGATGATACTGATTCAGATGGCTTTCCTAACTACCTTGACACTGACGACGACGGTGATGGTATTTTAACAATTGATGAATATGACGTGAATGGAGACGGAATTGCAGATGATACTGATGGAGATGGTACACCAGATTATTTAGATAATGATTAAAACTTATATCCTAAAGTAATAATTGTTAACAAACCATTTGATTTAACAATTTGATTCACATCATCAACAATTATATCCACAACTTTAATTTCTTTCTCATTAAAACCTCTTTCGAATCTAAAATCAATTATTAATTTTTTAAATTTTACTGATAGTCCATAATTTAGGTAAATTTCTGATCTATCGTATAGATTTTCTAGTGTAATCGTTTCGTTATTTTCGTTAAAAAATATTTTGTTATTTACACTAAAATTAGGTCCTGCAAAAAGGCTAAACCTGTCAAATAAATCCATGCCCAAGAGAACAGGAAAAATAATTCTATTTTGTTTAAACTCATCAACTACAAAATTTTCATGATCTAAAGGAAAGGTTAGATCATATTTTTTTTTAATAGATGAATAAAATATTTCAGGCTGTATAAATAGAGATTTAATTAATTTTATTTTAGTGTAAAAACCAAACCTGTAGCCATTGTTTTTTTCAAATAAATTGTGGGACATATTTTCTGATTCAAAAAAGAAACTTTGGTTATTTATAGAATTAAAACTAAGGCCTCCTTTAAAACCAATTTCTATTTGAGATAGTGCTTTATTGTTAAATAAAAAAATTAATGTGCTTAAAGTAATTAGACACCTAATTGTTTTCTTGAAATTGCTTTTTTGCATTTTTTATAAATGTTCTCCGAAGAAAGCCCATATTTTTTCATAAGTTCAGATGGAGTACCCGACTCACCAAACGAATCCTCAACTCCAACAAACTCCATGGGTACTAAATTATTTTTGACCAAAAGTCCAGATATTGATTCGCCTAAACCACCAATAATATTATGTTCCTCTGCTGAAACAATGCATTTAGTTTTTGAAACTGAATTTAAAATTATTTCTTGGTCAAGTGGCTTAATTGTATGAATGTTTATTAGTTCTGTAGATATACCTTCATTTTCTAGTAAATCACATGCCTCAATTGCTTCCCAAACTAAATGACCAGTTGCAACTATTGTTACATCATTTCCGTCAATCAACTTAATTCCTTTACCAATCTCAAAATTTTGATTTATATCAGTAAAATTTGGAACTTTTGGCCTACCAAATCTTAAATACACAGGTCCAATATGATTACATATTGCAATTGTTGCAGCTTTGGTTTGGTTAAAGTCGCAAGGATTTATCACTGTCATCCCCGGTAACATCTTCATTAATCCAATATCTTCAAGAATTTGATGTGTTGCACCATCCTCTCCTAAAGTTACACCAGCATGAGATGCACAAATTTTAACATTTTTTCCTGAGTAAGCTATCGATTGCCTTATTTGATCATAAACTCTTCCTGTTGAAAAATTTGCAAAAGTTCCTGTGAAAGGAATTTTACCTCCAATGGTCATTCCAGCTGCAATTCCCATCATATTTGCTTCAGCAATTCCAACTTGAAAAAATCTATCAGGGAATTCCTTTTTAAATTCATTCATTTTAAGAGAACCTGTTAAATCTGCACATAAAGCAACAACTTCTTTATTTGAACGGCCAAGTTCAAGAAGACCAGCTCCAAAGCCAGATCTAGTATCATTATTCCCTTGATTAATAAATTTTTTCATCTAATAATCTCCTAAGGTTACAGGATTTTGATTTAAGGCTGTTTCAAGTTGTTCATCGTTTGGAGCAACTCCATGCCATTTATGAGTTCCCATCATGAAATCGACTCCATTTCCCATCTCAGTTTTCATAATTATAATAATTGGTTTTCCCTGAAAACATAGACTTTTAGCCTCATGAAATTTAGTTTCGATTTCAATCAAATTATTGCCATTTTCAATATTTAATACAACCCATCCAAATGCCTCAAATTTTGTTTTTAAACAACCCATATCCAAAACATCTTTTAAATCACCATCAATTTGTTTGCTATTATTGTCAATAGTACAAATGATATTATCTATTTTATTTGCAGATGCATACATAATTGCTTCCCAGTTTTGCCCTTCTTGTAGCTCTCCGTCCCCATGCAAACTATAAACAATATGCTGTTCTTTATTTAATTTTTTTGTGATTGCAGCACCAACTGCTACCGAAAACCCTTGTCCTAATGATCCACTTGCAATTCTAACACCTGGAAGTCCTTCATGAGTCGTAGGATGACCTTGTAATCTAGAATTTATTTTTCTAAAAGTCTTCAACTCAGAAACTGGAAAATAACCAACTCTTGCTAATACACTATAAAAAACAGGTGAAATATGCCCATTGGAAAGAAAAAAGAGATCTTCATTTTCGCCGTCCATGTTAAACTCTTTGTTTATATTCATTATCTTAAAGTAAAGGGTAACCATAAATTCGGTACATCCAAGTGAACCACCTGGATGTCCTGAGTTAACTTGATGTACCATCCTTAAAATATCTCTCCTGACTTGTACAACAATATCACTAAGTTTAGGCATATAATCAAAATTATAATTAATATATTTTTTATGATTATTGATAAACTTAAACTTATCAACTATAACGGTTAATTAATCAACAAGAAACTAATTTCTAATATTTATATAAATTATATTTGACTTAAATGAAATTTGAGTTATTAAAGAAGGATTCCAATTCCTCAGCTAGATTAGGTAAAATTACAACAGATCATGGTACTTTTGAAACTCCAATTTTTATGCCTGTGGCTACTTCTGCTGCTATTAAAGGTGTTCATAATAAAGATTTAGTTGAAAATATTTCCCCTAAAGTACTTTTATCTAACACATATCATTTATATCTAAGGCCAGGTGAAAATACAATTATTAAGGCTGGTGGAATTCATAAGTTCATGAGTTGGAATAATAATATTTTAACTGATAGTGGTGGCTACCAAGTATATTCTTTATCGTCAAACAGAAAAATCAATAACGATGGAGTTAATTTTAAATCTCACATTGATGGTTCTTATCATTTTTTTAGTCCTGAAAAAGCAATTGATATTCAAAGAAACATTGGGGCAGATATTGTGATGGCGTTTGATGAGTGTACGCCTTATCCTTGTGATAAAAAATATGCTAGAAAATCTATGGACTTGACTCATGACTGGTTAGTCAGATGCATCAATAGATTTAAATCAACTAGTTCGCGATATGAGTATAATCAATTCTTGTTTCCTATTGTTCAGGGAAGTATTTATGCTGACCTAAGAAAGCAATCAGCTGAAATTATTTCTAATCACGATATGCCCGGTAATGCAATTGGTGGTCTTTCAGTTGGAGAACCTCATGATTTAATGTACGAAATGTGTCATGAAGTATGCTCAATTTTACCATGGGAAAAGCCCAGATATTTAATGGGTGTAGGGACACCCACAAATATTATTGAAAATATTGCTCTAGGTGTGGATATGTTTGATTGTGTAATGCCAACCAGAAACGCTCGTAATGGGATGTTATTTACAAAAAATGGAACGATAAATATCAAGAATAAGAAATGGAAAGACGATAATAGCCTAATAGATGCTGATGGAATAACATTTGTAGACAAACTTTATACAAAATCTTATCTTAGACATCTGTTTTCTATAAATGAATTTTTGGGTAAAGAAATTGCAACTATCCATAATTTAGGATTTTATAGCTGGCTGATTGAACAGTCAAAAAAAGCAATCAGGGAAGACAGATTTTTAGAATGGAAGGATAAAATAGTAAAGGATTTAGATAATAAATTATGATAAGGATATTGGATTTATATATAATCAAAAAGTTTTTAATGACTTTTTTGATGATGTTTTTACTATTTATCCCCATTGGTATTTTAGTAGATATTTCTGAAAAAATTGATAAGTTTAAAGAACATGAATTGTCATTCACTGAAATAATTGAATACTATTCAGACTTTGTTTGGTATTATGGTTATTTTCTATTTCCAATTTTTGTTTTTTTATCGGTTATATGGTTTACATCAAAGCTCTCAAGTAATTCAGAAATAACCGCAATACTCAGCTCTGGTATTTCTTTTAATAGATTTCTCAAACCTTATATTATTTCTGCTAGCATTATTTTTATTTTTTCAGTAATCTCGGGTATGTTCATAGTCCCAGAAAAGAATAAAAGCTTCAATGAGTTTCAATATAAGTATCTCAGTAAAAATAAAAAGGATAGAAACTTATCTAATTTGTATAAACAAATATCTGAGAATGAGTATATCTATGTTAGTTCATTTAATCCAACAAGAAGTCAAGCCTATAATTTTTCACATGAATTATTTAATGAAAATAAACTTCTTGAAAAGATAACTGCTAGAAATATACGATGGATTGAAAACGATAGTATATATAGACTAACAGATTTTTTTAAGCGGACTTTCAATGATGATTTGGAAATTATTGAATCAAGAAGAATTTATGACACAATATTTAATTTTAATATTAACGATTTATCCTCTTTAAAATATCAAGCTAAGGCTCTAAACTTTTTTGAATTAAATGATTTCATAAAAGAAGAAAGAGCAAGTGGCTCTCCACTTTTGAATGATCATTTATTAGAAAGGAATAGAAGATTAAGTATCCCGTTCTCAGTGATTATTTTGACTTTGTTGGCTGTTTCAGTTTCATCTTTTAAAAGAAGAGGCGGTATTGGATTAAATCTCGCATTTGGTATTTCACTAGCATTTATTTTTATATTTTTTGATAAGTTTTTTTCTGTTCTAGTTATTAAATCAGACCTAAATGCTGCTTTAGGTGCATGGGCTCCGAATTTTGTCTTTTTACTGATAACAATTCAAATAATGAAAATCGCAAAAAAATAATTTTTTATATCTAATAAATGTATATTTGATTAAGTTTTATGGAGTATTTAGATTTTGAATTGCCATTAAAAGAATTAAAAGATCAACTAGAAAAATGTAATGAGATTGGTGATGAAAGTAAGGTTGATGTTAGAGATACGTCAAGAAAGCTCAAGGAAAAAATAGAAGCCAAAAAAAAGGAAATTTATTCAAACATTACACCATGGCAAAGAGTTCAATTATCAAGACATCCATCCAGACCTTATACACTTGACTACTTAAATTTTATAACTGAAAATAATTTTTTGGAGCTTCACGGTGACAGAAATATTTCTGACGACAAAGCTATGATTGGAGGTTTGGGCAAAATTGATAATCAAACGTTTATGTTCATTGGTCAGCAGAAAGGAAATAATATAAAAACTAGACAATATAGAAACTTTGGTATGGCTAACCCTGAAGGCTATAGAAAGGCTTTAAGATTAATGAAATTAGCTGAAAAGTTTAACATTCCTATTGTTACCATGATTGATACGCCAGGTGCATATCCTGGTATTGAGGCAGAGGAAAGAGGTCAAGCAGAGGCAATTGCAAGAAATCTATATGAGATGTTTAATATTAAAACTCAAATTATTGTTATTGTTATTGGTGAAGGTGCTTCAGGTGGAGCTTTAGGTATTGGTATTGGAGACAAAATTATGATGCTTGAAAATACTTGGTATTCTGTAATTTCACCTGAATCTTGCTCGTCTATTTTGTGGAGAAGTTGGGATTATAAAGAAGAGGCTGCTAATGTTTTAAAATTAACACCAAGTGATATGAAAGAAAATAAATTAATTGATAAAATAATTAAGGAGCCACTGGGAGGAGCACATCAAAATCGAGAAAAGATTTTTAATACTGTCAAAAAGGAAATATTATCCACATATCTAGATTTAAAAAAGAAAAAAATTAAAGATTTACTCGATCAAAGATTACAAAGATTTACTAGAATGGGAGTATTTAATGAATAGTCTATTACTATTAACAAATTCTTCATACTTATTAACATTCAGTTGTTCGTTTTATTGTTTATTTAAATTATTCATTAGTGAGAGATTTTTTTAAGTTAGATATGTGAAAAGAGTTGAAAATTTAAAATCTTCATCAGTATCTAATATTCCGCCTGTATTTTCAATGCAAAAAGGGAAGTTGCCACCTCAAGCTGTTGATTTAGAGGAGGTTGTGCTTGGAGCAATGATGATTGATAAAAAAGGTGTTGATGAAGTAATTGACATTTTGCAACCTGACGCTTTTTATAAAGAGAGCCACAAAATTATTTTTAATTCCATTATAAACTTATTTGATAAACAGGAACCAATCGATATTAAAACTGTTTCTCATCAGCTAAAGAAAGAAGGTAAACTAAATACTATTGGAGGAGATTACTACTTAGTTGAACTTACTCAAAAAGTATCCTCATCAGCACACATTGAATTTCACTCCAGAATAATACTTCAAAAATTTATTCAAAGAAGACTAATTCAAATCTCAAATGAAATTATTGAGAATTCATATGATGAAACCTCTGATGTTTTTGATTTACTTGATGATGCAGAATCTAAAATTTATGATATATCCCAGGGAAATTTAAAAAAGAACACTCAGACTGCAGAGGATCTTGTGATTCAAGCAAAACAAAAAATTGAAGAAATATCTAAAAAAGAGGGGCTCAGTGGTATTGCTTCAGGTTTTTTTGAAATTGATAAGCTAACATCTGGATGGCAACCAAGTGATCTTGTTATTATAGCTGCTAGACCAGGTATGGGAAAAACAGCCTTTACCTTATCGATGGCAAGAAACATGTCAGTTGAAAATAATATTCCTGTTGCTTTTTTTTCATTAGAAATGTCATCCTTACAGCTAATTACTAGATTAATTTCCTCTGAGACAGGTCTTAGTTCTGAAAAATTAAGAACTGGAAAACTAGAAAAGTTTGAATGGGAACAATTAAATGTAAAAGTTTCTAATTTAGAGAATGCCCCATTATACATTGATGATACCCCATCATTATCAATTTTTGAATTAAGAGCTAAGGCTAGAAGGTTATCTTCTCAGTATGGTATTAAGCTAATAGTATTGGATTATCTTCAATTGATGACCATTGGTTCTAGCCAAAAAAGTGGTAATAGAGAACAGGAAATTTCAACTATTTCAAGAAATTTAAAAGCTTTAGCAAAAGAATTAGACATACCAATTATTGCATTATCACAGCTTTCCAGAGCTGTTGAGCTTAGGGGAGGGGTGAAAAGACCGATTCTTTCTGATTTAAGAGAATCTGGTGCTATCGAACAAGATGCTGATATAGTATCTTTTTTATATAGACCAGAGTATTATAAGATGGATGAATGGGATGATGAAGATCACTCACCAGCTTTAGGTCAAGCTGAATTTATAGTAGCCAAACACAGAAATGGTGGTTTAAATTCAATTAAATTAAAGTTTATTAGCACTCTTGGTAAGTTTGAAAATTTAAGTTCTTATGATAATCCTTTTGAGTATGAGTCAAAAATTAATCAAGACCAGAAGGTGAATCCAGATCAAGCATTTGAAAGTGGAAGTTATAGGTCAGATGATGAGGAAAACCCTTTTTAGGTCTCTAAATCTTTAATTATTTTAGAAAATTTTTCTGGCTCATTCATTGCTAAATCAGCTAAAACTTTTCTATTTATTTCAACACCTTTAGTTTTAAGTTTATTGATTAGCTCAGAGTAACTTAAACCGTGCTGTCTTGCAGCGGCATTTATCCTTGTTATCCAAAGAGATCTAAAAACTCTCTTTTTATTTTTTCTATCTCGGTATGCATATGAAAGACCTTTTTCAACTGCGTTTTTAGCTATTGTATATACATTTTTTCTTCTTCCGAAATATCCTTTAGCTTTTTTTAAAATTTTCTTTCTTCTTTTTCTTGAAGCTACTGAATTTGATGATCTTGGCATTTTAATTATATTTTTGGCTTGGGTGTCTAAAAAGAACTTAATACTTTACCCTTAACCTGTTATACAAATTATTTTAATCTCAATTGTTTTTTTATACTTCCCAAATCGCTATCATTTACTAGAGTTGAATGAGTAAGTTTTAACTTTCTCTTTTTTGATTTTTTTGTAAGAATATGATTTTTGAAAGCATGTTTTCTTTTTATTTTTCCAGAACCTGTAACTTTAAATCTCTTTTTTGCACTAGATTTAGTTTTTTGTTTACTCATTTTAATTCTTTTTAGCTTTTTTTGGGGACACAAACATAATCATTTTTTTTCCTTCTAGCACAGGTAATTGCTCAACTTTTCCATATTCTTCTAGTTCTTGTGCTAATTTTAGCAATAAAATTTGACCTTGCTCTTTAAAAATTATTGATCTTCCCTTAAAAAAGACAAATGCTTTTAGCTTTGCACCTTCTTCTAAAAACTTAATTGCATGTTTTTTCTTAAACTCATAATCATGAATATCAGTTTGTGGTCCAAACCTTATTTCTTTTACAATAACTTTTTGTGTTTTTGCTTTAAGATATTTTTCCCTCTTTTTCTGATCATATAGAAATTTTTTGTAGTCGAGAGCTTTACAAACTGGTGGTGTAGCATTTGGAGATATCTCAACTAAATCTGTTTCTAATCCCTTTGCAATTGAAAGTGCTTTATCAATAGGATATATACCTATTTCTACATTATCACCTACAAGTCTTACTTCAGATGCTTTTATAAACTCATTTATATTATGGGGATTTTTTTTAATTATTCTCCCTTGACGTCTTCCTCTTTTTCTTCTTAGTGCTGCTATGGCTTTAAATTTAGATTAATTACTGTATGATTTTTCTTCTTCTTCTTTTATAAAGTTAATCAATTCATCAATATACATTTCTCCGATCTCATCACCACCTAAAGCTCTGATTGAAATACTATTATTTTTAACTTCTTTATCACCAACTATACCCATGTATGGAGTCTTATTTAGTTCACTTTCTCGTATTTTTTTTCCAACAGTTTCATTTCTGTTATCTAAAGTTGCACGAATTTCTGCTTTTTCAAGTAAACTTGAAACTTTTTTAGCATATTTCTCGTGTTTTTCTCCGACGCTAATAATCATAATTTGATTTGGAGTAAGCCACAATGGAAAAATTCCTGCTGTATGTTCAATTAAAATGGCGACAAATCTTTCTAAACTTCCAAATGGAGCACGGTGAATCATGACAGGTCTCTCATCCTTGTTTTTTTTGTTTTTAAATGTTAAATCAAATCTTTCCGGAAGGTTGTAATCAACCTGGATTGTTCCTAGTTGCCATTTTCTGCTTAGTGCATCCTTGACCATAAAATCTAACTTTGGACCATAAAATGCTGCTTCCCCATATTCAATTTTATAATTTAATTTTTTTCCTTTTGTTGCTTTTATTATTGCTTCTTCAGAAAGTTTCCACATTTCATCAGTACCAATATATTTATCATTATTTTCTTTGTCCCTCAAAGAAATTTGAACTTCATAATTATCAAAACCAAGAGTATTAAAAACATATAATACTAAATCAATTACTTTTTCAAATTCTTCAACTAGTTGTTCTTGAGCACAAAAAATATGAGCATCGTCTTGAGTAAAACCTCTAACTCTTGTTAAACCATGTAATTCTCCACTTTGTTCATATCTGTAAACTGTTCCAAATTCAGCATATCTTTTAGGTAAATCTCGGTAACTCCACTGCTCAGATTTATATATTTCACAGTGATGTGGACAGTTCATGGGTTTTAATAAAAATTCTTCATCTGAACTAGGAGATTTAATTGGCATAAAACTACTCTCTCCGTATTTCTGAAAATGACCGGAAGTTTCATAAAGTTTTTTATTTCCAATATGTGGGCTGATAACCATTTCATATCCAGCTTCTTTTTGAGCTTTAGTTAAGAAATCTTCCAGTCTTTTTCTAAGTTCAGCGCCTCTAGGTAACCATAGTGGTAACCCCAATCCAACTTGCTTTGAAAATGTAAATAATTTAAGTTTTTTACCAATTATTCTGTGATCTCTTTTCTTTGCTTCTTCAACTAATTGTAAATATTCTGTCAAAAGTTTCTGCTTTGGAAAAGAAATTCCATAGATTCTAGTTAGCTGCTTATTATCTTCGTTACCTCTCCAATATGCTCCTGCAACATTCAATAATTTTACTGCTTTAATATGCCCTGTTGATGGAATGTGACCACCTTTACATAAATCTGAGAAATTAGCATGATCGCAAAAAGTAATTTTTTTATCTTTCAGTTCGTTTATGAGCTCTGTTTTATACTCATTATTATTTTTTTTATAGAAATTTAAAGCTTCATTTTTTGATGATTCTCTTAATGTAAATTTGTGATCTTTTCTTGCTTCCTCAATCATCTTTTTTTCAATCTTTTCAAAATCATTTTCGGATATGGATTCCTCACCTAAATCAACATCGTAATAAAAACCATTCTCTATTGGTGGACCAATTGTTAACTTAGAATTAGGATACAAGTCAAGAATCACTTGGGCAAATAAATGTGCCGAAGAATGCCAAAAAGCGCTTTTACCCTTTAAATCATCCCAAAAGTGAAATTCAATTTTTCCATCTTCATTTAGTTGGGTACTAGATTCAATTTGTTTTCCATTATATGAAACACTAAGAAGTTTTTTAGAAAGTGAATTACTAATACTTTCAGCAATTTCAAAAGGAGTAATTCCTTTATCGAAGTTTTTAACAGCTCCATCTGGAAAAGAAACTTTTAACATTTTGTTTTATTAATCTTTATCAAAAATATGGTTTATAATAGACTTTATCCCCGAAAACAATGTAAATATGGAAAGAATACAAACAATTAGCCCAATAGCTAAAACAAAATAATACCACTGGTGACCGATGTTACTAAAAGCTTGATATAAAATAACTGGACCAATAAACATTAAAAATAAAGTGAATGCCAGTTTTTTAAATCCAGATGTTAATTTATTTTTTTTCAATTAAAATGTAACTATAAATCATTAATCCAATACCAATTAAAATAAAAGGAATGCTAAGCCACTGTCCAGTAGAAAAAATTCCTAATTGTTCCTCTAGACCACCTTGACTTTCTTTTACATACTCAACAATGAATCTAACTACAAAAAGAAACATAAGAAAAAAACCAAAAAGAAAACCTTTGAAGTCTTTTAATTTTGTTTTATTGTAAATTAAAATCAGTGTAATAAAAAGTATTATATACCCGAATGCTTCATATAATTGAGCAGGATGTCTAGGTAGAATTTCGCCTCTGTTTTGAAAAATAACTCCATAATCTGAATTTGTAAATACACCAACAATTTCAGAGTTGAAAAAATTACCTATTCTAACAAGAGTTCCGCCTAACGCCACCGCAATTACAAGCCTGTCAAAAATCCAAAGGACGGAATCATATTTATATTTAACCTTATACAAAATTATTGATGTAATGATTCCAATGGTAGCACCATGACTGGACAAACCACGAAAGCCAACAAATTCCCAATCAAAACCATTTATTTTAAATGGCAAGAAAATTTCGAGTAAGTTGTTTTGAAAATATTCCCAATTATAAAAGAAAACTTCTCCTAATCTCGCACCTATTATTGTTCCTAAAACCATATGAACTAAAAAAGGATCTAAAAGCTTAACATCTTTATTCTCCTTTATATAGATTCTTTTAAGAATCATATATCCAAACCAGAAAGCAAAAAGAAACATTAAACTGTACCAGTATATAGTAATTGGTCCAATACTTATGAATTTTTCACTTAAATTATGTTCAAATATAAAATCACTCATTTTAAGTTTTATTCAAATATAAATTAATATTGGTTATGGGATTGGATCATAACCACTTTTGCCCCAAGGATTACAACTTAAAATTCTTTTAAGCGAGTAATAAAAACCATAAAATAGTCCATGTTTTAAAAAACATTGTTTTGAATATTCAGAGCAGGTAGGAGTGAATCTACAATTATGACCGATCATTGGAGAAATAATGAGTTGATACATTTTTATTAAAAGAATTAATGGAAAGACTAAAATTTTTTTCATTTATTATCTTCAATATTAATTCCTAAAGAATTTAGACGATCTCTTATAAAATCAGATAACTCGTAATTTTTTTTATCCCTTTCTAAATTTCTAATTTCTTTAATTAAATTAATCAGATCAATATTTGAGTCAATACCATTATTTTTATTAAATGTTAATCCCAATATATCTTTTAGAAAAACATTCATGTAACTTTTTATTTGTTTTATTGATTTTTCATCAATTTTTAATTTTTCTTTCTTGACTTCAAATATAAACTTTACGACCTCGAAGATATTTGCAATTAATTTTGGTGTGTTAAGATCATCGTTTAAATTTTCATAACATTTTTCAATCCATTCATCAACATTTAAATCACAAGATTCAGAAACTTTTAGTTCTTCAATTGTAAATAGAGCTTTCTCAATTTTATTTAAGGCCTTCTCAGATCCAATCAAAGCATCATTCGAAATGTCAAGTTGATTTCTGTAATGCGCCTGGTACATGAAGAATTTAACAACATTTGGACTAAAAGATTTATCAAAAAAATCATTATTTCCATTAAAAATTTCCTCTGGAAGTATATAGTTATTTGTTGATTTTGACATTTTTTTTCCATTGAGAGTTAACATGTTGGTATGTAGCCAATAATTTGCATGATTCTTATTATTCACAGATTCACATTGTGCAATCTCACAATCGTGGTGAGGAAATTTTAGGTCAATTCCACCTCCATGAATATCAAAATTATCTCCTAAATATTTTCTACTCATGGCTGAACATTCTAAATGCCACCCGGGAAAACCTGAACTCCATGGTGATTTCCACTTCATAATATGTTTATTTGATGCTTTTTTCCACAAAGCAAAATCTTGTGGATTCTTTTTATCACTAACATTTTCAAGTTTTCTGGATTCGTTAATTACCTCGTCTAAATTTCTTTTACTAAGTTTTCCATACTCAAAATCATTGGAAAATTTTTCTAAGTCAAAATATATCGAACCATTTTTTTCATAAGCATGACCATTCCTAATGATTTCTTCAATCATTTCAATTTGTTCTGGAATATGACCGCTAGCAGTCGGTTCAATGCTTGGTTTATTTAAGCCAAACTTCTGCATTATCTCATGAAATTCATTAGTATATTTCTGCACAACCTCCATTGGTTCAAGATTTTCTATTTTAGCTCTCTTAGAAACTTTATCTTCATCACTATTTTCTTCAAGATGTCCCACATCAGTGATATTTCGCACGTATCTTATTTCATATCCAAGATGTTTCAAATACCTGTATATTACATCAAATGAAATAAAGGTTCTGCAATTACCTAAGTGAACGGTGTTGTAGACAGTGGGCCCACAAACATACATCCCAACTTTTTTCTTGTTTAATGGTTTGAAAGTTTCTTTTTGCGAGGTAAGAGAGTTGTAAAATTTAAGATCCTGATTTGATACCGACATCGTTAAAACATTATCTTTTAACGAATATAATCTAAAAATTCCCTTTTTATTAATTTATCCTTGAATTTTCCCCCAAACTCACCAGTTACTGTACTGCAATCTATATGTCTAATTCCTCTTGAATTTACACACATGTGTTTTGCATCAATAACACAGGCAACATCTTCAGTGTTTAAAAATTCTTGAAGCTTTCTCACAATTTGGATATTAAGTCTTTCTTGGACTTGTGGTCTTCTTGCATAATAATCTACAATTCTATTCATTTTTGATAGACCAATAACATTTCCATTGGAGAAGTAAGCAACATGAGCTTTGCCATAGATGGGCAACAGATGATGTTCACAAGTTGAAAAGACAGTAATATTTTTTTCCACTAACATTTCTCCATATTGATATTTATTATCAAATGTCGATGCTTTGGGTAAGTTTTTTGGATTTAAACCTCCAAAGAGTTCTTTAACATAGGCTTTAGCAACTCTTAATGGTGTTCCTTTAAGACTGTCATCAGTCATGTCCATTCCAAGGGTTTGAAGAATTTCATTAACATTTTTCTGAATAATAGAAATTTTTTCATCATCAGAGATATCAAAAGCATCTTCTCTTAGAGGAGTTTCAATAGAAAAATTTTTGTGATCAGAATCAATTTGCTCTAATTCTTCAAGAAATTTATTGTATTTCATAATCAATTTAAGTTAAGGCAAAGATATAAAAGAATTTATTTAAAATATTATATTGTAAGAAAGGATAATATTTGCTTTTTTATCATTTATGGATGCAGATTCTGTCAAACCTGAATCAAATAGCTGATAATTGTAATCTGTATTTGAATTTACAAGTGCTAAATCAATGGTTGACGAATTAAAATTATAACCTAATCCAAAAGATGATGAGTTAAAATAATTAGTATTTACGACTTTATATGGTGAATTTAAAATTTTATAACCTCCTCTTAAGCTGAGTTCACCTAATTTTAATTCAGCTCCAAAATTATAATCTAGGACAGAATTTAAATTTCTTGCTAGAGCATTATTCAATTCCAAGTAAACATCTTCAAATTGGTGACTAAATTTTGTTTTTGCATAGTTTTTAGAAATTATATCAAAGCTCAACAATATCATGTTATTAATTACAGCTGCTCCACTAATGGTTAGCTTTGAAGGAGATTTAAAATCATATTCATAAATATTGGTTATCCTGGGGTCAACAATATCAGTATATGTATTTCCATCAATATCAATAGAACTTGTTTCCATGTATTGATCTAAATTGTCCTCTAATGTAAAATATGTTGGTGTTTTGTAGGATAAACCTAACCTTATTGAGCCAATCTTGTAAATAAAACCACCCTGCAATGAAAGTCCATTTCCAACTGTTGTTAAATAATTTCTAAAATCTATATTAGTTATAGCAGAATCACTATCAAAATTTGATTCAATATGTCTTAATTCTTTTTCAATTAAAATATCATGAAAATTAAAATTTAATCCCATGTATAGGTTGCTTCTATATTGCCAGGATATATTAAAAGATGCCATATTATTGTGACCCTCAGAAAAAATAAAATTTTCTTGATCCACTCCATTATCATACTTTGCAAGTGAGTAAAAAGAATTATTATCAGAATCATAATTTAATAGGTAAGACTGATAACCTAAAAAAGCTTGCTGAGCAGAATATCCAATATTATCTCCTAACCATTTATAAACTCCACGAACACTTTCATTGGAGCCAACGCTAATATTGTTAATATTAATACCAATTGAATTATTAAGAAAAAACTTGTCAATTGAAATATTGCCTCTACCAGAAATTTTAACCTCTTCATTGAAATTATTTTGTGATTGAAAATTTAATCCAATTGAAAATTTATTTAAGTTTCCATCACCATAATTCTTAAAAACATAAATAAGACCAGCTTGATAATTTGCATTGTTGGAATTAATTTTTTCTACGTTAGATTTGTAAAAAGCCTGAGTAGAATTACTATTTGCAATCAGAGAACCTCCGAATCTTGATAGCTCAAAAACTGCTCCGGACGCAGGATTTTTAGAAATAGCAGAAAGATTTCCACCCAAAGCCCCAAAGGCACCGCCCATAGACATATACCTAGCATTACCATTTTCATTTTCGATACTAAGACTTATAGCATCACTGATATTTTGTGAAAATTGAAATAGGGGAGTTATTAAAAATAAAATTAGATAAAAATATAATTTCATCAATTACTGTCTAGAACCTCTACCACTTGAACCAACAGAGGATGAAGATGAACTTCGTGACGAACTACCCATTGTTGGTGGTCCTGAAGATCTTGAATAAGTTGAGCTTGATGAATTGTAAGATCTACTAGAAGAGCTGGATGAACTAGATCCAGGATTACTGTAGCTTCTAACACCACTGGAAGAACTTGAGTTACTATTCCTTCCACTAAGACCCCAGCTTGATTGAGATGAACTTGCTGGCCTGCCGTTACCTAAATTTGACGGATTAGAATAATACCTCCTTTTATTATCAATATCAGATGAGTTGGCACTGGATCTAGAATTTGAGTTTCCAACACCCATTTCAGGCCTAGAATAAATTCTATTTCTTTCAACATTATTTTTTACGCCACTATTGTTTTTTACAAAATCTTTGTAGGTTCTAATTCTGATATCGTTATTATCAACACCAATATTATCATCTTGAGATGTTGATGATCGACCAACATTGTAGTAAGTTACACCACTTACATTTCCACTGTTACTGTTTGAAGTGGTTGTGGTTTTACCATTACCATAAACAACAACACCTGACGAGCTTCCTCTTTTACCAGAATTATATGAAATATTACCATTTGCATTTCTATTGAGGAAATTGTTGTATGGGGAATTTACATAAGTTCCATATTTAGAGTACCTGTTTCTGTAACCAAATGGCATTGTCCTGCCCCACCAACCATAGGGATAAAAGTCATAATAAAATGGATAGTATCCATACATCCACCCATACCTATACCAATTTCTCATTGAATAATATGAATACCCAGGATACCAATTTCCATAATAGGGATACATTCCAAAATAACCATATCCATATCCGAAACCAAAATATCTATTTCTGTAAGGAAAATAATCAATAACATAATCAATAGTATCAGGAATATCGCCCCAAGCTGCCTTGTTGGAAGAATAGTTAATATCATTTGATGTAATGAAATCTGAGTCTAAATTGATAGAATCAGAAAAAATAAAACCATTTTCCATTTCAAGGGATTTCTCTTTAAAATAATTCTCATAATATTTAGATGAACTACTTTGAGTTTCCTTGTTATTGTTGCCATATATACCATCAGCTGAAACAAGACTCGACGAACTAAATGAACCACATCCATTTGCTACTAATAATATAAAAGTGAAGATTAATAGATTAAGGTTAGAATTTAATTTGGTAGATGGCATTATTAACATACTTTTGTTATATAAATATAAAAACAAATTTTGTGCCAAATCAATTATGTCTAAAAAATTAACAAAAAGAGAAGAAAATTACTCAAAATGGTACAATGAACTTGTCCTAATGGCTGATTTGGCTGAAAACTCATCAGTTCGAGGTTGCATGGTAATCAAACCCTATGGATATGCAATTTGGGAAAAAATTCAACAAGAATTAGACTTAAAATTTAAAGAAACCGGTCATTATAACGCATACTTCCCACTATTTGTTCCAAAAAGTTTATTTGAAGCTGAGGAAAAAAATGCAGAAGGTTTTGCAAAAGAATGTGCTGTAGTTACTCACTATCGATTAAAAAATGATGATAAAAACCCAGGTAAATTAATTGTTGATGATAATTCAAAATTGGAGGAAGAATTAATTGTTAGACCTACAAGTGAAGCTATAATTTGGAGAACTTATAAGAATTGGATTCAATCATATCGTGATTTACCAATTCTTTTAAATCAGTGGGCAAATGTTGTTCGATGGGAGATGAGAACTAGGTTATTTCTTAGAACAGCAGAATTTTTATGGCAAGAAGGTCACACCGCACATGCGACTAAAAAAGAGGCATTAGATGAAACAAAACTCATTGTTGACTTATATGCAAATTTTGTAGAAAATTTTATGGGAATTTCAGTTCTTTCGGGATTAAAATCAGATTCAGAAAAATTTGCTGGAGCAGAGGAGACATATTGTATAGAGTCATTGATGCAAGATGGTAAAGCTTTACAGGCCGGTACTTCCCATTTTCTTGGACAAAATTTTGCAAAAGCCTTTGATGTAAAATTTACTGATAAAGAGGGTAAGCTTGACTATGTTTGGGCTACTTCGTGGGGTGTTTCTACAAGGCTAATGGGAGCATTGATAATGAGTCATGGAGATGATAATGGTTTAGTTTTGCCTCCAAAACTAGCTCCATATCAAATTGTTATTGTACCAATATTCAAGTCTGAAAATGAACTTAAGGAAATTAGTGATTACGTAAATCCCATAATAAAAGAAATAAAAGATAACGGCTTCAGTGTGAAATATGATAATAGATTAAATCAAAAACCAGGGTTTAAATTTAATGAACACGAAATTAAAGGTGTGCCGATCAGAATTGCTGTTGGTCCAAGAGATTTAAATGAAAATACTCTTGAAATATTTCGAAGAGATACTATGGAAAAGAAAAATTTAAAATCTTCAGAGGTTGTTGCTGAAATCAAGTTTTTGATCGATGATATTCAAGAATCATTATTAAAAAAATCTAAAGATTTCATGAATAATAATACTAAAGTTGCTGAAAATTATGAAGATTTTAAAAAGATGATTGAAATGGGTGGTTTTGTATTAGCACATTGGGATAGAACAGAACAAACTGAAGAACTCATTAAAAAAGAAACAAAAGCAACCATCAGGTGCATACCATTTGAATCTAATGGCTCAGGCTCATGCATAGTTACTGGAAAAAAATCTGAAGGCATGGTTTTTTTTGCTAGATCATATTAAATTTGACATTTAATATTTTGCATCTTTATTTCCTTTATATAAATTTGCACGGTTAATTTTTCTGGCCCGTTCGTCTATCGGCTAGGACGCCAGGTTTTCATCCTGGTAAGAGGGGTTCGATTCCCCTACGGGCTACAAATCAGCAAGTTTAAATAAATTAAACTTGAGATTAGTTTATCAGATATAAAAAACTATTATATTTGCGAAGCAAAATTTAAGTTATATGGCAAATCATAAATCTGCAATAAAGAGAATCAGGCAAACTAAGTCAAGAAATGCCAAAAATCGTCTTCAGCATAAGACTACAAGGAACGCTATGAAAAGTTTAAAAGAAACTACAAATAAAAAAGCTGCTGACAAACTATTTGCAGATGTAACTTCGATGCTAGACAAGCTTGCTAAAAACAACATCATACATAAAAATAAATCTGCAAATTTAAAGTCAAAGTTATCCAAGCATGTTAATTCACTTAAGCCAGTAAAGAAAGCTGCTAAACCAAAAACTAAGAGTTCATAGAAATCAAAAACTCTTCATTGTTGAGAGTCTTTTTTATCTTATCCTCCACAAATTCCATTGCTTCAACGGGATTCATATCTGCTAAGTATTTCCTCATGATCCACATTCTTTGAATAGTGTTTTCGTCAAGTAAAAGGTCATCTCTTCTGGTACTTGATGAAACAAGATCAATTGCTGGAAAAATTCTTCTATTCGAAATTCTTCTGTCCAATTGAAGTTCCATATTTCCTGTACCCTTAAATTCTTCAAAAATTACCTCATCCATTTTTGAGCCTGTCTCAGTAAGTGCGGTAGCTATAATTGATAAAGAACCACCCCCTTCAATGTTACGTGCAGCTCCAAAAAATCGTTTTGGTTTGTGCAGAGCATTTGCATCAACACCACCACTTAGTATTTTCCCAGATGCAGGTTGAACAGTATTGTATGCTCTAGCTAATCTTGTAATTGAATCTAATAAAATAACAACATCATGCCCACATTCTACTAATCTTTTAGCTTTTGAAAGGACTATGTTGGCTACTCTTACATGTCTGTCAGCTGGTTCATCAAAAGTTGAGGCAACAACCTCACCCTTAACATTTCTTTGCATGTCAGTTACTTCTTCAGGTCTTTCATCAATCAATAATATGATTTGATAAACCTCAGGATGATTAGCTGCAATAGCATTTGCAACATCCTTAAGAAGCATGGTTTTTCCAGTTTTTGGTTGAGAAACAATCATTCCCCTTTGTCCTTTTCCAATTGGTGAAAAAAGGTCCATTATTCTTGTAGATATACTACTCTCTTTATCAGCAATATTAAATTTTTCGTCAGGAAATAGTGGTGTTAAGTGTTCAAAAGAAACTCTATCTCTTACGACTTCAGGACCTAGACCATTTATTTTTTTTACTTTGATTAAAGGAAAATATTTTTCTCCTTCCTTTGGAGGTCTAACTTGACCTAAAACAGTATCACCAGTTTTTAAACCAAACAATCTAACCTGTGATTGTGATACATAGATATCATCAGGTGAACTTAAATAATTATAATCCGAAGATCTTAGAAAACCATATCCTTCTTGCATAATATCAAGTACACCCTCTGATTCAATGATTCCATCGAATTCAAAATCAGGCTCTTTATATCTGTTTCTGTTGTCTTTATTGTGACTTTTTTCTCTTGGATTTTCTTTTTTTGAATCACTTTTTGATTTTGAGTCATTTATTTTATTATTTCCAGCATGAAAGTCAATAATTTTTTGAATCAACTCATCTTTTTTTCCAGAGCTGTCAATACCTAATTCTTTTGCTACTTCTACAAGTTCTGTAATCTTTTTCTTAGTTAGTTCTTTAATTTCTGTCATAATTAAAACGTGATGTTGCTATCAGGAAAGTAATGTGATAACAGTTCAAATATACAATTTTTTTAAATTATAATAAAAAACTATATTTTTAAATAAGTGTTTAGAAAACATTCCATATCAATATTTACACTAACACTTTCGAGTGCTTTTCTATATTACCTTGAGTTGTCAAATAATCTTAGCTTAAAATTATCAGTTTTTCTAGATAATAAAATAAGTTATACTCTATTGGTTTGTTTCATATCAATTTTTATTTTAACTCAAAGTAAAAACAGAAAAAGACAAATTTCTATAATAAAAATAAGTTCCTTCATTAATGTTATATACATTTTAAAGTCTGTTTTTTTTAGCGATAGCACCGCATATGGATTTATATATTTAGCTTTGGTTACAATACTTTTAGCAATTTCACTAAGTTCTTTAAAAAAAGATCAAGAATTGATTGACTCTATGGATAGATTAAGATAATGATGATCTATTACCAAGTTCAATTATTTCAGTTTTTTCAATTTGTTTATCATTAAGATTGAATCTGATCATTGTTCTTTTCTTGTGAAAACCATGTCTACCAGCTGCTCCAGGGTTAATACATAACAAATTATTTTTTTTATCATTTTCGATTTTTAATATATGTGAATGACCATATATTAGAAGATTTGGAGATTCTTTTTGTATTAAGTTTAATACTCTTTTATTATATTTTGGCTGCTTACCTGCGATATGAGTTATTAAAATTTTAAATCCTTCAATTTCAAACAATTCATTTTCCTTAGTCATGGACCTTATTTCAGCACTGTCTATATTTCCAAACACTGCTTTTGTAACAGATATATTGGATAATTCATCAATAACTTTAATATCTCCAATATCACCAGCATGAAGAACTAAATCAGCAGCTTTTGCATACTTAATAATTACATCATCAATATACCCATGTGTATCAGATATCAAAAGAATTTTTTTCAAACTTTAATCTCTTATTACTTATCTTTGAATTTAACAAATTTTACCTGTAATTGAGATATTTTTTAGAAATTTCATATCTGGGAACTAATTACCATGGATGGCAAATCCAGCCGAATTCAATCACCATACAAGGTGTTTTAGAAGATTGTATGTCAAAGCTTCTAAAATTAAAAATAAAGCTTGTTGGTGCAGGCAGGACTGATACTGGTGTTCATGCTAATCAAATGTTTGCGCATTTTGATATTGATGACAAAATTAATGACACCGATCAAATGATATACAAACTAAATTCTTTTCTTCCCCATGAAATCGTTGTTAAGAAAATCTTTCAAGTAAATAAGAAAGCTCATGCCAGATTTGATGCTGTCTCCAGATCTTATGAATATTTTATTTCTACTGAAAAAAATCCATTTGAATTAAATAAGTCTTATTATTTCAAAAATAAATTAGACTTAAAAAAAATGAATGAATGCGCAAATTTACTTTTCAATTATTTAGATTTTAAATCTTTTTCCAAATCAAAGTCAGACGTAAAAACATATAATTGTAAAATATTTTATGCAAGTTGGGAAATCGTTGATAATAATCTATGTTTTAAAATTAAAGCAGATAGATTTTTAAGAAATATGGTTCGAGCAATTGTTGGTACACTAATTGAAGTTGGTTTAGGTACAATTTCAAAAGATGATTTTGAAGAAATAATAAAAAAAAGAGATAGAAAATTAGCTGGATATTCAGTTCCTGCTCACGGTTTGTTTTTGAAAGAAATTAATTATAATTGGGATGAAATTTTAGTGAATGGATAAAAGAAAATTTAATTTTAAACTTTTTTCAAGGCTAATTAAAAACGTCAAGCCCTACAAGACAAACTTCATATTTGTTTCATTTGCGGCTATATTAATTTCCTTTTTTTCTATTCTCAATCAATATCTTTTAAAAATTGCTGTTGACGATTATATCACATTAAAAAACTATCAAGGACTTATCACAATAATTTCAATCATGGTGGGTGTATTACTTTTTCAAGTACTATTTCAATTTTTGTTCGTGTATTTCACAAACCTATTAGGTCAAAAAGTAGTCTTTGATATCAGAAATAAATTATTTTCTAAAATAATTTCTTTTAAGTTGTCCTATTACAACAAATCATCTATTGGTAGACTTGTTACCAGAACTGTGAATGATATGGAAACAATTGCAAGTATATTTAGTCAAGGTCTGTTCATGATAATTGCTGATTTAATTTTAATGTTATCAGTCTTAACTGTAATGGTAATTTTAAGTCTTAAACTCTCAATAATAATTTTTTTAATACTCCCATTTATAATTGTAGCCACTAGATTATTTCAAATGGCTATGAAAGTTGCTTTTAATCAAGTTAGAAATGAGGTTGCAAATTTGAATTCTTTTGTTCAGGAAAGACTTTCAGGAATGAAAGAGATTCAAATATTTAATCGTCAGAAAATAGAATATGAAAATTTTAAAAATATAAACGAAAGACATAAGCAAGCTTGGCTAAAAACAGTTTGGTATAACTCAATTTTTTTTCCAATATCTGAGATTTCTACATCAATTACAATTGGACTTCTAGTTTGGTATGCTGGTTTTAATAATATTGCTGATGAAAATTCTATATCACTAGGAACAATATTTCTATTTATACAACTTTCTCAAATGCTTTTCAGACCACTTAGACAAATTGCGGATAAGTTTAATACGTTACAAATGGGTATGGTGGCAGCTAACAGAGTATTTAAAATTTTAGATACAGATGAGTTTGTAAAAGATACTGGAACAAATCTTGATGAGGTTAAAGGGGAAATTATTTTTGATAAAGTTAATTTTTCATATGAAGTTAATAATCCAACTATTAAAAATCTTTCTATTGAAATTAAGCCCGGTGAAAGAGTAGCCATAGTTGGTCCAACTGGCTCAGGAAAATCAACAATAATTAAACTTATTTTAAGATTTTTTGAAATTAATAGTGGAAAAATTTATGTTGATGGTACGAGTATTGAAAAGTTTTCCTTGAAAAATTTGAGATCTCAAATTTCGCTTGTTTCTCAAGATATTTTTTTATTTGCAGATTCTATATATAATAATATATCTCTTTTCAAAAAAAATATATCAAAAGATAAAATTGAAAATGCGGCTAAAGAAATTGGTATTTTGGAATTTATAAATAAACTTCCTGGTGGATTTAATTACAATGTAAAAGAAAGAGGTGTAATGTTGTCTGAGGGTCAAAGACAACTAATTTCGTTTTTAAGAGCTTATGTTTCAAATCCAAAAATTTTAATATTAGACGAAGCAACATCTTCGATTGATTCTAAGACTGAACAGTTAATTCAATATGCAACAAATAAGATTATTGAGGGTAAAACCTCAATAATTATTGCTCACAGACTTTCAACTATTTTAAATGCAGATAAGATAATTTATTTGGATAATGGTGAAATTAAAGAATTTGGAAGTCATGAGGAATTAATAAAAATTGAAAATGGTTTTTATAAAAAACTTTTTGAGTATCAGTTTCAAGATTCAAAAGAGTTAGAGCAAGTCATTTAAGATTAAACTTTTTAACTCCTCGTTATTTTTAAAACTTATAATTTTCCCACTTTTTATATAAGACAGCTTTCCAGTTTCTTCAGAAATTACAATTGATATAGCATCAGACTCTTCGGTTATCCCAATTCCAGCTTTATGTCTTAAACCTAAAGATTTATTAATTTTTTTACTTTTTGATACAGGTAATGTTACTCTTGATGCAACAATTACATTTCCAACAATAATTACAGCTCCATCATGCAATGGACTATTTTTATAGAAAATACTTTCAATTATGGGTATTGAAAGTTCTGCATTAATTGAATCTCCATCCTCCTTTACAAAATCAAGATTATTATTTCTTTCAAAAACAAAAATTGCTCCTGTTTTATCTTTTTTTAATTTATTGCATGCCTCTAAAAAATCTTCAATATTTAGTTTGGCTTTCTCTTCACTAATTCTAAAGAATAGATTAAACTTTTTCCAATATGACTTATTATTTGTAATTCTTGATGAGCCTAACAATAATAAAAACTTTCTAATTTCTTGTTGAAATACAATAATTACCGCAAAAACACCAACTCCTATGAATCCTCCAAGTATACTACTCAGTATATTCATATTCAAAAGATCAGTAATCCACCAGATTATGTAAATGATAACAAAACCTCTAAATACTATTATTGCAGCAGTACCTCTTACTAACTTATATGCGTAATAGAGCATTATTGCAACTAAAATTATATCTATTATTGGTAAGATAGTAGACTTTATGAGATCAAGAATTTCCAAACTCCAACAAAATTAGTCAAAATAGACTACTTATTGTTTTTTCGTGTAAAATAATACACTCTTTTGCTTCTTTAACATCATGTACTCTTAATATTTTTGCACCTTTCATTAGTGCAATTGTATTTAGACTTGAAGTTCCATTTAAAGCTTTTTTGCTAGACGTTTTTAATATTTTATATATCATTGATTTTCTTGAGAATCCTACAAGAATTGGTGTATCAAGCACATTAAATTTTTCTAGATTATTTAAAATTTCAAAATTATGTTCAAGTGTTTTACCAAATCCAAAGCCTGGATCAACTATTAAATCAACAACGTTGTTATCATGAGCAATTTTTATTCTTTCAGCTAAATATTGAATAATTTCTAATGTTACATTTTCATAACTAGGATCATTTTGCATGTTTTGAGGATTACCTTGCATGTGCATTAAAATGTATGGGCAATTATTTTTTGCTACAACACTCATCATATTTTTATCTAATGTTCCTCCAGAAATATCATTAATA
>Ga0208624_1000051_pt1 | contig 64902 bp, 58 predicted proteins | sample Knorr_S23_td_DCM_FD_185607 | JGI IMG/M metagenome (GOLD analysis project Ga0208624, IMG submission 185607) | Marine microbial communities from Southern Atlantic Ocean transect - Knorr_S23_td_DCM_ad_71m_LV_A (SPAdes) (version 2) | ecosystem: Environmental > Aquatic > Marine > Oceanic | place... | reverse complement strand
CCTGAGACGATGGCCTGTGAAAGTGGGACCCAGAATGTTGATAGCTGGCCACCATAGATGATGTTGCGATTCACGAGGTCGATACTGAAATTGCTGGCCAGCGGCAGTAGTCCAAAGATGGTCGTCACGGTTGTGAGTACCACCGGTCTGAGGCGCTGTGCGCCGGTTCGGACAATCACCGACACGTAGTCCAGTTCGGGGTGCACCTGTTTGATCTTGTTGTACGTGTCGATGAGTACAATATTGTTGTTCACCACGATCCCGGCCAGTGCCACCACACCGGTGCCGGTCATGATGGCACTGAAGGGGGAGCCGAGAATAACGAGCCCCAACAACACGCCAGCTGTAGACATCACCACGGCAAAAAGAATCAATACGGATTGATATAAGCTGTTGAACTGAGTCACCAGTAGTACAAACATTAACAGCAGCGAAAGTCCAAAGGCTCCCGTCACAAACCCTATGGATTCAGCCTGCTCCTCATTTGCTCCCCGAAAAGAGATATCGATGCGCTCATCAAATTCCTGTGTGTCGAGCCAGGCCTGTATCTCACCCACCTTCGTATCGGCAAGAACGCCGGGCGCCACGTCCGCCCGAATGAACTCGACTGGGATGCCATCGATTCGTTGAATCGTATCGACGTTGGGTACCGGTTCTCGGGTCACGAAGTTGCTGATAGGAATCGAGCCTCCCCCTGTCATGATACGAAGATCATCCATCGCACCGATTCCACGACTTTCCTCCGGGAAACGTACACGAATATCGACAGCATCATCAGCACGATCTGGTCGATATTCACCGACCTTGACGCCGCCGGTGACCATTTGCACCGCAATTCCAACCAGCGTGACATCAGCGCCGTACAGCGCTGCCTGCGCACGGTCAACGCTGAGCTTCCATTCAATACCTGGAAGCGATCTGGTGTCATCGATATCCCGCACTCCATCTAGCGTATTCATGAAGTCGCGAACACGACTGACGGTTGGCTCCAGTAAGGTCTTTTCTTGGGAAGAAAACTCTAGCTGAATGGGTTTGCCGACCGGTGGTCCTTGTTCCATTCGGGCCAGTTCTACGCTGATGCCGGGGAAGTCTTTTGTGCGTTCCCGGATTAGCTCGAAGATGTCGTTCCCCAGCATCTCTCGATCAAACTCTTCGTGGAGTTCTATGAAGATGACGCCGATACGGTCCATGCCAAAGCGGGAGGCTTCACCTGGCATGAGCGTCATGGTGTTCATCGTTTTGACACCCTCGATATCCAGCACCTCCTGTTCCACTTCCTTGACAAGATAGTTTATGTCGTCGACGGAGAGATTTCCGAGTGCGCGGACTGTTATGCGGCCATACATAGCCTGCGTATCGGAGAAGAAGATGATGCCGCGACCGGTCTGACCGTAAAGCATGAAACTGCCAATTAGAACTGATAGTGTCACGAGGAACGTGAGTCCCGCATGGAGACTACACCAGCGTAGCGCCCGGGCATAAGCACCAGTAATGCCGTCCAGTAATGTGGGGTCGCCGTCCTCTAGTTCCTTCAAGGTATCGACCGCCTGCTGGTTACGTGCGCCTGCCTTACCGAGGACGGCGCCCAGTGCGGGCCCGAATACCAATGCATACAACAGCGACCCCGACAAAACACAGAAGACCGTCACGGGCAGATACCGCATAAATTTACCGGGAACTCCGGGCCAGAACATAAGCGGCAGGAATGCTGCTAACGTCGTCGCAACAGACGCAACAACCGGCCAGAACATACGTTTTGCGGCAATGGAGAACGCTTGTTGTCGAGGTAGTCCTTCGGTCATCTTCCGATCGGCATATTCGGTAACAACGATAGCGCCGTCGATCAGCATGCCAAGACCGAGCAACATCCCGAACATCACCATGAAGTTAAAAGTGAAGCCGATGTATGTAAGGATGATGAGCGAGAATAGGAACGATACTGGAATGCCCATCCCGACAATGATCCCGCTGCGAAAGCCCATTGCGGCGACCACGAGAATCATGACAAGCGCTAGTGCTGTCAGGATATTGCCCTGCAGCTCCGCCACCTGTCTTTCTGCAAAGGGGGCCTGTTCCTGTGTATAGGACACTTCGATCTTGCTCGGCAAGTTGGGTCGATGACGTTCAACAATTGCCTTGGCCTTATCAACTGTGTCGATGATGTTGGCATTAGCGCGTTTGATCATATTGAGTGAGATGGCGCGCTTGCCATTCACTCGTGCATACGAGACTCGGTCTTTGAAGGTTCTTCGAACCTCCGCGACATCACGGAGCATGACGACTGCATCGCCGTTCGCTCGAATCGGTAGGTCGTAGACGTCACGTGCGGTCTCGATGACGCTCGGTACTTTTACTGAGAAACGTCCTTCCCCGGTATCGATGGCGCCGGCAGGAATCAGCCGATTGTTACGAACGATTGTGTTGATGAGTTCTTCTGCGGAGAGCTGATAGGCCTCAAGCGCTGCTGGATCAATGATGACTTCGAGTACTTCTTCCCGATGTCCCTGCATTTGAGCTTCCAGGACCTCTGGCAATGCTTCAATTTCGTTGCGGATATCGAGTGCAATGTTGTAAAGCGTACGTTCTGGAACATCCTCAGCGACAAAATTGATTTGGAGAATTGGGTATTCGCTCGCGGTTTGTTCCTGAATTATCGGTTCTTCAGCGGTCGATGGTAGCTCGGGTTTGGCGCGATCGACGGCTTCACGGACGTCAACCAGCGCCTCGTTTAGGTCAAAGGTTGCATCGAATTCAACGACGAGATTGGCACTCCCCTCAGAGGCGTAGGCGGTTAATTCCCTGATGCCCTCGACGCTGCGGAGCTCCCTCTCCATAGGCATTACGAGCAGTCGCTCAGAGTCCTCTGGGGAGATCCCCTCGTGATAGATCATCACCGCAAAGAACGGTACTTCGATCGTGGGTTCTGCTTCAATGGAAATGGAGTTGAGCCCGATCAGACCGGCGATCAAGACCATCGCCATCAGCAACAGCGTTGTTCGTGTTCGCGTAACGGCGGCGTCGATCAATGCGTTCATTAAAGTACCCGATCCAATTGATTACAGCGCGCCGATGCTCGTGCGTTCTGCGGATGGCGTATCCAAAGGCTCAGTGAGCACAACATCGACCACTTCGCCATGCACGACCAGTTCCTGACCGACAGTGATGATGGTAGCCACCTCAGGCAGACCTGTGACCCAGACGCCGTAGTCATCATCATTGACGACATCGATGATGTGGAACTCCACGACGCCATCGTCATCAACCGCACGCACGCCCAGTTGTCCATCGTCGTTCAAAGCTAGTACGGAGGGAGGCACTTGTTGAGCTGTGACATGTCCTGTTGGAACTTCGATAGTCGCGGTAACACCGCTGGGAATTCTGTTGTCCGGATTGTCGATCTGAACCTCAAAAGCATAGGTCCGAGTTGCTGGGTCTGACAGGCGGCCCACGAAGGTGATCGCGCCAGTAACTTCAACCCCTGTAGACAGCCTCGCGGTCGCAGGACCGCCTGGCTTGAATCGATCCACCAGCTTTTCTGGGACACGTCCGGTCACGAGCATCGGATCCAGGTCAACCACCGTGGCGCAACCCGTACCGGGCGTGACGTAGTCGCCTTCATTAACGTGGATATTTTCAACTACACCGTCGAAGGGTGCGCTGATTCTAGTCCGCTGAGAATTGAGCCGCGTCTGCATCAATCTGGCCTTTGCACTGGTCAGGCGGGTCTTCGCTTGCGCAATGGCTGTTTCTGATTGCAAGCCTTCCCCAGCGAGTCGTTGGCTGCCTTCATATTCGATCTCAGCTTGCGCCACGGTGTCGCTTGCCTCGGCCAGCAATGCTGGTCTGTCGTCTTCAGACAGTCGGCATAGAAGGTCACCTTTCTGAACGATATCGCCACGCTCAACGGGTCGACTCATCAGCGTGCCAGGCACCTGGGCCCGTGTGACCACGGTTCGTTTGTTCTGGGTTTGTCCGCGAATTGTTATTGTGCGGTTGGTGTCTTTCGCATGGATGACGCGAGCACGGACTCGCGTGGGAGCGCGATCAGATTGTTGGCTTGAGACCATATTATTGCGCTCAATAATTGTCTGGGGAAGTTCGGGTCTGGGCTCGCGAAGGAGTCCTGAACTCAGCCAGAGAAGGACTGCAACAGCGATGATCGCTGAAGTCATATAAGTGCTGCGCATAAATAGATCCCCGGGTTACGGGACGGGAGACACTAGTTTTTGATGCAATTTATGCGCCATATCCGAAGGCTTCTATTTGGTTGGAAAAGATGTAGGCTAATTTGGATTCAGGGTAGAAATAGGGTCGCGAACACTTTCCAGCGGCGGATTTTGGGATCGCTATTCTCTTTAATCCCAAAATTATTCCCTGCCCCGCGGCATTGCATTTCTTACGTCATTGCTAAATCCCGAAGCTACCCACTCGCATTGCGCGGTATTCCAATGAGAAAAGAACAGACGCTTCTTGGGGTCTTCGCTCAATGCGAGTCGTTCGGGGAACACATTCCAGTCGGTCAGTACCGGGGTTGGTGGTCGCACATAACGATCTGATGTTGGCAATGAACTTCTCAGGAACCCGCCTCGGGCGTAGTATTGGTGCCAGGTCCGCCGACCTTTAATGCCATCACCGTCGAACCGGGTGTGGAAGGTTGCTGTGTCATAGAGCACACAAGTTCCGGCTTTACCGTGGATCGGCACCTCCTGATAGTCATCCTCCAGTGCTTCATATGCTTCCCGCAGACTGTTGAAACGGTTGCTGCCTGGTACGACGCAGAACGCCGGCGTCTCGTGGGTGACATCAGTGAGGTAGTGGATGGCGCATACCCAATCCACGGGCATATAGGGTTTGCGAACCAGGCGATCAGGCCTGACCGCGTCGTGGTGGAAGTTCATCGCACCAACGCCAGCATTCTCCGGAGCTTCACGAAAGTTGAACTCGCTGAATCGAACGTGCTCTTCTCCGCCTAGGATCTCGCAGACGACGGGGAACGAGCGAGGATGCTGTGTATAGGGGTCGAGTTCAGGGTGATCCAGCAGCGGCTGCGAATAGATCAGACCTTGATTGCGGTGATGAACCTTTGGCCTCTCGCGAATACCCCACGTCTCGGGGGTCTGTTCCTGGGTGCGATCATAGAACTCATTTAAGTGAGCCACTTCCTGCGCGTTCAGGCAATCAGCGAGCACGACATAGCCGGTTTCTGCAAAGAAATCGTATGCAGCCATGGTTTGCTCGTGTGGATCAAACTGCGGTGGCTGGTCGGCAGCGACACGTCCAAAACCCTGGTCTGCTTTACTGGCGTCTCCGCTGACGTTCTCATGTTTGACTAGTTTAACGCTCATAACAGCTCCGCACCTGTTTCCACGCGCCCCAATGTGCGTTTGGGACGACCCGTTGTCAACCGTAAGAATGTTGTGAAAGGGGGACAATATCCGGTGGTTGCGAGACTAGATCCGCCACAGTAGAGTCCGGATCACCTATCTGATCGAGCACTATCGTGAACGAACGTGTACAAGGCCGAACCCTGACCCTTGAAGAAAAACGCACGCTCTATCGGGATGGCTACGTCATTCTGAAGCAAGCGGTTTCATCCGACCTGGTACATTCGGCGCTGGACCGAATTAAATCCGCCAAGAAGGGCGAAAATCTGGGCGGTACCCCCGAAATGACGAACCTCGTCAACAAGTCGGACATAACGCCCGTGCTCCATGAAGCCATGGGCTATTTTGATCCCCCAGTCGCCAGCCAGGTTGGTGTGCGCAAGGTCAGTCCACCGGGCGATTACTTCAACAACGTCGGCTATCGCGACAAGCACATGCCCTACTACGGTGCTGAGTCTCACGTGGATGGAAGCATGACCATCATGGTGCCCCAGGATGTTCAGGAAGGGAGCGATCAGGAGATCTATGATCGATATATTGCGACGGGTCCAAAAGGAGACCTGGGACGCAGTCCAGATGTGATGGGCCACAACATGGTACCGATGTTTGAAGATCCAGAGATGACGCTAGGCCTGGGGAGTTTTACCGCATTTGTCTTTGTCTGTCTGAATGATCAAATGCGTGAAGGTTGTGGTCAGACAGCACTTATTCCCGGTGCCCACCACGCGGTTGAAAAGTTTTTCCGATGGCAGCGGGAAACGAACGGTTGCGTCGGCGTCGAGGGCCCGGGATGGCCAAGGCTCGATCATAAGACGGAGAATCGATGTGGTCTCGTCTACCTGCCGGAAGAAGTCCGCGAACAGTTCATCGATGAGCATTCTGAATCCACGCCCGACGGCCGTAAGTGGCCACGTCCGACGCAGATCCTTATGGAACCGGGTGATGCCTGCATCACCGTTTATCAAATCCCCCACTCTGGGACGCGTAATGAACACGGTACCGAATCACGTAAGACAATCATCTTCCGTATTCGGAACAAGGCACGACAACCGAATGTCATGGTGAATGGTGTTTCCGATCATCCGGATCGTGGTCAGATGGGGGAATGGCTGGAATTTGAGGACGGCAACAATCCCTGGGAGAAGTCGAAGGACGCGATGTGCAACATGTGGGATGAATGGGAAGGGATGACAGACGTTGTGAGGGAAATGCAGGTAGGGAGATGGCATGACCATCACGGAATCTGATCTGGTCGCGGCACGAAAAGTATGGGGCGATGCTTTGATTGCGATTTCGTCGGCCTTTGAGCTAAATGGTATCGAAGCGGCGAGATCCGTCGCGAGTGAAGCGCTTGATGCAGCATATGGCTACAACCTCGGACCTGTGCTGTTCAAGCCCACCTTGGCAAGCGGTGAGCAGACCTTCCGCACAACACGAGAGGGCGCGCTCGCGTACTTCGTTGGCCATAGCGATGATTATCCACTGGACGGTGGGTTCGGTATCAAGGGTTGGCGAAAGGTCGTTTGCACGACGGCGGCCAGCTTTATTGATGGTGATGTGGCCATGTGGATGGGGCGGGTCACATTCACAGACAAGGAGGGAGCTTTACTGACTGTCGATAAGAGCTGGGGTTATCAGCGCGACGATGCGGGAACCTTGCGTATTGTGTTGCACCATTCTTCGTTATGCTACGAGCCAGAGTAAATCGTTCTACCTCCTCGCAACATGGTACAGTTGTGTCGTTTTTCGAATTCAATACTCATCCGAAGGAGTCGAAATGTTAGCCGACCAGAGTTTTGTCGTACCACCCCTGCCGACCATCGTGTTCAACAGAGGTGCTAGCCAACAGTTGAGCAATCAGATTCAGGCTTTAGGAAAGAGCGCGGCCCTCATTGTGACCGATAAGAATCTCGCAGAGAGCGGTGTATTGACGCCGGTACTTGATGCCCTGAGGGCGGCCAATCTGAATGTCGAAGTGTTCGATGGTGTTGAACCGAATCCAACGGACAAGAATGTGGAAGCCGGTGCTGAGAAGCTCCGTACGTTGGGTGATGCCTGCGTTGTGCCGATCGGTGGTGGATCATCCATGGACTGTGGCAAATCTATTGCGCTGTTTGCCGCCAACAACAACGACACCGTTGAGGAAATGCAGGCGTCCTCTCCGACACCTGCACAGGCGCCGGTGATTGCGGTACCTACCACTGCAGGAACGGGATCGGAAACCAACAATGCTTGCGTCATTACGAATACCCGACTCGGCCGCAAGACCTACGTGGTGCATCCGAGCATCACCCCGTCGTTTGCAGTTCTGGATCCTGATCTAACTGTTGGGCTTCCAAAGTATCCCACTGCGACCTGTGGCTATGACGTCCTGACCCACGCGATTGAGGCGTTTGTCTCCATAAGGCAAAGCGCCTATTCGGATGCGATTGCTCTCGAAGCTATCGGTAAAGTTTCAACCCACCTTCGGAATGCGGTGAACGATGGAGAGGATATTGAAGCTCGTTCGCAGATGTTGCTGGGTTCTGCCATGGCAGCTATTGCATTTAACGTGGCAGGTCTTGGCGCGGTCCACGGGACCGGTCATGCTATTTCAGCGCGGCTCAATGCGGCCCATGGTCAAACGCTAGCGACCATGCTCCCCCATGTGATGGAGTTCAATATGTCAGAGCGCGAAGAGAAGTACGAACAGGTTGCACGCGTGCTCGCACCGTCCGGTCCTGCCACGGGAACGGGAGCGATTGATGCCGCACTTGCTCTTCGCAGCGACATTGGGATTGATAACTCCATCTCAGATCTGGGAGGAGAAGATGACCTGCTTGCGACCCTCATAGAGGACGCGGTTGCAGATCCCGTCAACTATTCGAACCCTAAGCGGGTCGATGCGGATTCCATCGAAAAGATGTACCGAGCTGCCTGGTAACTAGGCTACCTACTTTTCGATCACCATCACTAGGGGCCAGTGATCGGAGAGCCCCGTGGCTTCGGGTAGTTCGAACCGCTTCGGGGTGCCTTCCGATGTGATCTGGGCAGCTGTCTTGTTGGCGAGATAGCTGCTCGTCATGGTCCAACCCGCCGCCTCACGCCAAATCACCATATCCAGAAAGGACCAATCGTCCCGGGGTGGGTAGTAACTCGTACCCGGGCATCCCTGACACAGATCGTGTGCAACTTGCCAATGGATCCGGACCCAACGATTCAGCATGCGCTTTTCCCGATCCTCTTCACGCGTCGTGTTGAAGTCGCCTGCGGCAAAGACGGCGCGTTCGTTTGGCAATTGCCTTAACAATTTGTTTAGCGTCGTGTATGCACTCTCACGCATTTCTGTGGGATGAAACGGCGCAGGGAAGTGCACAGCAAAACCAGTTAGTAGGCTGCCGTCCGGTAGCTGAAAGGTGGCCTCTAGGATGGGCCGGGTGTCGCCCACACGTGCACGCTGAGAAGCGGGAAATTTGATCTCGTGAAGTTTGGGGGCCGTTACCGGAAACTTCGACAGGAACGCGACATCGATTCCGCGAATATCGCTGCCTTCGAGCAGTACTGACGGTTGATAGCCCAGTCCCTTTAACTGTTCGGTCCGGAGCCGTTCCAGGATGCGTTCGTTCTCCACTTCCTGAAAGGCGATAATGTCTGGTCCTTCGCCATCACCCACCTGTTTGATCGCATCACCGATGACGGTCAGTTTCTGTTCGACGACGGCTTCGCTCCAGTCCCAGTACAGGCACTGATCGCGCCATCGGTTGACGTTAATCTTGTTGCATTTGTTGATATGTTGTTTCGACTGCTTTTGGCGTTTGGGCAAGTATGTCTCGTCGTTTTTCCCCTGGTCGTGTGTTGTATCGAACAGGTTCTCAACGTTGAAAGTCATGATGGTGAGCGACTCTCCCTGTGCGTGCAATGCAACGAGGAGCGAAACCAATAGTGACAGACAGGCTAACTGACGCATTGTCATCATCCATAGATCAAAGATTTACGATCCTACCGCAAGAAGAGTGAGCATCCCGTGAAGAATGTGGTGAAATCGTCGACAATCGGGCTCAGAGTGAGTCGCCACCTTCGGGTTGAGAAACTTGCCCTTTAAATTTGAGTTCAGAGACATATACTTTAGTGCTCGCGAGTAAATCTTAGTACTCGACATACACGCGGCCTTTGGTATGGGCGGCCACTGACAGGAGCATAGACATGCCTCAAATTACCCTGCCTGACGGTTCTTCACGTTCGTTCGATAATCCGGTGACTGTCTTGGACGTTGCTGCTGACATCGGTACGGGTCTCGCGAAAGCGGCGCTCGCCGGTAAGGTCGACGGCGAAATGGTGGATACCTCGTTCCTGATTCAGGAAGACGTTGAGCTAGCGATTATCACCAACAAAAGTGATGAAGCGCTGGAGCTCATTCGCCATGACGCGGCGCATGTGATGGCGCAAGCGGTTCAGGAATTGTTCCCGGGTACGCAGGTCACCATCGGTCCTGCGATCGAAGACGGTTTCTATTACGACTTTGCGCGGGAAGAACCGTTCTCCCCCGAGGATCTCGCAAAGATTGAAGATAGAATGCGTGAAATTGTGGGACGTGACCTCCCGATTGAACGAGAAGTCTGGAATCGGGATCAGGCGAAAGCGACCTTTGGTGAACTTGGTGAGAAATACAAAGTCGAGATCATCGAGGACATCATTCCAGAGGGTGAGGAAGTCTCTGTTTATCGTCAGGGTGAATGGTTCGACGTGTGCCGTGGTCCGCATCTCCCTAGCACCGGAAAACTGCCGAAGGCCTTCAAGCTGATGAAGCTGGCTGGTGCTTACTGGCGAGGCAACTCCGACAACGAGATGCTGACGCGCATTTACGGTACTGCCTGGCGAGACAAAAAAGAGCTGAAGGCGCATCTCTTCCAATTGGAAGAAGCCGAAAAACGGGATCACCGCAAACTCGGGCGCAAGCTGGATCTGTATCACTTCAGTGATGAAGCGCCGGGTTCAGTGTTCTGGCATCCGAAGGGATGGACGCTCTTCCTACAACTGATCGACTATATGCGTAAGCGTCAGGAAGCGGCAGGTTATGAGGAGGTGAATACGCCTGATGTGATGGATCGAGGTTTGTGGGAAACCTCTGGTCACTGGTACAACTACCGCGAGCACATGTTTTCCACGCAGACGGAAGATGAGCGCGTGTTCGCGCTCAAGCCAATGAGCTGTCCTGGCTCTGTGATGATGTTTGCACAAGGACTGAAGAGCTATCGTGATCTGCCATTGCGAATGGCTGAGTTCGGCAAGGTCCATCGCTACGAGCCGTCTGGTGCTCTGCACGGCTTGATGCGGGTGCGTCATTTCACGCAGGACGATGCGCACATCTACTGTACCGAGGAGCAGATGGAGCAGGAGTGTATTGACGTGGTTGCACTGGTGCTCGACATCTACAAGGACTTTGGCTTTGAAGACGTGATGATCAAGTTATCCACACGGCCTGAAAAACGCATCGGTAGTGATGAGATCTGGGACAAGCTCGAGAGTACGCTCAGTCGATCATTGGAAGTCATGGGGCTGGACTACATCCTGTTCCCTGGGGAAGGTGCGTTCTATGGCCCGAAGCTGGAGTTTGTCTTGCGGGATGCGATCGGTCGGGAATGGCAATGCGGAACGTTGCAGGTCGATATGAATCTCCCGGAACGGTTTGATATTTCCTATGTGGATGAGAGCGGTGATCGCAACAAACGGCCAGTGATGTTGCACCGTGCACTCTTTGGTTCGTTGGAACGCTTTACCGGTATTCTAGTTGAGCACTATGAAGGCAAGTTTCCAATCTGGCTGTCACCTCTGCAGGCAGTCGTACTAAACATTACCGATAAGCAAGCGGACTACGCTCATGACGTGGTGCAAACCTTGAAAGGAAGTGGTCTTAGAGTGATATCAGACCTGCGGAATGAGAAGGTCGGATTTAAGATTCGCGAGCACACGCTGCAGGCAATACCATATATGTTGGTAGTGGGTGATCGTGAGATGACCAATGGTGAGGTGGCAGTGCGGACGCAGAGCGGCGAAGACCTGGGTACGATGTCGATTGATGACTTTGCTGCGCACGTGCAGCAAAACGCAATGAAGATGTCGCAAGAAGGTGCAACGAACCCTATGGCGGCCGCTGCAGAGGGCTAGCGCGCCTAATGAGCCATTGCTTCATGGCTCATTGGATCCGCCAAACCGTCACGCCCGCGTCCCCATCAAGCGCTGCCAGGGCCTGCCCGTCAGGTCGCCAATATAGTTCCGACAGCACGCCTGTCACGAGGGCTGCACCTACGGCACCGCCCTGGCCATCTTTTTTCATGGACCACACCACGACGCCGCCGTCTCGACCACCGGACGCCAGGTGCATGCCGCGCCGCTCGAAAGCAAGCGTAGAGACTGGTTTGACGTGAAGTTCCAGCACCCCGGGTCGTGTGCCTTCGGGTCCGCCTTCATGGAAACTCCAGACTGTGACGGATTCCGCGCCGCCGGTTGCGAGTAAAGTGCCGCTGCCATCAAAAGCCAGCGCGGAGGGTTTACCAGGATAGCCGGACATCATGGAGTCCTCGCCTGTGGATCGACGCCAGAAGTGGACAGTGTTGTCCTGGCTGCCGCAAGCGACAATGTCGCCATCCGGACTTAACACCATCGATACCAAAGAACCTTTCCATTCGAGTGTTTGGCCGCGCTCACCGTTGGACGCACTATAGAAGGTGACTTGTCCGTAACAGGCCGTTGCCAACTCGTCCGCACTGGCCCAGGCGACGGCGCTTACCGTGCTGGCGTGATCTTCAGAGTGCCAGACTTCCTCACCTTTTGGGTTGTAAGCACGGACCTGGCGGCCGCAAGCGACTGCGAGCCACTTCCCATCCGGTGACCAGGCAAGCTTCTCCACCCATGCGTTCCCAACATCAATCGCCCTCGTCACTTTGGCATCGGCGACGTCCCAGATCAGCACGCGACCGTCCTGTCCTGCTGTCGCGAAGTGTTCACCTTTTGGTCGGACGGCCATGGCAAGCAGGCCACCATCATGAGCCCCTTCTTGACACCAGGCAGTCGCTCCAGACTTGCCTTTGAAAACGTAAATACCACCCGCCGAATCCCCAACAGCCAGGGCAGCGCCACGACGCAGCCAACCACCGGCGATCGCATAGTCGCCAACTTCCGCTGACCAGCCTCGCTTAAGGATCCCCTCTGGATCTGGACTTAAATCAGACATGCCTCAAAACCTTCCCGCATGCTCGTTTCATCGAGGTTGCGACCGATGAAGACGAGTTGGTTGCGTCTGGGAGTGTTTCCCCAAGGTCGATCAGGCTGGCTATCGAAGAGCATGTGAACACCCTGGAAGACAAAACGTCTTGGCTCATCTGCAATGCTGATAAAGCCCTTCATTCGGAAAATATCCACGCCACGCTCTCGGAGCAGTTCGCCAATCCAGTCGTTGAGCTTATCGGCATCCACATCACCGTCGGCTTCAATTGCTATCGAACCTACTTCGTCGTCGTGTTCGTGTTGTGCCACCCACGTACGCTCGGCATTCGGGGAGATGACGGTGCCATCTTCGGTTTTCAATTCGATGTCGAATTCCTCAGCTGTATGTTGGGTGTAGAGACCCACATCCTGATCCTCTTCCACAACCAGGAAGAACGACTTCCGGCCTGAGGCTTCTAGATGCAGATTCACATGGTCCCAGAGGGGAATATCATCTTTGGGCTGGAGGTGTTGTGGTGGCTCGGCATAGCGTCGTACACACCATTCTGCACCTTCACGTAGGGCGGCATCATCGGAGGCCTGATCACCCGCAACAACTAGTGACATCTCGGGGTCCGGACCCTCTGCGAGACTGAGTTCATAGCGACCCGTCTTTAGCGAATATACGCCTGTCCACTCGAATGGGTACTCCGGTTCGAGAAATGTGGGTTTACGTTCCAGCACGTCATCCAGATTGAAGGCATCGAGATTGAGGACAGTATCCACAGATACATCGGCCTGCTTACTGCGCACCACCCGAGCCATTCTGTTCATGTCTTTGAGCCGCACTTCAATATCATCGATCGTCTCATCACTAACAAGATCGGTTTTGTTGAGGACCAATACATCCGCGAAGGCAACTTGCTCGGTGCTCTCATCACTGCGACCGAGTTGCTGGTCGATGTGAGCAGCATCGATCAGCGTAACGATGCCATCCAACGCAAACTCCTCGCGGATCTCATCGTCCATGAAGAACGTTTGTGCAACTGGTCCGGGATCGGCAAGTCCGGTTGTCTCGACCAATACATAGTCAAACTTGTCTCGCCGCTTCATTAGGTTACTGAGTACGCGGATCAGGTCGCCGCGTACGGTGCAACAGATGCAGCCGTTCGACATCTCGAAGATCTCCTCGTCCGCATCAATGACGAGCGCCTGATCGATACCGACCTCGCCGTACTCGTTCTCGATGACCGCAATCCGTTTACCGTGCTCTTCACTTAGGATGCGATTGAGCAAGGTCGTTTTGCCTGAGCCAAGAAAGCCGGTAAGGATGGTGACTGGCACTTTTTGAGGCATGTTCATGTGAATCTCCTGGGGTCGATATGAAAGCTAGTTGTCGTTAACAAAGGATTCAAAGGCTTCTGCGGGAACGCCGATGCCCCAAGCCTTGCAGATTTCCAACAGATCATCTGCATCTACTTCTTCTGTCGTCTTGTGAACCTTGTGCTGAAGTTGAGGTGCGTCAGATCGAAGTAAACCAAATACCGTTTCAACCGGCGGGCAGTCTTCTTCCATACATGCCAACTCCGTCAGAGTGATGGTGGCGTCCTCTGGCAAATCAAGTGCATCTCGCAACACCTGTTTGAGGTGGCGGATCTTATCGAGGTTAGGTTTTCTCCCGCTCTGACCGATCAGCATGGGTCATTCCGCGTGTTCGGGTTTGCGCATGTCGGTTGTTCTAACGCATCTAGCAACGTACCTAGATTGTGTCTGAACATCGAAAGGTAGCTGGTCGCAGGACCCCCAAGTTCAGAGAGCGCATCGGAAAATAGCTGTCCACCGATTGTTAAACCCGTCTCGTTTGAGATTTGCTGGACCAGTTCGGGGCTGGCGATGTTCTCGACGAACAGAGAGGCAGGCGCTTCGGTCTTCAACTGATCGATGAGTGTCGCCAGTTCCTGAGCAGAAGGTTCCGATTCGGTGTCGATTCCTTGCGGTGCAAGGAAGGTCAGTCCATAGGCATCGGCCAGATACCCGAATGCATCGTGCGCCGTAACGACAGTGCGGCGATCGGGCGTTAATGCAGCAACTCGCTTGCGTGTCCGTGCATGTAGTGTCTCAAGTTCGGCGATATAGGCGTTCGCATTGGCAGTGATCGTATCGCGGTGTTCAGGTATGGCCTTCGCCATGGTGGATGCGATGTTTTGAACGTAGATGATTCCATTCGCCAACGAGTTCCAGGCGTGTGGGTCGACGGAGCCGTCGACTTCGATTGGCGTAATACCGGTTGTGACCACCTGGACCACTGCCTCGGTGCCTGATTGCGAGATTAGTGATCCCGCCCACGTCTCGAAGCCCAAACCGTTAACAAAGACTACATCTGCAGCGACCACGTCGCGAGCGTCAGCGACGGAGGGCTGATAGACGTGCGCGTCGGCATCGGGCCCGACGATGGTGCTGACTGTCGCGAGATCACCGACGACTTGTTTCACCATGTCACCCAGTATCGAGAAACTCGCAACGATGCGAACATCCCGATGCTCAGCAGCGACAGGAAGCGATGAGATCGATACTGCGGCGAGGACCAACGCCCAGATGCCCAACGCCTTGATGCGCGTCATGAAGCTCTCCCTTGTGATATTGAGTACATGGTGGGTTCGTCCGAGGGTTCGGCAGCTTGTCGATAGTTCCTCAGAAAACCGAGCGGACCAACCAGCGCTGATGCCAGAAACAGGCCACCTGCGACTAGCACAATGGCTGGACCGGAGGGGGTATCGGGCAACAGGTAGGACATCGTTAGGCCAATCCAACAGCTCGAAAGCGCGAACACGAACCCTAGAAAGATCTGTGCAGTAATTGTGCTCACCCAATATCGGGCAGCGGCTGCCGGAAGGATCATCAGACCGACCGCCATGAGCGTGCCGAGAGTCTTGAACGCGGCCAATAGATTCAGCACCAGGAGTATCATGAATCCTTGTTCAACAACCCACGGTCGCCGTGTCTGCGACTCAAAGAAGACAGGGTCGCAGGTACTAACGATCAAAGGCCTCAGCAAAACTGCAAATGAAATCAGGGTCACCGTTGCGACCGTACCCAGTAGCAGCATCGATGCATCGTCGATCCCGAGAATTGAACCAAACAGGAAACTCTTGAGAGGAATCGCTGAGCCGGCTGCCGACAGTATGAAGATTCCCATCGCCAATGCGATGAGATAGAGCGCTGCAAGGCTGGCATCACTGCGTAGAATCGTTCTCCTCGCCAGTAACGCTGCAAGACTGGCGACCCCAATACCCGCAATGAACCCCCCTATGAGGAGCGATGTCACGGACATCCCGGCCACAACGAAACCGATCACGATGCCTGGCGTGATCGCGTGTGCTATGGCTTCACCGGCTAGGGATAGTCGACGAAGCACGAGGAAGGCACCGACGGGTGCGACCGAGATCGAGAGTATTGTCGTTGCAACAAAGGCACGCTGCATGAATAGGTAGTTCCACATGTCTGTGAAAAACTCAAACATGGGACTGCACCCCACAGCTTGATAAACCACGGAACATCCAACTGGCCTGGCCCTGGGAGAGATAGCCTTGCGAAACAAGGCGCTCTGTCACCACTACGTCTTGGACGGTCCCATGGGTTGCTTCTCCACCCCCCAGAAGAAGGGCGTGACTGCAGTGGTCCAGTATCGTTGACAGGTCGTGGACGACCATGACGACTGCACGGTTCTCGTGACGCCATTGGTCGATGATCGATGTCAAGTGCGCCTCAGTGTTTTGATCGACGGCTGCGAAAGGTTCGTCCAGCAGAATGATCGGTGCATCCTGCAACATGACTCGAGCGAAGAGGGTACGTTGAAGCTGACCCCCGGAGAGCGTATGTAGGGGCCGATCGGCAAGCGCCAAAACGCCCGTCTCAGCGAGCGCTGCGTCTACTTGTGAGCGTGCAGTGCGGCCAAGGCCAGACCACAAACCAAAACCTCGCCATGCCCCCATTGCGACGAGATCACGAACACGAATGGGGAATCGTCGATCGAACTCCGTTGCCTGGGCGAGATAGCCGATATCGTCCGGACGGCCATCGGGCCAAATATACTTGCCGGACAACGGTGGAATGAGCCCGAGCAGTGATTTGACGAAAGTGCTCTTACCTGAACCATTTGCGCCTAGTACAGCGAGCGTGGTCCCTGCTTCTACATTGAGAGATAACTGTCGAAACAGCGTCAGGTGGGGATAGCCGAGGGATAAATTGCGGACTTGTAGGACGTCAGTCATCACGCAACCAGCGCAATGAGCAGCCAGAGAAATATTGAGACCGCCGAAGCGCCTGCGATCAGGTGGAAGGTACTGACCTCACAAAGGCAGAAGGTCCGGCCCTGTGATTCATCTGCTAGAGGTCGCACTAATGTCCTCCAGAAGATGACGACAGGTTTGATGAACGCCTGGGCCACCTGGGATCTATCAGTCGGTGAGTCATGTACTTGTGCATGATTCTGAAACAGACTCAGAGTTGTGTTGGATTGGGAGCGTTGCCGTAGACTTCTTCAGGATCGAAAGCACGTTCAGTTTCTGTAAACGTGAGTTGCACCGGTCCACCTGGCGCATTCCCGACTGCAACTGATCGATAGAAACAAGAACGGTAGCCCACATGACAACTGGCGCCCGATCCTGCGACCTCAACTCGAAGCCAGATTGCGTCCTGGTCGTCGTCGATCCTGAGATCCACAACGGTCTGCGTCAGGCCACTGGTCGCACCTTTGTGCCAGAGACATTGGCGGCTTCGGCTCCAATAGTGTGCCTCACCGGTCACGATGGTTTGTGTCAGCGCCTCCTCGTTCATGTATCCCAACATCAATACATCACCGGTAGTGTTGTCCGTCGTAACGCAAGGGAGGAGACCGTCGTCGTCGAATCGTGGTGCCAGGACGAGGCCTTCTTCTACCTGTTCGACAGACGTACGTGCTGCGAAGAGACGCTTCGAATCGACGTTTGGAGTGCTCATATGGCTTAGCTCGGCGATCTCAGCGGGACGAACGTTATAACATAACAATACCGGCGAAAACAGAATTGCATCGTGATCTCAGGAGAGATCCGAGCTATGCTCATGAGGAAACGGGGCACTCTTTTCGTAGCTCTGGAAAATCGACGAATCAACGCTTCATGGCAGAAGTGTTACATTATAACATATTTAAAAAATCATCTTACAGGTTAAAGCGTCTTGAACCCCCCAAATGTATCAGGGCCGGAGGGCCCCAGCCACGAGCGGCCTTCACAGCTAGGGCCTGTGACGATGGCGACGTTGCTTTGTGATGAACGGGGCGTGAAGTTGACGACGGCCAGGCGCCAAGTTCTGGAATTGCTCTGGGAGTCCGGTTGTCCGACCGGAGCGTATGAGTTAATAGAGATGTTGCGAAAACGTAATGCGCGGCCGGTGAACCCACCTACGGTCTATCGGGCGCTGGAATTTCTAATCACCCAAGGATTTGTGCATAAGCTCGAGAGCCGCAACGCTTATGTGGTTTGCATACATCCCGAACGACACCATGCCTGTATCTTTTTCATCTGTGCGGATTGTGGTGTGTCTGCTGAGCTTGAGGATGAACGGGTTGCAGACTTGATTGATGAGGACGCCAATGATCGTCTCGGGTTCCATGTCACGGGTCGCGTCGTTGAAGTACAGGGCACTTGTAGGCAGTGCACTCCCGCTGAGCCTTAAGCAGCCCTGAGTCAAAAGAGAATATTCAATGGAATGTGAGCGACGGCGTTTACTACCGGTCTCGGTGCTGACGGGATTTCTGGGCAGTGGAAAGACGACTGTCCTGAACCATCTCATCAGGCAACCAATGCTCGACCGGACGCTGGTGGTCGTCAACGAATTTGGGGAGATCGGCCTGGACCACGATCTGATGGCGATCAGCCAAGATAATACGGTTATCGAGATGTCGAGTGGTTGTCTCTGTTGCACGATTCGAGGCGACCTGGTGAAGACCCTGCGCGACGCGCCAGGTCGTTATGCACGTGAAGGGAAACTGTGGTTCGATCGAATCGTGATAGAGACGACTGGATTAGCGGACCCCGCACCGATTCTTCATACGTTGATGACGGATCAACGCATCGCTCGTCGCTATCGCCTTGACGGCATTATCACCACGGTGGATGCAGTCAACGGGGCAGATACGCTGGGAAAGCAGATAGAGTCTGCAAAGCAAGCTGCGGTCGCAGATCGCTTATTGTTAACTAAAACCGACCTGGTAAACGAGGATGAATTACGCACATTGCAGGATCGGTTGCGGGTCTTGAATCCAGCTGCGCCACAGTTGATCGCGAACAACGGTCAGGTCGATCCATCATCGTTGTTCGAGGCGGGTCTTTTCGATCCAGAGACAAAAACGCCGGACGTACAAAAATGGCTTCGGACGGAAGCCTATAGCGATCATCACCACGGCCACGATGGCGATCATCAAGATGTGAATCGCCATGACGAGCACATCAGAGCATTCTGCTTGACAATTGATGATCCGATTGATGGCCAGAAATTCGAAGCCTGGATGGATGCGCTGCAAACATTCCAGGGCCCTAATCTCTTGCGCATAAAAGGAATCATCAATGTCGTGGAACTTGATGTACCGGTTGTCGTCCACGGCGTCCAGCACATCTTCCATCCCCCGGTTGTGCTGGAGAAGTGGCCAAACGACGACCATCGTTCTCGGATCGTCTTCATTACCCGGGACATGAAAGAATCAACACTGCTGGACACATTACGGCTGTTCACCGGCATTAGACTTCCATCGCAGCAATCCGTCGAATTACCGGATGCTAAAGTCAACGTTGGAGAACAGTCGTGACGTTAACGCTCACCAACACGCTGACTCGAACCAAAGAGGTTTTCGTTCCGGCCAATCCTGACTGTGTCACGATGTATGTCTGTGGTCCGACGGTTTACAACTATGCGCACATCGGTAACGCTCGACCAGCCGTCGTTTTTGATGTCCTGTATCGACTTTTCCGGCAACGATTCGATCGAGTTATCTACGCGCGAAACTTCACGGATGTCGATGACAAGATCAACGCGGCGGCTAAGGAAACCGGTGAGCCGATATCGGTCATCACAGAACGCTACATTGATGCCTACCACGATGATATGGCCGCACTTGGCGTTCTGACGCCAGAATTCGAACCCTGCGTGACGCATCACATCGACGAGATTATCGATCTCGTTTCGCGCTTGATCGCGCTTGATCATGCCTACGAGGTTGACGGACATGTCCTCTTCCATGTGCCCTCGTATGCTGCCTACGGTGCGCTTTCTGGAAGACAACGTGACGAGATGATTGCGGGCGCTCGTGTCGAGGTCGCGCCCTACAAGCGAGATCCTGCCGACTTCGTACTCTGGAAACCGTCAAGTAACGACCTTCCAGGTTGGGAGAGTCCCTGGGGGCGTGGGCGTCCTGGATGGCATATCGAGTGTTCGGCCATGATCGAAGAGCACCTGGGAAGCTCCATTGATATTCATGGTGGCGGACAGGATCTGATCTTTCCTCATCACGAGAATGAGATCGCGCAAGGGACATGTGCACATGATGGGGAAACTTACTGTCGGCATTGGGTCCACAATGGATTTGTGACCGTGGATGGACGGAAGATGTCGAAATCGCTGGGCAATGTGCTGCTTGTTCGCGATCTGCTCCGCGAAGCACCGGGTGAAGCGATTCGCTTCGCGCTGCTCAGTGCGAACTATCGACAACCACTTGATTGGAGCAAGGGCACACTTGAACAAGCGAAGCGCGGACTCGATAGACTCTATGGAGTCCTTCGGGATCTTGGTCCCGCTCCGGAGACGGAAATTCCGACTGAATTGCTGGATGGGATCCTTAGTGCGCTGGAAGATGACCTGAATTTACCAAAGGCTATCGCCGAGTTGTTTCAACTTTCAAAAGCAGCGCGCCAGGTCACTACCGAAGGGGATCGTGCGAAATACTACGCGGCGTTACGCGAAGCCGGTCGCTTACTGGGACTGTTGCAAGAGGATCCTGCGGCCTGGTTCAAGCCCGAGGGTAACGACGAGGAGGAGCAACTGATCGAGCGACTGGTTGAAGCACGGACAACTGCTCGATCAGAGCAGGACTATGCTACGGCTGATCGTATTCGTGATGAACTTGCGGACCTTGGGGTTGAGGTTCAGGACCGACCGGATGGTGCTATCTGGCAGAAAACGTCGTGACCTCAGCGGTCTTCATGACTAGTTTTTGAAGGTAACGGCCTCGAATTCACCGGATGCGAGCGCTTCAACCAACTCGCCCATTGATTCGATATGGTCGGGGAAGCGAGTTGCGCATCGACCAATATGGCTGACAATGTGCGCGTCACTGCCAGCGATGCCCAAATAGCCAGCTTCGTTGGCGTTGTCCAGAGCGATCTGATCTTCGTCGTCCCGACTGCCGCCGTTGTAGACCTCGACGATTCGAACTCCGTCTGGCTTACCGTATTCTTCTGTGTGTGCAAACATACCGACCTTCGGTCGACCGGGATGGCAAGGTGCAGCGATGGCACCGTGTTTTTCAGCAGCAGCCAGCACGTCCGCCAACGGGTTGTCGACGCGTTCAAAATCAAACTCACGCATCAGGCCTTCGGTCACTCCGTAGACGAGTACGTGACCGTACTCAGTTTCCACCTCACTGCCTTCTAGAATGACAAGACCATACTTGCTGGCGAGGCCCGAGTAATCGGTGGGGTCAAACTGACGATGTTCGGTCAGCACAATGCCATCGATCGGCAGATCGCGAGAACGGATCCATTGGCAGTAGTTCTCTACCTTAGCGCGGCCATCGTCTGATTTGATGGAGTGGTTGTGCATGTCAATGATCATGGTGGTTGAATCCTTCTGCTTGCGTCTAAAGGTATCGAAAAACGCCGCTTTTTGCGACGATTAAGTGTTGAGACCGACTTGAATGGGTTTGGTTGGTCCTCACTGTTGCTGACCGACCATCAGTGCACGTCCCATCGCTGTTGCATCGGCGTTGGCTCTCGCATTGTCTTCATGTCGGGCAACTGCCGCGATATGGAAGAAGAGACCGGCGTAGATGGCCCGATGAATATCTGGCGAGAGGTCGCTGAGATAGGGATCCTCGGTCGGCTCCCGACGTTTTTGCAGCTGTTGCATGAACCCGATCAGTGCTTCACCAGTGAACCACTGAACCAGTCCTGCGCGTTCCGCACGGTGGGACTCAGGCGCGAGGTATTCAATGATTGGCAGGTTGTCGGTATTCATCGCTGCTTCTGAAAACCATTCTGAGTACGCCGACAGTGTGCCGAGGTAGTAGGCGGCAAGGGGGATCTGCTCCGCGGCGCCATCTCGGAAATTAGCAATGTCTTGTTGTGATCGCTGAACCAGAGGCGTCGTCGCGGCAAGTGGCTTCGTGTCGAGATGTCCAACCATGGCCAAAATCGGTTGGCGCGCATAGAAGTCACCGCGCCACAGACTGACGGTTGGGAATACCCGTGACATGGTCTTGGCGATGATTTTGAGTTCGCGTTCGCTGATCTGGTAGAGGGGAATCCACTGTACAAACAAGCCGTCATCATTTAGCCGAGCTCGTGCGCGTTCAAAATGCTCTTGGCTGTAGAGTAGGGCGACACCAGCCCGCCATGGGATAAATAGATCCGAGATGATGAGATCAAATGTCGACGTCGTACCGGCGAGGAAGTTACGACCATCTTCGTGAACGACTTTGACCGCAGGGTGTTCGTGGAAATGGTTACTGTATTCACCGAAGTACTGCGCAGACGCTTCAATGACTTCACCAGATAGCTCTGTGACCGTAACCGAGTCGACCGGATAGTTGAGTACCGTACCTGCGGTGATACCGGAACCCATTCCCAGGTAGTAGACCGTCCTGGGGTCCGGGTGCAGATGCATGGGCAGATGCGTCTGGATCTGTTCCATGCGTAAAGCACCAGAGCCCCCGAGCGCATACCAGTTATTGAGTTTGATGCGACGTTTCCCATCTCTTTCGACAACAGCGACGGTGCCGTCTGGACCTTCCCAGAGTGCCAGCAGTTTCTCGGTATCAACATTAATACGCACGAGCGGTAATGCCGTGGGATTGGCGAAGACCAATATCGTCGCAACGGTGGCCACGACCGCAATACGTTCACGTGTCCCCTCGAACAACACCAAAGGCACTGCCAAATAGACTAGTCCCAATAACAACACGCTGGTCCAGAGGCCGAGACTGGGCAGTAACAGGAAGCTCGCGATCAGCGGACCGATGACCGCGCCGGCTGTGTTCCAGCCATTCAGTCTGCCCAGTGTGTTGCCCGGCGACTCATCGAGGCGCTCTGCGTAACGGTAGAGGTAAGGAAGCACCATTCCCATGAGCACCGTTGGAATCCCCACAATGACCCCGACTGTGAACAATACCTGTGTCAGGTAACTCCCGAGGGTGTCTTGATTACCGAGGTAACGTAAGCCGTCAGTCCATTCTACAAACACGAGTGGCGTTATGAGGCACGCAACACCCGCCGCGACCATCAGAAACATCAGGGTCGTCAGATTGGCAGGAATACGCGAGACCATCAGTCGCACCAGGAATGCGCCAATAGCCAGTGCTGAGAGGAAGACAACCAGTACTGCTGAGAATGTGTACGTCGAGTTCTGTAGTACCTGGACGAACATTCTGATCCACAGCACCTGCATGCCGAGACTCAAGAAGCCAGAAAGTAAGGCGACGAATTCCATGAGACCAAATCGGCCAATAGACCATCTTTGAGCTGAGGACTCTTGCACACGCACCTGTGCAGTCTCGTTGGATTTTTTTGCCAGCATCGAAAGCAGCCAGGCAGCAACACCGAGCGTCAAGGATAGCGCCAGAGCAATACCATAGGTCAGGTTAATACCCAGCAAGCGAGGTAGAAAAAAACCAGCAGCTGTGGCGCCGAATACAGCGCCTAGCGTATTGATGCCATACAACGTGCCTGCCCATCGCCCAAGCTCTGCGCGATCCTGTATCAGGTACTCCCCCATGACGGGTAATGTCCCACCCATGAGGAAACTGGCGGGGCAGATGAGCAACATTGCCAGAAGGATTTTGACAACAATGAAAACAACGCTACTCGCCGCGAATGTCGTGAAGATGGTGTCGTAAAAGGAATAGTAGACCTGAAACAACAGGTAGAAAAACAAGCCAGCCAGGACGATACCGAATTCAAGCCATGCATACGTTCGGAGCGGATTGACGAGCCTGGCAGCCTGACGACCGAAGTAGTACGAACCTGCGGAGATCCCAATAAAAAACGCGGCAGTAGTGACTGCCGCGCTTTGAGAGGTGCTGCCAAATAACTGGGCCAGCTGTCTCATCCAGAGGATTTCGTAGATCAGTCCGGCAGCGCCGGAGGCAAAGAAGATCCCCAGGATGAGTTGGGTGGTTAGCCTGCTGCCACTAGTAATCAAACCTCAAGCCTACCGTGATGCCCATGCCGGGTTCAGGGGCAAAGTTCTTCAGAAATGACGCGTGGTTACGGATCTCTTCGTCCAGCAGGTTGTCTCCGCGTACAAACACCTTCAGATCGCTGTCACCTTGGAAGGTGAAATTATAATCGGCGTAGAAGGAAACGTTCGTGTAACCGCTAGTAGCAAGCTCCAGCTCACCCGTATCTTCCTGATCACCGATGCTGGTCGCTTGCAGACGCGCGCTCCATTTGGGCGCGAGGTAGTTCAGCTCAGCACCGAGTTTCCCGGCTGGAATACGTGGGACGTTTCCACCGGCGTCAAACTCAGCAGCGACTGCGTCTCCGAACAGACGCAGCGAGAGTGCCGTGCTGTCGGTTTCCATCACGTTGAAGGCGACTTCTGCTTCGAATCCCGTAAATGATGCATCGCGAGCGAGCCAGTTTGCGACCTGGACGCCCTCGTGTTCTTCACCAGCGAGGTCCAGGAAGATGTAGTTGTCGATCTGATTGTAGTACGCACTGACCTGACCTGTGAATCGAGTACCTTGAAGCCTGTAACCGAATTCCAGGTTGTTGGAGGTCTCTTTGTCCAGATTTGGATTGCCGATTTCAAATAGTCCTGTTGCTGCGTGGACGACAAGATCTTCTTCGTCAGCGAATTCGGCACAGGTGTCGGCATCAATGTTGGAGTACAGTTCTTCTACGGCGGGGGAGCGCTCTGAACGCGACACGCTAAATAGCATGTTGGAGTCTTCGTTGAGATCGTACATCACACTACCGCTGATACTGGTAGCGCTGGTTTCGTTCTCACAAGCACCGTTCGGGTCGACGCTGTTGTCCTCCAGTCGGAGGCCGAGTTCAGCAGTGAAGTCGCCTCCGTCGTAACGTTCCACCAGGAAGACACCTGTCGAGCTAAGGTCTGATCGTGGAATAAAGGCCTCTTCACCAGCGGCTGAGAATTCCGAACTGGAAGTCTGCAGGCCAATCACGCCGGACCAGTTCCCCATAGGCGCATGAGTCAGCGTAAACCTTCCTTCCGTACCTTCGTTGGTGAACAACGTACCTATGTGACTATCACCGTCTTCAAAAAACTCTATTTCTGAATGCTCGTAGTCTGTGAACCCGAGAGAAGCACGTACGGACCGGATCCAGCCGTCCTTAAAATCGAGTCCAGCGCGAAGGTCCTGTCGAGAGCTTTCCATATTGAGGCGAACGAACTCTACCTCTTCTTCATGGCCTTCTTCGTCGTGACCCTCCTCTTCACCTTCTTCGTCGTGACCCTCCTCTTCACCTTCTTCGTCGTGACCCTCTTCTTCATGATGGCCGTGGGCGCCGGGAGGCAAACCGTAGTCGTTGTTCAGTTCACTGACTGAGAATCCGATGAAACCGTTGTCGCCGACAAAGGAGAAACCAAACGTCGTACCATCAGCCTCGGCATCAGAATTTCCAATGAAGCCCTGGGTGTTTTCAACCTCTTCTTCTTCATGGTCTTCTTCGTCGTGACCTTCCTCTTCCTCGTGATGACCTTCTTCTTCCAGATGTTCAGCCACCAGCTCTTCTAGGGCTTCGACAGCGACTTCATCAATGGCAAATCCTTTGATCTCCACATTGTCGTTGTCTCTGCGGTAGGCACTAACATGAAATGCAAAGTTTCCGGTTGCAGCGTCAAGCTGCACAGCTGTGTTGGCACCACTGTTAACACTGTTGCTAGTCTGCCGGAGAGAGAACTGGGTCTGGTCAGGCAGACTCTCGGGCACACGATTGTCAATGACATTCACGACACCACCGATTGCACCGCTTCCGTACAACAACGTTGACGGGCCGCGCACAACTTCAATGCGTTCTGCGAGTATCGCCTCAACCGCATTGACGTGGTCAGGGCTGAATGCTGCAACATCAGTGACGCCGACACTGTTTTGAAGGACCATGACGCGTCGGGCGGTTTGCCCTCTAATCACGGGCTGGCCGACGGCCGGTCCGAATGAAGCGCTGTTGAGACCAATCTGATGTTTCAGTGTTTCACCGAGGCTGTCGCCGACGTCTTCGTAGAGTGCTTCGCCTGCCAATACAGTCACGGGCAGGGCCGTCTCAGCCTCGGCATCTTCGAAAGGCACGGTGACGACGATCTCGTCATACTCGTATCCGAGATCTAGATTGTTTTGTGCAACCGCTGTTAGTGTCGTGCTTCCCAAGACTAGGAGCAAAGCCGCGGATACTGCGTGTCTGATGGTTCGCATAACCAATTCCCCAAAAAATAACGGATACCAATGCCGCTGTCGGGATGTCAAAACACTTCGAAAGTGAACCGACGACGGAAAAACCGGGCATTTTATAACATTGCATTATGTCGTGTTACAACATAACACTGAAAAGGGGGCTTTTGGGGGGGTGCTGCCGGAAGCCGGTCTGTGACCTCCAGGTCCAAATGAAGCACGGATTTGAGGGAATGCAGACTCGCCGATTAGCGCATCAACCCGGACGTCTGCGTGTAGCCAAATGGGTAGTCGCTCGAAATGGGAATTAGCTTCGGTGATCCCATTGCTGTACATTTTTGGGATGTTTTCCAAGGACACGAGTGACTCATGGTTCATGCTCCGCGGCTATCTTTCGAAGAAAAGAAATCCCTTTATCTAGACGGCTACATCATCGTCAAGCAAGCGGTACAACCTGAACTGGTCGAAGCCGCGCTGCAACGCATCAAGCGTGCCGAAAGGGGTGAGAACCTAGGTGGTACACCAGAGATGACGAATCTGGTGAATGCGTCCATGGTTACGCCGATCCTGAATGAGGCAATGGGTCAGTTTGACCCTCCAGCCGCCTGCCAGGTCGCTGTACTTCCACCGAGCAAACCCGGAGATTACTTCAATAACCTGGGATACAAAGATAGGGACATGCCCTACCATGGTGTCCAATCGCACATGGATGGTCTGTGTACCATCAGTGCTCCACAGGCCGTGCAGGAAGGGACCGACGAGGAAATCTATTACCGATATATCGCTTCTGGTCCAAAAGGTGACCTGGGTCGAAGCGCCGATGTGATGGGTCATAACTTTGTGCCACTGTTTGAGGACCCGGAGATGAAGCTGGGGATGGGCAGCTTTACCGCATTTGTATTCGTGTGTCTAAACGATCAGTCGCAACCTGGCTGCGGTCAGACGTCGGTCATAAAGGGTGCTCACCATAAGACACAGGAATTCTTTCGCTGGCAGGCTGAGCAGGGCGATAGGATGGGACCTGAAGGCCCAGGTTGGCCCCGATTGAATTACGATGTACCCAATCGTTGTGGGCTGGTTTATTTGCCGCAACAGGTCCGCGATCACTTCATTGATGATACATCAGAATCCACCCCCGACGGGGTCAAATGGCCACGACCGACTCAGGTGCTGATGGAACCAGGAGATGTATGCATCACGTTGTTCCATATTCCACATTCCGGTTCAAGGAATGAGAACGGAACCGAATCGCGTAAGAACATCATCTTTCGAATCCGCAACAAGTCACGGCAACCCAACCATGTCGTCAATGGCGTCTCAGATCACCCGGACCGCGGGCAAATGGGTGAGTGGCTGGAGTATGAGGAAGGGAATAATCCGTGGGAGCGCTCCAAGCACCACCTGTGCAACATGTGGGAAGAGTGGGAAGGCATGCAGGATGTGGTGGCTGAGATGGAAGCTGGCTAGTGGGCGGGTAGGCCATGTACTGTCTTTGGGCACGCGTTAGTGCTTCAAGGAGTCGCGTAAAATATAGATGCAGAGGCGGTTACCGCCCCTGCATCATATCGTTAGTTGAATTTAGGTTCCACCAGCTTTAGATCAATCATGGTCTCGCCAGTTGTTTTGAGTGTATCCATCACGCTGTGGGTTTCGAGGCCAAGATCACTGCGAACCTTGTCACAGTGTGCGCGTGGCGCGTCATAGGGCTTGCCATGCTTTTGGATCATCTCCTCGTACTCTTCAGTGACGCCACCGACGTCGATGTGAGGAAATAACTCCTGCAGGTGATCGTGCAGTTGCTGTGCGGTTATCTCCCCGGACTCATCTGTGGCACAGAGCATATAACGTGTTCCATTCGTAGGTACGTCGCTTTCGATCATGCGCGCTTGTGCTTCACCTACGTCACGAACGTCGACGATGTTCCACAGTGCCTGCCATCCACGTTGGCAAGGTTTACCGGCAAGCATGCGTCCTAAGAAGAACTGCCAGGAACCCTTCAACTCATGGACCGGGCTGAGCAATGGGCCAAGAACCACGCACGGATTTACGGAGATGGCCTCGTAGCCTCCGTTTTCCTCGGCCGCACGATTGACGTGGTGTTCGCATTCTACTTTGCCCATTGCGTAGCCGACTTCGCCTTTATTGGCGAGATTATCAGTGTTCCATTGCATGTCGCCTTCGCGATTGTCGCTTGCCCAGTCGTTTTCAGTGTATTTGTGACCAGGGGGTGCAGGGTGTCCGATGGCGGCAAACGAACTGGTGTACACGAGTCGTTTAACCGTTCCAACTTTGTTGATGGAATTGGTGATGTTCGAGATACCACCGACCGATCCGTCGTAGACCTCTTGGGGATTATTGTTGCCGGCATAGCCCATTGGCTGCCCGACGTGTAATACGGCGCTGCACTCGGCGAAGATGTCATCGTAGCTACCGGTTTCTAGAAGATTGGCCTGATGTAGCGTGATCGACCCGTCGTATTGGTCGTTCATCTTTTTTAGGAATTCGGTTTTGTCCGGATTATTGAGGTCTGTGACGCAAGCCCGCACTTCGTAGCCCCGCTGTAGCAGCGAGATAATCGTGTGGGCACCGATGTAGCCGGACGCGCCCGTGACTGCGACAGGACCGTTGGATGATGTAACTGCAGGCATTGCTCTCTCCTGAATGCGATTTTTGATTGCGGCCGCAGTTTACTACCCGTAATAGTCCAACGTCATCTCGTAGAAGAATTCTACGTTGGGGTAACGATTCGACCAGTTAAGGAGGCTTGAGCGCCACGGACTGGGTTCGCATATTCCCTGTTAAAATAGCACTAGAGGAAGTATTCTGTTTTTCAAAATACACTAGACGAAGTACCGTCAACGTTATTCCCAATAAAGTTTGTTGTGCTCGTGCGACGAGCCAAAGTCGTGAAGAAAGACGTTTGGCAAGGGTCGGCAAATACCGCGAAGTTAGTGAGCGAGGGATTTATGCAATACGAACAAATTATTTCAGAAACGGACGGCAATGTAGGCATCATTCGTTTTAATAGACCGGAAAGCCTAAACGCCTGGACGAATACCTTATCTGGTGAGATTACCGATCAAATTAACGCATGGAATAGCGAAGACGCCATCGGTGCCATTGTCATGACAGGAGAGGGTCGGGCGTTTATGGCCGGTGCTGATTTGAACGACTTCTCGGATCGTGTAAAAAATGACAAGGTGGAAGACAGTAAGAGCGGTGGCCAACAGCTTGAAACTGCTGCTGGCACATCCATCACTGGGTTGATTCAGCGCTCCAAACCTATCATCGCAGCTGTGAATGGGTACGCAGTTGGCGTGGGGTTGACGCTGATCTTACCGTGTGATGTGCGCATTGCATCCAAGAAGGCGTTGATGAGTATTCGTTTTGTAAAGATGGGCCTGATGCCGGAATTAGGATCGACCCGCATCTTGTCGCAGCTCGTGGGTTTGGGCAATGCGACTGATATGTCGCTCACCGGGCGTATGGTTTCGGCTGATGAAGCCTTGCGGATCGGTCTAGTAACGCAGGTCACTGAACCCGAAGACCTAATGTCGACTGCGATCGCGAAGGCGAAAGAAATCGCCGGAAACCCGCCGCGAGCAGTAATGCTGATCAAAGAATTGTTGCGTAAGAATCCAATGGAATCGGATCTGGAGGCCGTTATGGAACGTGAGAGCATTCGGGACCAGATCGCACGACGTCACCCGGATCACGCCGAAGCGGTGGCGGCATTCCTCGAGAAGCGGGACCCAAAGTTTAGTAGCGGCTGATTCGGCTTACTTAAAAACTCGTTCCGTCGGGAAATGCAAAGTGTTCTATAGAAAATGGCGAGGGTTCCGTCTTAATTATGTCTTGCGTGCTAGGATCAATCCTGCTGGCCTCGCGGGTTTCGGGGTTGTTTCGTCTAACAAGCGTGATCTTGCGCGTCTATCCCTCACCGCGGTGTTACAAATTATGTTTTCACTATCTGCGGATAATATGACGTGTCGATCGGCACAGCATGGTGGTGTGGCTGCATACTTTTATAATTGAGCTCATCTATGTGTAGGTGCAGTAGTGGGATCTCTCATACATAGGGCGTGGTGGTTATAGGCAAGGATCGTCGGATGGCGGTGTGGCCTGGCAGCACATACATCTATAATGGAGAAAATGTATTGTGGGCTTTCACCAATTGGTGTCGCGGCCGAATTTACCAATCAAATCCGTTGGATGAGTTCAAATTGCCCTTCGATTGGTGCCAGCTCTCTGACGCGAGGGTGGTTGTTCATAGGGTCCAACTGGCAGCGAATCGAGAGAATGTTAACCAGTGGTCAAACATTTTTCCCAATCTTAGACGGGATATTTATTTGCATTTCACCGAGTAGAAGCGGGTATCAGAGAGAGTGTAGTAAAGTCTAATTGGTATCGGTCGGCTCTACATCCTCTTTGCCCTCAGTCGGATCTTCATTGTTGCCAGTGTCAGGCTCTGCAGGTCTAAGGAAGTTTAGGGGATATATGGTTCTGTCTAAACGTAGGGATCCTGAAATTTCGCTGGATATATTATCAGCGAGTTCTAAAACTTGGTTGATAGTCAAAAGTGCTCTTTGATATAAGGAGCCTAGTTCAAAAAAGTAGTTTGAATATTTGGCTGGGAGGTAAACGTAGACCACGCCACCCAGGGTTTTAACTTCTTTGTATGGAGATGATTCAAGCTTTAGAGAAGACACCGGTTTGTGTGCGTCTTGTAACGACTCTGTCTTCTTAGCGCCTTCTATGAAGGTAGTATCGATAAATGCGGTCAGTCTCGAGTTCATCAAAGACCGTAATTTGCGTAATTCTCTAGGATGGCCCTGCAGCTTCGGCATTTGTTGGTAAAACTTATACGCCTTCCTCTGTTCGGTTTTTTTTTTGATACCCCCCAGTAGTTCCATGATGGGACCCCCCGAATATATCTAACCTACTGATTTATCGACAATTTAGTTCGGAGCCGATTGGCGGTGTCGCTCAGAATTTGGCTAACCCTCGATTCTGATACGTCAATAACTGCCGCAATCTCCTTTAAGCTTAGCTCATCCTGATAATATAAAGATAGAATTAATTGGGTACGCTCTGGAAGCTCATTGATGGAATCTTTCAGATTAGAAATTAATTCTTTTTTCTCGAGGCCTTCATGAGGGGAGGGTTCGATATCATCGCTTTCAAGACTTGTGGTGATAGCTGCGTCATCGCTAGGGCTATCAGAGCCAGCGATTATCAGTCGTTCCTTTTGATAAGTATCGATGTCTTTTCCTAAATAGCTCGCAACCTCCCTGCCAGTGGGCTCTCTGCCGAAGCGGATTGTTAACTTTTCGACCGCAGCGCCGTGCTCCCTCTTGAAACCTATCGTCGTTCTAGTTGTTTGGGACATTCTGCGCACGTCGTCCAGCATCGCGCCCCGTATTCGGGTCTTGGAATATTGCTCGAGAGTAATATTCCTAGATTCGTCAAAGCTATCCATGGCTTGTACAAGCCCCTCCAGCCCAGACTGCATAAGATCATCCACTTCAACATTTTTAGGAAGTCTGCCTTTGAGATGCAAGGCTGTTCTTTTCACCAATGAAAGAAGCTCAGGGGTGATTCCTTGGCTCGGCCGAGAGGAATAAAGTGTTGCTGTCTTGTAATCTCTTGGCACTCCCTTGCTTGATTGGGATGCGTCAAAATCTTTGCTCATTAGACTTGCTCAAAATCTGGCGGTGTCATCGTCAGTGTGATGATTGACAATGTTCCTCGCGATTTCTTGCATGTTATACCAAGCTGTTGAATTGGGGAACGTAATTGAGAGTGGCTTTCTATTTCGTATTGAGGTTTTTACTGTCTCATCCTCATGAATTTCCCCAATAAATCTTGGAGCCTCGCCAAGGAAAGACAGGCAAAGATGGGACATTTTGTCGTACATTTTTTTCCCGCTCGCGCTACCAGGAACTCTATTAGGTACTAAGAAGGTTTGATTTAAGTGCCCACCTCTGTGGAGCAATTTTAGTACACCATAACTGTCTGCAATCGATGTTGGCTCGTCGACAAAAATTACTAGACGCGTGTCACAGAGTTGCAACAGATGCATATTCTGTTCGGATATACCTGCAGCGATGTCAAATACTACGTAGGCGTTAGGAAATAACCTCGTAATTTCATGGGAGATATCGGACAGTGCATTTAGCGGAAGATTTACTAAATTAGCATCGCCCGAGGAACCTGGCAGGAGCATTAAATTACGATCGACGCGGAAAATAACCTCCTCCAGTGCGATATCATTAAATATATAGTCGGCGATAGTTCGCGTTGGTGTCACCCCTAACATCAGTTGTGCATTTGCGAGCCCCATGTCCGCATCAATGATAAGGACCTCCTTACCAAGATCGCGCAACGCATTAGCTAAATTAATCGATGTGAAAGTTTTTCCAACGCCTCCCTTACCACTGCAAACGGCTAACTGACGCGACAAGTTTGATCCCCATTAAATGACTTGTTTTTATAAAAGATTTCCTGAACAAGGTAATCAGCTGAATTCTATAAAATACAATAAGCAGCAGAGCCAGTATTGCTCACAAATCGAAATCACTAATAATACTCGAACTAACTGTTTCTGGCGTATCGGCCTTGAATTTCAAGAGTAACTGAGACACAAGTTCCGTCTGTTTTTGATCCTCATCAATAAGATAATGTTTAGTTCCTGCCAGCCAAGATATGTGATTGGTATCTGCCAGTTTTGGAAGCAAAGAGAGATCTGCTTCAATCAACACCAACCGATCAGAAATGAACTCTTCAAGTGTTTCTTCTAAGCCCTCGAGGTGATTGACAAAAATTAGATTAGCTGATCCTTTCGCTGCGACTGCAGCAAGATGGGCGTCGTGGTTACTATCTTTATGTGGAAGACGCAAGATCCACGTTTCCAGATGTTCTGACGCTCTTCTTCTTATGATCTCTCTAATTAGGATAGTTTTACCCGATAGCCTAGCGCCCCAAACGACATGACATCCGCTGCGGAGGCTATCGATGACTTCCAGAGGATCAGTCTGATCATGCCGTACATCCGCATCTTTCGGAGAGAGTGAAAAATCTTTTAGCGCTGTGTCGCCTGAGGGCATATTTTTAGGTATTTGTTTTAGAGAAGACTTTATTGCCAAGATTTCGTTGTTAATATTTTTTATTTGAGCCCAAGGATCGTTGCTTCGTTCGTCATATATGAGCGTCTCTGTACTCTCATTACCAAAGCCAATCTGCGTACGCTCTTCCCTTGTATCTAACGATATGGGGGCATCGTCATTTAGCTCCACTGCAGTATCACTAGCCGCGATAATCTCGGTTTTAGTGCCCACCTCTGAGTTCGAGACAATGAGGGCTTCGTCTCCCAAGACGGCCCTTATCTCATCCATAACAGTTTTCGAGTTTTTCCCGACAAATCTTTGCAGTTTCATATCTCGTTCCCGCTTATTCCTTTTCAGACAGTTCGATTGTCCGTGTGATCTTTATAGATTGATCGTCCGGAACCTCTTTGTAAGACAGTACAGAAAGTTCTTTTTTCATTTTACCGATGAAGTTTGAGAGCCATAGTCGAATCGTTGGTGACACAATGAGGACGGCCGAACGTTCGTGTTCCTGTGCAATAGATATTTCTTGCGTCATAGAGTCAATTAATGTTTGCGCAAGGTTCGGTTCGAGTGTCACCTCTTCAACGGAAGCCGCTGTCTTAACAATATCTGTGAGCATTTGCTCCAAACCTGGCTCCAGAGTAATTACTTCTAAAGTTTCCAGAGGATCACAAAGTTGCTGAACAATTAATCTTCGTAATTTTGTGCGCACGTAACTGGTGATTGCTTCGGGCGCCTTCGCATACGGGGCAACTTCGGAGAGCGTCTCGAGTATGCTTCGCATATCTTTTATAGGAACTCCTTCCGATAAGAGGTTCTGCAGTACTGTCATAATGACACTGATGGATAGACTATCTGGGATGAGCTCTTCGATTAATTTAGGAGATGTTTCTTCAATACGGTCGATGAGTTGTTGAGTGATTTCAAATGTTAGGAGTTCTTCTGCGTTATCTCTCAGTACAGTATTGAGGTGTGTCGCGATTACGGTGCTAGTGTCGACAACCGTGTAACCAACGGCTTGCGCATATTCCTTATCAGTCGCGTTTATCCAGACTGCGTCCAAACCAAAAGCCGGTTCCTTGATCTCTGTCCCAGGAATGGTCTCGAGTACAGATCCGGGATTGATAGCTAAAAATTTCCCAAGTTCAATGTCGCCTCTTCCTCGGGTAGAACCGTTGACAACTAGTTGGTACTGGTGTGGCGGGATATCTAAGTTATCTCTGATTCGAATGGTCGGTAACAGGAATCCAAGCTCACCTGACATTTTCTTCCTTATACCTTTTGCTCTTTGTAGGAGACGACCGTGCCGTTCTTCCTCAATCAAAGGTATAAGTCCGTAGCCAAGTTCGACACTAACTACATCGACTTGACCTGCATCATCCCAGTCAAGTTCTAGGGTCTCTTCTTCTGATTTTTCTATTTCTCCCTGTTCAATATCAGTGACTGTGGTTGACCCGCTCGAGCCTTGATCGTTTAGAAGATAACTAAGCGCGATTGAACCCCCGCCAAGAAAAAGAAAAACAGCATTCGGCATGCCAGGAATTAGGCCTAGAACAACGAGCGTGCCCCCGGCAACTCGAAATGCCAGGGGATTACTCAGTTGCTTCGTGGCTTGCTCAGGCGCGGACTCATCTGTTGTAACTCTAGAAACAATTACAGCGGTAGCGAGGGACAAGATGAGGGCGGGTATTTGAGCAACGAGACCATCTCCAATGGTAAGTAAAACATATGCCCTAGAAGCATCTTGAAGCGACAGTTCATGCTGTAGCATCCCGATCGCGAGTCCCCCGATCAGATTTATAACTAGGATTAGGATCCCTGCTACTGCATCACCTCTGACGAACTTTGATGCACCGTCCATAGATCCGAAAAAGTCTGACTCTTGAGAAACTTGCGCCCTTCTTGCTCTAGCCGTCTCTTGGTCAATGACCCCAGCGTTGAGGTCTGCGTCAATGGCCATTTGTTTGCCAGGTAGAGCGTCTAGTGTAAATCGTGCGATTACCTCGGATACTCGTCCCGCGCCCTTGGTTATGACGATGAAATTAATAATCATCAATATGATGAATACGATCAAGCCAACTGCATAGTTACCACTGATTACAAATTGCCCAAAAGCCTCTATAACTTTTCCCGCAGAATCGCCGCCCTCATGTCCTTCGATCAGGACAACTCTAGTCGACGCAACATTCAGTCCTAAACGCATTACGGTAGCGAAGAGGATGATGATTGGGAACGACGAAAAATCCATCGGGGTCGCCGTATGAATTGCGACCATTATGATTAGCAGCGCAAGAATGATGTTGAATGTGAAGAAAATATCCAACATTAGGGGAGGAATCGGCAGTACGAGAAGCGTCAACACAAGTAACACCATTAATGGCGTTATTAGTGAACTCAGTGGGAAATTACTCACTAAGTGTCGAAAATTCGTCAATGTGAAGAGGGATAAATCCATAAGCTAATGAAATGTAAGAAAAAAATATTTCGTTCCGCAAATTTTGTGGCAGTCGTTGGTGATAAATGCATTTTCCATGCCTAACGTAAAGAAATACTGTCGATAGCCGACTTGAATAGGGTAGAAGGGACAAATTTGGATAGCGTCGTGGAAAGAACAAATTACTTTATGACTTGTCGTCTGTATTCATTCCCGTTGGTGCTGTTCTTGTTGGTTTCCTGCGTGACAAATGAAATATCCGTTCCAACTCAGGCCTTTATGAGCGAGCGGTTAGTGGGTGTGGGGTATGCGGTGATTAACGCGCAACCAGGAGGCACGCCAGAAGAAAAACGGCTAATGGCGATAAAGGCTTCAAAGCTTGAGGCGTATAAATCTTTAGCCGAGCAAATATATGGCCAGTATCTAGAATCACGAGGCACCCTAAATAACCTAACGTTAGGCGAAGAACAGCTAGTGAGCAGGGTTGAGGGACTTATAGTCGGGGCGAGAGTAGTTAGTATTAAACCAATTTCGACAGACAGTTACGAAACGACGTTAGAAATAGGTTGGGCAAACGTAAATGACTTAATTAGAGCCTCAAACGAACTTTCTGACGGCGGTTAAAGAATACGAAATTTAAATAAGGCTGTTACTGAAATTCCCTCGATTTAAGGCACTTACGTGCCTAGGCCTAGAGTAAAAAGTCGAAGGCCTTTAACGTCAATTTATGTATTTTTTGAAGGGAGGCAAACGAAAAAATCTGTAGGTAGGCTGATTTGCGCTGCGCCTAAAAGGTATGCGTCGCGCCTACTGTTTCGTGGCACACAAAAATGAAAAAGTATCTGTTTTACCTCGCATTCGTTACGCCTCTATTAGTGTTAGAGACGGCTAGCGCAGCTGAGTTAAGTAGCTGGCTAGAAAATTTAAAGCGCGAGGTGACTAGACTTGGGGTGAATGAAAAGGGATATCTTCACTCTATAGGGCACATGCGTAATGCAGTCATGAAGAACGAATCGTTATTGCTTGTTTCTGAAATTCGTTTGGAAGACTTAGACATTAATTTACTTCCCAATGGTGCTGTTGAGGTCTTCTCTAGTAGCCGCGAAAAAGGCGACATTCCGGGGTTGGGGGTGGAGGCCGAAGGGACACGAAGATCAAAATGCGAGAACGAGCCTTCTTTCTCGCCAAGATTATCTTTTATAAAGCGGACTTCAGATCCGAGTATTTCGGACAACAACCGAACGGCGATCCAGCAGAACTTGTTGGGGTACGTCGAAAATTTTGTAGAACGTCTTGTCCTCAATAATCTTAACATCGGCCTTTCCCCATACTTCGATAAAGGCAGCCGCTATGGGAACCTTATGAAAGGCGGACAATTTGAGGAATCAAGGCACAAATTGGTTGTGCAAGCTTCATACAATGATCCCCAGAAAAGGTCATTTTGGAACCCAAATAATACGAAAAGACAAGCATGGGGCGGGCGCAAAGGACGAGTAATCTTTCGGGAGAAAACAGAAGAGAATAGCGCCTGGAGGAACAAAGAAGAAAATCATATTTCCATAAAGTTGATTTTTATCGACGGGAACTCAGAATTAAGTGAATGGAGTGCTGACGTCGTCGTTGGAGATACTTTTTGGAATAGGCGCAACTCAGGAAAAGGCTCGATCGAATTATCCCCGCGACTCGAGGAACTCACTAACGAAATTAATTATTTTCTTGCAGGGCTCTATTGCTCCATAAATTATTCAAATCTTGTTTCTACGAGCGGCGGAAAATTGATACTAGCATCGGGCTCAGATTCGGGTCTCACCGAAGGTGATCAATTTCTCCTGATGCCCAAATCCGGTTATTTAAGAAAAAGAGGACTCCTCTCAGGAGTTGACCAAATCGCTATCGCACGAATAAAGACATTGAGTCCTTTAACATCCGAACTGGAAGTTGAAGAGGGAAAGATTTCGATCGAGGAAGGTGTAGAATTTTTTGTGAGGCCATTGCTGGAGCTGATATGAACAAGTTGATTTTTATAGGTCTAGTTTTTTGTGCCTTTGGTTGCACCTCAGTCGGTGTAGAAGAGCCTTTGAAGGCCGACATAGTAGAGCCTGAAAGAAATACTGAATTACAACAAGATAATACGTCCGCTTTGATTGAGAATTCCGGGCTTTTGGAGGATGCGCGCGCTGGGGTTTCGATTGATCCTGATGAAGTTGAGAAAACGCTAAGAAAGATGCTGGCGCGCTTAGTGCGTTCTGCCGATGACGTCTTCGAAGAACAAGGCGGGTGGGTCAACGAAACGTATACTGTAAAGCGTGGTGATACTCTGTCTGAAATTGTTGAGGCCGCGGTGGTAGGTACTGATATCCGACCAGAATTTGTTCTCGACGCTATTGTTAAAGTAAATCCAACTGCATTCATCAGGAGCAATCCACACTGGATGCTTGCTGGAAAAAAACTAAAGTTCCCGACAGCAGATGACTTCACTAAGCTAGTTTTTCTGGATTCACAAGAACCCAAAAACTCTCCCGAGGAAAGCGATCCCTATCTTGGTTGGATTCAATATCCTTAGGTAATAACTTGATAATCACTGATGTAGTTGCCCAACCCGCAAAGTCGGTAGCCTTAAGCGTAGAGCCGGCCCAGAGCGTCTATTCATTTCGTTTAAATCCTCCCGACGCGCGCAGTCTAGGTCTACGAGAAGGACAGGTGATAAATGCGGTCATTGAAAACAGACCCGATGGAAATGTTTTACTAATCAATAAAAACTTATTGGTTAAGCTGCCCAAGCAAATTCCTAATGCAACGGACGTCAATGTAAAAGTCAGGATGGACTCTATTAGCAACGGCCTAATGTCGATCATTCTTGGTGGCGCTACAAAAACCGAAGAAAACACTAAGACATCACCAAGTGCCTTATATTTTGCGAGGCTTCTTTACAAGGGAGGGAAACTAGAAAACTTGCAAGCGTTGTTAAATATGAGCCAACCGAAAGGTCCTTCGCACGAGGATTCTAGAGATTTCGCTCCGCTTGCATTGCGTAATAGCTGGTTCAACAGTTTCGATTTTAGAGAGATAGAGCGTAGTTTACGCGCAAGCGGTCTTTTCCATGAGCAATCGGTGCGTGATGGTCGAGCACAACTAAATCTAAAAGAAGTTTTATTGCGTCTACTACAGGCAGGCCGTGTTGATAGATCTGATTTATTAAACGCAAGCTTGGCTGTCGAAGACCTAGAATCTACTCAGGTTGAATCTCTCGCACAACAACTCAACCGCATGACACAGTACCAATGGCTTTTACCTGTGTTAGGCGACTGGCCCATCGAATTAAATCTCTCTGGCGGCGATCAGTTTGATAGCGAGGAGGAAAATTCTGAAAAAGAATTTACTTGGAAGGTGGTAATCAAGGTAAAGGTAAACGAGAACGACACAATTGATCTCTCCGCAGTCTTTGGTAGTCGGGAAAAGGTCAACCTTTACTGTGCAATGCCAAGTAAAGAGTTACTAGAGGCGGCTATGGAACACAAAGACTGGCTTACGGAGGAACTGGAAAAACAAAAAATCCGAACTGATGAGGTAAAAATATTCCTTAAGAGTGAGCCATCGAGAGACGACAAATATAAACATGAGCATGTCAATCAAACGGGAAAGAGGCTGATTGTGGATGCTTGAAGATGAAAAAAAAGTTGCAGTCGCGCTGCTCTACGACAAAATTAATAGTCCAAGGGTAGTAGCTAAGGGAAGAGACGAACTTGCGGACTCAATATTGGAAATAGCCAAAGCCGCGGATGTACCGATTACCGAAGATTATTTACTTGCTGAGACGCTCGCAAAATTAGAATTAGATCAAGAGATTCCCGAGAGTCTATTTCGAGCGGTAGCGGTGGTTCTGGCCTGGGTGTATCGCGTTCAAGGAAAAACGCCGTGGGATGAAGAAGGTAACGTTTAGTTCATCTTTCCTAGTTTGTCGTACACGGAGGCAGTAACGTTGGATTTCTTAGTAATCGCATTAAGCAGATTGCGTGTTATTTCCATTTGCTTGTTAAGGAGGAGAGAGTTTCGTAGATGCTGTTCCTTGCAGATCTCTAATTTCCCCGTTAGCTCTTCCATGAGTTGTCTGTTGGGATTACTAGCCTGCTTGAGATGAGCCCAAGCTTCGTGCAGCTCTTGCATCAAAGCGAATTTAATGTCTTGTATTCCCTCAACCTCTTCAAAATCTTTTGTCTCTAAAGCGTTGAACTCACGATTGAGTATTTCGCTAAGACGCGAGGAAGCTTCAGATACTTGGTTCAGCTGCTCCACGATAAAATATAGGCAGTCGAGGCTCGGTTACAGTAGTTGCTCTAAGTCCGCAAATTTCTCTGCTAATTTTTGGGTGTCGATAGGATAGGTGCCTTTTTCAATTTGATCCTTCAACGCCCTAACTTTTGCCTCGTCAAACTGCGCTCTTTCCTCTGAACGTTGAATCTCACGACTTAATTCGACTTCGACAGAAGGTGGCCGGCTTGTCGTTGGCTCTGCCACGGCAGATTTTGCACTATCACCTGTGCTTTCTTTTAATTTTGCTGTTTGATTAGTTTGTTGTGTCCGGCTCGAGCCAACGTTGCTAACTTCATCAACCATAGTAGGTCACCTTGGATACATTAATGCTCTTCTGAGGGATTAATCGGTCACTTAGGAAAAAACTTTAGTAATAAAATACGATAATCTGGAGATAGTCTATGAAAAACTGGCTTCCATATCTATATCGGATATTTACGATAAGTGTTTGCTTAGTATTCAGTTCTTGTGGCGGAGCAGGCGAAACGGCTAATTTGGAAGAATCAACTAACCTGGCTCCTAACCTAATAGTAAATGCAGTTAGTAGGCTGCCTGAGAATCAGTTGCGGATAGGTGACATAGTTACGTCGGATCCTGACGGAGATGCAGTGACTATTGAGTTGAGTGGAGCGGACTATTTATCTATCGTAGAAAGCGAAAATAAGTTGGCATTTAGAGTAGCTCCGGACTTTGAGTCTCCAGTCGATCTGGACTTAGATAATGTATATCTGTTCGAGGTGACTGCGACGGATGGCGATCTTTCGATATCAAGATCACTTTCTGTAGAAGTAATTAATGTAGTCGAGGCGAAGTATGATGAAGCGATCTTTGAGTAAATCGTGAAAATAGCGCTGTTATCTTTGCTGTTTATAAATACTGTTTTTCACTTTAGTTCTTTTGCGTCTGCATCTACTGCGACGATTTCCCCCGGCGACATCATAGCCGCCGACGTCTTCAGGGAAAAACTTGAGTGGGCAGAGACCTCCTCGTCGAAGGCTACAATTGATGAATTGGTGGGAAGCTGGGTGGCCAATCAATATTTCTGTCTGGGAGGATCCGCATCTTTGGACGGAAGCGGACTTTGTGACGGAGATGACGAAACACTTTTGCTGGATGGCGTTTTGGCCACTGACAGCCTTTTCCTGCAAAGGCAGGATTCTTGGAGTATTCAAAAGGAATCAAATACTCGGGTAAGCATAGTCAGTGAAAGCTTAAACTTTCTCTTTAACCCAAATTTTGGTTTCTTAGCGCCGAATGATTCGATTGTTTGGTCGTGCGAACTTGCAGGAGGAGAAATTCTATTATGCCTCGCACCTAGAGATAATTTTACCTACGGAGAAGAAGTTGGCTGTGCCACCGCTGTATGTCGACTACATGTCATGCTTAACGTCACCAAGTATGACAACGACTCAATTAGTTTGGGCTTTGGACCTTTAGATACAAGTAACCAAGGTTCAGCTGGTAATAAATTTGGTTTATTCAACATCATTGAATTGCATCGAAAAGGCGTCATTTCTGCACCCGGCTATTTAAACCTAGAAACCGAACTAGAAAAAGTTACATTATCCTGGACCTTCGATGAACCTAATGAAATTCAGTTTGATATATTTCGCAAAGATCAGATTGATGGAAACTTTGTAAGTATCGGTCTTACAAACGATGTGGTCTTTGAGGATGAGAACCTCGGACCTGGTCATTATTGGTACCGGGTCTATGCTGTATCAGGGGATGTCCGTAGTTCTGGTTCGAATGTCAGAAAGGCAACTATTGGCGAATAAAAGGTAAGGCCACGAAATCCTGTTTCGATTTAGTTAACAGCATTTACCTCGACCTTGCCTCGGTCAACAATAATGCCTACAACGCGTCTTCCGCTTTCATCGTTGATCACTTTTATAGATTGACCGTAGTATCCGTCCTGGAGAGCCGTACCCGACGTTATTATCTCGATGGCGGGGCCTCGATTTACTAAGGTCACTGGATCCTGTCGCCTTACCAATTTTGATTTTCTGAGGTAGCGTTCTCGAATAATCTCACCAGGCATGATCGTCTTATTTGTTTCCATAAAGTTCCAACCGGTAGCAATCTTCACCGCATCATTCGGCACATTCTTGTGCCGAACATCCATCATCATCAATGATTCAGACAGTGTGGAACCAGAAGGTATAGTGGTAACTGCGGTTAACACTTGTTGCCCGACCAAAATGTCGGTTGTAGAAATAGGGATATTAGCCTCGAGATCCCTGGAAGCAATAAGTGAGTCATCCAGATCTGAACTAAGAATGAAGGGAGAGAAGCTAAGTTCTGTTATCTCCTTTTCGACTAGATCTGTCTTTTGTATGAGTTCACCTGATTTCACATCCCTGGAAAGCGCTAGAACATTATAAACCTCTATTTTTTCATCTGGGTTATTCGCTTGTTTTTCTTTCTCAGTCTTAAGCCAGCTTGGTTGCCTTATGAAACGCCGCCATTCGGTTTCGCACCTGGCCAGAATTAGGCTTTTGTTTGGTCTGACGTACGAAAAGACTATTTCTGACACGCACCGTTTTGTCTCTAAATTTCGATTTAGTCTTAACTTTTCTTCTATGAATGACTCGTCCTTGTTTGCGACGTCGGCAAGCCACGTTACCAAGCTCTCCCTCAACTCAAAGGGTATCTCCCCTTCAAGGCCTGCAGGGTTTGGCTGATGTGTTTCTAGTGTGGGTTTCATTGCTGCGTCGGAGGTTTGCTCAGCCAGCACAGTGCCGGCTAACAGTATTAGTGTGCTGCCAAACACAAATAGATTTACCGCGATCCTGTTCATTAGATCACCAACTGAGAACGTCGTAATCGTATCGCAGCTACAACAAGAATTCTTGGCATGAATAAACGTAATGGCGGCAACTCTCGTCGTAGAGGCTTTTTTTTGCCGGCAATAGTTTGCCTAGAACAGGTACCACTTTAGAAGTTGTTTTGCTCAGCCTGAATTTAACTATATGAAATATATGGAAAATATATTTCATGAAAAGGTTGGCACGCCCGTTGCTCTAAGACGAGTTGCGACCCATCGGTAAAAAGATCGGTTAAAGAGAATCAAACTTTAGGAATTAATTCTAAGTGTCTAGTTACGGAAACATTTTAGGGCTACATGAGAATGCGCTGCTTCTTCGGGAACAACGGTTGAAATTCATCTCTGAAAATATCGCGAACTCTGAGACACCGCACTACAAAGCCAAGGACATCGATTTTAAATCGGCGATGTCAGCTTCGTCGAGACAGTATTTGGAAATCAATAAAACGAATGCCAAACACTTAGGCGTAAACGTCAATTCCGGCAACCACACAATATATCGGTATCCAGTTAATGCATCCCCAGATGGCAACACAGTTGAGCTGCATCACCAACAATCAGAATTTGGTAAAGAGTCCGGTCGTTATTTAGCGACCCTTCAATTCATTGAGAACCGAGTCGGCGGGATCCGGCGGGCACTTAAAGGAGAGTAAGCACAAGTTGCTTAATCTATAGAAGGTAGTCTTATGGCTTTAGTAATTAATACAAATGTTTCCTCGTTAACGGCGCAGCGGGCTTTGGCAGAATCAAATACGGATCTGCAAACCGCTATGGAACGACTCGCGACGGGTTCAAAACTGAACAGTGCCGCAGATGATGCAGCAGGACTCGCGATGGTTCAACGAATGACCGCACAAGTTCGCGGGCTAGCCATGGCTGTAAAGAATGCTAATGACGGTCAGGCCTTAACCCAATCAATAGAAGGCGCACTGGGCGAGGTTTCGGACATGCTGCAAAGAATGCGTGAGCTAGCGCTACAGGCAGCAAATGGAACTAATAGCTCGGCGGATCGGAGCTTCCTCCAATCTGAAGTTAATCTCCTTATACAAGAGATCTCGCGAGTGTCGGCTAATACGCGTTACAACGGTGAATTAATTCTTGATGGAACTTTCCTGAATAAAACTCTTCAAGTAGGGATTGAAGAAGGCGAGAACATTATTTTCTCCGTCGAATCCGTGGCGTCTGAAATGATTGGAGCTCATACAATTATCGGTGATGGACAAGGTGCGGCTGCCGCCGGAACAGACCCGGCAGCAAATAGTACGACGATAAATGATGACATCGAAATCTTTGGTTATCTTGGCACGGTAACGACTGCGGCATCTCCTACAGATACCGCTAAAGAAACTGCGGTCAAAGTAAATAATTTTACTGGAGAAACTGGCGTCAAGGCTTATGCGAAAACATTCGCTACTCTCTATTCTGATACCACTACGCCGAAAACATATAGCGTCAAAATCAACGGGTACGAGACTGGTAACTTCGTCATCGCTGAAGGAGATGTTGAATCAGCTGTCGATTCAATTAATCAGATATCTGGTTCCACTGGCGTTACAGCAAGTTCATCTGACAACAAAATCTTATTATTCGATGCTGATGGTGACGATATCACCATTGAGAATACCCAGACACTAGCCGGACACAACAACCTGACCGTCCAAAAAATCGGCGAAGACGGCCTTATTACAAATACCGTCGGTTCTGCCATCACTTTGGGTGTTTCAGGTGCCAATGATGCGACTCGAGTTTCAGGCACTCTGAAACTTGTGTCGCCCAATGCGTTTTCAATCGACCAAAAGGCCGTTAACGAGGTCACAGCTGTTAACTTAGGTGATACCGCGATGGACGGTTCAAATGAAACGATCACTGTGGGTGATGGCGTCACAACGCTCACGTTATATAGCGGTGGAGCTGGTGCAGATAGTGTCGCGAACCTCGTAACAGATATTCAAGCTCATGCTGACTATGGAGATCTTGCTTTCTCTGTCGCAGCAAATACAGCAGGAGATGGATTAGTTTATACCTGGAAGCGCGCGGGAGTAATTACCGATCTAAATGCGAGCTACGCAGCTGCTTTTACCAGTGCGACAGGTACAAACGAGGCGGTTAGCCAAACCACTGCAGGTGTTAACTCACTAGGTTACTACACCGAGAATTCCTCGGCGGCAACCCTGAATAATTTGACGACGGTGAACATCTCTACAATGGTGAGTGCTGGTGACTCGATATCAATAATTGATGCAGCCCTCGATAAGGTGGCGCAGATGCGATCTGACCTTGGTGCGATCGAGAATCGGCTTGCATACACGGTATCGAATTTGATGAACATCGCGGAGAAAACGGCGGACGCGAGATCGCGTCTTAATGATGCGGACTACGCTCTTGAATCTGCGCGGCTAGCGAAGTCGCAGGTGATCCAACAGGCTGGCACCCAGATGTTGTCTCAAGCAAATCAACTGACACAACTAGTGTTAGATCTGCTTCGATAAATAGCCTTACTTGGAGTGATTAGATGAGCTTCGAAAATATTATGTCGATCTCAGGTGGCGCCTTGGATGCACAAACCGCCCGGATAAATTTGGCCGCATCAAATATCGCCAACGCAGATACCGTCGACACATCGCCTGAACAGGCGTTCAAGGCAAAACGTATTGTCTTCAAAACTATATTAGAAGATGAGGTGTACCGAGGTGGCCGTGCTATTGCAGGAGGCGTGAAAGTGTCAGAGATAATCGAAGATCAATCCGCCAACCCATCGCACTACGATCCTTATCATCCTCTTGCGAATGAAGAGGGTTACGTCTTTGGTTCTAACGTAGATGTCATGACGGAAATGGTCGACATCCAGGCTGCCGCTAGATCGTTCGAGAGTTCCGTGGAGGCGAGTAATACTGCGAAACGTTTAATGATGCGCACCATTGAAATGCTCCAGAAGTAAACGAGAAAACAGACAATGAGCCTACCAACAATCGACGGTTTGAAGACGATAGATCAGATTCGAGCGGAGCAAAGACAGCCAGCCGTTCAGGATCTGGATAGAAACGCTTTTTTGCGTTTGTTTACGACCCAGCTCCAGAATCAGAATCCACTTGATCCGATGAAAAATGAGGCGTTTGTTGCACAGCTCGCTCAGTTTTCGACGTTGGAAGCAACAACGGCGATGGCTGCCTCCTTCTCGGATTACTATGGAGGACAACAAGAAGAAAGAATGTTACGTGGCGCAAACTTGCTCGGTAAGCAAATTTTCGCGCCGGAGGTGACGATGTACCAGCCCGGTGGTGTTGTACTTGATGGTGTGGTTCAACTCGATCAAGTTGTCGACAACTTAAAGCTCTATGTCGTGGATGCAGAGACTGATCGAATCATCAATCAAATGGACCTTGGCCCACAACTGGCTGGAGAAGTTCCTTTTGGTTGGAACGGTGGTGATCTAAACGGCGAAGCAGCTCCTGAGGGACGGTATCTATTTAAAGCGGTCGGCAGCATCGGGCAAGATTCTTTTGATGTGCCGGCTATGGCGCAAACGAAAATTGCAGGTGTGTCCTGGGACGAATCTCTCGGTGAGATCTTCGTAGAAATTGATGACGGACGTGCGATTGCTCTGTCCGCGATTACTCACATATCTGATTAACAACAAGGATAGGTTGCTAAATGTCATTCTATACATCCCTAACGGGCTTAAAAGCAGCAACAACAGAGCTTGCACTTACTAGTAACAATATTGCTAACGTGGGTACATCTGGTTTTAAGAAATCCAGAGCATCTTTCGGAGATATCTTTGCGACATCTCCGTTGCAGAAATCGACCTCGGTTGTTGGTCAGGGTGTCTCACTAAAAGAGGTGAGACAAGAATTCAGTCAAGGGAACGTGGAGTTTTCATCTAACACTCTCGACCTCGCCATATCAGGTGAAGGATTCTTTCCTCTGAAGTCTGCGGATGGTCTAACTGATATCTATACGCGTAATGGATCTTTTGTATTAGATGAGCAGTTCAGTGTAATCAATTCATCGGGACAGGCATTGTTAGCGGCGGCAGTTGACTCGAGCGGTAAAGCTGACCTTTCTAAACTAAACAAACTTCAGATTCCGACTACCACGGCGGGAGAAGCGCAACAAACTAGTCTTGTTGAACTATCCTTGAACTTACCCTCCGATGCAGAAGTTATTTACTCTGAATTTAACCGAAATAATCCAGCGACATATAACAAATCCACAGCCCTGAGCGTTTACGACAGTGGAGGCAACTCTTATCTCGCGACGATTTACTATGCAAAAACGGCGAATGCGACGGCTAACTCGCCGTTCAACAAATGGCAAACGTATGTGTTTGTTGGTGATGATGCTGTCAGTGCTGCGTTGCAGCAGGCCAGTGATGCTAATGGTGAATTGCTTTACGTGAATAAATACGGGGAGCAAAAACCTCGCTCAGAAGTTGAAGACTTGCTCGTCAACAGAAAAACACAAAAGTTCGCTTTAGATGATCTGACGGATGTTCGAACATCCGTCCCAGCGACTGTTGAGGGAGGTAAAATTCCCAATGACATGAGCGCTGATCAGGGTTTTGATTTCAGTGCTTTTCCTGATCCTGACAATGTGCCTAATAATTTTACTGCGGCGCAACTTGCTTCGTTCATGACTGTGGATATCGATAGTAGCGGTAATCCCGTTACGGTGGACCTCTCGAGTCTTACAACAAGAACTAGTCCGGTAACAGGCGTAGAACTGGCTGACTTCATTCAGGATCAATTGAACCGGAAATTCGGTGATGAACGATACTTTGATCTTTCGACGGCAGCTAACCAAGTCTTTGGGTTAAGCTTTACGAGTGGTGGTGTCACTGAAACTATTGATTTAGATCTTAGTGGAATAGCTGGCAATCAAGCCGATGTAACGTCCCTTAGTCAGGTGAAGGCTGAGGACATAGTAGAAGAGCTTAATACACAATTGACTGCCGCTGGTATTGACGTGACGGTTAGTTATGACTACGCACTAAGATCTTTTACGTACCTTCCGACTACTGATCCCTCCGCGACCATTTCTATGGTCGGTGGAACTAATGCAAATCCAGCTGCAAATACACTATTTGGTTTAGGGATTACCGCCCTAACCATTGATACCGAAGACGGTACCTACGGTGCAAACGCATCCGGATTGAACACGGCAGTCGTGCCTAACGGTGAATTTATCAGGCCGTCAGGGCAGCAACGTTACGGAATATCGGTCTCGTACGATGGTGCTCAGGAGACTTTTTCAATCAGTTCCGGAACAACCGGGGATAATTCGGAAATTGTCATCGACTTTACCGTCGGCGGAACGACGAATACCGAGTTTGCAAAATTTATGGGTTTTGAGGCGACAAATGCGAACGATTCAAACTACAGCGTAGGTGTCGAGACGGAAGCGGTCAGAGGTGTCGCATCTCTGCCGGCTGTTACGCGCGGCTCTTCGATCGCTGTAAACGTAAATAATAACTTCTCGGTTGATGCGTCAAACAACACATTTGTTGTCTCGGTAGATGACGTGAAAGGAACATTGACTCTACCAATTAGTGCTGGATACACGCTGGATAGTTTTATCGATGCCCTAGAAAAGGGAATCAACCAATTGGCCTCGGATGCGGGAAGTAGTGTCTCTGGTGTACAGGTTGCATACGATGCAGCCACCAATGGGTTGGTTTTTACAACAGGCACCGCGGGAACGGACTCATTTATTAAAGTCTCCGGGAGCGCCACGTGGGGGTTGGCCAACATCGAAGCGGGACGAGGAACGACCACAACCTGGATAAAGCCTACGCAATCAGCCGATATTGTGAACGGGGTCGCTGTTCAGAAGTATATTGATGAGTTTGGCAATGAAACGGCGAGTGCCGATGGTTTCACTACACTCCCAGAATGGTCACCAATATACCTAGACAAAGGCGAATTGACCTTCAATACATCGGGTAATCTTGTCTCACCATCTGGTGGCGCCGAATTGGAGACGGTCTTCCTCTCCGGTGGACGAGGAGCTTTGAACCTTACAATTGACTATGGAGAGACGACTCAGTTCTCTCAAGCGTTTGCCGTGAAATCGCAGTCTCAAGATGGATCGCCTGAAGGCGACTTAGTAGGCCTAGACATTGGGGACGATGGTCTTGTTGTCGCTTCGTACTCCAACGGTTCACAGAACTCATTGGGTAAAATCGTTTTAGTAAACTTTGCCAGTAATGAAGGCCTGAGACAAAACGGGGATAGCTCTTATCTGTCGTCAGCTAAATCTGGTGATGCGACTTTTGGTGAGCCAGGCACAGCTGGTTTCGGTACCGTTCGAGCAGGTGCACGCGAGAGGTCTAACGTTGATCTTACTACAGAGCTGGTTGGTCTCATTACCGCGCAACGAAACTTCCAAGCAAACGCAAAGGCGATAGAAACGTCTTCCGCGCTTACATCAACCATTATCAATATCAGGGCGTAGCTGCGAATCCTGCTGGTTGATTTGGTTCGAGAAGGAAATCGAAGATGGATAAGGGAATTTATTTGGCGTCAACCTCAATTAAGGTCGACAAATTGAGGCAGCAAAACCAAGCACACGAGATGGCTAACTTAGCGACGGTAGGGTTTAAGAAAAATTTTCAGATGACCCAGGCAACCTATAGGGTAGATGGTGAAAATTCACTGTCCTCTCGATTCTATAAAGTTGCAGATACGTTGGGCCGTGTTGATTTAAGTGCTGGTCCCAGAATTGTTACCGATAACCCTCTCGATATTTTCATCGAAGGCCAAGGCGTCCTTGGCGTATTAAACGAAAATGGAGAAATAGCATTTACCCGAAGAGGCGATCTAAGGGTTAGCCAAGACGGAAATTTAGTGAATGGATCCGGTTTCACTATTGCTGCAGAGGGAGGGGGTGATATTCAGATTGATCCTGCTTTGATCCACAAAGTTTCACAGGAGGGGGTTATCTACGCCTCGAATCCGGCGGATGAGGTGGCCCAAGAAGTCGAAGTTGCCCGACTGCTACTGCGTAATGCCGAAGATACGGATCTTGAAAAAACAGAAGATGGGCTTTTCAAGGTAATGGGAACTGAGAACCCAGGAGATTTCGTCGGCGCAGCTGGGCCTGTGACTGTAACTCCCTTTGGATTAGAGGGGTCTTCAGTGAAGTCTTACGATGTGTTGACACGAATGATCGAAATAGAACGTTCATACGAACTCAAGGTGAATGTCATAAAAGAGCTCGGAGACATGAGCGAGACCTCACAGTCTTTGATGCAAGTTAGTTAAGGAATAATACGATGGATGCTTCTCTTTGGGTTGCTAAGACAGGTTTGAACGCTCAACAGACAAGAATGTCTGTCATAGCCAACAATCTCGCAAATGTGAACACGACAGGTTTTAAACGAGATCGGCCCGTCTTCGAGGATCTTCTTTATCAAAACATTCGACAAGCGGGCGGTCAGACCGGTGCGGACACAAATGCAGCCACAGGTTTTATGCTCGGCACAGGAACACGGATAGTCGCAACTGAGAAAATACAAAGTCAAGGCAACATGATCTCAACAGAGAATGCACTTGATTTAGCTATCGAAGGTCCAGGTTTCTTCCAAATAGTCCAAGCGGACGGAACCGTTGCGTATACGCGGGACGGCGGTTTCAAGTTATCGCAGGAGGGTGAACTAGTGACCTCTCAGGGTCTGTTGCTTCAGCCCCAAATTGTCATTCCACCAGAGGCGGCATCTATTACCGTAGGGACGGATGGAACTGTCAGTGTCGAGCTTGCAAATGGTGGGGGTAATCAACAACTCGGGCAAATACAGATTGCTCGCTTCATTAATGGTGCCGGTCTTGAAGCCTTAGGACAGAACTTGTTTCGAGAAACAACCTCGAGCGGTGCTCCAATCATCTTAGTTCCTGGAGAGCAGGGGGCCGGTGAAATCGCACAAGGAATGCTCGAGGCTTCGAACGTGAATGTCGTTGAAGAACTAGTGAATATGATCGAGACGCAAAGAGCATATGAAATAAATTCGAAAGCGATCAGTTCAGTAGATTCAATGCTTCGGTTCCTCAATCAAAATCTTTAAAGGTTTGTTGTCGTGAGTAAATTATTCGTTATTTCTATTGCCTTATGGCTTGCCAGCTGTAATTCGGTAGAACGGAATTATCGGGACACCGGCGAGCTATTAGACAGGGCAATGCCGCTCATCGAATACCAAGAAGCTTCTGTTTCAGGATCCATCTTTCGGGATCAAAGCAGAAGTACAAAGTTCGGTTTCAGAAAAAATATTGGCATTGGCGACATCCTTACTGTCGTGCTGAGCGAGAGTACACAAGCCCAAAGGAGTAATGGCTTTGATGTCAGCAAGGAAGTTTCAAACTCCCCCTTTAGTCAACTTCAAGCTGCTTTTCCTGCGGTAGCCGATGATTCGGGAATAAAAAAGAGCCTTAAGGCGCTCACTTTGACGGAACAGAACAGATCAACAAAAGGCGCGGGTATATCAGATCAAGCCGGTAGTCTGAACGGCGCTTTAGCAGTCATTGTGACTCGTATCCTTCCAAATGGAATTCTTTTCGTCGAAGGAAAAAAGGATCTGATGTTCAGTGAAGGGAGAGAGGAAATATATTTAAGCGGCCTAGTAAAGCCAGATGATGTGCAACCAGACGATACCGTGCTGTCCTCGCGCATCGCACAAGCAAATATCGCATATCGAGGCCGTGGGGAACTCGCCGATGTAGCACGCAATAGCTGGGGCACTAAAACTTTCAATAAAATCTGGCCGTTCTGAAATGAAATTAAAAACAACTATTCTTTTAATCATCTCATGTAGCTGCTGGTGCTTTGCGTACGCGGATCGTGTTAAGGATCTAACTTCAGTGGCTGGTGTACGCTCTAACCAATTGGTAGGTTATGGCCTGGTAGTGGGCCTGAGTGGTACCGGCGATCGGGATAAGATTAGCTTTACTGCACAGAGTTTAAAAACGGTACTCGACCGCCTTGGCGTAGAAGTGGACGGTCCTGTCTCAAACTATGACCTCTATCAAAGAGGTGTCGCTACTCTCGCCTATGACAAGACAAAACTTGATAACGTAGCCTCAGTAATCGTGACGGCGACGCTGCCGCCTTTTGCAAAGCCAGGCCAGACGATAGACGTGAACGTTTCGGCTATCGGCCTCGCTAGCAGCCTAAGGGGCGGTAATTTAATTCTTACTGAATTACGTGGCACAGATGGACAAATTTATGCCCTTGCACAGGGCGGACTTACTGTGTCAGGTGTGGAGGTTTCTGCAGAAGGCTCAGAGATAAGAGTAGGCATACCCACCGCCGGCAGAATACCTGGTGGCGCCATTATTGAGAGGGAGGTCGTTAGTCCTTTTGAGCGCTCAGAATATGTTGTCCTCAACACCAATCAAGCGGATTTTACGACTACCTCCTCTATAACCGCAGCTATTAATGAGAATTTTGGTGCAGGTACCGCTAGATCGATCGATGCTACATCCGTAGTAGTTCGAGCGCCTGAAGATATCAGTGCGCGCGTGCAATTTCTTAGTCTCATAGAAAACTTGGAGGTAACCCCGGGAGAGCCCAAGGCGCGAGTTGTAGTGAACTCAAGAACGGGCACTGTCGTCATCAGCCGAACGGTTCGAGTGACAGCAACTGCGGTGACGCATGGTCAACTAACTGTAAAGGTTTCGGCGACTAACGAGATTAGTCAGCCTGGAGGGTTACTGGGGGATGGGCAGGCGGAGCCTTTCGCAAACGCGACATTAGAAATTAATGAAGAGGCTCGACCAATGTTTGTTTTCAAACCTGGGGTGAATCTGAGAGATATTGTTGATGCCGTCAATCAAGTCGGCGCTACACCTTCTTCTCTGATCGCAATTTTGGACGCCCTAAAGAGCTCCGGTAGTCTCAGAGCCGAACTGATCGTTATCTAACCGAAAATAATACCGTGGACAGCAACGCATATTACGACTTTTCCTCTTTGGCCGCTTTGAAAAGCAAAGTCACGCATAACAAAGAAGAAACATCGAAACCAGTTTTAGAAAAATTCGAAGCGCTCTTTATCGATCAAATGCTCCAAAGCATGCGGAAGGCAACGGTTCGGTCTGACTTATTTGATTCTCAGGGCGTAGAGCTCTACGAGTCGCTTTTTGATAAGGAGATCTCTGAGGAATTAGCGAAGGGTGGCGGCTTGGGTTTAAGAAAGGAATTAGAGGCACAGCTAAAAATGGCGGAGTTCAGTGAAGACCGTTCGCCAGAAAACAAGATGGGGAACATTCTGCACCGCAGAGAAGGCCCGTACACGATAGATAGAGTCAAAGCGATATCAGTGTACTCTCAGCACACACTAAAAGATTAATTCCTCATGGCAGATTTATTGTCCATTGCGGGAAACTCGGTAAAAACGAATCAAGCGGCGCTGGCGGTAGTTGGAAATAATATTGCCAATGCAAATACCGAAGGCTATGTTCGTCAAGAACTAGATGTCCGTGAAAATCTTCCGACTCAGTCGGGTACATCAGTTATAGGTACCGGTGCTTTAGCCACGGGTGTCAAGCGTGCTTATGACTCCTTGGTAGAAGCGTCTTTACGATCAAGTTTCAGCGAGCTTCGATCGTTATCCCCAGTAATTGATTATACAAATAGAATTGTCGACGTATTGGGCGACGAAAGCGCAAGTCTCACGTCTGCACTCGATAACTTCTTTAGTAGCTTTAGAGATTTAGGACTCGATGCATCATCGGAACTACGCAGAAGTTCGGTAATCTCTGAATCACAAAACCTTGTAAGCCGCTTCCATGAGATATCGACGCAGCTGAGGTCTATTGATTCGGATACCTTAAATGCGTTGGAGTACAAGGTTTCTGAATTGAATTCGCTGACGGAACAACTAAGTTTAGTGAACAGGAAGCTGGGGAGGCAAGCGAGTCTTCAGAAACAACCGGCGGATTTGCTAAATACAAGAGACCTATTGCTCCAGAATATTTCCGGCCTGATAAAAATTAAAGTCAACGAAGCTTCTAATGGTGAGGTATCAGTCAGTGTAGGTGACCAATCCACAAGCCTGGTGCTCGTTTCAAAAGCAAATAATGTGCAAGTTGGTCTTGCTAAGAATAATAGCAATTCACCTACGAGCGTCAGCTTAATATTGGATCCTTACGGAAACCAACAAAACTTATCTACGATTACAGGCGGGGAAATTGGAGGGTTTCTGTCATTCAGAGATACGACGCTCAAACATGCAACTGAAGAAATTAACAGTCTTGCTGTGGTCACCACTAATGAAGTTAACAACATGTTGTCGAAAGGAATGGATCTCTATGGCAATTCGGGTAGCTCTCTCTTTGAGATCAAACCTGAAATTACGGTGAATACTGCATTCGTCCGATCCAATATCTCAGTTACGACAGTCATCGAATCGACAGGTTCGGATAAGGACCACGAATTAGAAATGATGTTTGATCAACCGAACCAAAGATGGTTGGTAACAGATTTAAAAACTAACAATATATTTTCGACGCACTCGATCAACAATTTCAGTTTAAATGGCATCAACATATCGATAAACGGTACTCCGGTAGATGGCGATATTTTCACGGTAAAAACAAGCGACGCACAAGCCTCTAATATAGCGGTAGCGATAACGGATGGAAAAAAGTTAGCGGCAGGAGACCTTTTCGGCTTAACACTAGGGAGAGATAACACGGGTGGCGCAAAAGCGAGCGTGTCTGCAACGCTTGGCTCATCTATCGCTGGGTCGACCATGCAAGAATATCTTGTCAATAATCCGCATGCTTCATCAGCTCAAAGTTTTACTGCAAGTTATCTAAGTTCTTCATTCGCTATCCCTTCGGGAACAACTGACTTAGCTCTTTCAAGCGTCTTGGATGAGGTGAACGCAGCAGAGCTACAGGTTTTTACTAGAGAAGGCGTTCACTTATTCGGTTCTGACAATTTAAGTGATAGTCAAGTCGAAGCGATGTTGTCGACTCAAAATGGATTTGAATCATCGGCGACCTACAACAAACAATACTTGAACGAGACCGGGGCATACTTAGATAAATCATGGTCCTTAGGTGTTTTTGGAGAATCCTCGGTGGGGCTCTCCGAAGACGGGCATCAATATGTTGAGATCGAAGCGTCTATTGAGGGGCAGAGTATTCCTCTTAGCCAAAATAGTACCGCCCAAGAACAAACGTTAATAGAAGCGAATGCTTTATCCTTGAACGGAACGGCGTTGACTGCGTTAACACTGGGATCAGGTGAAACGTTGAGTACCGATGCGGTAGTAACCTGGTTAAACAACAATATCAGCCAACACTCCCTCAGCCTGAGCGCATCGGCAAAAACGAAACTAATCTTGTCGGCGGATCAGATCGACTTCACAAGCACTGATCTTTCGCTCAATGGCACGGACCTTAATATAACGAGTTTACTCGAAGACGTGTCGTCCTTGGCTAATAAGATCAATGACTATACGGCGACTACGGGTGTAACCGCATCAATCGATCCTCTCGGTAATCTTACTTTAGAAAATGTAGACGGAGTGGCCGGTAAAACCGCGTCTAGCACAATCTCCTTAGGAGCTGCTGAAGGAATATTGAAGGTGGCAGGTGACGTGAGGGCCGGGATAAAAATTGAGGCTGTCAGAGTAGATGGTGATTTTTCGAACCAGACGGTTTCCTTGGAAAGAACCAGTACGAGTAATCCGGGCGACCTGAATATTTTGGGTGTTTCGGAAACCTTGTCGATTCCCGGAACGTTGGATGAAGATCTCGTTATCTTTAGCACGGGGAGTGCTGGTCAAGAATTAAACTTGTATGCGACATACTCCAATTCAGACGCCGAACTCCTGAATCAACGCGAGAGAGTTACGAATATTTTGTTCACCAGTGAGTCTGCGTATCAAATAATAGACGAAGCCACTGGCACGTTACTGGGGGAGAGAAATTGGTCTGTTGGTTCTCCTATAAATTATGGATCATTTTCAATCACCATTGATGGTCAGCCTAAGACAGGCGATATCTTCTCTATAGATGGTAACCAGACTGGTGTCGGTAGCAACGAAAATGCCCTTCGAATCGCTGATTTAGAATCACTCGATATTGCGGGTGACGGCTCAACTTTGAAAGAAAGTTATCTTTCCATTTTGACTGATGCTGGGAGTTCAGCTAGGCGCGCTGCTGTGGCGGAGGATGCCTTGGACGTTGTATATCAGCAGGTAACCCAAACAAAAGATGCAAAAGCTGGCGTGAATCTAGATGAAGAAGCGGCGGAATTATTACGGTTTCAACAGGCTTACCAAGCGTCTGCCAAAGTAATGCAGATAGCCGGCCAGTTGTTCGATTCGATACTTAGAATTTAGTGTTGTATCGATCTGAGGCATAAGAATGAAAATATCTAATTCATACCTTTTTGATAGAGCGACACAGAATATACAGTCGGCTCAGAGTGACATCTCGAAATCGAGAGAACGGATAGCAAGTGGCAAGAGCCTAGTAAGACCAAGCGACGATACTGGGAAACTGAGAAGTATAGAAATGCTCAAATCCCATCAAAGAAAGACTGAGTCGTACGATAGTAGTATGAACCATCTCAAAGATCGCTTTCAGCTTGAGGAGAGTGTGCTCAGTTCGGCTAGTGACATATTAATACGCTTGAAAGATCTCGCGATTCAATCTGCAAACGATAGCTTGGGGGCTTCTGATAGAGACATTATTGCCACGGAAGTCGATAGTTTAAGAGATGAACTGCTCGCTATAGCAAACACTCGTGATGTGGAGGGAAATTACATCTTCTCGGGTAGTAAGTCTGACACGCAGCCATTTCTGAAGGACGACCTGAGCGGGCTGGTCGCGTATCAAGGTGATAATCGCCAGCTCTATACGTCAGTTAGTGAAACTCGAATTTTAGAGTCTAATACCGATGGGACAGAGATTTTCTCCCCGGTAAACAGGACCAGTTCAACGTATAGTTTAACGGGTCTGGATGCTGGGGGGAGTTATAATTTCAGAGTGGGTGATGCTGTAATTGAATTTACCGTAGATTCTCCATTAACTGCATCTGAAATTGAATCGAGCGTTTCGAGCGCATTAGCAAATTCATCAATCAGTTCATCGGTGACGGTGGAGCTCGTCAACGGCCGTCCAAGTATACAGTTGGTATTAACTGGAGGATCGCAAAGGGTACTGCAAGGTACTGAGGTCACACAGAGCGACGGAAACACAGAGCCTCTCGGTGTGACCTTCGATAATTCTGTCTCAGATGGAGTAGATTTCTTTAAAATGCTAAACGATTTTCATGAGGCCCTAACTTCAAATACACAGAGTGATATAGATAGAGCAATAAGTGAGCTATCGACCGCTCAAGATAGTATTGCGCATTCAATGGGACAAATAGGTTCGAGGTTAAATACGATAGATAGGCAACAAGAAATTAACGCTGACCTCAGACTGCGTGTTGATCAAATGTTATCCAATGAAGAAGATTTAGATTACGCGAAGGCGGTGACGCAATTTAATGCTGAACTGGTGCGATTAGAAGCAACTCAAGCAAGCTTTGCTAAAGTTGCGCAATTATCCTTGTTTCAATTTATCTAACGTAGACGGAGAGAGTTCTTAGTCACATCGCTGTTAAGAGGGATAGATCTAGTAAAGGATTCATCGCTAGATAAGGAATGGATTCCCTTCCTCAATTCGAGAGTAAGATCCCGCAACTCGTCTAGCTCCGAGCTCACCGGAACATGGGAGTTTTCTTCTAGAGTCTTTTCAAAATAGTCAAAGAGGTCATCAACATGCTGATGAAGACTCGGAACCGGTAGTCTTAATAAAGCGATATTTAGTGCGTGACTAAGGTTTAAGGCGTGCTTAATTGAGGGAAGAGATCTTGAAATAGAGGTTGTGGAAGCATGTTTCGAGGCTGTTTTTAAGCTAACTAAAAGAGAGTCGAACAAAAACTCTAGTTCCGGATTCGCATCGGAGAAAAAGTTTTGCAACTGCGCAGATATAAATTGTAACTGGCTCATCATTCTTCTCTACCCGATAAGATGTAAATCGGTTGCTTCACTAGTTTCTTTAATACAATTTTCAGAAAAGCTGACATTTTTCGTAGTCTGTCTCTATACATTCCAGATAGAGGGTATTTGCAAGAGCGATGTTGTCTTCGTTAAGTTGAAACTCTATGAATTCGATTAATTGCGCTGCCGACTGTTGATTATTGTGCTTTGCAAGAAGCGCAAGGGCGAGCGATGCGGTCAGATCATCGGTTTCTTGACTGCCGAAAAATTCAAAATCAAAAGGGGAGGATCGCTCATTTTTCCGCTTAAAGTTACTTTCCACTTCGCCTGAAGTGATCATATGCGCGAGCATGTATTGACTGTTTGGATCTCCCAATTTTGCCGCTTCAAAAAAATGCGCGCTAGCTCTAGGTATGGACACTTGTGTACCTTCACCTTTAAAAAACATGAGTCCAATCATGTAGTGAGATTCTTTCAATCCTTTTTCCGCAGATTTGTTAAACCAGCGACGTGCTATTCCAAAGTTTTGGGAGACTCCCCAACCCCAGTAGTTAAGCACTCCCAGATTGTGTTCTGCCTCAGCTAGGCTTTGATCAGCTGCACGCTGATACCATTTTATGGCAGTGTTGTAGTTTCGCTTCACTCCAAATCCATTTTGGTACAAAAAGCCAATATTATTCTGCGCTTCCGCTATTCCCTCGTCAGCAAGAGGCTTAAAAGAGCGGTATGCAGAGGCATAGTGTGCTCTGTCCAGAGCGTTGAGCCCAGAAACGAAAATATCTGCTCCCACTTTCAGTGGTGTGAGCATTATTGCGCAGATAGTCAGTCCATAAAAAAGATAATCGCGATTCATATCGTAAACGCCTATATAAGCTAGTCTGAAGCTCTCAGAGCTTCTTCCGCCGCAAGTACTTTTTTGAAAAGGTCGCCTTCGGTGATAGCTCCAATGAATCGGTCGCCATCCTTAACCGGTATGCTTTCTCCAACAAAATCAGATGCGATCTCCAATGCCTCAATGAGGGAATAGGAAGTATCCAAACAAGCGGGGTCGTGATCTAGACTGTTTTCAAAATCTTCCAGATGTGCAATGAGATTATGTAGGTCGAGTTTTCCGCAGAGCGTGCCATCATCGTTGAGAATATAGCTCTCGGTTGTATTTTCCTTTCGCATGGACTTGAGGATGTCAGCTCCAGAAGCGCCTTTCTTGAAAGTTAAGCAGTCACTAAGGGTTACATCACTGATCTTTATTTGGCTTAGATGAATGTGTTCCCTCCCCCTTGCTAAATCGATGCCTCGATCGAGTAATTGTCTATCAAAAAATGAAAGACCAAAAAATTGATAAGTGAGGGTGGAGCATAACGTCACAGACAGAAGAGCCATTAAACCGTATTGGTAAGATCCTGTGAGCTCAACAATGATCAACACAACCGTGATGGGTGCGCCTATCACGGATGACCCAACCGCGGCTAAGGTTGCGATCGTGATAATACTTCCATAGCTGTCGGATAAGCCTATCTCGACAAGAAGCCCGGACAAAATCCCCCCCAAAGCTGCTCCGACAAATAGTGCTGGACCGAACACGCCCCCAAAAAAACCGAATGCGATACAAGCAGATGTGACAAGGATTTTTGCCACCAGTAAGACAACCAGGAATATCAACGCATATTCGCCATTAACCATCATGTTGATTTGGGGGCCTCCTAATCCAAGCACATCCGGAAGGAATGCGCCTATGAGACCGACCGCTGCGGCCGTCGTGAAAATCATACTTGTAAAGGAAAAATGACCTGATGCAGCGAATTGCTGACATCTTCTCAACACGATCATATAAATGACGGCGGCGGCCGAGCATACTGGCGCAAACAAAATTACGAAAGGAACAACCTGTGCGAGCTCAAGGGATGCTTCGGGAACGATAAACGCAAGATTCGCGAAGCCAAAGTATTGATTGGATGCTGATGCAACAATCGCTGACACCGAAATTGGAGCTACTGCACCGATAGAAAAACGTCTTAGCAGAGCCTCGTGAGCAAAAAGAATGCCTGCGATAGGAGCGTTGAAACCCGCAGAAATTGCTGCTGCAACTCCGCAAGCTAGCAGTACATCATTTCGTATCTGAATCCCTGGTAGTCGACTAAGCATTGTTGACAGCGTTGCGCCGAAGTGAACCAAAGGGCCGTATTGCCCAACAGAGGCGCCACCACTTGCAGAAATGAATGCAGCCATCGTAGATCCAATACCCGTGCGAATATCTACGCCAACATTTTGTTGATGCAGTGCATAGATGCTGTCAGCTGGACCTGACCATTTTGTTACTCCTAAATATCTACGCACGAGTACGATTAATGTCGCACCGATGAGCATTGCTATCGCTGGAATAAGGTTGATGTCAAAGGATCCTATTTTGATCGAAAGAGCTGTGGTCGCCGTCTGCAAAGAAAGGAAAAAGAGTGCCCCCTCAACGAACAGATTCGCCACGACGGACACGATAAAACCGACGAACACCGCAAGCAGTGTCTGTATCAATAGAGTTGTGATTATGTTCGATCGCATGATGTGGATCTCAGTTTGGAGGTGTTATTTATTTTCTTTCGCTTGAAATGCCAAACATTCTCTTTGATCAATTAATCTCACTTGCTGAGATGGTAAGTAGTTACTTTTAAACCCCAGTCGCTTGCATTCATACCGAAAATTTTTATCCCAACTGATTGCAAAATATTTACAGTCCCAGCACGAGATCTTTTTCTTAGTCATTGTTCTTCACGCTTTTCAGCCAGCTTTACAATGGTACTCGAATGCTTGACGAGGTCGACAACTTGGCTTTCAGATAAACCAAGCGATGCCCCTATTTCTTCGATTGTTTGTTGTTCATCGTCGTCTATAACTCCATCGACCAGGGCGTCATCAATGACACGTTGAAGAGATTCTCTTCGTCTTCGCATTTGTTCAGAAAAGGCAGAAGCTAATATTCCTGATGGTAAAGCAACCATTCCTATACCTACGATAGTTACCAGTGATCCTAATACCCTCCCGAAGGGTGATAGCGGATAAACATCTCCGTAACCAACGGTGGTTAAAGCTGCAATAGCCCACCACATCGCTTGTGGTATCGAACCAAATTTATCCGGTTGGATATCTCTTTCAACCAAGTAGATAGCAGATGCCGCGAGTGTAAGGATGACGAGGAGGAGGACAAAAATACCTATGAGACTTTTCCTCTCCTCGTGTAGCACATTAAGTAATAGTTCGAACGAGCTGAAATAGCGTGTAAGTTTGAACACGCGCAGAAGTCGCAGTATCCGAAGGAAACGTAGGTCTAGACCAGGAAACAGAAACTGCAAGATAGAAGGAAGAAATGCGAGAAGATCGATGACTGCAAGAGGACTGCACGCATACCGAAATCTGGCTCTTACGGGATGTTGTAAGCCTCCTTTTACCTCGACTGAAGACCACAGGCGAAGTAAATATTCGGAGGCGAAGACAACGGTAGATACGATTTCTATCTTAAAAAATAAACTGCGATATCTTAATTCTAGTTCTTGAATAGATTCTAGTACGATACAAATGATGTTGAGTGTAATCAGTGAAATAATAAATAAAGAGACGACGCGGGAGAAAAAATCCTCTGAGTCGGTAACTTCAAGTATTTGGTAGATCCTTCGACGCATATAGCTCGTATCGATGACGTGTGACCGGATCAGAATAGTGCTTCAATTAGCTGTCTATCAAGATTTCGATTCTACGATTTTGAGACCTTCCCAGCGGAGTCGTATTACTTGCTATAGGTTTGGTATCTGCAAAACCGACTACGTCGATACGATTTTCTGCTACCGCGTTATCTTGAATCAAAAAGTCTGCAACTGCCGCTGCGCGGGCAGCGGATAAGTCCCAGTTTGAAAGAAATCTCTCGCTAAACGCGATGGGGATATTATCTGTATGACCGGAGATAGTGACCTTGGACCCAAGTTCGCTAATCGTTTCCCCCAATGCTGCTAGCGTCGGTAGGAACGTTGCTTCGAGTTCTGCAAAACCTGATCGAAATGAATCCTGAGTAGAGAGTTGCACCAAAATTTGATCGCCAACCCTCTCTACGTTGGCAAGTCCTTGATCGATCTGAGATTTAAGATTGGCGCGCACTTTACGTAACTGCTCTTCTAGCTGCTGATCTTTTTGTTGGTTTTCTGCCGCCTCTTGACGCATGGCCTCGGTATTGCTCCCGACTAAGACCTCTGATGGGATCAAGGATTGTGCTTCCGCGATTTTTGCGTAGAGCTCGATTAAATCGGTTGGAATTTCTCCGTTATCGTTCTGACCAGTTTCTGTCGAATTTCTATCGGGTTTGCGTAAGTCGTTTTTAGTAACTATTAAGATGGCATTATTTTCAACGGTGACCTCTAATTCACCTCTCGCGATTTCATTTGCGAGGGCGCGCCTTATAATTTCTTCATCTGAATTACTGTCAGCATCGCCAGCCAGATAGGTCGATTTGAGTTCTTTCTCCGATGAGTCTAAATCAGTGGTGTCCTCCTGAACGTTCACGATCAGTGAGGGTTTCACCTTCGACGTTCTAAAATTTTGTGCAATGATACTTTGACCCATCGGTGGCTCTACGCTTGGTACCTCACGTTGTACACCAAAGGAATTAGACATCGAACCAGAGACCTCTTTAAAGATAGAAGGTGTCTCCATTTCTACAAAGGAAAGAATCAGAACAAAAAACGCCATCAGTAAAGTGGCCATATCAGCGAAGGTGGCCATCCACGCAGGGGCCATGGCGGGACATTCTGGACATTTTTCCTTTTTAGGTTTCTTCTCTTCAGGCTCCTCGACTTCGGTCTCGATAACCTCCTCGTTCTCTGCTGCCTCGAGGTTTTCCTCGTCAATATTTGCACTTTCTGACTCGCTTTGATCTGGAGTGTCTTCGGCCGGGGTCAGTTCTTCGTCAGCCATCTACGATCACCTCGATTCTGCGGTTACGTGCCCTACCTTCTGAGGTAGAGTTTGAGTCGATAGGTCTGCTATCTGCGAAGCCTGCAACGGAAACTTTACCTGGTTCGAGTTCTGTCGAATCAATAATATAATCTGCGACAGCAGCTGATCTTGCCGAGGATAGATCCCAGTTAGAGCGATAACGTGAGCTGAAGCCAACGGGCACATCGTCCGTATGTCCTTCTATTTTGACAAGTCCGCCAACATCATTGAGCGCATCGCCGACGGTTTTTAGAGTTGATTCGAAGGTTGCCTTTATTTCTGCTCTTCCAGAATCAAAGCTGTCTTGTTGTCCTAAACGTAAAATGACCTTGTCACCGTCTCGTTCAATTTCAACGAGACCTTGATCAATTTGTTCAGCCAATCGCGTTCTAATCTTGTCATATTTACTCTCTTCTCCATCTACATCGCTCCCCCATTGGTTCTCTTCCTTGTCTGGTTGAAGTCTAACCTCAACCGCGCTCTCAAGATTCGCTTGTAGGTCCGATACTTTTTTAGCTATCTCAAGAACCTCTTGAGGCACGATGTTTCCGAGACCTATTTGTGATTCTAATGCCTCAGATTTATTACCGGTCTCAACAATTTCTACGATGATCTCTGCCCCTTCTACGCGAACTTCGACGAGCGCAGCCGTTATCTCCTCTTCTAGCGCCTCCATAACCTCAGCGAGTTCTTTCTCTTGATTGAAAGGGGCGTCATTTTCCTGCGTCATCTCGCGGATATTTTTCCTTGAGGCATCCTCAACCTTCTGACTTTTGTCAGGAATCAGTGTTCTTTCGGCATTAGTAGGGGTGAATTCCATAGAAATGATTGTCTCTCCCATGGGGATCTCTATTCGCGGGATCACCCTTGCGACACCGAATGCAACCTTCAGTGAACCGCTAACTTGTTCAAACTTGGGCACGTTGACGTTGGCGAAGGAAAGAATCAGGACAAAGAACGCCATCAGCAAAGTAGCCATGTCAGCGAACGTTGCCATCCAAGGCGGTGATCCGCCTGGACATTCGGGGCACTCATGCTTCTTTTCTCTCTTCTTAAGCTCCTCAGGTTCGTTGTCACCGTCGATCTCGGGATCGAGGTTTTCGAGTTCCGGATCGACTTCTAGCTCTGACATGGCTTGGAGCTCTAGCGAGGCTAAGAACTTGCGACTTTTTCGCGATCTGCGGGAGCAATACGGCTTTTAAGTACATCCTCCAAAACCCGGGGGTTCATTGTCCCTTTTCGTATCTCTAACACGCCTTCAATAATTAACTGACAGTTGTTTTGCTCATTCGTAGAGTAGTTGTCGAGTTTTTCCGCAAAAGGTCCGGCTAGTACGTTGGCAATAAGTGCGCCGTAAAGTGTAGTAAGTAATGCGATCGCCATCGCGGGTCCAATGGCCTTTGGGTCGCTCATGTTTTGTAGCATGCCCACGAGGCCAACAAGGGTACCAATCATGCCCATTGCTGGCGCAATATCTTTCCAGGATTTAAAGACGCCGGACGCCTCACCATGTCGGTGGGCCATCAACTCGATGTCATTATTTAGTTTGGCTTCAATAGTCTCCGCATCAGTACCATCGACCACCATACCAATAGCGGTTTGTAAAAAAGGGTTACTGATTTCCCCCATCTGGCCCTCTAAGGCGATCACACCGTCTCTTCTAGAGATATTTGCCATCGAAACAATCTGCTCAATCAGTTGGCCTGGGTCTTCATTGCTATTCAGGATCGTTTTCATCAAAACTTTCGCCCAAGCATTTATAAACTCGGGCAGAGTCGAGCGCATAAGTAACGCTGCAATAGATCCTCCAAAGACAATAACGACCGAAGCAGGGTCGATGAACGCGCCGATACCCGCGGCACTATCCATCGCCCAAAAGATGAGGCCTAGTACACCGACTAGACCAATAACAGTTGCAATATCCATATTTTGTTAACCGGTAAAACTACTAGAATTGACTTTGCATGCTTTGAGAAATTCATTATCGGCCAAAATTACTGTCTCTTAAATAAGAATTCACCTAAGCTCACGATAG
>Ga0208624_1000049_pt1 | contig 66035 bp, 64 predicted proteins | sample Knorr_S23_td_DCM_FD_185607 | JGI IMG/M metagenome (GOLD analysis project Ga0208624, IMG submission 185607) | Marine microbial communities from Southern Atlantic Ocean transect - Knorr_S23_td_DCM_ad_71m_LV_A (SPAdes) (version 2) | ecosystem: Environmental > Aquatic > Marine > Oceanic | place... | reverse complement strand
GCGCGGCGTCGGGGAGACCGAGTCCTGTGGGACTGGCGCGGCTGCGGCTGCCCACGCGCTCCATGAGGGACTCGGGCACCCCTTCCCAATCTCCTTGACCCTCTCAGGTGGCCAACTGGAGGTCGACCAAGGTCCTTCTGGCGAGGCTCGGCTGAGCGGGCCTGTTGAGGATCTGGGGCCTCTCACCCTCAGAGCGGCGGCGGGCTCCTAGGCTTTACCTCTTTTATAGGGGCGGCTGAGTGGAAACCCTCGGCTAGAGGGGCGATAATGGGCGGCTCGCAGGCCCCTAGGAGCTCTCGCGTGGCGCCCTCTTGGGCAGCCCGCTCGCTGTGCTAGGCGACCGCAGTCACCGCCCATGACGTCACGCGTCACGTACACCATCCACCGCGACCGAGCAGGCACTCAGGCCCTCCCTGAGGGAGCTGTCGGGGTCTCTGGCCCCCTCAGCGCCCAGCTAGGTGAGCTACTCACGGACACCGGCACTCCGGCGACAGAGCTCATCTGTGAGGTCTCCGAGCGCGCCCAGCAATGGGTCTTCTCGCAACAGATCGACTGGGGCTTTGAGGAGGCCGAAGCGGCCTTAGAGGAAGGTCTGAGGCCGCTTGAGGAGGCGCACGGCTGGAGGGGGGTCTTCGCGACCTGGATCGACCAGCTTCGCGGCGCCTTAGCTTTGGCTGCAGCGCGGCCAGAGCAGCGCAGCCCCCGCACGCCGCTCGCCGAGGAGATGGGCCTCTGGCTCGAGGCAGATGGATCTCTCCGCAATTCGAGAGAGCCCCTGACTCCCCTCTGCGACTCACCTCGGGTCATCCCCCCCCGCGCGGTCGCCCCTCATGCGCTGCGCGAACTACAGTTCGGGGAGACGATCTTAGTCTTCGGCTGCTCTCCAGAGCTCATCGAGTGCGTCCGGGCTGCTTTCCGGGCTGGGCTCGCGCCAGAGCTGCTCATCGTTGAGGGGAGGCCGAGCCTCTCTGGGCGTGAGATGGCGAGGGCTGCATCGACAGCAGGCGTGCGCGCGCGCCTCGTCTTAGACGCCGGCCTCAGCGAGGCCGCGCGCGCCGCGGACCGCGTATGGGTCGCGACAGAGTCCATCGGCTCAGAACGAACGATCACTCAGCTCGGGGTCTCCGGTGTAACAGAGCTCTGCCTAGAGCAAGAGATCCCTCTGGAGCTCTTGGCGACAACCGACGCCTGCCACCCCAGCGGCGCTGGCGCGGCGGCTCCTGCGGGCGACCCGACCCGAGTTTGGATAGACAGACCAGAGGGCGTCGAGATCGACGCCCACTTCTTCGAGAGCGTCCCGACCCGCGCCTTCACGCGCTGGTTCTGCGAGCACGGGGCGCGCACACCAGCTTCGCACGAGTGGCCGGGCCTCAGCCCGCGCCCCACGCCGCGCGCAGCAGGACGACGAGATCACTCCGAAGTTACAGAGCAGAAAGGAAGCGAGGCAGATAGAGCATGAGCGAGAATCAAAACGAGAACTTCGAGGAGCGAATTTCACCGCGTTCGATCGAGCGCGAGATGAAGGAGTCCTACCTCACATACGCCCTCAGCGTGATCCACAGTCGGGCCCTCCCAGACGTGAGGGACGGCCTCAAGCCGTCACAGCGCCGGATCCTCGTCGCGATGAACGACCTGAACCTTGGGCCGCGCGCCAAGTACAGGAAGTGCGCGAAGGTCGCGGGTGACACCTCGGGGAACTACCACCCTCACGGGGAGGCGGTCATCTACCCCACGCTGGTGCGGATGGCGCAGGACTTCTCGTTGCGCTATCCGCTCATCGACGGGCAAGGCAACTTCGGCTCGATCGACGGCGACCCGCCCGCGGCGATGCGATACACGGAGTCTCGGATGGCGGGCATCGCCACCGAGCTCATGGCAGACCTCGACCGAGATACGGTCGAGTTTGAGCCGAACTACGACGAGAGCCGCACCCAGCCGACGGTGCTCCCCTCGCGCTTCCCGAACCTCCTCTGTAACGGCTCAGACGGGATCGCGGTGGGTATGGCGACGAGCCTCCCGCCCCACAACCTGCGAGAGATCGCGACCGCGCTCAGGGCCGTCCTCGATGACCCGGAGATCGAGCTCGCGAAGCTCTTGAGCATCGTCCCTGGCCCGGACTTCCCCACCGGCGGGATCATCATGGGTCGCTCTGGGATCGCTCGCGCTTACACCTCTGGGCGCGGGAAGGTCACCTTGAGGGCGCGCCACCATATCGAGGAGGCCAAGACCAAAGAGGCGATCATCTTCACGGAGATCCCTTACCAGGTCAGAAAGACCGCGATCATCGAGAAGATCGTTGAGGTCGTTCGCGACGGTCGTATCACCGGCATCGCTGACGTCCGCGACGAGTCAGATCGCCAAGGTATGCGCTTGGTCGTCGAGCTTAAGAAGAACGAAGACGCCGAGGTCATCCTCAATCAGCTCTTCCAGTACACGGACCTGCAGAAGACGGTCAGCATTATCAACCTGGCCATCGACGGCGGACAGCCGAGGACCTTTACCTTGAAGGGGCTCCTCGAGGGCTACCTCGATCACCGTCGCGAAGTGATTCGCCGACGGACAGCCTTCCTCCTCCGCAAAGCAGAGGACCGCAAGCACATCGTCGACGGACTGCGCATCGCTGTCGGGAACATCGACGAGATCGTCAAGATCGTCCGCGAGAGCTCTGACAGGGATGACGCCAAGCGCCGCCTCGTCGAGGCTTTCAGTCTCTCAGACAGACAATCTCAAGCGATCGTCGACATGCGCCTCGGCAGCTTGACTGGCCTCGAGATCGAGAAGCTAGATGCTGAGCACGCAGCCCTGGTCGAAGAGATCGCGAACCTCGAAGACATCCTCGCGCGCGACGAGCGCGTGGCTGAGATCATCCGTGTAGACCTCGATGAGCTTGTCGATAAGTTTGGCGATGACCGCCGGACAGAGATCTCCGAAGAGGAGATCGATGGCAGCTTCGACATCGAGGCCCTCATCGCAGAGCAGTTGATGGTGGTGACAGTCAGCCGTGACGGCTGGATCAAGCGCGTCCCCATCGACACATATCGCGCTCAGGCGCGCGGCGGCCGGGGGGTGAAGGGCTCGGAGGCAAAAGAGGGCGACGCGCTCTCTACGGTCTTTGCTGCTGGCACCCACGACTACCTGCTCTGCTTCTCAAACCTAGGGAAGGTCTACTGGGTGAAGGTCTATCAACTGCCTGAGGCTGGCCGCACGGCCAAGGGTCGCCCCTTGGCGAACCTCGTCAACCTCGAGGAGGGCGAAGAGGTCTCAAAGGTCTTGAGGGTCACGGAGTTCAGCGGCGAAGAGTCGATCCTCTTCGCGACGCGCAGCGGAGTCGTGAAGAAGACGGCCCTCGACGCGTACTCTCGTCCGCGCTCGAACGGCATCCGCGCCATCAACCTGCAGGAGGGGGATGAGGTCGTCAGTGTCGGCATCACCCAACCGGGCGACACCATCATCTTGTGCAGCGCGAACGGTAAGGCGGCTCACTTCGACGAGAAGACAGTCCGTCAAATGGGCCGCACCTCACGCGGCGTGAGAGGGATCAAGCTCGTCGGAGATGACGAGGTGGTCGCGATGGCGGTCGCAGACCCCGAGGCGCATCTCCTCGTCGCCTGTGAGAAGGGTCACGGTAAGCGCACCCCGATCTCTGACTACCCTGTGAAAGGTCGCGGCAACCAAGGCGTGATCAGCATCCAGACGAAGGGGCGCAACGGCCGGGTCGTCTCCAGCGTCCTCTGCCATGAGGGAGATGACGCGCTCTACATCTCTGAAGGCGGGATGCTCGTGAGGACGCCTGTGAGCGATGTCAGCGTGATGGGGAGGAACACTCAGGGCGTGAAACTCGTGAACCTCAAGTCAGGCGACAACCTCGTCGGGCTAGAGGTCGTGTCAGAGAGCGACCTTGAGCAGTACGCTGCGCGCTCTGGCGACGACGCCCCTCAAGCAGAGGGGGAAGAACAAGCCGGAGAGACAGAGGCCGCTGAAGAGAGCGAGGAGTAGAGACCCATGGCGCTTATCGACGACATCCAATCGGACCTTAAAGCTGCGATGGCTGCGCGCGAGGACTCCAAGCGAGACACCTTGCGCCTTGTTATGGCGGACTTGAAAAACAAGCAGATCGAGCTCGGGCGCGAGCTCGAGGATGAGGACACCTTGGCCGTGATCACGAAGGCCAAGAAGAGCCGGCAAGACAGCCTCAATCAGTACATGGAGGCTGGGCGGGAGGACCTTGCGGCGATCGAGCGCGCAGAGCTAGAGGTCATCTCGGTCTACCTTCCAGAGGAGATGGGAGAGGATGAGCTGCGGGCGCTCGTTACGGCGGCGGTCGAAGAGGTCGGCGCCAAAGAGCCAAAGGACATGGGTGCGGTGATGAAGGTCCTCATGCCTAAGGTCAAGGGGCGCGCAGACGGGAAGGCGGTTCAGCGGATCGTCATGGAGTCGCTCAGCTGACCCAGCCTGACCGAGCACCCTCTCCCGATGGAGAGGCTGGCGCGGACGTCGTTTCGAGGCACAAAGACCTCGGCAAAAGGACCTTCTTCGTCGCCGCTCTGACCCTCCTCTCAAGGGTCGTCGGGCTCGCTCGTGAGGTCCTCTCGGCGAGCCTCTTCGGGCACAACTCAGGGATCTACGACGCCTTCCTCACGGCTTGGAAGATCCCCAACCTCTTCCGCAAGCTGCTCGGCGAAGGGGCACTCTCGGTCGCGCTGCAAGAGGGCATCACCAAGGCCGACGCGCGTCAGGGTCTAGCGGAGGGCGCGGCCCTCTTTCAGGCGACGATACGGATCGTCTCCTCGATCTTGCTGCTCCTCTGCGGTGCGGTCATGGTCATCGCATGGTGTCTCCCTGACACCATGCCCATCACTGGCGTGGCTTGGCTCGGGGCTGACCCAGACGCCATCCGCGAGCTGGTGGTTCGCCTGATGCCGTACGTCGTGCTCGTCTGTCTGACGGCGCTGGCCGCGGGAGCGTTGAACGTACGGGGGCACTACAGGGCATCTAACTGGGGACCCATCCTCTTCAACGTGGGTTGGGTGTCAGCGATCGTTGGGGTCGGGATGACCTGGGGTTGGGAGTCGCAGGGTGGGCGGCCTCCGGAGGAGGTCATGGCGATGGTCCGAGCGCTGGGTTGGGGTGTGCTCGCGGCTGGCTTTGTGCAGCTGCTCGTGCAGCTACCAGCGCTCAAGAGCATGGGCTACTTTCAGCGGAGCTCGCTCGATCAAACCCATAAGGCCAAGGCCCAAAAGGTGCTCCGCGACGCGCTCCCCTTGGTTGTGGGGGCGGCCGTCTACCAACTCAACGTGCTGATCGATGGCTGGATGGCTGAGGGGATGCTCCCAGACGGCGGCCCGACCCTCTACTACTACGCGAACAGGCTCCAGCAGCTCCCGATGGCGCTGATCTCTATCTCGGCGAGCACTGCGGTCTTCCCGGCGCTACTCGCGATGGGGCAGAGCAGGCGGCTCCCAGAGCTCCGAGCGCTTCACGACAACACGCAGCTCGGGAGCGTGTTCTTGCTCCTGCCTGCCTCGGTAGGCCTCTTCGTCCTCGCAGGCCCCGAGATCTCAGTTCTCTTAGAGCACGGCGAGTTCGGCCCTGAGGGCGTCACGAGGACCACCCCCGCCCTTCAATACCTGACCTTGGCGCTGCTCCCGGGCGGCGCGGCAATTCTAGCGACGAGGGTCTATTACTCATTGGGGGACAAGCGCACACCCGTTGTGTATTCAGCGCTCACCTTGGGCCTAAATACAGGGCTTAACGTCCTGTTCCTAAAGGGCTTAGGGATGGACATCGAAGGGTTGGCGCTCGGCACAGCGATCAGCAGCTGGGCCCACCTCTCCCTGCTCCTTTGGGGCCACCGCCGCCTTGGGCTCCCGACGGCTACTTCGGGCGTTGCGGGCCTGATCTTCAAGATGCTCTCAGCCTCCCTCCTCATGGGCTGGGTCGCTGGCTGGACGGAGTCCACGCTGTCTGAATCCTGGGGAAAGACGACCGCGCTCTTGGCGGCGATCGTGTCGGGCGCGCTGACCTACTTCATGCTCGCCGCGGCGCTCAGGATCCCGGTGCAAAAAGAACTCATGGCGAAAATTTCCAAGCGCCTCACCCGCTGAGTCTCAACCCCCAGTGCCAAAGATGGGGTGGTGCCTAAGTTGGTTACCCACAAGATGTAGTGGTGAGGCCCAACCGCGGGACATGGAGTCCTTGAGAAGTGTTGGCGGGCAAGGAAGTTGCCGGTCGCTGAAATACAAGCACCGGAAGGACATGACATCGGCCTCCGAACTGGCTAAATTTGTTCCTCTTCCGGCAAGCGCTCTTCACCGAAGCGCATCCAGCTCCGGAGCAATCACGGCCCGCCCCTCGGTGGGCCGAACTTGACTAAAGACAAAACCAACTCGTCCCCGCCCACCTCTCATCCCCCACCTAAGAGGAAAGAACGACTGTGAAACCGACCGCGTCGATGACTCCGGCCTCCGAGGCCACCACCCTGCCCACTGACCCGCAGCACCAGCTGAACCACATCGATCCGCCGATGAGTTGTCAGACTCCTGACCTCACGCAGAACGCGGTCACAGTTCTCGAGCGTAGGTACCTGAAGAAGGACCCGGACACAGGCGAAGTCATCGAGACGCCTGCGCAGCTCTTCTGGCGCGTCGCGAGCCACGTCGCGAAGGCAGAGTTGGCCTACGCACCGGGGAATTATGAGCGGGCCATGGCCGTAGCAACTGAGTTCTACGACCTCATGGCAACGAGGATGTTCATGCCGAACAGTCCCTGCCTTATGAACGCTGGCCGTGAGATGGGGATGCTCTCGGCTTGCTTTGTTCTCCCTGTGGAGGACTCCATCGAAGGAATCTTTGAAGCCATCAAGGCGACCGCGCTGATCCAAAAAGCTGGCGGCGGCACCGGCTTCAGCTTCAGCCGACTCCGCCCCAAGGGCGACCTCGTCGCCTCCTCCGGAGGCACGACTGAGGGACCCATGTCCTTCATCCAAGTCTTCTCGAAGGCGACCGACGCGATCCAGCAAGGCGCGTTCCGCCGCGGAGCGAACATGGGGATGATGCGTGTCGACCACCCCGACATTCACACCTTCATCACCTTCAAGGACGACCGCTCTCGCCTCACGAACTACAACATCTCCGTCGCGGTCACGGACAAGTTCATCGATGACCTCCGGAACAACCCCGAGAGCATCCACGAGGTTCAGAACCCGCGCTCTGGCGAGTGGACTCAGCTCGAGAAAGAGGGCACCGAAGGCGAGTACTGGAGGGTTGGCGAGCTCTGGGACATGATCATTGAGCACGCCCACGGCTCAGGTGAGCCCGGCGTGATCTTCATCGATCGCATCAACCAGCAGAACCCGATCAAGAACGTCGGGACGATCGAGGCCACGAACCCCTGCGGCGAGCAGCCCCTCCACGCATGGGACTCCTGCAACCTCGGCTCGGTCAACCTGGGCAACCTCGTCAAGGGTGACGGCCCGGACGCCACCTTTGACTGGGCGGCTTACAAGTCGATCATCCACTCGACGACTCGCTTCCTCGACAACGTCATCGAGGTCAACCGCTACCCCCTCCCCCAGATCGACAACATGTCGAAGACGACCCGCCGCATCGGCTTGGGTGTCATGGGTTTCGCCGACGCGCTCTACAAGATGGGCATCGGCTACAACACTCCCGAGGGCACAGCCTTCGGTGAAGAGGTGATGCGCGTCCTAGACGACGAGTCGCACCTGGCGTCAGAGATGCTCGCTGAAGAGCGGGGCTGCTTCCCGGCTTGGGAGGGCTCCGACTGGGAGGCCCAAGGCCGCAAGATGCGCAACTCATACACGACGACGGTCGCGCCCACGGGCACGATCTCGATCATCGCGAACTGCTCCGGCGGCATTGAGCCCATGTTCAGCTTGGCCTTCAACCGCCAAGTCATGAAGGACACCGAGGGCAAGCCGACGATCATGCGTGAGGTGAACTACGTCTTCGAGGAGAAGGCGAAGGAAGCCGGCTGCTTCACCGACGACATGATCGACACCATCATCGAACAGGGGACCGTCGCACACATTGACGAGATCCCTGAGGAGATGAAGAGCGTCTTCGTCACGGCTCACGACATCACGCCTTACTGGCACATGAAGATGCAGGCCGCCTTCCAGCGCCACTGCGACGCCTCGATCTCTAAGACGATCAACTTCCCGAACAGCGCGACCCCTGGGGACGTCCGGGAGATCTACGAGATGGCGATCGACGAAGGCGTCAAGGGCGTCACCGTCTACCGCGACGGCTGCCGTGAGATGCAGCCGATGGCCCTGAAGGACTCCGGCAAGGAGACCGAGAAGACGGAGGAGCCCACGACCGCCGAGATGACGACGGAGGTGACCGCGTCAGGCACCCAGGTCCTCGCTCCGGAGAAGCTCCCGGAGATCATGCCCAGCGTCCGCATCCGCCAGAGCACCCCGTTCGGCAACATGCACGTCCAGGTCTCCTTTGACCCGTCAAACGGGGCGCCGCGTGAGGTGTTCGCTCAGCTTGGCAAGGGTGGCGACGTGGCCAACTCTGACCTCGAGGCGATCTGCAGGATGCTCTCACTCTGGCTGCGCTCTAACGGCAGCCTTGAGATGGCAATGGACCAGCTCAACGGCATTGGCTCCAGCCTGTCTGTCCCGACCAAGGACGGCAGGATCATGTCGCTCGCAGACGGGCTCGCTTGCGCGCTGCAGAAGTACATCGACTCCCGCGCGAACTTCGGACACGAAGGGGCGATGGACTGGTCTGGTGAGACGACCACCAAGGCAGAGGCGACGCCTCAGTCTGGCGGCGGCGGCTCTACCTCTGCGCCTCGCAACGTTGCCAACTACAAGATCAAGTGCCCCCAGTGCAGCGCGAAGCTCGCGTTCGAAGAGGGCTGCGTGAAGTGCTACAGCTGCGGCTTCAGCCAGTGCTAACGCAGCGCCCGACGCGCGCTTGAAAGGAAAAGGCCCGCGCCCCTTGAGGGGTGCGGGCCTCTCTCTTTGTGACGGAGGGTGCTCGCTGCTTAGCGGGGGCTAGGGTCGTAGTCCGGGCTTGATGAGCTTCGGCGCGCCCCGCTGTTTTGGAGGCGCTTGAACGCGAGGCGAGGCCCGTCGTCCATGTTGAGGATGAGCTCGTTTTTCTCTTGGAACCGCACGGAGTAGCGGCGCTCCGTCCCAGGAGGCTCGATCTCAATCTCGTAGTCCTCATTGGTCACCACACCGATCAGGGCGCGCGCGATGAGCGTGTTGGAACGCTCTATCCAGATGCGCGAGATCCCGGACTGAAAGAAGCCATCGATCCACTCGTCACCCTCTTGGGCGTCCCATGCGAGTTTGATGTCGATCGCGAGGAAAGTCCCGCCGATCACCATGAAGGCCCGCTCTTGTCGTCGTTGCTTGGTGAACTCGGGGGAGTCGAGCTCTCGAAGGGTCCACGCGCCCTGCAGCTTGGCGAGGGTCTCCTCTTCAGGGGTGAGGGGTGTCTCCGGGTCTTCGCCGCTCTGAGCGTGTGCGACGCCTGCGGCGCTCGCAACAGCAGCGAAGGCAGCGGATTGAGAGATCAGGTCACGTCTTGAGAGGTTCATGAGTGGTCCGAAGGGGCTTAGGGGGCTCACAGACGGCGTAAACATCGGCTGTGCGCGCTCTCTGCAGGCCCCCACCGGCACAAAGACTCGGCAAGTGTCCCTCCACTGGCAGCGGAGGCTGTCCCACGTGGGGTGACGAGGGCCATAGTTTTCGTTCACACGCTGCACAGCGCGCCGTAATGAGCCGAAGGCGATGGGGGGCCGAGGTGCCAGATCTAGGGCCCCCCTGTATCCTCCTGCCTTGCCGGAGACCCTCATGAACACCATCTACAGACTCATCAGCGCGACCTTGGCGCTCACCCTCCTCTGCCTCACGAGCTCCGCTCAAGATCCTGTCAGGGGCAAGCTCTACACCAAACAAGTGGGAGACACGGTCCATGCGGTCGTTGAGGTTCGCGTACAGACGAACTGGCACATCTATCACGGCCCCACAAAAGCGGACATGGGGCCGGAGGATGCGGTTGGTAAGCCCACGGTCGTTGAGCTCGCGGGAGGGGGGCTCAACTTTGGTGAGCTGACCTTTCCTGATCCGGAGCGACACGATGAGCCGGCCCTGGGCACCTGGGCCTACGTTCACTACGGCAAAGTCCTCATCAAAGCCTCTGCCCCTGCTGTAGACGGGGCGGATCCCATGGGCGTCACCGCGAAGGTGGAGGGCCTAGTCTGTGAGGACGGCGGCGTCTGCATCCCCTTCGACTTCGAGGCCACTGCGCGGACAGGGAAAGATGAGTACTTCCCGAGCGAAGAAGCCGCGCCTGCAGACCCAGCCCCAGCTGAGGCGGCGCCAACCGGAGGTGACGAGGAGGGATCAGATGATGACGGTTCTGATGAGGGCCTCCTCGGGCTCATCATCCTCGCGATCGGCGGCGGGATCTTCGCCCTGCTCATGCCGTGCACGTATCCAATGATCCCGATCACGATCAGCTTCTTCACCAAGCAGGCCACCGCGAGAGACGGGAAGGTCTTACCTCTCTCGCTCACCTATGGCGCTGGGATCATCTTGATCTTTGTGTTGATCGGCCTCCTCGCAGCCCCGGTGATCATCCCTTTCGCTGCACACCCTGTGACGAACCTGGTCATCGGAGGCTTGTTCCTGTTCTTCGCCTTTGTGTTGTTCGGGTTCATCAACCTGACGCCGCCGCAGTCGATGATGGCCGCAGCGAGCAAGGCTTCTATGAAGGGTGGTTACGCGGGCGTCTTCTTGATGGGGGCGACGCTTGTGATCACCTCCTTCACTTGCACGGCGCCCTTCGTGGGGACCCTGCTCGGATCCGCTGCGACCGGCGGCGACGCAGACGTAGGACGCATCGTGATCGGCATGGGAGTCTTTGGACTCACGATGGCGCTCCCCTTCGTCTTGCTCTCCCTCCTGCCCGGAAAGATGCAGTCCATGCCCCAGGCCGGAGCTTGGATGGACACCCTCAAGGTCTTCTTGGGCTTCGTTGAGGTGGCGGCCTCTCTGAAGTTCTTCTCGAACACCGACATCGTGTGGGGATGGGAACTGCTCTCGCGCGAGGTCTTCCTGATCCTATGGGTGGTGATCTTTGTCGCTGCGGCGATCTATTTGATCAAGGGCGCGTTCAAGGGCGGCGGGGCTTTCGGCGGCAAGCAAGCTCTCGCCGGCTGTGCGGTCTTGGCGCTCGCGGGCTACTCGGCTTACGGGATCCCAGGGAACCAGCTAGACAAGATCATGACGGCGATTGTCCCGCCCTACTCGAACGACGCGCTCCTCGTAGCCTTTGGCGGCGAGCTTGAAGAGGGCAAGGCGAAGCACGGGATCGTGGCCGATGACTACGATGGCGCGCTCGCCCGTGCGAGCGAAGAAGAGAAGCTCGTCCTCATCAACTTCACAGGGTTCACATGAGTGAACTGCAGACTCATGGAAAAGAAAGTTTTCCCTGAGCCGGCGGTCGCCGGGATCCTCAACAGCAAGTTTATTGAGGCGCGCATCCACACAGATCATGAGACGCTCGGAGAGGCCAACCGCGCTCTTCAGCTTGAAATGACAGGCTCCGTCGCTCAGCCCATCTATCTGCTGCTCGACCCGAAGAGCGGCGAGGTGCATGGGCGACTTGACGGAGCGACGCTCGGAGACAATCAGCCGTTCATCGACTTCTTGGAGTCAGGCTGGAGCGCGGCGCGCGGATAGTCGCGCTGCTCGCTCAGCTAAAGCCGAGCAACTGTCCGCCTTGATAGACGGCGAAGCTAGCGAACCAAGCGAGCGCTGTCATATAGGCGAACATGAACAACGGCCAGCGATATGTGGCGGTCTCGCGGCGCACCGCTGCCAAGGTGCTCATGCATTGGCAGGCGAGCGCGATGAAGACGAGCAGCGAGAGACCAACGAGCGGTGTGTAGACAGGGCTTCCGTCCTCTCGCTGCGTAGTTTGCAGCTTCTCGCGCAGAGTGGCGGTCTCCTCGTCGACCTCGTCTGAGAGGCCATAGACGAGCCCCATCGTGCTGACGAAGACCTCGCGAGCAGCGAAGGAGCCGATGAGACCTATGCCTATCTTCCAGTCATATCCCAGGGGGGCGATGATAGGTTCGATCATGCGACCGAGCTTGCCGGCGTAGGAGTTCTGGAGTTGATCTGCGCTCTCTTGGTTGTCGATCACCGAGAGAGCCGCCTGAAGCTCCTCTCCGCCCAGCGTCGCCTCCGCTTGTACGCGACGCTCTTCGAAGCTCGCGGCGTTGGGTGCGTCGGCAGGGAAAGAGAGGAGGAGCCAAAGCCCGACAGTGCATACGAGGATGATCCCGCTAGCCTCTCTCAAGAAGAGCGCGCTCCGCTGCCACATCATCCTGACAGCGGCGCTCAACTTCGGGCGGCGATAAGGAGGGAGCTCCAGCAGGAGGGGGACGTTGGGTCCAGTGAAGAGAGTCTTTGAGAGGACGCCCGCGGCGATGAGCGCGATGAGCGTGCTGAAGAGGTACATGCCAGCCATCAAGAGGCCCTGAGTGGGCATCCCCAGCCAGTCATCTACAGGGAAGAGCGCGCCGATGATGAGGGTGTACACAGGCAGCCTGGCCGCACAGGTCATGAGCGGCACCACCATCATCGTCAGGAAGCGATCGCGCTGACGCTCCATGGTGCGAGTCGCGAGGATCGCAGGGATCGCGCAAGCGAAGCCAGACATCATGGGTACGAAGGCGCGCCCGTTGAGTCCGGCGGCTCGCATAACGCGGTCCATGAGGAAGGCGACCCTAGCCATGTAGCCAGAGTCCTCCATGATCCCGATGAAGAGGAAGAGCAGCAGGATCTGCGGGAGGAAGACGACCACCGAGCCGACGCCTCCGATCACACCCTCCGTCAGGAGGTCGCGAAAGAAACCCTCGGGTAGCCCAGCCTCGACAGCCGAAGTCAGCCAACCGAAGGCGGTCTCTACGAGCTCGATCAGGGGACCAGACCACGTGAAGAGGGCCTGAAATACGACCGTCATCACCCCCAGGAAGAGGGCGAAGCCAAAGACTGGGTTCAAGAGCACAGCGTCAGCGCGCTCTGTGCCTCTGCGCGAGGCTGCAGTCTCAGCTTTGAGCGTCGCTATGACGCGGTCCACCTGGGCGTATCGAGCGAGGATGACCTCTCGCTCGATGTCTCGATCCGACCCGCTCCGCTTCGCTGAAGCCTCGCGCAAAGCAGAGGGGATATCTCTGAGCTCGTCCTCTTCGTCTAAAGAGAGGAGCGACCACAGAGAGAGGGCGGTAGCACGCGGTCCGGACCCTGCATGCCAGGACTCCGGGAGGTGGGGCGTGATCGCAGCGACGTCTTCTGCGAGCGCCCCGGAGAGCTCCCAAGGGAAGCTCGGCTCAGGGCTGGGCGCGTCGAGCGCTGTCCGAACGGCCTCTGTGAGCTTGTCGACACCTTCCCCATTGAGGCCTGAGACAGCGACAGCGGGCGCGCAGAAGGCGGAAGAAAGGGCCGCGAGGTCCGGTCCGCCTCCCTCGCAGAGGTCGGTCATCGTGACCGCCAAGACCACCGGCACCCCGAGCTCTCGCACCTGCAAGGCGAGGTAGAGGTTTCTTGAGAGCTGAGTGGAGTCGACGACGACGACGACGAGGTCAGGTTGAGGCTCACCGCCGAGGCCGGCGACTGAGCGGATCGCGAGCTCCTCTTCAGCGGAGCGCGCAGAGAGGCTGTATGTGCCAGGCACGTCGATCACACGCGCGCCCTCTATGCCGATGAAGGCGCCTTCGAAGCGCTCGACCGTGACCCCGGGATAGTTCGTGACCTTTTGATTGCTCCCCGTGAGCAGGTTGAAGAGCGAAGTCTTCCCGACGTTCGGGTTCCCTGCGAGCGCTATCAGCGGTGCCTGTTTGCCCATCTCCACTACTCCATCTACAGCTCAGGCCGGATCTACGAAGAGCCTCTCAGCCTCTGAGAGACGCAGGCTCAGGTGACAGCCGCGGCACTCTATCTCAACTAGATCACCCACCGAGACGCGGCGGACGAGCCGAACCTCTGTGCCGGGTATGAGACCGAGCTCCATCAGGCGCCGCCGGAAGCTGCGCGAACAGTCGAGGGCTCGCAGTGTGCCTGTTGAGCCAGGCTGGAGTTGGCTGAGGGGGCTCATGTCTTCGTGGGCCTAAATGAGACCCGCTCTCAATAATCTACTGAAAGCCGGCGGGGGACGCTCTGATGAGGTGTGTGATTTGGAGGGGAGAACGAGCCCCTCTTCATCTCTAGGATGTAGGGACACCGGAGGATTCGCATGACGACAACAAAGGAAGAGCAAGTGGCGAGCGCGAAAGAGGCAGCAGGGCGGAGAGCCGCGGACATGGTCCAGACAGGCACAGTCGTCGGCCTCGGCACCGGGTCGACGGTCTGGTTCACCCTCGTCCGCCTAGCGGAGAGGATCCAGTCCGAGGGCCTCGAAATCGTCGGCGTCCCGACCTCTGTCGACACTACAGAGAAGGCCACAGAGCTCGGGATTCCACTCGTGGGGTTGGGCGAGGTAGAGAAGATCGATCTCACCATTGATGGCGCAGACGAGATCGACGGCAGCTTTCAGATGATCAAAGGTGGCGGCGGAGCGCTCCTGCGAGAGAAGGTGGTCGCCTCCATCTCTGATCGTGAGGTCATCATCGTTGGGCAAGACAAGGTCGTCGAGAAGCTCGGCACGACCTTCCTCCTGCCTGTTGAGGTCGCAACCTTTGCGCTCCCTACAGTGAGCCGTGCGCTCGCAGCGCTCGGCTGCGATCCAGTCTTGCGTGTCTCCGACCCCGGTGTCGCGCTCCTTACCGACAACGGCAATCAGATCTTGGACTGCCGCTTCCCAGGCGGAATCGAAGACCCTCGGGAGCTTGAAGCCACGCTCGCAGGTATCCCTGGGGTCGTAGAGAGCGGGCTCTTCATCGACCTCGCCCACGTCCTCGTGATTGGAAACGAGGACGGGACAGCAGAGGTCCGAGAGAAATAACGAGCCAGCCTAGAGCGACTCGATGAAGGCCAAAAGGGCCTCGATGTCGGCGTCGACGTTTGTGCTCATCAGGTCCTGTTGGACCTTTGAGACGCCAGGGAAGAACTCTTCATGTCCACGGACGTCGTGGAACTCGTTGAAGTTCTTTGCGAGGCCTGCACGTGAGACTCCGTCGGCGTAGGCCGCGTCCCCGTAGACCGAGTCGGCAGAGGTCTGGACCTCTGGGTCGATCAAGGCGCGCAGCGAGAGCGGCCCATGGTCGTGGAAGTAAGGCGCTGTCGCAAAGACTCCGAGCTTGGTCGGGATGGAGAAGTGAGTCGCCTCTCGACCAAAGTGTCGGAAGGGGTCTGCGGGGTCACAGAGCGGGTCGAAGCTCGGGTCGCAGGGGCAGGGATAGCTGTTAGGGTCGTCCCGCTTGAAGCCGTCTTCGCGATCTATGTTCTGCGGTGTATAGGTCTCGAGGTCTGAGTAGCCATCGAGGTTACGGTCAGTATCCGGGACGCCGTCACCATTGATGTCGATGTTCACGCCCGTGTTCACATTGCGGATGTTGATCTGAACGATGTTCTCTCGAAGCGAGAAGCAGTCGGGGTCCCAAATGTCCAAGACAGGCTGCTGCGTGATCAGCGGGTTCAGGAAGTCCGCGGTATAGAGACGCGGGCCAGGTGAGCTCCCGGGGTTGGTCTCTTCGATGCTGTGGCATTCTGCGCAGCCAGCATGTCGGAGCGTTGGGTTGAGGCCCGTGTCGTTCGAGCCAAAGAAGAGGTCCCTGCCGAGCTGAGCCAAAGGGGTGAGGTCTCCCGTCACCGGGTCCAGGTTGGGGTTCAGAGGGATCGGGATCTCTTCGTGGTAGTCGATGAGCGCGAGCTGTTCAGCGTCAGTGAAGTCGCCATGCCCCCCGTTTTCATCACCAAACATGGGGCCGGTCTCACCGAGGTGTAAGCGCGCGCCCTTCCACAAGAGGAGGCCTGTCCCGAGAGTGCCGCCGTAGACCGGCATGGTCGAGCGCGGGCCCGCGTGCCGTTGCCATACGTTCGCATCTTCACCGCCCTCGAAGTGGCATGATGCGCAGCTGTTGTTGAATGAGCCGGTGGTCTGAGCCCTAGAGGCGTCCTCAAAGATCTCTAAGCCGCGTCGCGCGCTGAAAGTCATCGCGTCAGCGTTTATCAGCGTGTTGATCTGCGGCGACGTGGAGACGATCGCGCCGGAGGAGAAGTCGACCTCCAGACAAGAGAGGGTGCGGTTCACCTCGTTGATGATGTAGAGGTTCGCCCGGCTCGTTCCCGGGATCTCGTGAAGCGCCATCCCTAGAGGCAGGTCACCCGTAGGGGTGGTCGAATCCATCGGGGAGCGCTCTTGGAAGCCGATCCGCGGGGGATAGACCGCGCGCAAATTGAGGGACTCTTGATCTACACCAAAGAGGAAGACGTCCTCCGAGCCACGGTTGAGGAGCAAGAGGTGGTCACCAGCTGAGTTGAAGAGAGCCTTGCTCGGATGCCCGGCTCGGTGACCGAGCTCATCGGTTTGGACACCCTGAGGGCGAATCCTCATTCGTACAGCGTTCGTCCACCGGCGTTGACCGGTTATGCGGGTGATGCGCGCTTGGCAGATCACGGTGATGCCGTCGAGAGCTGGGTTGTTCGGGATGTTGATCGTCTTGGTGTCGTTCGTCGAGAGGTCATAGACGAAGCGGGGAACGACCCTCTGCACCCCTTCACTCGTGGGCTGATTGATCTCTCTCGTGCCGATCCATAGCTCGACGAGATCCGTGCTCGACTTCCCTGTGAGCTGGAAGTTCGCGCTCCCCCCGAGGACGGGGCTACCCACAGATCCGAGGAGCACTGTGTCTCCGCCAGTGAAGGGGGCGGGGTCGCCGACAGAACCGTACTCAGCGGGCTCCGGGTCATCATCTAGCTCATGATGGAGTCGCTTGGAGGCGTCGCCCGGCTGGCCGTAGCTATTGTTCGCCGCGTCGATCACCGTGAGGCCCGGATAGACCCGGTTGGCGAAGTCGCCAGCGAAGCCGGGGCCAAAGTCATGGTTTACGTCGTGGTTGACGTTGTGGAGGAGGTGAGGGACGACCGCGAGGCTGCCATCCGGCGAGAGGGCGATGTCCTCCATGAATCGCGGGACCCCTTGGCTCTTGAGCTCTTGGACCGGGACCGGGTTCATGATCGGGTCGAAGGGGTACTCGTTGATGTCGATCTTCGCGCCTACGGATGCGCCGACAGGCATCCCGTTCGCGTCAAGCCTGACGTCGAGGACAGAGATGTAGGGCGACTTGTTGTGCGTGACGTAGAGTCGCTGGCTGTTCGCGCTGATGGTGAAGCCCCGCGGATCGCCGAGGTCGGGGAGCCCGTCCCTGTTCGCGTCCACGTCTTTGACGGTCTTTCCCGGAGGGATGAAGTTCAAACTCCGATCGTATTGGTGCTCGAGGACCTCGTTGAAGTTCGCAGCGTCGAAGAACTTGATCGTTCCCGAGCGGAATCCACTCACCGCGAACCAGAGGCCGTTAGGTGCGAGCGCGAGGCCGTAGGGCTCAACACCTACGTCATAGAGCTTTTGGGTCACTGCCCGCGTCTGCGTGTCGATCACCGCGATCAGGCCTAGCTTCGGGGCTGCGGGCATCCCGAGGACAGAGTTCTGCTCCTCATAGACGTTTCCGCGCTGGCAGGCGACGAAGAGCTTGCTTCCATCTGCGCTCAGGGCGAGTGAGCGCGGCCAGACTCCAACGCGAACCTCTGCGAGGGCCTGACCAGCGGCAACGTCGATGAGGGAGACGGAGTAGTTCGTCTTGTTGCAGACCCAGACGTGATCAGGGTTTGCCGGGTCCACAGCGACTGCGGAGACCTGAGCGTGCTGCGCCACGACGGGGAGCACGAGGAGCAGGGGAGCGATTGCGCGTAGGAGTTTGGTCATAGCTGAATCGGCTTTGGAGCAGAGTGGGGCTTTCGCTGCATTAGGGGTCGCAAGTTCCATTTGCAGACCTCTTAGAGATACCCCCGACTCCACTTGAGGATACCCGCCTGTGGGGATCCTGGGTGGCGAAGGCGTCGCCCGGGTGAGGGAAGACGAGCTCTGGGCTGAATTTGTTTCAGGGGAGGCGAGTCCTTTCGCATTCGTCAGGAAAGTCCTTCCTGTGGGGGGTTAGAGGCTCCCGACCCAAAAGGCTCTTAAGTGCTTGTAAGTAAACACCTTGTGATTATGTCGACTGCTTGGCAAGTGGCGTGCTTGTACGAGGCACGATGGAATCCCTCCCGATCAAGCCCCAGGTCGAGGTGCCGGAGCCCCGGTCCTCAAGAGAGAGCATATCTAGGCAACATTCTCGCTCGCGGACGCGAGCGGCTGCTCAGGAGGCCGGGAGGAGCCGATCTGGATCAGAAGAGCGCTCCATGCGCTCTGAAGGGCCTCGTGAGAGAAGTGCTGACGGCGCACGTAGATCGCACCGCAGCAGGAGGCAGCGATCAAGAGGTGAAGGCAGAGCCGAGGTCCGCAATGGCGAAGCTCAGCAGGGCCCCTCAGCTGATGGAGCCCAACGCGCATCAGCTGGAGATCAGAGCTTCGCCTCTAGCCTGAAGTCTAAGACTAGCCCTGCAGCTCAGCCCACAGAGCGGCCCGCTCATGCGAGCCAGAGAGAGGGAGGCGTGAAGCAGGAGCTCTCGCAGCTCCAAGCTCCGCAAGTCAGCTCAAACAAGCTGCCGCCCCAGGCGCAGCTTGGATCAGCTCCGATCACCGCAAAGGCCACAGCCCCTCAAGCGCAAGCGGTACAGGTCGCGTCGGCGCAAGGGATGAAAGAGCAAGCCCCTGCGGCGAAGGTCCGCGCAGACGCAAAGCCGACCGCCGAGACCGCGCCGACCCCCGACCGAGAGCAGGCGTCGGATGTGTTGCGGCAGGTTCGTCTACAGCTGATCCCCGAAGCGCGCACCGCGACGGTTCACCTCAAGCCGGCAGAGCTCGGCCGAGTCTCCATCAAGCTCATCGTCGAGGGGGAAGAGGTCAAAGCCATCGTTCGTGCGGAGACCCCCGAAGCGCTCGCTGCGCTCGAGCAGTACATGCCCGAGCTAGAGGCCTCGCTCAGCGATCGCGGCTTTGAGCAAGCAGAGCTCGATCTCGCCCTCGGTTACGAAGCCGAGACCACAGAGCAAGCCGACGGCGCTGACGCTGTCGAGCCGTCACCCGATCAGATCCACCGCCTCTTCGCCAACGCCGAAGGGGTCGACTACTACGCCTGAACCCTAGAGGAAAATATGAGCATCTCAGGAATCTCACACAACGACAGCTCTTACGCCGACGCAGTTGGCGGCGGGCAGATGGACAAAGAGGCCTTCATGGAGCTCCTCGTTCAGCAGTTGAAGAACCAAGACCCGCTGTCGCCGATGGACAATGACAAGTTCATCGCGCAGCTGACGGACCTTTCCTCGCTAGAAGGGATTCAGAACCTGAACGAGAACATGGTCGGGCTCGCGATGCTCCAGCAGGGGAACGCGCTCATGAGCCAGCTCACTCAGAGCTCTGCGTTGATAGGAAAAGAGGTCACCTTCACTGACCTAGAGACCGGCGCTGAGCAGACCGGGACGGTTCAGTCGGTGAAGATCGAAGATGGCCTCGCTGTCCTCAACATTGATGGAAGGGATGTGCCTCTCGCGAGCGTGCTTGAGATCACCGATGGCGACACCACGGTCGAAGGCGACACGAGCGCCGGCGACGAGACCGATGAAGGCGCGGAGGGCTGAGCCATGGCATCCTCCCTCTACACAGCGCTGAGCTCGCTCCACGCCCACCAAGGCTGGCTCGATGTCATCGGTAACAACCTCGCTAACACCAACACGCCCGGCTTCAAGTCAGCGTCCGCGACCTTTGGCGACGCGTTCTCTCGTAGCCTTCGGCCAGCGATGAACGGCGGCTCTGGCGGAACGAACCCGATGCAGATCGGTGGTGGCGTCGCGATGGGCGCTATCTCAAGAGACTTCAGCCAAGGAGCGATCACGCAGACAGGACGATCCTTCGACCTCGCTATTGGCGGGAACGGCTTCTTCGCGCTCAGCAACGGGCGCGCAGACCTCTACACGAGGGTCGGGAGCTTCGGCCTAGACTCGACGAACACCCTCGTAGATCTCGCGAGCGGCTATCGCGTCCTCTCGGGGAGCGGTCAAGCGATCACCCTCGACACGACGAAGCCCTTCGCCCCGAGCGCGACCCAGTCCATGACCCTCTCTGGCAACTTGCCGGCAGAGGTCGGCGGCCCCTTCGCAGCGGTCCTCACCGGTGGCACTCCTCTGCGCGAGGGAAGCCCCGCGACCTTGACCGGGACTCAGACTGGCTCCTTTACGATCCCCGCAGGAGAGACCTGGACGATGGACCTCACGGTCTCTGGCGGCGCGCCCCAGTCCATCGCGATCCAAGGCACCGGTGCGCCGGTGACTATGCAGGACGTGGCTGACGCCATCGACGCGCTCGACCACGTCTCAGCCTCGTTGAACGGCGGCGCGATCGAGGTGGTGAGCGAGGCGGCTGGCGACGGCGCGAGCCTGCAGTTCACGCCCGGCGGCGCAGGTCAAGATCTTGCCGCAGCGGCAGGGCTCACGACAAACCTCGTCACCGGATCGGAGGTAGACGTCTCTCTCGCTACGGACCTGAACGCGCTCCCAAGCGGTAACAGCGACTATGCCCCTGGTGACACGATCACCTTGAGCGGGGTAGACGTCGACGGCTCACCGATCAACGCCTCCTTTGTCTATGGCACGGATGGCACGTCGGTGGGAGACCTCGTCAGCTTCATCGACGGCCTCTACACAGGCGCTACGGCAGCGCTCGACGCGAGCGGTCGCTTGACCCTCACGGCAGACACACCTGGCGCTACGGAGCTCTCGATGTCGATCAGTGACCTAGGGACGAACGTAGGCTCTACCAGCTGGTCTGATTACCTGCCGATGGTCACGACGCAGGGAACTGACGCAGACCGCGTCGTCACTTCAACAGAGGTCTTCGACGCCGCAGGGGTGGCTCGTCAGCTCACCTTGAGCTTCGCTCGTGAAGCAGACGGGACCTGGACCTTGAGCGCGGAGGCCGACGCTGACGCAGGCGTTGTCACCTCAGGTCCGATCACTGGGATCGCGTTTGACGCCAACGGCGCGCCCAGCAACCTCTCCGCTCTCGCAGCGAGCGTCACAGTGGACTGGACGGACGGGGGCGCCCAAACCTTGTCCCTCTCTATGGGCACAGACGGCCAGCTCGACGGCTTGACGCAGTTTGGTGACGCCGCGAGCGCGCGCATCTCTGATCAGGACGGCTATGGCCTAGGCGAGCTCGCAGACTTGTCCATAGAGTCAGACGGGAGCGTCAAGGGCTTCTACACGAACGGCCAACAACGGACCCTCGGCTCCGTCGGTGTCGCTGTGTTTGGTAACGCCGAGGGGCTCGAGGCCGCAGGTGGGAACTTCTGGCGAGAGACTGTCGCGAGCGGCGGATCGAGCATTGGCGCAGGAGCCAGCGGGCCCGCAGGCGCGGTCATTGGCGGCGCCCTAGAGGAGTCCAACGTCGACACGGCTGAGGAGTTCGTGCACTTGATCGAGGCCCAGCGAGGCTACCAGGCGAGCTCGAGGGTCATCAGCGTCCAGGACGAGCTCCTGAACGACGCGGTCAACCTGATCTAAGCCTCCTAATTTAGGAGGCACTCCCAGAGAGCCGGTCCCAGCGGGGCCGGCTCTCTGCATTGGGTAGAAGTGTCCGGAAGGACTTTCTCCATGGGGAAAACAGTTCCTACCCATGCGGTGATAGGTGACGGGGATGAGATGGATGGAGGTGACGTAAGCGACTTATATTAAACGATTTAGGTAAAGTGAGGCCGTGGGGGATGGCTTGGCAAGCCGCGTGCTACAGAGCCGGTGTAATGGATACCGGACTCTACAACGGCGTCAGCGCCCTCCGCACCGCAGAGAAGCGCCTCGAGGCCATCACCGCCAACCTGGCAAACGTCGACACCCCTGGCTTTAAGCGCCAGGCGGGGGCGACCCAAGCCTTCACGGTTCCGGCGGCTGAGGGATACCTCGAGGTGGATACTCGCCACCGAAGCGACTTCACCCAGGGTGATTTAGAGCGCTCATCGAGCCCCTATCACCTCGCCATTGAGGGCCGCGGCTGGTTCGCGGTCGACGGCGTGAGCGGCGAGCTCTACACCCGCCGCGGCAACTTCCGCGTGGACAGCGCGGGCATCCTCCAATCCACGGAGGGACACCCCGTGGCGTGGGAGTCAGCGCAAGGCCTCCTCGACCCCCACGGCGAGCTCGTCCAAGTCGACAGCGCCGGAGTGGTGCGTCAAGGAGACAACGAGGTCGGTCGCCTGCGCGTCGTCGACTTCGCGAACGAGTCAACGCTCTCCTCAGTAGGCGGCGGGTACTTCTCCGCTACAGAGGGATCGAGCGAGCTCCCTGCTGAGGGAGTCATTCACCAAGGACACCTGGAGAGCTCCAACGTGTCATCGATGGACGAACTCGTCTCGATGATCACCGTTCAGCGCTCCTTCGAGTCGGCGAACCGACTCGTGCAAATGATCAACCGAACCTACGAGCGCTTGCTGCAGCAGCGCATCGGCTAGCCCTAGCAACCCTAAGAGGAACACCTCCTATGATCCGTGCACTCATGACAGCGGCCTCAGGAATGAAGGCCCAACAGAAGCAGGTCGACAACATCGCGAACAACATCGCGAACGTGAACACCGCCGGCTTCAAGCGCAGCGATCTCAACTTCCGCTCGCTCTTCTATCAGACGTACGAGCAGCCCGGCGCCTCGACAGGCTCCAATCACATGCGCCCGACCGGCCTCCAGCTCGGCAGCGGCGTAGAGATCTCTGGCTCGCACAAGGACTTCCGCCAGGGAGAGCTCGTGGCCAGCGGCCAGGGCTTGGACCTCGCCATCCAAGGCGAGGGCTTCTTCGCGGTCAAGCAGCCCAACGGTGAGATCCGCTACACCCGTGATGGGACATTCAACCGCGACGGCGACGGCAAGCTCGTCACCGCGCAAGGTTATGAGCTCTTGAACGCGCCGACTGTTTCGCGCGATGTCGTCGGGATTGACATCGCAGAGGACGGGACGATCTCGACTCGCGTCTCTGATGATCAGCCGCCGACAGAGGCTGGCCGGATTCAGCTCTGGCGCTTCGCCAACCCCGCCGGCCTCAAGGCGCAGGGAGCGAACCTCTTCAGCGAGACCGTCAGCTCAGGTCAAGGCCAGTCGGTCTCCCCGGGAGAGAGCGGCACAGGCGTCATTCGCCAAGGCTACAAGGAGCGCTCGAACGTCGCCGTCGTCGACGAGCTCGTCGGGCTGATCCTCGCTCAGCGTAACTACGAAGTGAACAGCCGCGCCGTGAAGGTCTCCGACGAGATGCTTCAGCAGGTCAACCAGATGGTCCGGTAGGTGAATGATGCTGACCCTCCAACTCCTCATCCTCGCCGGCGGCGTCTCAGTGGAGCTCCCCACTGAGGCCGAAGCCACCGGCACCATGATCACCCTCGGCGAGATCGCTGAGGTCACCAGCGCAGACCCCGCCGCGCTCGCGGCAGTGAACGGCGTAGAGCTCGGCTATATGCCCGCGCCTGGATACAGCCGCACGCTTCAACGTTGGAAGATTGAGCGCGCGGTCGCTCTGGCTGCACCTGACGTGGAGGTGACCTGGGCCGGAGAGAAGGCCTGCCGTGTCTACCCCGCCGTAGAGATGATCCGTGCGACCGACCTCTATGAGACCGCTCGCGTCGCTGTCGCTGGCCTCTTCGAAGGTGAAGAGGTCACGATCAAGGCGAGCGGGACCATCAACGACGTGAGCGTCCCTAGAGGCGCCGTCAAGGCAGAGCTGCGCGCTGACCTGACCCACGACAAGCGCCGGCCCGGCAACTGGAGCGTCCCGGTCCGCGTCCTCGTAGATGGGACCCCCTATCACACGGCTTGGATCGGCCTAGACGTTGAGCTCTATCAAGAGCTGCCCGTCCTGCTCGAGTCTGCGCCCAAGGGGACCAAGCTCAACTCAGCGATGTTCGCTTTGCGTCGTGTCCGCGTCGCGGACACCAGCGCTCAACCCCTCGCCTTGAGCCTGCTCTCCGACGCCGTCGCTGTGCGCGCCATCCCGGCCGGGCACGTTGTGACCGAGCGTGACGTCGAGCGGCCCTTGGCTGTCAACGCGAACGCCCCCGTCTGGATCGAGATCGTGCACGGGCACATCCGCGCTTCAGTCCTAGGGAACGCGCTTCAGAGCGGCCGCATCGGTGACCTCGTCACTGTTCGCGTCGAGGCGACAGGCAAAGAGATCCAGGCGACCGTCACCGGTCGCGACCAAGTCACGCGCGAGCTGAACAAGGCTCGCTGAAGCTCAAGGAGAACCAGATGTTGACGATCAAACGAACCGCCCTCTTGGCCGCCATGGCCCTCTCTACCTTCACGACTGACGCGAGCGCCCAGCGCCGCGCCGGATCGATCTATCAGCCCGATCAAGGCCCCTTCGTCTTGGTCGGTGACCGTACGGCGCGCCGCCCTGGTGACCTGGTCACGATCGTGATCAGCGAGAACCAAGACGTCCGCAACCAAGAGACCAGCGACCTCAGCACGCAGAAGGGCCTCGACTATCAACTCACGGCCTTCGACCTGAAGCCCAACATGTTCTCGACCTTGCCGACCGTTCAGTCGGGCACCGAGGACAGCTTCAGCGGCTCGGCGAACTACGAGAAGACGGGGACCTTCAGCGCTCGTATGACCGCGGTAGTCGTTGACAAGCTCCCGAACGGAAACTTGGTCGTGAACGGTCGCCGCGAGATCCGCGTCGACAACGAGGTGAAGGTGATCGAGTTCAGCGGCGTCGTTCGTCGCTTCGACATCCAGCCCGATAACTCCGTGCAGAGCGAGCTCGTCGCGGATGCACGCATCAGCTACTCCGGGACCGGCCCTATGACTCGCGCGACAAATCGCCACGGTCTCGGTGGGTTCCTCCACGACGCCCTCGCCTGGCTGTGGCCCTTCTAGAGCAAGGAGCACCTGAATTATGTTGACCACCCTCCTCCTCACCGCCGCCGCTGCGCTCCCTCAGGGCGCGGGTGATGTGGCCCCCGCAGACGAAGTCCGCCCCTGGTCTTGGGGTTCGGTCGAGTCTCCGATCCAGCCGACAGGGCGCTCTAGCGCGAACGTCGTGCAGACCCCTCGCTTCGCGCCGAAGTCGGACCGACCGATCTTGGACTCGCTCCGCGTGCCCGTGAAGAGCCTCGTCGCCGTCCGCGGCCAGGAGGACAACCACATCATGGGCGTCGGTCTTGTCACCGGCCTCGCCGGGACAGGTGACACCAGCGACACCGCCAAGCAGCTCGTCATGAACCTGCTCCTCACGCGGAACATCAACATCGACATCCAGGACCTGAACGCGAAGAACGTCGCGATCGTCCGCGTCGAGTCAGATCTGCCCGCCGGCCTCAAGCCTGGTCGACGCCTCCCGGTTCGCGTCTCTGCGATAGGAGACGCGAAGAGCTTAGAGGGCGGCTCGCTCACCTTCACCGAGCTCACCGATGTGACCGGTGAGGTCGTCTACGCGACGGCCGCTGGGCCGCTCACCGTGGGCGGATTCCGAGCAGAGGGCAACGCCGCGACAGCTGTCCGCAATCACGTCACCGTCGCCACCCTCCCCGACGGCGGGAAGGTAGAGCGCGAGGTGGAGACCTCGATCGTCTCTGATCACGGCTACATCTATCTAGACGCTCGCTTGGGACAGGACACCTTCGGTAACACCGTGCGGATCACAGAGGCCATCAACGGACTCTACCCGGGCGCTGCGACCGCGCTGCTTGACGGGAAGACTGTGCGAGTGGCTGTCCCCGGAGATCTCCCCCAAGAGTCACACCTCGCCTATTTGGCCAGCTTGCTCGATCAGGAGATCGAGTCGGAGAACGTCGCGCGCGTGCTCGTCGACGAGTCCAGCGGGCTCATCGTTATGGGCGGCGACGTTCGCCTGCGCCCCGGCCTTGTGGTGCACGGCAACTTGACCGTGACGATCGCTGAGTCGCCGCAGGTCAGCCAGCCCGGCCCCTTCTCTAACGGGACAACAGAGATCGTGGATCGCACGGACCTGCAGATCGTTGAGGAGAACAACGCTCCGGTGCTCATGCCTGGCGCGGCCAACCTGGAAGAGGTCGCGGACGTCCTGAACCTGCTCGGCACGACGCCGCGCGACACCATCAGCATTCTTCAGGGGATGCAGCGTAACGGCCTCTTGGTCGCCGAGATTCAGAGGCTCTAAGGATGGAAGCGCTCAACAAGATGACGACCGCTTCAGACCTCCGCGCTGGGGGCGTCGAGCGAGGGCTCGCGCGGCTCCAAGCGATGGGGGACGAAGCGAACCCGGCTGAGGCCGCGGCGATGTTCGAGTCACTCCTCGCGACGATGCTCGTGAAGGAGGCCCGCAAGAGCCTCGGTGACGGCGGCTTCTTCGGGGAGGGCCCCGGAGCAGACGTCTTCAGCGGCTGGCTCGACCAGCACGTCGGTGAGGCCCTCGCTGACGGCTGGGACTTAGACCTCGCGGGCATGGTGCGCGCGGGGATCGTAGAGAAGCAGGAGGGTTCGAAATGAGCGAGCAGAAGCTAGCTAACCAGCTCGAGGCGCTCCTGGACGAGGAGCTCGCTGCGCGCGGACGCACGACTGCGATCCTCAACGAGCAGATCCAGGCTCTTCAAGAGAAGGACCTAGACGCCTTCACGGAGTGCTCGAAGCGAATGGATCGAGAGCTCTCATCGAACGCGGAGCGCGGCGGTCGCCGCGCTCGCATCGTGGCGCTGCTCGCCGCGCAGTGGAACATCGCGCCGACGGCGCTGACCCTCGCGAGCATCGGTCGCCGGCTAGGAGACGCAGGCGCGCGCGTCCTCGCGAAGCGTGAAGAGCTGCGAGAGGCTGTCGCGCAAGAGCTCTGGGCCAACCGCCGACTGGGCGTGTTGATGGGCGCTGAGCGCCGCCTGGTGCGCGACCTCTTGCGGTCGATCTACGGCGAAGACGTCGAGCGCTCGCTCGACGGCGCCGGAAACCTCGTAGACGCGGAGGCCTGAGCTATGGCGAACATTGGATTGAACATAGGGCTGCGCGCTCTGCTCACGAGCCAAGCATCTTTGGATGTCATCGGTCAGAACCTCGCCAACGCCAACACACCCGGCTACTCCCGCCAGCGGGTGCAGCTCGGCTCCTCCGGCGTCGTCCTGCGAAACGGACTCGGCTTCGGTACAGGCGTTGACGCCACCAACATCGGCCGCAGCGTGGACAACCTCCTCGCTGGTCGGATCGTAAACGAGGTCTCAGACCTCTTCCGCCTCGACGCGCGAGTCGCGGGCCTCTCTGAGGCTGAGGCTGCGCTCGGTGAGCCCGGCGGCTTCGGAATAAGCACCCGCATCTCGGACTTCTTCATGTCGGCCTCTGAGCTCTCAGCGAGCGCAGGAGACTCGATCCTGCGGACGAGCTTTCTTGAGTCCGCTCGCTCTGTAGCAGAGGGCTTCCGCTCCACGCTCTCCAGCCTCGATGGCCTCCGCGGAGACTCTGCCCGGCAGGCGGAGCTGACTACGACAGAGATCAACGTGCTCACAGAGCGCGTGGCGAACCTGAACCAAGAGATCAGGAGCCAAGAGGCGAGCGGTCTCGCCGCCAACGGACTTCGGGATGACCGAGACCAGGTGTTGCGAGAGCTCTCGAAGCTCGTGGACATCTCTTACACCGAGGCGAGCGATGGAGCTGTGAACGTGCAGACCTCTGGGCGCCTCTTGGTCGGCCTCGGCGGCGCGGTCGAGATGAGCACCCAGCTCAACAACGACGGCTCCGTAGATGTCCTGCTCGGTGGAAGCGCAGAGGCGCTCAGCCCTACAGGCGGAAAGCTCGCCGGGATCTTGAGCGTCCAAGGCGGCTACCTGCCCAAGCTCTTCGGTCAGCTCGACTCCTTCGCACGCGACATGATCCTAGAGGCGAACAGGATCCACTCCACGGGCATCCCGGAAGCAGGCCACATGACTCGCGCAGTCGCTGAGCATGCCCTACAGGACGCCGACGGGGACGGACAGCTCACCGACGAGCTCCTCGCTGACGCCGGCCTCCCTTTCGACCTCAGCTCTGGCACCCTGCGCGTGAACGTCAGGGATCTGAGCTCCGGCGTGTTGCGCTCGACGGAGCTCAACATTGACGCAGAGAGCACGACAGTAGCTGACCTGCTCGGCGCGCTCTCAGGAGTTGAAGGGGTCGGGGCGTCTCTCGACGCACAAGGTCGACTCGAGATCCAGGCAGAGGCAGGCTTCGGCTTCGACTTCTCTGCACGGCTCAATGACACCCCGGACGCTGACGGGACCTTCGGTAGCGGGCACGCCTCGCTTGGCACCGCCGCGAGCGGGCCCTTCACCCTCGCGCACGGCGATACACTAGACCTCACCGGGCCCGCTGGTGCGTTCAGCGTGACTCTAGATCAGGCGGACTTCTTCGAGGTCAGCCAAGCGACCGCCGGTGAGCTCGCTGATGTCTTGAACGCAAACTCAGACATGCAGGCGAACGGTCTGCGCGCCGTGGTAGTCGCTGAACGGCTCTTCATTCAGTCAGAGGGGAGCGGTGCGAGCGAGTCCTTCCAGATCACCGGCGGGTCCGCCCTCGCCTCATTAGGCTGGACCGCAGGCGCGACGATCTCAGGCTCGGACGCAGGCGCATCAGTGAGCGTCTCAGGCGCTTACACGGGAGAGGGAAATGACCAGTTCGTCTTCACCCCTCGTGGTGACGGCGACGTCGGCACGACGCCTGGACTCTTGGTTGACGTACATGACGCCACAGGCAACCTCGTCGCCACTCTAGATGTCGGCGAAGATTACCTGCCGGGCTCAAGCCTTGAGGTCGCAGACGGGGTCAGCGTGAGCTTCGGCTTCGGCTCCTTGTCAGCCACCGAAAACGACGCCTTCAGCGTCGGCCTCGTCGCAGACTCGGACACTTCCGATGTCCTCGTCGCGCTCGGAATCGGCGGCCTCTTCACTGGCTCAGGGGCAGAGGACATCGGCGTGAGCGCTGAGCTCCTCGCAGACCCCAGCATGCTCAACGCTTCTACGAGCGGGATGACCGGCGACGCAGGGGCGATGCTCGAGCTCTTAGGTCTGCAGCACAGCGGAGCAGAGAGCACAGGGAGCAAGGGCCTCGAGGCGGCCTTCTCAGACATCGTGACGGAGCTCGGCTTCGAGGCTCAGAGCGCTATGAGCGCGCGTGATGTGGAGGAGTACGTCGTGTCGAGCCTCGACCAGCGCAGGGCGGAGCTGTCAGGCGTCAACGTCGACGAAGAGCTCGTCGAGATGATGCGCTTCGAGCAGTCCTTCGCCGCGGCGTCCCGATACATCTCAGTCATCAACGACCTGAACGACTCACTCCTCGCACTGATCTAGTCATGACTCTACGACCGACACAGAGCTCCATCTTCTCGATGGTGAAGAGCGGCATCCTCCGCAACCAAGCTCGCCTGACCAGCGCGCAAGAGATGCTGTCATCAGGCAAGCGCATCTCGCGCGCCTCAGATGACCCCACCGCTTCAGCGAAGTCGCTCAGCTTGAGGAGCCACCTCGCTTCCCTCGAGCGCTATCGCGCTGCGGGGGTCGGCGCGCAGCCCTCTATGCAGCTAGCCGCATCATCGCTTGAGCAAGGCAGCTCGATCATCTCAGACATGAAGTCTCTCCTCTTGCAGGGGATGAACGGCACGCTGAGCGAAGATGATCGCTCCTCTCTCGCTGCAGATCTACGCGTGCAGCTCGACGAGCTCCTTGACGTGGCGAACACACGCTTCAACGGAGAGGCGCTCTTTGCAGGGGCGCAGACCTCCGGCCAAGCGTTCGCAAAGACGAGCGCAGGGTTCACATACCAAGGCGGCGGCGCGGCGCAGTCGATCGAGACGGGTCGCGGGGTCCGTACGCCTACGCTAGTGACAGGCCAAGAGGTCTTTGCCAGGTTCGAATACAGCGGGGTCTCCTTCTCAGGCCTCACGGGGATCGGTGAGGGTGTCCGCGCCAATGAGGGCGCGGGCTTCGAGTATCTCACTCTGAGGCACGACGCAACGACCGGGGCTCCAGGCGCCGGCGTCGTCCTCGCCCATGGCGGAGCCGAGGACACGATCTTGGGTGCACACACGCTCACGATCGACGGCGTCGCTGGGACGGTGAGCCTCGACGGGGGTGGGCCGCTGGCTATCCCTCAGCCGACCGACCCCGACTTCACTGACTTTGTCGTAACGAACGAGCACGGCGCAGAGGTCCACTTAGACTTCAGCGCATACACCGGCGGGTCGAGCACTTCGACCCTCACCGGCGAGGGCTCGATCTCGATCGACGGCGTGAACTTCACGACGTTGACCCTGACAGAGACAGACCTGCAGCTGATCGACAAAGGTGGCTCCGTCTTGCACGTGGACGCGACGGCGGTGCATCGTGCAGGCGTTGAGCTTGTCAGCTTTGACGGCGCAGCGAACATCTTCGACTCGATCCTCGGCGCAGTCGAAGACCTCGAGAACGGCGACAGCCTGAGGCCCGACGAGCTCGCCGCGCGCCTTGAGATGCGCCTCGGAGAGATCGAACGTAACCACGACAACCTCCTCCAGAGCGTCGCGGTCCTCGGGGCCCGGCTCGAGAACATTGAAGGAACTCTCGGGCGTCTAGACGGCGTCGCGATGCAGGTCACTCAGCACTTGTCACAGGTGGAAGATGCCGACCTCGCGAGCGTCGTGATGGACGCGAGCCAGGCGGAGCAGTCGATGCAGCTTGCGCAGATGGCGGGCTCCCGGCTCATGCAGAACACCCTCTTGAACTTCCTGAGGTGATCAGATGAATCCCCAACAGCCCATCTCATGGGGCTCAGGCCCCGCGCCCACCCAGCGCACCTCACCCGCCAGCACAGCGAGCGGGGAGAGCATCGCGAACAACCCCGCCTTCAAAGCGATCTTAGAGCGACTGGAGAGCGCCGCGAGAGACCTCTCTCGTCGCAGCGAGTCCTTAGAAGACACCAAGGCGCTCTCTGGCGCAGTCCAGGACGCAGCGCAGAGCCTCGACGACGCGCTCGCGCTGCGGGACTCTGTCCTAGAGGCATATCGCAGCGCGCAGCAGGCCTCGAGCGCACAGGAAGGCGACGCCGCGTGAAGCTGGTCTCTGCTCAGGGTCACCTCGAGAGTGTTGAGATGATGACCTCGGTGCTTCGTCCTGGCGGAGACCTCTCTCTTGAGTATCCGCTCGTCTTTGACGAGGGCGGGCCAGGGGCCTTGTTCGCGCTCACAGAGGGTGAAGAGGTCTTGTCCGCATGTGCGGTGTTGGAGCGCGAACTCATCTATCCGGGCGGCCGCGCGCGCGCTGGCTTCATCGGCTCTGTCGCCACGCGGGCGGACGCGCGAGGTCGGGGTTGCGCCACACAGCTCTTGAGCGAGGTGGAGCGACTCCTCAAGGGTCATGGCTGTGAGCACGCCTTGCTCTGGGCGGATGACCCAAACTTCTATCAACGTCGGGGGTATCGACTTGATGGGCGAGAGACCGATTACCTCGTCTCAGAGATCCCTAGCAAGCAGCTCGACCCCTCGCTCAACGTGCGCTCCTTCCTGAGCGGAGATAAAGACCGCCTACATGAGCTATACACGCAGCACAGCGCGAGGGTCGGGCGCAGCGCCCAAGAGACAGCCCGCCTGCTCGTATGCCCTGAGATGAAGGTCTTGGTCGCGACGCGTGATGAACAGATAGAGGCTTATGCGTGCTTTGGCCGCGGCGCAGACTTAGCGGGCGTGGTGCACGAGTGGGGCGGCTGCCCAGAGGGAGTCATCTCTTGTCTCGATGCGCTCTTGGAGCAGGCTGACTCGCTCTTCCTCATGGCTCCAGGCGCTGCTGGGCCGATGGGTGAGCTCCTAGAGGCCTGCGGAGCGATCCGCGCTGAGGGTCGCCTCGGGATGGTCAAGCCGTTGGGAGCAGCCGGCGGCTTACCCGAGGGCGCATTCGTTTGGGGTCTAGACTCGATCTAGCAGCGCTCAGGCGTCTTCGGCAGTTGGAAAGAGCTGCCGCTCGACCGCCTCAATCACAGCGTGGAGGACTTTGATATGAACCTCCTGGATGCGGTCAGAGGTTGTCGCGTATGGGACTACGATCGCGACATCTGCCAGCGCGCGAGCCTGGCCACCGCCTCTCCCCAAGAGCGCGACGGCCTTCAGGCCACGGGCTCGTGCCTCCTCGAGGGCTCGCAGGATGTTGGGCGATTCGCCGCTCGTTGAGAGAGCGATGAGCAGGTCGCCCTCTCGGCCGTGGGCTTCGATCTGACGGGCGAAGACCTCTCCATAGCCGAAGTCATTTGCGATGCAGGTGAGCTGGGCTGGATCGCTGAAGGCTAGCGCGGGGAGCGCGTCCCGATCTCCGCGGAAGCGACCGGTCCACTCCTCTGCAAAGTGCATGGCGTCACACATGCTGCCGCCGTTGCCGCAGACGAGGAGCTTCCTGTCTGCTCGCAGGGCGGCCAAGGCGAGGTCAGCTAACTCTGCTGCGCCTGAGATAGCGCCTTCATCCCTTGAGAAGGCTTCTAGGGCGGCAGCCGCCTCAGCGAGAGAGGCCCGGAGCTGGTCGATTGATGAGCTCATGAGGCCGCATTTTGCGCTCGTAGCCGTCGCAGAAACAGAGTAGACGCCGAACTCAGCCCAGAAAGAGGTAGGACTTTTCTATCCCCAAAACACTGCAAACAAAGAGTTTACGTTCAGTCGCCTGAGGGATTCTCACAGGAATGGGATCCAAAGCCGCCCAGATCTCGTTTCTAAGGTGAAGGGGTAACTAACCATGATGAAACTAGGAAATATTCTTCAGAGGGCGCGCGGCAAAGAGTCGCGGGTCCAATTCGCCCGCCGGCTAGGTCTCTCATACACGTTCGTACGTGCTATGGAACATGGCATGCGGCATCCCTCCGATCGCGTTCTCGTGGAGATCGCTGACCGGCTGGGCCTCGACTCATCCGAGCTTCTCCTCGCGGCCTACTGTGACCGCTCGCCTATGTTGGCGCGCGTTCTAGAGACCCGCGGGATAGACGTGGAGCCCGGTGTGACTGAGGAGACCACTGTGACGACGGAAGCTCGAAGAGCAACGGGCCCCCAAGGGGTGATTCGAGCAGGTGAGTCAATCGATGCAGCGCGGCTGCGGGAGCAGGACACTCCCCCGCCGGTCGTGCAAGTTGCCTACCGATTCTAGGCAGCGCATCAGGGAGACAGGGAGACGCCCCCGCAGAGAGCACATCTCTGCGGGGGCGTTCATTTTTTACCCCTGTTCTGCGTCTTTCGGAGGCGCTATCTGTGTGGGGATGCGACACTATCTCGAGAGGGGCGCACCTCGAGATGCCTCCGCAGAGCATGAAGAAGCACAACCCCAAGAGAGTCGCTGCGGCAGTCTTAATCGCAGGCGTAGCGCTTGGCGCTGTCGCCTGGAAGCAGAGCGTCAGAGCTGGAGACCGTGAGGTCCCCGTCTTAGCTGACATACCCGCAAGCCTTGAGGCGGCGCCCGGTGAGGGCGAGGTCGCGCGCTCCTACAGCGTGACAGGGATGTGCTGTGAGTCATGTACGCGCAAGTTGCACGGGCGCGTTATGGAGATCGAAGGGGTCGAGGCCTGCGCAGTTGACCTGTGGGAAGAGCGACTCTTCTTGATCACAAAGACCAGCGTCCCGAGCGAGCGCCTCATCTCTACGCTCAACTTCGACAAGTACACCGCTGTTGAGCTGAAGACGGGCTCCTGATGAGCCGTCGAACGAGGTCTCGCGCGCTCATCGGTGTTGGCCTCGCCGTCATTCTCTGGGGGGTGCTCGGGTTCACCAGCGCCTCCTTAGGTGGGCCCCCTGAGGAGCTTCACTTCGCTAACCGCCGCTCCTACACCGAGGTTAAGCGCGCCGCACACTCGGCCTTTCTGCCCTTCTTGCTGCGCGCTGGGGCGGGGCTTGGGCTGCTGCTCCTCGGCGTGAGGCTCGCAGCAGACACAGAGGACGAGCCGGGGAGTTGATTAAGAGACGCGCGCTTCGATCAGCGCGTCGAGCTCTTTGCGGAGGGAGCCCAACACCTCGTCGTAGGTGTACGAGCCGACCTCTTCAGGTCCTCGCTTGAGGTTCACCCGGGTAGGTCCACACCAGAGCCCGAGGTCAGCGTCGTCTGTCTCTCCAGGACCGTTCACGCGACAGCCCATGACCGCGATGGTCAGGTCGTGCTCGGCCGCGTACTGAGTCATCTCCTTGACCTCCTCAGCGAGCTCGATGAAGCGCTCGTTCTCGACGCGGCTGCAGGAGGGACAGGCGATGATGTTCAGTCCATCGAAGAAGTTCGGGGGTACGCTCCTGAAGCGGCCGGCCTCGATGTCCGCGAGGATGGCGCGTCCCTCGACGATCTCGAGCCCTTTGTCATCGAAGGGCACAGTGAGCGAAACCCGGATGGTGTCGCCGATCCCGCGTGAGAGGAGCTGCTCGAAGGCGATGCGAGTCTTGATCACTCCATCCGGCGGCATGCCTGCCTCCGTTACGCCGAGGTGGAGGGGGACGTCAGGGCGCGCCTCGGCGAAGCGCTGGTTGGCCTCGATGACCAAGCGAGGGTCGGAGTCCTTGATCGAGACGACATAGTTACGGAAGCCGACTCCATCGAGCAGCTCGCAGTGGTCGACGGCGCATTGTGCGATCGCGCCGGTGTGGTCATCACCGAAGCGCTCCTTGTAGTCGGGCGCGATCGACCCAGCATTTACGCCGATCCTCATCGCGCAGCCGTGCTCCGCAGCGGTCTCCGCGAGGAACGCGACCTTCTCAGGGATAGGGCGGTCCTTCTCGTGGTGGTGAAGGTGTCCGGGGTTGTAGCGGATCTTGTCAACGTGGGGCGCGACGAGGGTCGCGAGCTTGTAGCTCTCTTGGAGGTCGACCGAGAGGAGCGCGTCTGTCTCTTTGCGGATGTCCGCGAGACAGGCGACGTCCTCCTTGCTATCCACTGCGATGCGGATGAGGTCTGCGCCGGCGGCTTCAAGGATGCGGACTTGTCGGAGGGTGGCCTCCACATCCCGCGTGCGCGTCGCTGCCATGCTCTGGACAGCGATGGGGGCGTCACCTCCGATAGCGAGGTGGCGGACGTGGATCTTGCGTGTCTTGCGCTCAGGGATCATGACCCGAGCATCCTACTCCTCTAGCGCGAGAGGTGGCCTTCCACGAGGCTAGAATCAGGGCCTCATGCGCGCTCGCCTCGTCATCATTGGCTCCGGGACGACCGGACTCTGTCTCGCTTATGAGGCAGCGCGGCGAACGGACCCGCTCTCATCGCCGGTCCTGCTGCTCGCTGGCCCCGAGGTGACGAGCCCGAGGCTTGAGCTATGTAGGCACGACCTCGAGAACGCAGAGCTCGCTTTGGAGGCGCGGCAAGGGCTTCGGTTTTGGAGCGGTATGCGATCACAGACGGGGCGAGACCCCGGCTGGAACCCCTGCGGGGCTGTGGTGGAGGTCGGAGCAGACGTCGAGCTCTCTGCGTGGGCGCGCCTCAACGAGCTAGGAGCGGAGCTCCGGCGGGACGGAGACAAGGTCTTTGACGATGACGCTGGGACCTTAGACGTCGTGAGGGCGAGGGTTTGCATCGAGGCGCTCGCGCGAGAGGTCGGCGCCATCGTGCGCGCGGGCGAGCGCGCGTGCGCTGTACGATCGATCCCAGGCGAGCCGCATGTCATTGAGACGACCGCAGGGGAGGTCTTGGCGGAGGCGGTGGTGATCGCGGGGGCTGGCGGTCGCACCCTCATACCAGGAGGTGATCCGCCGCTGACCGCGCAGACCTGGAGGGAGAGCTCCTTCGGTGGGGAAGAGGAGCCTGACGCCGCACAAACATGGGAGGCAGATGAGCCTATGGTGCTCGAGTTCCTCCCGACAGGAGAGCTCGATGCGAGCGCTGTGCAAGAGGCCTTCGAAGAGCGCTTTGGCCCTCGTGACTCAGGCGCACCAGGACCGCGGGCGCGTGTTCAAGGTGAGCTCGTCGCCGCGCCAGAGCGAGGTGGTCGCTTGTGGGTCGGAGGGCCCGGTGAGCTAAAGGGAGACGTCGGCGCCTTAGCGGTTCGCGCCCTGGGAGAGGCAGAGCGAGGTGAGGTGCGCGAGCGGACGCTCTGGGAGGGGGCTGACGGCGCGCCCATCATCGGGCAGGCGCCCGGGCTAAACGGCGTGTGGCTCGCGTGCGGGTTCGGCGCGAAGGCGAGCCTCTTGGCGCCTGCTTGCGCAGAAGCTCTCAGCTCAAAGATCTTGGAGGGCGGCGGCAGCTGGTTCTCTCAGGAGCGCTTCCATCCGACGCGCTCGACGCTCAGCTGGCGGGGCTGATCTCAGAGATTCGTACGCCGTACTGCTCGCCGACGGTCACGATCTCGCCGCGCGCTATGACGCGCCCGTTGACCAGGATGTCGCAGGGCTCGTGAGCCTCTTGGTCGAGGGTCATGACAGAGCCCGGCCCGAGCTGCATCAGGTCGGACAGGTTCATGCGGGTCGTGCCGAGCTGTACCGTCACCTGCACAGGGACATTCATCAAACCGGAGAGACCGATCGGCTCGTCAGATGAGAGCTCTTCACTCTGCTTCAAGACGGCGTCAGTGGCTTGATCCAAGGTCTCCTCGATCGCGTCGTTCGTTGCTTGCTTCTTCATGTTCTTGATGTGATCTCTAGTCGGTTGATCGGATGGAGAGGTCGAGGACAGAGAGTGTCAGGCGGTCGCCTTCACGGGCCCAAGTCGCAGAGCCTGCGGCGCGATCATCGACGACGAGGCGCGCGGTGGCGTCGCTGCCAGAGCCGAGGGTGATGACGTCGCCCTCTTCGAGCGCGAGCACGCCCTCTAAGGGGAGCTCGATGCTTTGGAGCTCCGCTCTGACGGAGACCTCCACATCATCGAGGTGCCCGGGGAGGGCCGTGGGTTGGCTCTCTTGATGTGCGGGATCTTCTGTAGGAGTCACCCCTGGGAGGTAGAGGTATAGCTTGGAGCGTCCGCCCGCAGACGCGAGCTCCAGCGCTACGGAGAGGCGCTGCTCGTCTCTACTAGGAGCGCCGTCGACAGCGGCCTGGAGGAGGCGCCGCTCCACAAAGTCCTCTCCTTGGGAGAGGGGGAGTTCGAGCTCCGCTGCGACACCGCCGGCGATGGTCATGACGAGGTCTCCAGCGAGCGAGCGCTCGAGCTCTGAGAGGGAGTCGTCAGCGTCTGGCGTCGCGCTGCATCCGAGGCTCTCCTCGATAGCGGCGCGAGCGTCCTTCGGCTCCCACTGAATCCAGCCACCGGCCTCACCTATGTTGAGGGATTGGACGAAGAAGCCGCGCTCTTCGAGGGAAGAGAGGAAGGCGGTTTGGGTCGTCTCTTCGACGTGGAACAGGCTCAATCGGAAGCCACCGCAGCCGCGCGCAGCGAGCTCGCGCTCGATCTTCGGCAGGCAAGAGCTGAGCTGCTTGCCGAGCATGTCGAGCTGCCGGCTGCTCAAGCGCCGGGGCCTCGTGAAGTCTCGAGGCGTGACAGCCTCTGCGCCCGCACCCTCGGAGCCGAGGAGGGCGTCGACTTCTGCTTGGCTGATGTCGGGGTTCACGATGAGGTCACTCCTTAAAGTCCTACTGGACGACGAACTTGCGCTTGAGGACTGAGAGGACCCTGCCAGAGACACCGACGGGGACCGAGCCGATGAAGTCGAGCTCGACGCCGGTGAGGTCTACATAGATCGAGTCACCCGCAGCGTTTGTCAGGTGAAAGTCATCCTCTGTGCCGTCAAAGGTGCACACTTCGCCGTCATCGAACTGGATGGTGTGGGAGATGCAGTCGAGCTGGATGGAGTGCTCGCTGAGGGGTCCACGGAGGGTGGCCTTTCGGTTCGAAATCCCGGGCGCGAGGCCAGAGAGCGAGTCTTTCGTCATCGGGTTAGGCGCGTCGCCGCACTGCACCGAGAAGAGGACCCGCTCTACGCTCTTGCGGATCTGCTCCATGAAGAGCTTCCCTTGGACGCCGTCCGGCCCGGTGATGTCGTAGACCTCATCCATCGTCGCAGCAGAACCCACAGAGTTCACGGCGTGGTCGAGGTAGCTGACACAGATAGGGTCAGCGACCCATGCACGCGTCGCCTCTTCGTCATAGCTGCGGACGTCGACGATGAGGTCCATCACGAGGTAGCGGCGCCGGCCCTCGTCAGCGAGGTTCACCTCGAAGGGCTCAGCCTTGAGCGGGACCACGAAGCGTGAGTAGTCCCAGGAGGTCTCGGTGGGAACACCTAGGAAGGCTGTGGTCGCGGCGGTCGCGATGACGCACAAGATAGAGCTCGTGAGGATGAGGCCACGCTTTGAGCGCTTGGGCTCATCGACGATGGGGTCATCTTGGTTGTTGTCGAGGTCAGTCATCAGTGGTTCTCCGGTTGTGCTCCAGAGCGCGTGGGTGCGCTCGCGAGGGCAGGGGTGATCAGGCGTGCGTCGACGGTGTCGAACGCGGCGGACTCGAGCTCGGTCATCCAGGCGCGGGCTTCGACACGCTCAGGGTCAAAGCCATGCTCTGTGATGAGGTGTGTTCGTAGGGCGTCAGCGCGCTGCCAGGCGAGGAGTCGATCGTCCAGCGGAGCGTGGCCCTCGAGGACGAGGAGCTGTCCGCGCGCGGGGCGCAGCGACTCAGCGAGGGTCGCGGCGTAGCGACCTGACGCGGGAGTGAGCTCGCGTGAGCCCGCATCGAAGGCGGCGATAGCGGGGAAGGCGAGCTCGTCATGGGGGAGGAGCGCCTCAACGGCCTCCGCCCTCAAGAGCTCGTACTCAGACGCTTGCTCAGGGAGGACGCTGACCTGGCCCTCGACTCGCTCGGGCAGGTTGAAGCGCCTGCGCTGGTTCTCAAAGATCGCCTTACGGTCGGCGTCTCCGAGGAGTCCGTTGACTCCATGGGACTCTAGGGCGACCCGGAAAGACCCGACGCCGTCAGCGAGCAGGCCGAAGCTCTGCTCGTGGGAGAGAGAGACCAACAAGATGAAGAAGGTCAGGATGAGGGTCATCATGTCGCTGAAGGACACCATGTAGGCCGGGGGACCCGGCCGCTCTTCTTCGTGGGGGCGACTCACTTGGAGGCCTCCACTGCTTGGCGTTGAGCGCGTGATAGCGAGAGCACGCGGAGCTCTACGCGGCGGTTTCGCCGGCGGTCGAGGGCGGTCTCATTTCCCTCAGCGAAGCGTCGCGCGCCGATCCCAGACGTCTGCACCAGCGCGGGTGAGAGCTCGCTGGTTGCGAGCAAGACTTCTGCGGCGGCGAAGGCGCGCGCGTGCGCAAGGGCGTCAGAGCTCTGGTGCTCCGGTGTCGGGACAAAGCCCGCGTCGGTGAAGCCCTCGATGACCACGAGGTTCGGGTAGTGCTGGAGCACCGCGCCGACCTCTCTGAGGCAGCGGCGCAGCTCTGAGGTGGGCTCAGCGGAGCCAGGCTGGAACGCGCAGCGCTCGTTGAAGTGAATGACGAGCCCGTCCGGCGTCTTGGCGAAGTCGATCTCTTGGTGGTCTGCGCTCAGCGCGGCGCCCATGTCGTCGAGGTCAGCCGGGAGCTCACCGGGAGGCCTAGAGTGGGGGACTGTAGCGCCTCTAGAGACGTTCATCCCTGCGAGGAAGTCGTGCTCGAGGGGGTCGGGGGCGCTCTGGCCTTTCTCGTTCACCACTTGGCCAGAGAGGCCTGTGAGCTTTCCTTCGACCTGGAATGCGTCGAGGACGTTCATGCTCGAGAAGGTCATCAGCAAGATGAAGAAGGTGACGAGCAGCGAGATCATGTCCGAGAAGGTCACGATCCAGTCAGGGACCCTGGGTCCCTGATCTTCAACAGCTGTCGCGCGCGCTCTCATCTCAGGCCGTGACGGTCTCCCTGACGTCGGGGCTGAGGAAGCCCTTCAGCTTCTCTTTGATGAGCTGCGGCTTCTCGCCGGACTGGATGGCGACGATGCCTTCGATCATGAGCTCACGGAGCAGCGCCTCTTGTTTGGCGCGCACCTCGAGCTTCCCTGCGAGGGGGAGGAAGACCATGTTGGCGAGCATCGCTCCGTAGAGGGTGGTCAGCAGCGCGGTCGCCATACCCTGACCGATAGAGGTCGGGTCTGAGAGGTTTTGGAGCATCTGAACGAGCCCGACGAGGGTGCCGATCATCCCGAAGGCGGGGGCGAACGTGCCCATCTGATCGAGGATCTTCTTCCCTGCGGAGTGTCGTTGACGCTGCCACTCTGCCTCGACCGTCATGATGTCCCTGACGGTCTCGGCGTTGAAGCCGTCGATGACAAGCTGCGTTCCCTTGGCGAAGAAGCGGTCTTGGACCTCGTTGAGCCTGTTCTCCAAGGAGAGGAGGCCCTCTTTCCGCGCAAGGTTGGCGTACTCAACGATCCGCTGGATCTCCTGGGCGGGCGTCGGGATCTTGTTGAGGGCCGTCTTGGCCATCACCTTGAAGATGGAGCGGACCTCCCCGAAGGGGAAGTTCATCATCGTGACGGCGAAGGTGCCGCCCACGACGATCGCGATCGAGGGGTAGTGCACGAAGCTGGCGACGCCACCCTTACCTGTCGCCATTGCGAACAGGACGAGGGCGAAGCCGAGGAGCGCGCCGATGATCGTTGAGACGTCCATGGAGTGATGCTTAGGTGTAAGGAGGGGGCGAAGCCCTCATCAGTTATCGACAGATGCTCTAGGGAGCTTGAATGACTGAAAAGTCCTTAACCTGCTTTATGGCAGAGGTTTAGCCCTTCTCCGGGTGACTTTCAGAGGCTAGGCCTGCTTCCCAAACCCTGCGAGAGGCCTCAGGGCTCATCGAGCGCAGGAGGGCGCCAGCGCGCTCCGGCTCGAGGACGTCGAGGATCTGCGCAACGTCAGCCGGCTCCATGCCTTCGAGCAGCGCTGCGGCGTGGGAGACCTCGCCTTCAGCGAGGTACTTAGACATCTCGACGAGTCTGGCTGAGCGCTGCTGCTCCTTCGCAGAGCTCTGGTGAGCGAGCTCTTCCGCGCGAGCCTCGAGCTCGAGGTGATATTCATCGAGGCGTCCACGAAGAGACATCAGCTCATCGAAGCGCTCAGTCAGATCACGCTCTCGATCCTCTAAGCTGCGCTCTCTTGAGTCGAGCTCACGACGCATAGTCCGAGCTTGCTCGAGCTGATCGAAGAGCTCTGACTTCAAGGTGCGCAAGGTCTCTGCCTGCACGCCAGCTGGGAACACGAACGCGCTCATCACATCGGCAGATCGCTCTGTCGACTCGCGCTCTGGCTGAGCCTCGGGCGCGGGCTTGCTCACGACGGGCTGCGTGGGCATAGGAGCGGGCTCCTCGCCGAAGACGCGCTCTGCGACCGGTGTCTTCGCGAGGGGCACGCCCATGACTGCGAAGATGGTGAAGTAGGTCGTTGCGAAGAGCGCCAAGGCGCCGAGGCCGAGGGCTGCGAACTTGAAAGGCTTCTTCATGAGGTGGGGGTGGTTGTCGCTGTGGTGTAGTCAGCGTGGTTTCCATTCCCCGCGGAGCGGGTCATGGCGATCTCGTCGAGCTCCCTTGATTGTGAGCGCTCTTGCTCGCGTCGATGCTCAGACTCACGCGCGTCACGTAGGCGCGAGAGCCCCTCCTCCTTCCCACGGAGCTCCGCCCACTTGGCGCGGGCGAGGTCCGCTGTGTTCGCGGCGAGGAGCCGCGCGTTCTCGGCCTCTTCGACGAGCGTGTCGAAGCGATCGGTGACTCGTTGCGCAGTCAGAAAAGATGCCGCCGCGGCGCCAGCGCGGAGGATGTGGCGCAGCTCATCGCGGGCTGCGTCTCTCTGTGAGAGCGCGTCACGCAGGGCGACCTCTCGCCTGGTCAGGGCTCCGAGCGCTGCGGCAAACTCAGCGCGAGCTGCGCGCTCTTCTGCTGAGCGCACCTTCTGCAGGCGCTCCAATCGGAACTTGAAGGGCTTCATGCCTCAGCCCCCTCAACACCCGAGAGGACGCGCATCGCGTTGATGGACTCCTCAAAGGGCGTGTGCTCGGCTCGCGCCTGGGCCGTGAATTGATCGATCAGCGGGAAGGTCTCGATCGCGCGGTCTAGGGCAGGGTTTGTTCCAGGGCTGTAGGCGCCGATCTCGACGAGGTCGCGCCCTTCCTCCCAGGTGGAGAGCAGCTCCCGTAGGGTCGCGGCGGCTGCGAGGTGATCCGGCGCTGCGAGGTCAGGCATCAGCCTAGAGAGGCTGGCGCAGACGTCGATGGCTGGGAAGTGTCCCCGCTCTGCGAGGTCGCGAGAGAGGAACACGTGCCCGTCCAAGAGGCCTCGGAGCGTGTCAGCCACCGGCTCGTTTGGATCGTCTGCGTCCAAGAGCACGGTGAGCAAGCCTGTGATGCTGCCCCGCTCTGTGCGGCCCATACGCTCGACGAGTCGAGGCAGGGTCGCGAAGAAGCTGGGCGGATACCCTCGGACTGTGGGGGGCTCGCCAGCAGCGAGGCCGATCTCACGGGAGGCGGTCGCGAAGCGCGTGACCGAGTCCATCACGAAGAGGACGTCTTTGCCTTGATCGCGGAAGTGCTCAGCGATCGTCATGGCGACGAAGGGGGCCATCTGACGCTCGATGGGTGAGCGGTCGCTGGTCGCAGCCAAGAGGACCGCGCGCTCACGTCGCTCGTCTCCCAAGGCGTCCTCGATGAAGGCGCGCACCTCACGGCCGCGCTCTCCTACGAGGCAGACCACGACAACGTCCGCGTCTGTGCCGCGCGTGATCTGCGCTAAGAGGGAGGACTTGCCCACCCCGGAGCCAGCGAAGATTCCGAGGCGCTGCCCACGACCGAGGGTCGTGAAGCCGTCGATAGTCCGGACGCCGGTCTGGAGGGTCTCGTCGATGAGGGGTCGCTCTAGAGGTGAGGGTGCGTCGGCGTGCACCGGGCGAGTGCCGTCGATCATGGGCTGCGGGCCGCCATCGATAGGGGCTCCGAAACCGTCTAGCACCCGGCCTAAGAGGCCGTCGCCCACCGGGGCCTCAAAGGCGTGGCGGAGCGCGGTGACGCGTTGGTCAGGGGCGATCCCACGGAGGTCTCCGTGGGGCATGAGCAGGGTCTGTGAGCCGCGGAAGCCGACGACCTCTGCGTCCACAGGCTCTCCATTTGTGCGGTGGATACAGCACATCTCGCCGAGGGCGGCGGGGACGCCGGCGGCCTCGACCATGACACCGCTGACCACCTCGACGCGGCCCTCATAGAGGGGCTTCGTGGAGTCATCGACCAAGCGGAGGAGGGTCTCTGCGCGTGAGTCGCTCATTGGATGACCTCTTTGTTGAGGCGAGCGATGACGCTCTCCATGCACTGGTCGATGTCTCGAACCAGCACGCCTTGGGGAGTCTCGACGCGGACGGATCCAGTGGAGACAGCCTCATCAGAGACCACCTCTGTCGCGGCGCGGAAGCTGATCTCGTTGAGGCGATCTGCGTCTTCAGGGGAGACATAGATCTTTGTGGTGGTGCGTCCAGAGCCTGCGGAAGACAGCACGTCACGAACGATCGCTTCGATGTCGTGCCTGGCCGCAGCGAGCTCGGCGCGGACGAGACTCCGCGCGATCCCGATTCCGAGCTCCACCGCGAGGGAGGTCACCTCTTCGACGCATTCGGCACGCTGCTCCTCGAGGGCAGCAGCGGTCTGCTCTAGCGCAGCTGCAGCACCTTCGAGGGCCGACGCTCTACCAGCCGCTTCGCCTGCGGCGTGAGCCTCTTCGATCGCGATCTCTTGCGTGCGCTCGATGTAGTCATCCAGCTGCTGCTCCGCCTGAGCGCTGGCGCCAGAGGGGGCGCCGCCTTTGAGGATGATGCGATGAGTGGTGGTCACGCCACGAGCTCCTCTCCGCCACGCGAAGGCTTGAACTCACCAGCGTCGATCAGCGCGTGCACAGCGCGCATGATCTCAGCGCGGGCGCCTAAGACGTCAGTCATGGGGACGAGGCCAGCGAGCTCACGCTCCTCAGCGACCATCTCCTGAACACGGGTTGAGAGGTTGGCGAGGACGTTCTCTTCCACTTCAGGTGCGCAGGCCTTGAGAGCGAGCGCGAGTGTCCGGGTGTCGACAGACGCCAAGATCTTCTGCATAGAGCGCTTGTCCACATCGCCGAGGTCGGCCCAAGTGAACATGTTCTCACGGATCTCAGAGGCCATCTCTTCGTCCTCTTTCTCGAGGTTTTCCAGGATTGAGCGCTCCACGTCTTGGCGTGTGAAGTTGAGCATCTCCGCGATGGACTGGACCCTCGCAGGCCCCTCCGTGATGCGGCTCTCCTCATGTCTCGCGACCTGTGCTCCGAGGTGCTGCGCGAGGTTCGCGAGGGTGCCAGGTTGGATGGGCTCGAGGTTCGCCATGCGCTGGACGATCTCAAGGCCGCGGGACTCCTCCATACGGCCGAGGACCTCAGCGGCGATCGCCGGAGTCATGTGCGCGAGGATTACGGCGACGATGGAGATGGATTCCTCAGCGAGGGCGGTGGCGATGCTCGCGGGGGAGGACTCCTCTACGACGCGGAAGGGGCGCTCAGCGAGGCGCCTGCTCTCGATCTCACCTGCGACCTCGTCGCCCTTGGCATCGCCGAAGGACTTGTTGAGGAGCTCATGGAGCGCGTCGACGGGGGCGCAGTCGACGCCGCGTCGCGTGTGAAGGTCTCGAGCGACCTCGGTGTAGAGGACGTCGACAGACTCAGGGTCCTGGAAGCTCTCGTCGAGCTCCAGCATGGCCTTGGCGACCGCGGGGACGACCGAAGGGTCGAGCCGGGACATCAGCTCTGCTGCCTTATCTCGGTCAAGGCTGAGGAGGAAGGCGGCGACTCGCTGGTCACCGCGTAGGTCTTGGGTGTTCATCGTTGTGAAACCGCCGCCTGCGGCTGGTCCTGGGCCCAGCGCGAGAGGATCGCGCTGACCTGATCGGGGTCACTTTGGACGAGCTCTTCGACGGTGACTCGCGCCACGAGCTCGGGGTCTTGGTCTTCGAGAGAGCTCCCCTCTTCGCCGCGGATCGCCTGCTCGAGGGCTCGCTTTGAGCCGCGCAAGCTGCGCAAGAGGACGAAGAGGAAGGTCGCACCGGCCAGGAGCTCGAGGCCGTGGTCCATCGCCCAAACCTTCCAAGGGTTGGGCTTCACCTCTTCAATGACAGCGGCCACAGGCGCGCCGTCTTCGCCGCGCTCGAGGCCGGCAAACATCGTGGAGATGGAGTTCATGGTGTCGCCGCGGCGCTCGGAGAAGCCCACCGCAGCTTGGACGCTCTTCGTGATGTCGGAGAGCTCCTCGGAGAGCGTCTCGTCGACGACGAGCGAGACTGAGAGCTGCTGCAGCTCCGGGGTGCGCTTCTGCGTATAGAGCAGCGTGCTGCCGACCTGGGTGCTGGTCCGCTTCTCGTCGACCGTGTCGTTGTTCAGGCTGGAGCCAGCCCCAGCAGCGGAAGAGCTCGTCTCGATGTTCGAGGTCGTCCCAGCCGGCCCACCGACCGCGCCGCCCTCGTTCATGCTGCGCTCTGTCCTGGAGTAGTCGGTGCTCGTGACCTTGTTCTCAGGGTCGTAGGTCTCGGTCAGGCTCTCGGTCTTGTCGTAGGTCCAGGTGGAGTCGATCATCGCGTATGCGGTGCCCTCTCCGAAGACCCTCGAGAGCATGCCGTTGACCTTCGCCTCCATGTCAGCGTCGTAGCGCCGCTTGATGTCGTAGGCGTCCGTCATCCCGAACCCCTCCTGGTCAAGGCCGCCTCCATAGAGCAAGCGGCCGTCTTGATCTGCGATCACGACTTGGGCGGTGGGGATGCCGAAGCGGCGACTGACGAGCGCGGCGACGGTCTGGGCTTGGGCGCGGCTCAAGATGTATCCGTGAGCCAAGCTGAGCGTGACAGCGACTGTGCGGTCGTCGTTGCGCGAGAAGGCGCCGCCCTCTGCCGAGGCGCCGACGCTCGCGTCGCGGACAAACTCGAGGGCGCGGAGCTGCTGCTCGCAGTCCTCCCACTCGCGCTTGCGGGTCACCTGATCGCGCTCGCGCATCCCCATGAAGACAGAGCCGGAGGTCTTGTCTGTGAGGATCCCGCGCGCGGGGGGAGTGAGCGCGCCAGCGGCGTCGATCAGGCCTTGCGCGTTGTAGATGTCGCGTTCGTCAACCTCGAGGGTGAAGGGCCCCGGGAGCGGGCTGACACGATAGGACACGCCGCCCTGAGCGAGAGCGTTCGTGCACGCTGCGCGCTGCGTCTCGTTGAGGCCGGAGACCAGCGGGACGAAGCTCGGCCGCGTAGCGGTGAACGTCGTGAAGCCGATCAGGCCCAACATCGCGAGGGTGCTCACCACCATGCCGACGCGAGCGCCGGGGGTGGAGGAGCGGAAGGAGTGGGTGAGCTTTTGGACGAGGTCTTTCATGTCCGATTCGGAGGAGGTGGGTGGTCAATCACACGCTCATGCGCATGACTTCTCGGTAGGCGTCAACGAGCTTGTTGCGAACGGCGAAGGCGTACTTGAGGGCCAGGTCTGACTGGCGGATCTGGACGGCGACCTCGTGGAAGTCCTTCTCTCCTTTGAGGAAGGACTCAGTGAGGTCATCGACCTTTCTCACCTCTTGGTCGAGGTGTTGGATAGCGTTTGAGAAGGTCCCGCCGGAGACCTCGGTCGGCTGCTCTGTGGTGAGCTTGGCCTCGAGCTCTGCGCGACGATCGACGAGCTTCTTGCGGAACTCATCTGCGAGACCTTTCGCATCCCCTGCGGGCTGCTTTGACGCGGCGACCCGCGCGCCCTCGATCAAGGCGCGCGCGATGCTGGGATTAGATCCGATGCTGCGTGTCATGGTTCAGGTCTCCTAGTGATGGCTCAGCGGGCGATGCGGAGGGCGCGCTCGGCCATTCGCACGAAGCTCTCTTGAGCCTTGAGGTTCGCTTCGTAGGAGCGCATGGCAGTGATCAAGTCAGCCATCTCCTTCGTCGCGTTGACGTTGGGGTAACGAACGACTCCGTCCACCGCGTCGGGGTGCGAGGGGTCGTTGATCTCTTCGAAGGGGGTGTCGTTGTCGTTGCTGACCTCGACCACGCGCACGCCCATGGGGGTCGTGCCTTTCGCGTGCCGGTCAAGGACAGGCTCGAAGTGGACGACTTGGCGCTGGTAGGGAGCGGGCTCTTCGCTGCCAGGCATCCGGGTGGTGTGCGCGTTCGCGATGTTGCTCGCGATCACGTTGATCCGGGTGCGCTCTGCGGAGAGGCCGGAAGAAGAGATGCGGAATCCGCGGAAGACATCGCCGAGGTTTGTCATGACTAACGGCCCTCCTGGACGCTGGTGCGGATCTGCTCGAACTGGGCCTCAAGGATTGAGGCGTAGGTCTCGTATCGCATGCGGTTCTCCAACATCGCACCCATCTCGTCCTCTAGAGAGACGGTGTTTCCGTCTGGGCTAGCGGGGCCAGAGCTGTCCTTTTGGAGCTCGGGCTCGACGGTGTCGAGAGAGTCCCCGCGCTCGAGCGCCGCCCGTAGGCGCGACTCGAACTCGACACGCTCTGGCGTGAAGCCAGGAGTGTTCGCGTTGGCGAGGTTGTTGGAGATGACACTCCCGCGCTGAGAGGTGGCGCCGAGGAGGCGCACCAGCAGGGGGTCGTTGAATTGGAGTGAGTCCAAGAGAGTCCTTCCTCAGGCCACAAGGCCCATTTGCCTCCAGAGCTTCATCTTGTTGCTGAGGGTCCGCGCGGTGACGCCGAGGCGGCGCGCAGCCTCCGTCTTGTTGCCACCGGTGCGCTCGAGGGTCGCGAGGATCGCGATGCGCTCGATGTCAGCGATGGGCCGGTTGGCGAGCAAGCGACCGAGGTCCTCCTCACCGCTCTGCAGGTGTGAGTAGCGACGCTCCGGCTCGGGCTGCACAGGCGTCTGGGTGCTGAACACCAGATCTCGCAGGCTGATCTCGTCTCCCTGAAGGAGGACGACGGCGCGCTGGACGACATTCTCAAGCTCGCGGACGTTGCCGGGCCAGCTCCAATCTCTCAGGCGCACGAGCGCCTCGTGAGTGAAGGTCGGTGCGCTGCGGCTGTTCTTCTCTGCGTGGAGCGCGGCGAAGTGAAGGGCGAGCGGCGCAATGTCCTCGGCGCGCTCCCGCAAGGGGGGGAGGTGCACCGGGAGGACGTGCAGTCGGTAGTAGAGGTCCTCACGGAACCGGCCCTCGGCGACCTCTTTAGGGAGGTCACGGTTGGTCGATGCGATGACTCGCACGTCGACCTTCATGGTCGTGCTGCCGCCGACGCGCTCGAACTCCTCCTCCTCGAGGACGCGGAGGAGCTTGGCCTGCAGGGCAGGGGAGATCTCACCGAGCTCATCCAGCAGCAGGGTGCCGCCGTCAGCGAGCTCGAAGCGTCCGGGGCGGGTCTTGTGCGCGCCAGTGAAGGCGCCCTTCTCATGACCGAAGAGCTCAGACTCGAGGAGCTGCGGAGAGAGGGCCGCGCAGTTCACGCGGACGAAGGGTCCGTTTGCGCGGGGTGAGTTCTTGTGGATGAACTGAGCGACACACTCCTTGCCGCTGCCGCTCTCGCCAGTGATGAGGACTGTGCCTTTGGAGTTCGCGATGCGACCAGCAGACTCGAACACCGCCTTAGTGATGGGGCTCTTGGCGATGAAGTCTTCACCGTCCATCCCTGAGAGCTCGTCGCGCAAGTACTCGTTCTCGCGCATGAGCTTCGCGGTCTGGGCGATGCGGTCGATGACCATGGAGAGCGTCTCGGGCGAGCAGGGCTTCATCAGGAAGTCCGACGCGCCCAGGCGCAGCGCCTTGACAGCGTCGTCGATGGAGCCGTGCGCGGTGACTACTACGCTCGGGAGCTCGGGGTGCTCAGTGTTGAGACGCTCGACGAGCGCGATGCCGTCCATCTCGGGCATGCGGAGGTCGGTGAACACGAGGTCGAAGGAGTCCTCCTGCAGCGCCTTGAGCGCCATGGCGCCCGAGGAGACAGCGTGGGCCTCATATCCGAGGGCCTCAGTGGCGTGTGCGAGGAACTCGCGGGAGAGCTTTTCGTCGTCGACGATGAGTACGCGGTGGATGGACATGGATCAGTTGCAGGGGTTAGTAGGGACCCAAAAGGAGATGGAGGCGCCGCCGAGCTCCGACCCCGCAGGGTCGATCTCTAGCTGGCCACCGTGTAAACGAACGATGGTCTCGACGAGCGGGAGCCCGAGGCCGCAGCCTTCGGCGCGCGTCGTAAAGAAGGGCTCGCGGCAGCGTGCTGCCGTCGAGTGGTTGAAGCCTGCGCCAGCGTCCTCGACCTTGAAGGTCGCGCGCTCGGCGTCAGCGGTCGCGGTGACGCGCACGCTCCCGCCCTCGGGCTGAGCGTTGACGGCGTTCGCGATCAGGTTGCGCAGCGCCTGGCGGAGCTTGATGCGATCACCAGTGATCGCTTCGTCGCTGGCGATGATCTCGACAGACCAAGGGGAGGAGTCTCCCTCGAAGGCGCGCGCGGCGGCCTCACGGCAGACGTCCTCGAGCTCGAAGGCCTCGAGGAAGAGGGGCTCGGGGCGCGCGATCGTCAGGAGGGATGAGATGATCCCGTCGACCTCGCGAACTCCAGCGATGATGGACGCGGTCCACTCGGCGAGCTCCTCGTCATCGCTGAGGCGGTGACGGATCAGCTCTGAGTAGCCTTGGACAGCGTTGAGGGGGTTGCGGATCTCGTGAGCGATCCCTGTGGCCATGGTGCCGAGGGCGGCCATCTTGTTCATGTGGTGGACGCGCTCACTGAGGTCGTGGAGCTCTGTGCGGTCGTCCACGATCTCGACGGAGCCGATACTTGCGCCGTTCGCCGAGCAGACCTCAGAGCTCTTCCTGTAGATGTGGCGCTCGGCGCCGCTCTCATCGATGAAGGAGCACTCACCGTCGGCGTCGGAGAGAGGTGTCGTCGCGCTGGCGGTGAGGTCATCGAAGGCGCTGTTTGAGCGTACGATCGCGCCCTCTGCGTCGCGGACTGCGACGCCGGTGGGGAGGGAGGCGAGGACGGCCTCGAGCTCGCTGACGCGGCGCTCGAGCTCTTCTTCCATGCGGCCGGCGCGCTGCTCGAGTCGCTCGTAGCTGGCGAGGAGGTCTCCTGAGACGGCAGCGACTGCGCGCGCCATCTCGTCGAGGCTCTCGACGGCTGTGCTCTCTCGTTGAGTCTGGCTCACTTACTCTCCTGGGGGCTCAGGCCTGCGGTGGTTGTGGAGATGCGGGAGTCGAAGTCGCGCTTCCAGACGAGGAAGTCGCGGTTGCGCTGCGCGTGGTCGGCGTGCTCGGACTCGAGCGGGCTGTCGATGACGTCCTGGTAGGCGGCGATGGCTGCCTCGGTCTCGCCTAACTTTTCGAGGGTGCACGCGATCCAGAAGCGCGCGCCCGCTTGGGCCTTGTTTCGTTGCAGGAGCGCGAGGGCCTCTTCGTAGCGTCCAGCCTTGTAGTAGGCGCGGCCGTGACGGACGGCGTCTGCCGTGAAGCCAGCGGGCTCGTAAGCGATCTTCTCGCGAGCTGCGGGGGTGACCGGCGCGCTGCTCTCATCCTCAAGGCGAAGCGCGATCGCTGCGCGGCTGCGCTCGTCGAGGCCAGTGGTTGTCTCTGCGCCCTCGGTGGGCAAGGGGGCGGGCGCCGTGACGGCCTCGGGCGCTTGCGGCGCAGGGGCCTTCGAGCTCATGGCTGTCTCCAGCGCGTCCCAGCGCATCTGCAGCTTAGAGACCTCCTCGCGGAGGTAGCTGAGGCGCTCATCTTGAGCTTGGGGTGCGCCGCCGGGGGTCTGGGTGGCCTCGATGGTGGTAGAGACCTTGGCGTAGTCACCTTCAGTGAGCGCGGTGTGCAAGCGCTCTAGAGAAGAGATCGACGCGCGGGTGTTGGCGAGGGCGTCCGTCAGGCCGCCTGCGGGGTCCTGCTTGAGGACGACCGCCGGGGCGAGGACGGTGCCAGCGAGCCCGAGCTGGGCGAGGTAAGTGAACTTCAACATTAGAGGCGACCTCCATAAGCGTCGATGGCGTCGTCGTAGCGGCCTGCGGCCTCGTAGAACTCAGCCGCGAGGAGATAGATCTGTGCGCGGTCACCGCGGCTAGAGAGCGTGGAGAGGCCCTCTCGCATCTCTGCGACCGCTTCGTCTACACCGAGCACTTGATGAGCGGCGTGGCCGAGGAGGATGTTGAGCTCGAGGAGGTCGTCACCCTTGAGCTCCTGTCGGTGTGATTTGGCCTGGACGAGGACGTTCAACGCGCCTTGGGCGTCGCCTGAGTTGAGGCGGGTGCGACCGAGCAGGAGGAGGCCCGCTGCGGTGTCAGGGTTGACGCCGTCGGTGGTGAGGCCGAGTCGAGCGCGGGCCTCGAAGCGCAGGCCACGCAGAGACTCCTCTACACCGAGCTCCACGCCGCGGGCATAGATGAGGTCCATCGCGAGCTGGTCATCAGCGGCGAGGGCTAAGCGGGCGGCCTCTCTCAAAGAGTGCGCCTGAACGTGTTTGTCAGTCGTAGCCCGAGAGCGTGCGAGCCAAGCGATCGCGGCGTCGGCGGGTCGGTCGACAGCCTCGAGCGCTTTGGCGCGGAGGGGGAAGACCTGAGGGTCGAGGTCGCCCCTGTGTCCGAGGTCGTTGCAGTTGTCGAGGAGGACGAGCGCGCGGCCAGCATCTCCTGCCTCGAAGAGGCAGGCTGCGCGAACGAAGAGGCGCTCGGCGCGCTCAGCGCGGGTGGACTCGATCTTTTCCAAGGGCCAGATCGCATCGAGGGCGTCGAGGACGCGCTGGCCCTCATGTCCTTCGGAGAGTTGAGCGTGGCAGCGGGCCAGCTCGAGCAGTCCGAAGGGGTACTGCTGGTGTGCGTAGGGCAAGTTGCAGAGGTCAGCCAAGACCTCCTTCGCCTCACCCCACTGACCCTCACGCTGCAAGATCGTGCTGGCCTTGGCCAGAGCGTTGGGGACGAGGTCGCTCTCCGGGTACTGCTCAGCGAGCTGGCGGAGGTGAGTCTGCGCGGCGTCTAGCTCACCGAGCTTCTCCTCGACGCGGGCGAGTGAGAAGAGCACGCGGGCTGAGACGTCGGTGTTCGGGAGCTTGTTGAGCGTCGTGATGAGGTTCCGGCGCGAGCGCTCAAGGAGCTCAGCGTTTGAAGCCTCAGGGTTTGCTTCAGGGTGAATGACGAGGGAGCTGCCGCGGCGCTCGAGGCGGAGCCCGACGCTCCCCATCACTGCGCCGAGGACCTCACCGAAGGGGCGCTCGGTCATGTGGATGTCGAGCAGCGGCTCTGAGGGGATCTTGTCTGCGCCGCTGACGAAGAGGGAGCCGACCCCAGGGAGAGGGCGAGCCTCACGCATGAGGGCGCCGAAGATCTCCTGCGGGCTCGCCTGTTCGGCGCGCACTGTGCAGCGGGCTGCGCCGTCAATCGTTGCGATGTCGACCTGTACGTCCGCGGGCTGACCCGCGAGCGCGAAGAGGAGGAAGAGCTTCATCCTTCGTTCTCCTGTGTGTCGGTGCCTTCGAGCTCATATGACTCTGCGATGAGGAGGCGCGCGGAGGCCTCGGCGGAGGCCCTGCGCTCTTTGGGGAGACCGTCCACGGTCGCGATGAGACGCCAGGCCTTCGCCCGCGCGGTGTCGTGTCGCATGTGGAAGAGGTCACGCTTGATCTCTTCGAGCGTGGCGACGCTCGGGTCAGGTTGGACGAGCTCTTGAGGGAGGGGGCGAGGTGCGCTGGGAAGCTCAGCGGTCTCTTGAGCGGGGGCGAGGGCGGTGACGACCTCATCAAGTTGGCTGCGCTGCTGAGCGAGGTAGCCCTGGAAGCGTTGGTCCATCTCGCCTCGGAGGCGACCCTCAGAGGAGTGCCAGGTCCAAGCCCACAAGAGGTTGGTCGCGAAGAGGAGAGCGAGCGCGCCCCACACGAAGCGGAGGTCAAAGCCCTGACCTTTCTCGGCGACCGCCGGGACGGGCTCTTCAGTAGGTCCGCTCTCGCCGACCTCGACCTCCTCTTGGGGGACGGGGTCACCCATGAGGTCCGCGAAGTTGTCAGCGAACTCATCTTCGAAGTCGTCGTAGGCGAGCTCGTCTTCGCTCATTTGCTCGTCGAAGCTCGCGCTTGCCTCCGGCCCGTGGTCTTGCGTCGCCTCGGTCTGGAGTCGGGCGGCCTCGATGAACTCAGGTGAGAAGCCCTCGACCTGAGGGAAGTCGAAGAGGTCCTCAGTCATATCTTGGCTCTTGTCTTGCTCGCTCATGCCTAACTCCAAAGCGACACCGAGGCGGCGGCGCGCTGACTAGGGCCAGAGAGGAGTCGTCCGAGGATGACCGCGAGAGCGGGAGAGAGGTCGAGATAGGAGCCGCCTTGCTCGTCTCGAACGACATTCAGGACCTGCTCAGAGGTCTCAGGGGTGAAGAAGTCGAGCTCAGAGAGGTCGACCTGATGACCGTCATCGAAGTCAGCCTTGAAGATGCTCGCGCGGAGCGTGACCTCAGTGCCCTCGCCGATGGTGGAGGTGATGTCTAGGCCCTCTACGAGGGAGGCTGCGCGGTCGATGCCGCCGCTCTCTCCGTGAGCAGAGGAAGTGTCGAAGCCCTGGCCGGAGTCTCTCAAGGAGACCCAGACGTCACGCTCTTCAAGCCTGGCCGCGACCTCAAAGATGCCGCCGCCGGTGGGGTAGGCGTGCTGCACGCAGTTCTGCGCGAGCTCTGCGACAGCGGTCGCGAGTCGAGCGCGCGGGGTGGGGCCGACAGCGCAGCGCAGCGCGAAGGCGGCGATGTCGCGGGCGGCGCGATCAACAGAGTCTTTGCCGCTCGGATATGAGCGGGTGAAGGTTGAGAAGGAGGGGGTGCCGCTTGATGAGCTGGCCCCGCTGATGCGCTCGACGCTCTCCATGATGTCGGTGAGCCGGAAGGGGCGCGCGAAGACGTCCTCGACTCCGAGCTCACGAGCCCGGCTAAAGGACAGGGCGCTCGGGTCAGCGAGGACAAGGATGGAGCGGGGCTGGCTGCCGCGGCGGCCGTACTCTTCGAGGAGCTCATAGCGGTCCTCGTCATCAGGGCCGACGCCACAGATCAAGACGTCGGGCGCCTCGTGCTCGAGGGCGTCGCTGGCTTCAGCGACTAAGAGGGCGCGGTGACCTCGGCGGTCTAGGGCTGCGCAGAGGGAGCTCGCGATCGCGCGCTCGGGCTCTACGACGAGCACCTTGAGGGCGTTGTGCATCATCGGACCACCTCTCTCTTAGGTGCTCCAGCGCGGTGGGGCTGCGCGGGAGAGCGACGGGGCGTTGTGATTTGAAGTGACATCGTGAGCGCCGAGTTCCTCTCGACATGCCTACTTCGACCAACTGCTCCAGCCGGCTTTATGACTGAGCGCCGAAATCCAGCAAAGTTTTCCAAGCTGTGCGTCACTCTGTTCCGGCGTGTGCTGTTCCTTCCCATGAGCTCTATGCAGAGGGGTGTCGGAATGTTCGACACATGCGGCAATACAGGCCGCTCAAGGCATGCGACGCGCGCGCTCCCAGGCGCGCTCAGGCGATCTCGTACGCGCGCAGCTTGTTGTAAAGCGTGGCGCGGTTGACCCCGAGGAGGCGAGCTGAGCGGCTGCGGTTGCCGCCTGTCTCTTGCAGGGCGCGCCTGATGAGGCGCTCCTCCATCCTCTTTAGGTTCAAAGGAGAGTCATCCTCTTCTTGCTCTGAAGAGGGCGTGATGACGGCAGCGATGCCGAGGTGCTCAGGCTCTATTAGCCCGCCCGCGCACTCTACGGCGGCGCGCTCTACAGCGTTCTTTAGCTCTCGAACGTTCCCAGGCCAGCTGTGAGCCTCGAGCGTCGCGATGGTCGCTTCGCTCAGGCCTTCAGTTTGCAGGCCGTGCTCAGCCTCGAGCTCTTCGCGGAGGTGCTGCGCGATCGGGGCGATGTCGTCTCTGCGCTCTCGAAGGGGAGAGACGCGGAGCACCAGAACGTTGAGTCGGTAGTAGAGGTCTTCACGGAAGCGCCCCTCTTCAACGAGCTTGGAGAGGTCGCGATTCGTGCAGGCGATGATGCGCACGTCCGTCGCCTTGTCCTCGTTGCCTCCGACGCGGCGGTAGGAGCGCTCTTGTAAGACGCGCAGGAGCTTCGCCTGCAGCTCAGGTGCGAGCTCTCCGATCTCATCTAAGAGGAGCGTGCCTCTGTTAGCGGCGGCAAAGAGGCCATCACGGCCTTTGCTGCTAGCGCCGGTGAAGGCGCCAGGTTCATGCCCGAAGAGCTCCGCTTCGAGGAGTCCGTCACTCAGAGCGGCGCAGTTGAGGGCCACAAAGGGGCCATCTCGACGCTCAGAGCGTGCGTGGATGCCTCTAGCCACGACCTCCTTGCCCACGCCGGACTCGCCGGTGACGAGGACGGTGGTCCTCGGAGCAGCAGCGACCCGGGCGATCTTCTCGCGCAGACGCCTCAGCTCCGGAGAGGGGCCGATCAGGCCTTCGACGGGCTGGAGCTCGCTGTCTTGGGTGGGGAGGACGTGCATAGGGAGAGCCGGGGAGCCCCGACCGGGAAAAGCTTTCGTCCTTTCAGGCCTTTGGACCCATGGCCTGAGTCGAAAAAAGGTCCCGATTGAGAGAATTTGGAGACCCTCTCTAGAGTGCGCCACACGGTGAGGTGCACCGTAAAGCACTGCAAATAAACATCTTATGCCCAAACCTGGGCGCAGGCGTGGTGTCTCCAGGGTGCCACAGGGGGGGGTCTCAGGAATTCTCAAATTCTCCGCTCATGCTCAGCGGAGCCTGTCCGAAAACCGCCCGGACCCAGAGCGCCGCGCATCACCGCCGGAGCCAGCGGCCGCTGAAGGAGAGGCTCTCTAGAACCCAAACAACGTGCCCCGCGCAGTCAGCGCGGCCTCCACCGTGTCCGATGCGAGCGCCGATTCAGGTCTCCTCGGCGTTCCATCATGAGGCCCGCAAACCAGCGAGGGCATCTCACACACCTGGGCCCCCAGCCCACTCACCTCCTCAAACAAGGAAGCGAACATCATGGGACTTCGTGTCAACACCAACATCGCCTCGCTCACCGCTCAGCGGAACCTCTTCGCTGTCACCAGCAGGCTTCAGGGCAACTTCGCCCGCCTCTCCTCCGGCCAGCGCATCGTGTCAGCCGCTGACGACGCCGCGGGCCTCGCCATCTCCGAGCGCATGCGCTCTCAGATCCGCTCCTACGGCGTCGCCGGTCGCAACGTCCAGGACGGCATCAGCCTCGTTCAGACTGCTGAGGGCGCCCTCGCCGAGGTAAGCAACATCCTCGGTCGGATGCGTGAGCTCGCCGTTCAGTCCGCGAACGGGACCCTCTCGAACGCCGACAAGGACACCCTTGGCTCTGAGTTCACTCAGCTGCAGGAAGAGGTCGATCGCATCGCCCAGAACGCTGAGTTCAACGGCGTCAACCTGCTCGACAACGCTGGCGGCACGATGGCGATCCAGGTCGGAATCGACGCTGGCGACACCATCACCATCAACCTCGCCGACATGCAGAACGCTGCGCTCGGCATCGACGCCCTCGACATCTCCTCGACGGGTAACCCCAACGCCGCCCTCGCCGCTCTCGATACGGCGCAGGACACCGTCAACAACTTCCGCGGCACCATGGGCGCGTTCCAGAACCGCCTGCAGAGCACCCTCGCGAGCATCCAGAACTCGACCGAGAACCTCTCTGCCGCAGAGAGCCGCATCCGCGACGTGGACGTGGCCTTCGAGACCGCTGACCTCACGAGGAACACCATCCTCCAGCAGGCCGCGACCTCAGTCCTCGCCCAAGCGAACCTCCAGCCCCAGCTGGCGCTCTCGCTCCTGAGCTAAGTCGGCACCTCGGCCCTTAGCGGCCGCGGCACCACACACATAGGGAGGGACTCCTCACGGAGTCCCTCCCATTTTTTTGCATGGCCCGAGCTTCGAAGGAGACGGAGCTCGGAAGTTTTTTCAGCGAGTGAGGAAGCTGTTTCTTCACCGCAGCGGTGCTCCGGGAATGGGTGAGAACAGCTGCAAAGTCGCGCTAACGCGAACGCCCATACCTCCCGATAACTCCTCAGCAACACCCCCCTTCAACGGAGAACAGATGTTCAGCTTCGGCGGATTGGCCAGCGGCCTCGACACAAACACGATCATTCAGCAGCTCGTCGCGATCGAGCGGCTACCGATCCAGCAGCTCGAGGCTCAGAAGGCGACGGAGCAGAATCGCTTAGACCTAGTCGGGACCCTGAGCGGCCTCGTGAAAGACCTCCAGTCGCGCGCGGCAGCGCTCGCCTCCTCGGAGAGCTTCCTCTCTTACACAGCGAGCGTCAGCCAGGAGGGGGTCGCTAATGTCAGCAGCACCGGAGAGGCGCAGAGCGGCACCCATACGCTCACAGTGCAAGCGTTGGCACAGGCTGATCGCTGGGCCTTTGACGGGGTCGCTGATCCGAACGCAACCCTCGCCTCTGCCGACGGTCAGTCCGTCTCCTTCACGGTGAACGGTACGACCTATGACGTCGCGCTCACCGCCGCATCTTCGAGCCTCTACGACATCTCGAACGCGATCAATGACGCCGCAGGCGACGACGTGACGGCCTCAGTCGTAAACGCTGGCACCTCCTCTGCGCCTGACTGGCAGCTCGTGCTCGCAGCCGACGAGACCGGCACCGACTACGCCTTGAGCGGGCTCTCAAGCGCTGTCGCTGGTCTAAACATCGACGGAGCTGTGGGCAGCTCAAACCACGTCGCGCAGGCCTCAAACGCCGTCGCGATCATCGATGGCATCACGGTTGAGCGCACACAGAACACCTTTGATGACGTCATAGAGGGTGTCACGATCGACCTCCTCTCCGCTGATCCCTCTCAGCAGGTCACGATCGAGGTAGGGGCCGACACCGAGGCCATCACGGGTCGCGTGCAAGAGCTCGTCGACGCTTACAACGACGTCGTCAGCTTCATCAACGAGCAGAACGCATACACCGAGGAAGGAGGCGCTGGCGGGGCGCTCTTTGGTGACAACCTCCTCGCACAGGTCAAGCGCAGCATCGACGGTGCCCTCTTCGACGTCGACATCGCGACCGTTCAGGCGGACACGGAGGGCTATTCAACGCTCGGTCTCGTCGGCATCGACCGCGAGAGCGACGGGACCTTGAGCGTGGACAGCGACAAGCTCGCCTCCAAGCTCGAAGGTGACCTAGAGGCCTTTGTGGACCTCTTCGCTGACCTCGACGGCTTCAACAATGAAGGGGCCGCGGCGAACACACCTGGCTATTACGTGGACTCCGGGACGATGGACTCCGGCCTCGCTGCCAGCCTCGACCGCGCGATCGACGCCATGTTCGGGGTCCTCGATAACGTCGGCGGCGCCACGGTCAGCGGGATCTTTGACACCCGGGAAGACGCGATCAACGCACGCATCGAGCGCTTCTCCGAGCGCATCGAGGCGCGCGAGACCTACCTCATTCAGTACGAGGAGCGCCTCGTACGACGCTTCACCGCTCTCGAGGAGCTGATGTCCGGCTTAAACGCTCAGGGCATGGCGCTCCAGAACGCCCTCAACGGCCTCAACTAACAGACGCTAGCAATGAAGAACCACTCTGCCGCAAACACGTACATGGCCGCCTCTGTCGAGACCGCGCCGCCCCTCAAGATCGTCCGCATGCTCTACGAGGGTGCGCTCCGCTTCATCTCTCGCGCGCAAGACGCTGGGGTCGACAGCCCTGAGGGTTGCGCCTGGGTCGGGCGCGCCGACGCGATCGTCAAGGAGCTCCGCATCAGCCTTGATCCCAACAGAGACGCTGAGATCTGCGAGCAGCTAGAGGGCCTCTACCTCTTCTGTGAAGACGAGCTCGCGCGCGCCACGGATGAAGCCGATGTGGCTGGTCTAGAGAATGCCGCAGAGGTCCTCAGCATCCTCAAAGAGGCTTGGCTAGAGGCAGGCGCGGTCGCCCCCAAGCTGGGCGAGAGCGCGGCATGAGCAGCCCCAAGCGCGCTGCGAGCGAGCTCGAAGCGGCGCTCCAAGACCTGCTCTCTGTGTTCCACGCGGACAGGTCTAACCCTGAGGCAGTCGAGAGCTTGAGCGATCGCTGCGCGACCCTCACAGCGGAGCTCGTTGAAGCGACCACGAGCTGCACGCGGCGGGAGCTTGAGGAGGCTGGGCCGGCGCTCCGGCGAGCCCAGCGGCTGAACGTCATCGCGCGAGACCTCGTCGAGACTCAGCGGGATGAGGCGGGGGCTTTGATCACCGCAACGCAGCGCGCGCGTCGAGCGCTCGGCGCAGACGCCCCTGTCCAAGACGGGACCTCCTGCGACCTGAAGGCGTAGCCCCGCAGGCTCGGGAGTGTCGAGATCTTCGACACAGTCGCTGTCGAAGATCTCGACAGTTTGAGGGTGTTAGCGGCTGCGATCGGTCTTTTTGACCCCAAGAGAGGCGCTTCGCCACTTGGCACGTGGATTGCGAAGAGGGGGTGGTTCGAACCACTCAACTCATGCATGCATCCACCATCTCAACCATCGTCGCGCAGGGCGCGGCCAGCAATGGCCCGGACCTCACGCGCTACTTCATCGTCTGCGGTGTCCTCCTCGGCGCGATCACGCTCCTCGCGTGGGGCTTCAAGAGGCTCGTCGCTGGCAACCTCTCCGCGCGAGCTGCGAAGCGGAACCTGCAGATCCTGGACGTCCTGCCGATGGGCGGGAGGCAGAAGCTCGCGGTCGTCCGTTGCTATGACCGCGCCTTCCTCGTCGGACTCGGAGACAAAGAGATCTCGCCGATCAGCGAGCTCGATGGCGTCCTCGCCGAAGACAAGCCGAACGTGCCCGCCTCGAAGGGTGAGTCTTTTGAGCGCGCTCTCGACCTCGTCGCGCGCGCCATGCCCGGCCGCAAGCCGCGCACGAAGACCCCTCTAAAGCCCACCGAAGGGCTCGGAGAGCTCGTCGGATGAAGCGGCTCCTACGCACCCTAGGCGCGCTGGGCGCCGTCGCCCTCCTCGGTGACCTGTGCATGGCGCAGGAGGCCGTGGAGGCCGCCGCTGTTTTGAGTGATGACCCTGCGGAGGGCTCGCTCTCCACAGCGGTCGAGATCGCGGTCCTCCTGACCGTCCTCTCGCTCCTGCCCGCGATCTTGGTCACCGTCACGAGCTTCACGCGCATCGTGATCGTCTTGTCCTTCGTCCGTCGAGCCCTCAGCGTCAACGAGCTCCCGCCGAACCCTGTCATCATCGGCCTCGCGCTCTTCTTGACCTGCTTTGTCATGGCGCCAGTGGCTGAGCGCGTCAACGAAGCGGCGATCAGCCCCTACAACGACGGCGAGCTCAGCTTCGAAGAGGCTGGAGAGGCCGCGTGGACAGAGCTGCGCGGCTTCCTCGTCGCGAACACCCGAGAGGCTGAGCTGCAGCTCTTCGTTGAGCTCTCCAACTACCAGGCCATGGACGAGGGCGCCGAGGAGCTCCCTATGAGCGTCGTCGTCCCGGCCTTTGTCTTGAGCGAGCTGAAGACGGCGTTCCAGATGGGCTTCCTGCTCTTCTTGCCCTTCCTCGTCATCGACCTCGTGGTCAGCTCGATCTTGCTCTCGATGGGCATGTTCATGCTGCCCCCTGTGATGATCTCGACGCCGTTCAAGATCCTCGTCTTCGTGCTCGTTGACGGCTGGGGCCTGATCTGCAGCTCAATGATCCAGTCCTTCCAGGTGGTCGCTTAGGAGTGCAGCGATGAGCCAAGACCTCTACATCTCGGACCTCGTCCGCGAGCTCCTGCTCACGTCTCTCATGCTCGCGGGACCTGTCTTGCTCGTCGGCCTCGTCGTCGGCGTCGCGGTCAGCCTCTTCCAGGCGCTCACCAGCGTCCAAGAGCAGACCCTCTCTCTCGTCCCGAAGATGGTCGCAGTGATCCTTGTGACGCTGCTCCTCTTGGCCCCCGCGCTGCAAGTCATTCGTGACTACACCGTGGACATCCTCGGCCAGCTGGTCGAGTTCGGCCTCTCCTGATCCTCCGGAGCGAACACGTGATCTCTGTCGGAACCATCGCAGCCTTCGGCCTCTACCTCGTGCGGACGAGCGCCCTCCTCTTGGCGACGCCGCTCTTGGGGAACGGCGCTGCGTTCTCTGGCTACAAGGTCGCGCTCGTGGCCCTCGTCTCTTTCGCGCTCTTCAGCGCGACAGGCGCGCCCCTCGAGGGCGCGGTCGGCGGGGTCCAGTACGGGATGCTCTGCATGCGCGAGGCCTTGATCGGCCTCTCCCTCGCCTTCGTCTTGCAGGCGGTCATCATCGCGGTCCGCGTCGGAGGCGAGCTCGTCGGTCATGAGATGGCCTTCAACCTCTCAGGCCAGGTGGACCCTACGACCGGCATCTCCTCGCCGCTCATAACGCGCTTCTATGAGGCCTTCTTCTTCTTGGGTCTCCTCGCGGTCAACGGGCACCACCTCATCCTGAGGGCGCTCTCTGACACCTTCTTCGCTGCGCCGGTCGGGACCGTCGACTTCTCAGATGGCGCGGTGCCCTACATCGTCGACCTCTTCGGAGAGCTCTTCCGCGCCGGCATCACCTTCGCCGCGCCTGTGCTCGTCGTCCTCATGCTCGTCTCTGTCTTGATCGGGCTCCTAGCGAGGGCGGTCCCGCAGATGAACGTGCTTGAGATCGGCTTCACGCTGCGGATCTCGGCAGCGCTGCTCGCGCTGTACCTCTTCGCGCCGCTCCTCGAGCCGGCGCTGCACGCGCTGTACGAGCGGCTCGACACGGGCCTCACCGGATTCTTGGAGGTGCTCTAGTGGCTGAGCAACCGGACAAGCAACAGAAGACAGAAGAGGCGACCCCTCAGCGCCTCCGTGAGGCTCGCGAGAAGGGTCAAGTCGCCCTCTCGACAGAGGCGGTCTCAGCCATGTCGCTCATCGCGGTCGCTGGGAGCCTCCTGATCCTGGGTGGGTTCTTGGCTCAGGCTGTCGGCGCGATGGTCGCCTCCTCTATTGAGGGCGTCGGCTCTAAGGGCCTCTTGACCCTCGAGAGCGACTCAGCTGCTGCACTCATCACAGACTCCATCCGAGGGGTCTCTTCGGAGTTCTTCTTGGTCATCCTCCCGGCGCTCGCGGTCGCCGCGCTCGTCGGCTATGGACAAGCGGGTCTGCAGTTCGCGCCGAAAGCCGTCTCGATGGACCCCTCGAAGCTCAACCCGGCTAAAGGGGTGACGCGCCTCTTCAGCGCGCGCAGCGTCGTCCGCGCGACGATGGCGCTCGCAAAGGTGCTCGTGGTCATGGCGACGATCGGCGTCCTAGCGTGGCTGCAAGCGCCGAAGGTCAGCGCCCTCGCCGGCGCAGAGCTCGGCCCCGCGATGCAGATGGTGGGGGCGATCCTCGTGCGCTGCGTCGCAGGAGCACTGATCGCGATCCTCGCCCTCGGCCTCATCGACTTGGTCTTTCAGCGCAACCAGCACTCGAAGGACCTCCGCATGACGCGCGAAGAGGTGAAGCAAGAGATGAAGAACACTGAGGGTGACCCTCACCTGAAGGCGCGCGTGCGTCAGATCCAACGTGACGTCGCCAGCCGCAGGATGATGGCTGATGTCCCGAGCGCGACCGTCGTCGTCACCAACCCGACCCACTACGCCGTCGCGCTGCAGTACGACCGCGACTCAGCAGAGGGCGGCGCCCCGAAGGTCGTCGCAAAGGGCGTCGACGCCGTGGCGCAGCGCATCAAGAAGGTCGCGGCGGACGCCGGCGTGACCCTCTTTGAGGACCGCCCGCTCGCGCGCGCTCTGCACGCGCGCACAGAGATCGGAGATGAGGTCCCCGCAGACCTCTTCGAGGCTGTCGCAGCTGTCCTCGCCTACGTCTACCGCGTCGACCGACGCACCGTCGGAGCCTGACTCCTCTAGAGACTGAACTATGCAAGCAAACCAAAGCACTGCCCCGAACGGGGGACTCGACGCCGCTGGCGGCGCGCTGAAGCGCTACGCCGACTGGGCGATGGGGATCGGAGTCCTCGGGCTCCTCGTGACCCTCATCACGCCGATCTCGCCGCTCGCGCTAGACCTCCTGCTCGCGACGAACATCACGATCTCGATCTTGCTCTTGATGGTGACGATGAACGCGCGGGGGGCGACAGAGCTCTCAACCTTCCCGACGATCCTGCTCTTCGCCACGCTCTTCCGCTTAGGGCTCAACGTGGCCTCGACGCGCTTGATCCTGTCTGGGGGAGAGGCTGGGCACATCATCACCGCCTTCGGCGACTACGTGACGGGCGACAACCTGACCGTGGGCCTCGTGGTCTTCTTGGTCTTGATCATCATCCAGTTCGTCGTGATCACGAAGGGCTCAGGCCGGATCTCCGAGGTCGCGGCGCGCTTCGTCTTGGACGCGATGCCCGGCAAGCAGATGGCGATTGACGCGGACCTAAACTCTGGGCTCATAGACGCCAGCGAGGCGAAGGAGCGCCGCAAGAAGGTCGCCAGTGAGGCTGAGTTCTTCGGCGCCATGGACGGCGCGAGCAAGTTCGTCCGTGGAGACGCGATCGCGGGTCTCATCATCACCGCGCTGAACCTCATCGGCGGCGTGGCGATCGCGATGACGAACGGGATGGGCCTCGCAGAGGCGGGGGAGACATACAGCAAGCTCACTATCGGTGACGGGCTCGTGAGCCAGATCCCGGCGCTCTTCATCTCGACCGCTGCCGGCGTCCTCGTCACCAAGAACTCAGAGGCGAAGAGCCTCGGTCACAACTTGATCGGCCAGGTCGCGGGGCGCCCCAAGGCGACGCTCATCGCCGCCGGGATGCTCTTCGTCATCGGCTGCCTGCCCGGCATGCCGCGCCTGCCCTTCTTCATGCTCAGCACCGTCCTCGTGTTGACCTGGAGGAACACCAAGGACTTGCCGGAGGGCGCCCTCGAGTCAGAGGTCGAGGCGGCTCTGGTCACGGAGGAGGAAGCTCAGACGGAAGAGGATGACGTGGACGAGCTCTTGCACGTCGACCGCCTCTCACTCGAGGTAGGCTATCGCTTGATCCCGCTCGTCTCTGACCCCGCTGGGGGCGGCGTGCTCGATCACGTCAGCCAGCTGCGACGTCGCTTCGCATTGAACGAGGGCGTCGTGCTGCCTCCTGTGCGCATCAAGGACAACGTCCGCCTCGGCGCCTCTGCTTACAGGCTCCTCGTCGGCGGCCATGAGGTCGCGCGCGGAGAGGTCGAGCCCGGTCAGTTCCTCGCGATGGACAGCGGCACCGCCAACGGAAAGATCCACGGCGTCGAGACCACAGACCCTGCCTTCGGGCTGCCTGCTTGGTGGATCGGTGAGGCGCAGCGCGAGAACGCAGAGCTCTCCGGCTACACCGTGATCGACCCGGTCAGCGTCATCGTGACGCACCTCTCCGAGAGCTTCCGGACCTCCCTGCCAGAGCTCTTGAACCGTGACGACGCGAAGGAGCTCGTTGAGAGCGCGCGCAAGAGCGCCCCGAGCGTCGTCGAGGAGCTGATCCCGGACAAGATGGGTTATGGCGAGGTGCAGCAGGTCTTGCGCAACCTCCTGCGTGAGGACGTGAGCCTGCGCAGTATGCCGACGATCCTCGAGGTGCTCGCCGACAACGTGTCCCGCACGAAGGACCCTGAGACCCTCACCGAGCTCGTGAGGCAGCGCCTTGGGCGCGCCCTGTGTGAGCAATACGCCGACAACGGCGGCGTGGTCCATGCAGTGACCCTCGACCCCGACGTTGAGGCTGGCCTCGCGAGCGCCGTTGGCGGCGCTCATGACGCCAGCGCAGGCGTCGTCAGCCCCGCGTGGCTACAGCAGCTCGTCGAGGAGATCGGCGACCAGATCTCCCAAGCGACCAAGAACGGCAAGGACGTCGTCCTCTTGGTCCGCTCCAACGTTCGCCGCTTCGTCGGTGAGCTCGTGCGAGCCTCCCTCCCGAGGGTCGCGGTGTTGTCCTACAGCGAGGTCGTGGCGGCGCGTTCCGTCGAGACCGCTGCCGTCGTGAAGATGGAGGCCTAGAGAGATGAACGTTCACAAGATCACAGGTAGGAACATGCGAGAGGCGCTCGAGCGCGCCCAAGAGGTGCACGGCGCCGGCGCTGTGGTGCTCGGACAGACCGAGGCCACAGAGGGTGTCGCCCTCGCGGTCACGACGACCGCCCCCGCGAACCGCTCTGAGTTAGAGCGCATGCGAAAGCGGGCAGACGAACTCTTCAAGGACGTCGCGCGCAGCGATGAGACCGCGACGACCGCAGAGACCTCTGAGGTCGAAGAGCGATTGATCGCGCACGGCTGCACCCTCGGCTTCGCCGCTGCGGCGTGGCAAGAGGCCGCGAGCTACGAGGGGAGGCACCCTCTCGACGCCGCTGCAGAGGTGTTAGGTGCGCGGCTACAGGTCGCCAAGCTGCCGAAGTTGCCTGGTAAGACACGCGTCCTCGCGATGCTAGGTCACTCTGGCGCAGGCAAGACCCTCAGCCTGGCCAAGCTCAGCGCGCGGCTCGTCCGCGCTGGCAGGCGCGTTCAGCTCGCCGGCCTCACGGATGGCCGCGCGGGAGCGACCGCTCCTCTAGAGGCGCACGGCGCGCTCCTAGGGGCCGATGTGAAGCTCATCTCGCCCGGCGCAGCTCTCTCCGCTCAGGCGCTCGGCGCCCCCGGGCCCGAGGCTGTCCTCTTAGACACGACCGGAGATGTAGACGCTGACGTGGCGCGCCTCGTGGAGCTAGAAGGAGCCCTCGCCAACTCAGGAGCTGTGCTCGATGTTCAGCTCGTCCTCGGCGCAAACCAGCAGGCTGACAGCTGGGCAGCGCTCTTCGAAGCGGCCAGCGTCCTCCCTGTGGGTGGCTGCGTCGTAACGAAGCTGGACGAGACCCGGCGACCCGCCAGAGTCCTTGAGACGATCTGCGAAGAGAGCTTGCCCATCGCCTTCCTCTCCGCAGGGAGCGACCTCGCCCGTGATCTCGTGCGGGCGACGCCGGACAGCTTCGCGGACCTCTTCCTGATGGGGAGGGTGTCATGAGGAGCTCAGCAGAGATCAAGCCGGCCCTCTGGTACGTCACAGGCGGGAAAGGCGGCGTTGGTAAGAGCACGGTCACCGTGAACCTAGCCGTCGAGCTCGCGCGCCGCGGACGCAAGGTCCTCTTGTGTGACCTAGACCTCGGGCTCGCTAACACGGACGTGATGCTGCGCGTCCCCACCCATCACACCCTCGTAGACGCGATCAGCGGGCGAGTAGAGCTCGCTGACTGCGTCTCG
>Ga0208624_1000047_pt1 | contig 66613 bp, 59 predicted proteins | sample Knorr_S23_td_DCM_FD_185607 | JGI IMG/M metagenome (GOLD analysis project Ga0208624, IMG submission 185607) | Marine microbial communities from Southern Atlantic Ocean transect - Knorr_S23_td_DCM_ad_71m_LV_A (SPAdes) (version 2) | ecosystem: Environmental > Aquatic > Marine > Oceanic | place... | reverse complement strand
GAGAGGTGGTTTCAGGGTCATGATTCTGACCCCTGAAATGTTCAGGAAAGAAGAGGTTTGAATGAAACTCGGCGTATCACATCAGGTACCGGAAGACCTGAACAATAGACGGTTTGATTTTCTATTGGGACTCGGTGTTGAAGCTATCGAGGTTCGGCTGCTCAGTCACGAAGCAACCCGGGAGAAGCTAGAAGAGATCAAATCGACCGTCGATGCCAGTGGGTTGGGACTCCATGAGATCATGCTGAACGATCTCTACAACTCGACCTCTGCAGCGTTGTCGCTCCCGGAGGCGGAAAGCGACATCGAACGGATGAAGTCGTTTATTACGGATCTTGGTGAGCTTGGAATTCCTCATACGACCTACGCCTGGCACACTGGTGGCATATATGAAACGCACCGAGATGAAACACGCGGTGTGCCTACCCGCGGTTTTTCAACGGAATTGGCGAACGTCGCTCCGAATACCTTTGAACGGAAGTTTTCGGAGGATGAACTGTGGCAGAGTTACGAGGTTTTCATTCGTGAGGTGTTGCCGGTTGCGCGGCAGGCGAACGTCAAGTTACAGCTACACCCCAACGATCCGCCTATGGATCATCAAGGTATCCCCCGAATCTTCAAGAGCACTGAAGCATTTCAACGTGCGATGGCTATGGCGGATCAATCACCGTACTCAGGTATTCTCTTCTGTGTGGGAACTTGGGCTGAAATGCCCGGTCGGGATGGACAAGGGGAAGACGTGGTTGCCGCACTTCGTGAGTTCGGTGCCGGTGGCCAGATCCACCAAGTGCATATGCGGAACATCACCTCACCACTACCTAATTTTGTAGAGACCTTTCCCGATGGCGGTTATCTGAATCTGCATTCCATCATGGATGTGCTGATCGAGATCGGTTTTGACGGCATGATTGTACCGGACCACGTGCCGGGTGAAGGTGACAACGCGATGTTGATCAACGAGGCGTATACACTGGGGTATCTGCGTGCCCTGATCCAGTACGCGCAACATCAGTCATAGAGCGGACGTGCAGACGTGTTCGAAAAGGAACAGCGCCGTGGTGAAAACCACCGGTAAACCAGTCAGACATTTCCAGTCTTTCCCAGTTCGCCAGTCACAAGGATTGGAGATGCATCGATATCACTAGCGTCCATCATTTCAGCGATGTGCTGGAGCGACGCGATCAGCAAATTGCGCTGCCAATCTGGGAGTTTGCGAAACTCTCGAAGAAAGCCTGCTTGCAGCAACTCTGGTGCTTGCGCGAGTTTTTCACGGGCATCGTCGGTGAGCAGGATCGTAACGGTCCGCCGATCAGTACTACCGCGTTCCCTTGTCACCAGACTATGACCGACCATTCGGTCGACGATCGTTGTCACTGTTGCTTGTGACAACAGGACCTCCTTAGCAATCGCGGACGGTGTCGGATGGCTGAGCTTGTTGATGGCTTGCAGCACAAGCAGCTGTGATGTCGTCAGACCCGTGGACTTTAGCAATCGCCTCGATTGGATGTCGATCGCACGGGTGATGCGCCGTAAGGCAATCAATATGTCGTCGTATTCACGCATAGGCTAGTTTCGGGGTCAGGGGAAGTGCCAGGGTGTTAGTTGATGTAATGTCATTTTATGATCCTTGCACTTTACTCGGCCCCCTGTGCTAGGTCACCCAGCGCTGCCTTAAGTGTCCCCAGATAAGGTTCGAAACGTGACCACTGATCCAGACTGGAGGTAAAGATGGGTTGGCGTACTTGCTCCGAACTGGGTGTACGCACCGCTCTTTCCGTTTCATGGAAGTTCAGGCAGGATTCCTCAAACGGTAAGCCGCAGAAGTCCAGAAGTGCCCGAATGTTCCCTTCTGGATCTGCAACCAGTTCCTCGTGCTGGACACGATAGACGAAGCCAGGGAGTACCTCATCCCAGTGCGCCATCAATGCGACATAGTCGCGATAGTACTGACCGATATCGCTCAACGAATAGGTAAATTCCTGACCCTCGGCGAAGAGTTGCTTGAAACCACTAAAACAACAGGCCATGGGGTGTCGACGCGCGTCAATAATCTTCGCGTTCGGCAGAATCAGCCGGATGAGTCCGATGTGGCGAAAGTTGTTGGGCATCTTGTCGATGAAGTAGGGCGCACCTTGACGGTGTATCCCGGTGTCACGAATAAACTCCTCACCCAAAGCACGAAGCTGCTCGCCCTTCAGTTCCTTAAGAACATCGGGATATAGGTTGTTCGCAGTGAGCTGTTTGCCACGGCCGACTTTATGCGCCATGGTCAGGATGTTTGGTAATTCGTGCGTTCCGTCGACCTGACTGTGGGACGAGAGGATCTGTTCGAGCAATGTTGACCCCGCACGGGGCAATCCCAGGATAAAGATAGGGTCTGGCGCGTCGTGGCCTTTATCGTGGTCAAATAGATCAGGCGTACAGACCTCAATCTGCCGCTGTAGGTCGTCGTGCATGCGATCAGCGTCGTATCGACTCTGGACACGCTTCATTTCGTTTCCCTGACGATAGTAGTCGAAAGCCAGGTCGTAGCGCTCGTCATCTTCGAACGATTTTGCGAGCGCGAAAAAGAAGTAGACGCGATCCATATGTGAGAGATTGCTGCCATTCACCCGGCTTTGCATGTCTTCAACTTCTGCTGGAGTGAAACGGTATGTCTTCAGGTTAGCAAGTGAGTACCAGGCTTCCCCGTGATCAGGCTGGGAGCGGATGGCATCATGGTAGGAGTCAACAGACGCCTGATACTGTCCGGCTGTCTTGAGGGCATGTCCACGCGATGTCAACGTAATCGGATCCTGAGGAATGACCGACAATACTTCGTTGAACAGCGTCAACGCCGAACCGAAGTCACCTGTCTGCATTAATTCGACCGCGACAAGTGACTTGAAGCGGGGATTGTTTGGGTTGGTGTCGAGCAGTGACTTAGCTTCTCTGAGCGCCTGGGCAAATTTCTGTCGCTTTCGGAGCACCTGGACGTAGTCGATGCGTAACTGAGGATTATCGGGCTCAAATGCCACGGCACTTTCCAGCAGGAATTCGGCATCATCAAGAACACCCAGGCGGCTGCCTATGCCAGCGAGCAGTCGCATACCTTCCGTGTGGTCTGGCACTTGCTTTAGCACTTTGCGACAAAGCTCTTCGGCTTTGATCAGCTTCCCTTGAGAGATGAGATCGGTGACTGCCAGTAGCGGTTTCGGTAGTTGCTGAAGACGGTCGATCTGCAGTTTGACCTGTTCCGCTGCCTGCGGTTGCCCGCTGTCCGTTAGTAACCTATGCAGCTGCTGCCAGCTGGCGGTCAATGCCGGATTCAATTGTGTGGCACGATTGTAGGCCAAGATTGCGCCCTGCTTATCCTCCAGTTCACGCCGGTTGTGTCCTTCTTCCTGGTGTACACGGCCATTGTTGGGTGTTCGGTGCTTGAGTTGTTCGAGAGTGGTCATTGCATCCTCGAATCTTCCCAGATAACGCTGGCAGACTGCCTGCAGATACATCAGCTCACCCAAATCTGCTGCATCTTTCGCAAGACCGTCATGGATCAGCGTGAGTGCGCCACCAAAATCCTTATTTCGGATGCGTGCTTCGATGACGGCGAGTGCCGATTCCGTGTTGGTGGATTGTTTAGACATTTAGAAACAACAACGCCCCAATGAAGGGGCGCTGAACAAGGTGTGCACCTGTGACTAACCTAGCGTCAGAAATCATACGAAAATCGTACACCAATCGTACGAGGACGTGCATAAGAGACGCGTTGTCGATCGAAGACAAAGCTTCGCGCAACTTCTGCTCTTTCGTCCGTGAGGTTGTCGATATAGAGCTCTGCCGACCAGTTATCCGAGGTCACACCGGCAGTGAGTCCCAGCATCGTCCAGCCATCCACGCGATCGCGATTAATGACAATGATGTCGCTAAACGATTCACCCGAATGCGTCAGATGCGGCATGACATGGGCCAGCATATCACCCCATTGCCATTCGTATCGCGCCCGCAATGTGGTTTGGAACTCTGGTGCAAACGCGAGTGAATCGCCAAGTCGTACGTCGTTAGTCGGTGTAATGACACGGGTTATCTCAGTGTCCAGGAATGAGAAGGCACCGCTGAAGGTCCAACCATCTGATGTTGCAGGCACCCAGATGAAGTCTCCCTCGAGCCCACTCACTTCTGCATCGGCGGCGTTATCCGAGAAGAACAGGTTGGCGATGCTGGTATCAAAAATCGTGGTTTGCAGACGCTCGACGTCAACAAAGAACAAGCTACCGTTAAACCGTAGCGTGTTGTCCAGCAGATCGAGTTTCCAACCGAATTCCAGGTTTGTCACATCATCGGTATCGAGCGCAAATGGAACCGTAAAGCCTGCACCATTGCTGGCCCCGCCGGGTCGATTCAGCAAGCCAGGACGGAACCCTTCTGACCAGGTGGCATAGTACAAACCGTTGTCGGTCGGTCGCCAGGTACCTGTCAGTTTAAAGATGGTTCCATCGGTCTGTGCGGTTTCCGGATTTGGACTCGAGAAGAGCGTGTCCAGGTTATTGCCAGCGTTGTTGTCTCGGGTAGCGCCTTTGTTGCTAAACGAACCTGCCGCACTGCCGACAAGATCGACCTCAATATCGTACAGGCGTGCCCCTGCTGTAAGTGCGAACGATTCATTCAGATCGAGCGTAACTTCACCGAAGGCGCCGGTTTGCTCATCTGTCCGCAAAACATCGTTTCGGAAAATGACGCCTTCAGGCCACTGCCCCGGATCGCTCACCGAAGCACCTGTCGCTGAGAAGTTCGGACCAAATCCAGTAGCGACCGTCGGACCACTCGCAAAGGGCCCAGGGCCAGCGGCGAGTTCTGCACCTGGATAAGTAAAGTCGTTGCGTTCTCGGAGTTCGAGTTCGGAGGTGAAGAACCCGACGGTGGCACTGAACGGTCCTGCCTGGTCAAAGACCAACCGGAATTCGTGGCTGTTGACTTCGGTTTCCGTGAGGCTATTCACAAACTGGACAGGTGCTTCACAGGTACCTGCAGGTAGACCGTCGACTGTGGCGAGTGGTCCTGAACCTGGATAAGTGACGGAGGCATCACAAATGTAGTAGGGGAGATACTGACCAACGAACAGGTAGTCGGAGTAATCGACCAGCTGGACCGTCTCACGATCGGTGAAGGCGCCAGTATATACCGCTTCTAGCGCACCGATACGACCCTTGAAAGTCCAGTTAGTATTGTCGAAGGTGTCATCGATCCGGTCATCGGCATAACGCTGGATCTCCAGGTCACCAAGATCAGGATCAGCAAAGAAGACACCGTCTGCCTCAAGATCCTGAGTGGTGTGTGCTACCAGTAGGTTCCAGTCCTCGCTGAAGTTCCAGCTTGCCATCAGGCGTAGGCCGCTATAAGTGGATTCGTTGAAATCGTCTTCCACCAGGTTTGCATTATTGGCGTCCACAAATGTCACACCGGACAGGTCGTCCCCCGCTTGAAAGCCGTTGCGCAATGCGTTAACCGCTACGCCGTTATCACGCACTGTTCCTGTGGCACGGAAACGGGCGCTTTCGCTCGCATCCAGAGTGCCTGCCACGTTGTCGATGTAACCGCCTTTTGTGTCTGTGTAGAACACACCTCTGACAGCGAGTGCATCACTTAATGGCGCGTTCACCATGACTTCTAGATTGGTGTTGGCGTCACCTTCGGCAACCGTCGCCGTCCCTAGTTTGATAGTGCTAGCGAAATCGTTGTGGTCAGGTTTATTGGTGATCAGACGAACCGTGCCTGCCTGGGAGCTTGAGCCAAACAACGTGCCCTGTGGTCCAGCCAGCACCTCCACTCGACTCATGTCGGCGGTATACACATCAAGGTTTCGCCCCGGCTGGGCCAATGGTTGCTCGTCAAGGTAGAGCGCCACGTTGGGCACCAGGCCCGCGACACCTGCGGTGGTCAAATTGGGAGTAGTCGATGCCACGCCCCGGATATAGATCGTGTTCTGACCCGGTCCACTGCCACCGGCTGTGACGCCAGGTAGCTGCAATAGGTAGTCCTCGAAGTTGGAGACACCGAGCTGATCCATGGTCTCCTCAGTGACGGCTTGAACAGCAATCGATACATCCTGCAGGCTCTCTGGCCGCTTCGTGGCCGTAACGATGATCTCGTCAATCTCAGCGTAGGTGTTGGCGCCGGTAGACGCAGCAATGACAGACAATACGGCAGCGTTAAGCTTGTTCCGCGTAAACATTTTCCCCCCAAAAATTTCATTATTCTTAAATTCGCGAAGCGATATTAAATGATCTAAACAAGAAAAGCATGTTCGATTCGCCTTCTTCGCAGTTATATAATTGATATTTCGGCAAAAATATTCGAAATAGGGACGCGACAATCCTTCCATTTCGAAGGAGCTGAAGCGATAAAATCTCGAGAAACCGGGAGTCCAGAGCATGACGCACTGTTTACCAAATGCTGCGAGCTGGATGTGCCACTCGCCGTTCATACGACCTCTACACCCCGCGGTGCTGCCTACCTCATGTTTGACTGGCCACGTGAAGGCAGGGCGTCGGGCGAGATGATCTGGTTACGCGCCATCGTGCCGCATACGATTGCCGCTGTGGGATATGACTGTTTTATTTGGGCATCAGACTACCTAATCTCGGATCAGCCTAATACCTGGGTAGATGACCTGGTCACGTATGCCGAGAACTTGCATGATGGGACTTTGTACAAAGTGATAGGTGGCAATGTGAATCGAGTCTATCTTCGTGGCTGAGTATACAAAAGTTGACGAACGCCCGAACATCGTCCTAATCGTGGCCGATGACCTGGGGTTTTCGGATCTCGGGTGCTTCGGCGGTGAGATCGACACACCGAATCTGGATCGGATGGCACAACAGGGGCAGCGGTACACCCACTTTTACACCAACGCCAAATGTTCGCCTTCACGTGCGGCTTTACTCACAGGGCTATACCCCGAACAGGTGACCGAAAAAGCAGATGGCGGGACGTTGCATGAACGCAATAATGTGACTATCGCCGAGATGTTGAAGGATGCCGGCTACCGGACCCTGGCATCTGGTAAATGGCACCTGGGTGAAAGTCAGGAGCGTAGACCACTCGCACGAGGGTTTGAGCGGTATTGGGGGTTACTCAGTGGTTGCAGTAACTATTTCAATCCTGGTGAACAACGGGAAGGTGAACCTCTACCCGGTCGTAAGTCTCCTGATGAAAGACGCCCATGGTGTGATCACGACACGGTGATGCAACCTTTTACACCAGTGGATCCTGATTTTTACACGACCGATGCGATTGCAGATCATGCGATTGAATTTCTCGAGGACTGTGGTGGTGGAGATGCCCCCTTCTTCCTTTACCTGCCTCACTGTGCACCACACTTTCCCCTGCAAGCGTGGCCTGAGGACATCGCAAAGTATCGCGAGCTCTACCAGGTGGGTTGGGCCGAGATTCGACAGCGTCGGTATGCTCGATTGCTGGAACTGGGCCTCATCGATCCTAGATGGGGGCTGCCAGCCGCCGATGAGCGTTCCGACTCGTCCTTTGAGAATCTGGGTGAGCATGCTGCCGAAGCCATGGCGGTGTATGCCGCGATGGTGGACCGACTGGATCAGTCCATCGGGCGGGTGATGGACAAGATTCGAGCGTTGAACAAAGAGGACAATACGTTGGTGCTGTTCATGTCGGATAATGGCGGCTGTGCGGAGGAGATTCACAACACACCGGGCCTAGCACCAGGGACGATCGACTCATATCAGACGGTAGGTGCTGCGTGGGCTAATGCGAGTAATACACCGTTTCGACTGTTCAAGGACTTTGATCATGAAGGTGGTATTGCCACACCGTTGATCGTGAGTTGGCCAGCCAAAATGAAGAGGCGGACAGAAGGTGCCCGAGAAAAAGCTGCCCCTAAAGAACGTTTTCAGGATGACGGTGTCGTCATCAATGATCTGGCGCACATTCTTGATCTCTGGCCGACATTTGCGGAGCTTGCAGGTGTCAAACAACCAGTGCGACATGACCACCGGCAATTGTTACAGCCGACAGGTCGGAGTATCGCATCGCTGATTAAAGGAAAGAACTCAGACCTGCACGCACCTGAAGAGGAGCGCGAGTTGTTCTGGATGATTGGTGGTGCAAGGGCCATGCGCCAAGGTAAGTGGAAGATCGTGACACAAGGGAGGGAGCGTGTTCAGGCGGGCATACCTATACCTTCCGGTCACGAGCCTTGGGAACTCTACGATATGGAGGCTGACCGCTGCGAGCTCAACAATCTGGCGGCCCGTTACCCCGGTAAGGTCAAAGCGATGTCCAAGAAATGGGACGTCTGGTATAAACAGTGTCTTTCGGATACTCGCAAAGAGTGATGGTTGATTGTGTAGTGCCTGGTCGGAGTAAAAACCTGAATCCGTCGCTTACAATCAGGTCTCGCACAACCCTTGGTTTTTACTCTGACCTCAAATATGCGTCAGTCTATGTATTTCGTTGTGTGGTGAACCTGTGTAGGTTAGAGATACTTTCCTCAATATAGTCGTACCGATGAATGACTCGATTGAAAACCTGACTGCAAAGGAGGCCGCACTCACGGCAGCACTCCTGGACGTCAGGAGAGCTTTGGCTGCCGCGCGAGGGATTCCACTCAGTTCGGCAGAATTGAAATCCAACAGAAGCTATGCCTTTGATGCCACTGGGCCTCAGAAAGAGGTGGTTCTTGGTTGTGCAGACGCGTTGGCGCGTTATGGTTTCTGTGTGGTCGACAATGTCATCCCTCACGATGAGATCAGAGCGTTGCGTGAGGAGGCGGAACAGGCTGAGATTCACGTCGAGGGTAATGCGCGCGCCGTGCGTGAGGCTGTAAAAGCGGGTACGCCCATTGAGAGGCTGGTCGGGCGGGAAGGCTATGAACTCAGACCCGTGCGTCGTGTGGGTAGACCACCCAAGCTGGTGAACGATATTGTCTGGTTGCCCAGATACGCAAAACACCTGGCTCATCCGACGCTCACCGCGGTTGCCAAGAGGGTTCTTGATGATCACTTGAAAATCGCCCAATTGCATCTCAGACCGATCGCCGCCAACTCGCCGGATGGGACCCCTGGCGGTTTTGGCCGTGCTCAGTTCCGCGGCCGAAAAGACACGCGAGAGTGGCACACCGACTGGCCCCATGATCTTTCAGCCTACGGGGGCGGCCGAGCGGATCTGAATGCCGGTTGTATTCGGCAACCGTTCCCCGATGTCGCGATGTGCCTTGTGATGATCTGGTATCTCACTGATGTGGATGAGGACTCGGCAGGCACCTTTGTGGTGCCGGGGTCTCATCGTGATCCTCGCAATCCCCGAGGGCCAGACGATGGCATCAGTGTGACATCGCCGGTACCGGGAGATATGCAGGTTACCGCCAAGGCAGGTTCGGTGTTTATTCAGGACTCGCGTTGCTGGCATGCATCGGCGATGCACAATAATTCCGGGTATAAACGCGTCGCGATCGTCAATCGATGGTGCCCCTGGTGGGTATCCGTCGATGACTATGCACCGGAAGGATCGTTCAATACTGTGTGCAGGCCGCTCGATCAGTCTGAATTCGATACGTTACCAGATACCTTAAAACCTTACCTGCGGCATGTTTGCCCGACTGAAGCTGACAGTCTGCAACAACCGGTCCTGGATCGGGCACAGGCAGCCGCGGAAAGAAACCAGTGGGGGTTTCGGTTCCTAGCAGATCATCCCGACGAGGTGGCCGAGGGGAACAAGAATATTCGAGTCGACATCCGTGCTGAGACGTGATGATAAGTGGTTCCTTGCTCACGATCATCTTACCGTTAGGCGTCCTTTTTCTGGTCGTACCAGTCTACGTCGCGAGCCAATACGGGCGGGCTGGTCGCCCGTGTTCTGAGTTCAATTATCCGATCCTTCACACACGGTTTAGGTTGCCGCGCATGTGGACAGTTCCGTCAACTTTGACGTGCGTCCCGGGTGTTCTTCAGAGGTCTACTGAGACGTTTTCTTAAGAACGCGTACGTAACTGAAGCTGGCATTTGATCGTGAAGGCATCACGATTTCGTTTCAACAGCGTGATGTACACCTGAACCAGGTGGTTTGATAGGTTTTGGTTCGGGGTGAGAGTAAAATTAGATATTTATTAGGAATCCCGGGAAAACAAGAGACATTGTTACTGTGACTCTAAACTCAAAACGCCCGCCGATTTGTTCGGGGCCCCACTTCACGCTATCGTGATTGGGTAACCCTGACAGTGGCGCGCACAGCATGAGCCAGGAGCCGATTAAAATCCCACCACCGGTGACCGACCTTGACATCAAGGTTTCGAAATCCGGTTTCTATTCAGGCTTCACCAAGGATGTGGCCATCACCGCAAAGGTGCTGGTTGGGGGCCTAATTGTCTGGGCGATTGCGTTTCCCGCTCAGGCTGCTGAGGTGCTCGGCGCTCTCAACAGTTTCATTCTGAATGGTTTCAATTACTGGTACGTCTACGTGATGGCGTTCTTCGTACTGTGCTGTTGCTTTCTGGCAGTTTGGCCCGCGGCCGGAAGGCTGAGACTGGGACACGAGGACGATCGGCCAGAGTTCTCCAACTTCTCATGGTTCTCGATGATGTTCGGTGCCGGGATTGGTATCGGCATGCTGACGTTTGCCACCGCGGAACCTATGTATCACTTTGCACAAAATCCAAGCACGATCATCGGACTCACAGAGGGGAGTACCGAAGGCAATGTGCGCGCGGCGTATATCTGGTCGTTTACGCATTGGGGTATATCCGCATGGGCGGCCTATGCCATTGTGGGTCTAGCGCTTGGTTTCTTTGCGTATCGTCGTGGGCTGCCGCTGACGATACGATCGGCCCTCACGCCCCTCTTTGGTGCAAGTCTGGCTGGTCCGCTCGGTCACGCAGTCGATGTGGTGGCGGTGGTGGCGACCGTCCTGGGCGTATCGCAGACGCTCGGTTTTGGTGTTGAGCAGTTTATCGCGGGTCTGTCGCGTATTGGCTTCGGTGAATGGCTATACACTACCGATGGTGACGGCTTGCAAACCGCCTCAACCCTTGGGTTGATCTTTGCGCTGATTATCATCATGGGAGCATCAACGTTGTCTGCGCTCTCAGGTGTCGGCAGAGGAATCAAGTGGTTGTCCAATGTGAACATGGGACTCAGTTTCTTTTTGTTGCTGTTCTTCCTGGTCTTCGGGTCGACGATGTTTGGATTGAACGCTTTGTTTGTCGGCATCGGGGACTACCTGATTTCGATTCCGGGTATTTTGTTTACTGTTTGGTCTATGGACGGAACTGAAACCGGCGACAGCCTCGCATCGTGGCAGGGCGGTTGGACCATCTTTTATTGGGCGTGGTGGATCGCCTTTGCGCCGTTTGTCGGTGTGTTTCTGGCTCGTATCTCCAAGGGACGCACCATTCGAGAATACGTACTGGGCGCGATGATCATCCCCTCGATGATGTGCTTTCTTTGGTTCGCCATGGCCGGTGGCACCGCGATTGACCTGGAACTGAGTGGCGTCGCTGAGGGCACCATTGCCGGTACAGCCCAGTCCGATCAGTTGTTTGCTACTCTGGCGGTGCTATTGAGTGAACCAATCGCCTATCTGATGTCGATCATTGTGGTCATTCTACTATTGACCTATCTGGTGACATCAGCAGATAGCGCGGTGTTGATCATCAACACCATCAACGCAGCGGGTGACGAGGGCCCCAAGGCGCGCCCGCATATCATCTTTTGGGGCGTTGCGCTCGCTCTGGTGGTAGGTGGGCTTATTGTGGCCGGCGGACTGGATGCCATCAAGACGGCGATGGTGATTGGTGCGTTACCGTTCAGTCTGGTAATGGTGTTGATGGGTGTGTCGTTGTTGCGTGCGATATATCGCGATGGGTTACGGATGAAGAGTGGGCAGCAGACGACGTTTGTGGAGGCCAGCAGCCCAGATTTGGGATCTAAGTAGAAATACATCGGATATGGCAGGCTGCAGTTCATAACATCGCAAGCTTTTTAGCCCTGAGCGCAAATTGCTCGTGAGAGCAACTTTGTTAGTGTTTATCCTGTTTGTGTTCGCTTGCGGAGAAGTCGAGTCACCTTTCGAAGAAACTGGTGAGATGAATTTCGAACACGAGACTGCATGGGCGTTAGATGAAGTCTCTGGCGACATGATTCAGTTGAGTTAGAAAACAAAAAAAATCACTTATGGAATCGAACAATATGGTGGTCATGATTACATTGTTCGGGTGCATGTCTCCATGAATCGACTTCTGTGGCCACTGCGCTGCGGTTGCCGCGAAGTCATCGACGTATTTACCGCAAAGGCGATCGCATCCTGATGTCGTTCCGGTAAGATGCTTCTGTCACCAAAAGCACTTTCGAACAGCATAGCCAGTGACCTGAGATGTGTGCATGTAAAGGGTGCTGGCGATTCCGATGCTAGGCACTTTGCATGCTCGCGCGCCAGACAACGTATGCCGGGGTCGTGTATCCCGGTCTCTCAGGTGGCCATTTGGCCGTGATACCAGGGTGTCAACATCAGCGGTTTTTGTCGTTCGTCGTCGCGAGTATGTGCGGGACGCCGCTGATTACTGCTGAATGAACCGACCGAATTGAGACGACTACCGCTGGTTTCGTCTGCTTCACCAGCAAACGTAAATGTCCATGAAGATCCCCCCGCCAAATAGCTTTGGCGTCGACCGGCTCAAGATAAAGCTGGTGAAGGTCAAGTTCTGGTATGAACTAATCAACGAGCTGTCGCGTGCAGTCGATCAGTTCGACCATCTCTAGTTGGCACCTATTTGTTGGATGACTTTACTGGCTGCTATACAACCTCGCTTGAGCGCACGTTGGATGTTGGAGGAATTGCTCCACTCGCTCAAAAAGTGCGCGGCGAAACAGTCACCAGCGCCGGTCGTATCGATCACTTCGGGGACGGGTACAGCCGGTTGGGTGTAGGTTTTCCCATCCTCGATGGCGAATGCGCCGCCTTCGCCCCGCGTGATCACAAATAGGCCGTGGTGCACGTTTGCCAGATCTGTAAGGTGAGCTCTTAACGTGTCTGCTTCTGCTGGGATACCAAAAATGCATACATCGGCATGGTGATGGTCGGCCACTGTCTCTGTGAGGTCGATGCCGCCCGTGGTGCTGGAACTGCTGGAAATGTCCGCAAAATCGACGACCCGTTTTCCACGGGTCGGTAGCCTCAGGAGTGCGCTGAACAAAGGAACGATTTCCTGGTAGCGAGTCAACACGACCAGGTCTGCATCAGCAATCGTCGCTTTTTGTGAGGGTGAAGGCTGCCACTCACGTAAACCGCCGGGGTCAAAGTTGTAGAAAGACCGGTCGCCATTAGCATCCAGTCGGATACCAATCGAAGGTGTGCGAACCCCGAGGGTCATGTCATGGTGAATACCGACGTCATCGAGTCGTCGTGCAAATCGTTCATAGGCGTCCTCGCCCACCGTTGACAACAGATGAACGTCTGTGTCGGGACCGAAGGCGCGACGGGCGTGTATGGCGAAATTGAAGGTGATTCCGCCGAGCTGCGGTTCTGTATGATTCTCGTAGTGATCCAGACAACATTCACCAGCGCAGACAATTTTCATGGGCTAATCTGATAATTTGGGGTCTGAACAAAAATAGTGGCGAGCCTCAAAGAAGTCAGAATCTTATGCACGATTGTTACTCCGAGCCCAAATTACGACAAGTGCGTCTCACGGCGTGCAACTCAGCGTTTTCACCAATGACATAATGGGGGATGGTGACGTCATAGTTCCCGAGCGTCGCACCCTCAGCACCGGTGCGGGTGCCGCTCATCATTCCCAATGTGCCGTAGGTGCGAAGTCCCAGTCTTGCGCGAAGTTTCGGGCTCGCGTCATCAAGGACTTCCTGCAGACAGGTTACACCCCAGTTCTCCTGTTGGCGCATCCAGGGCAAGCAACAGTAAGTGGTGACGTGTCGTCGTGGCTCACCAGTCTTGTTGACACCGGTGCCGTGCCACAATCGACCGTCCCAACAGAAGATAGTGCCTGCGGGTGCTTCGATCTGTACTTCCTTGTCTCGCGAAGGGGGATTGATCTGGTCTTCCGCTGCCCAGCGATGGCTGCCTGGTATGATGCAAGTGCTGCCGTTGTCGGGGTGAAAGTCATCAAGCAGGTAGAAGAGATTACATGCGGCGGGAAAATCGGCGGTCGCCGGTACCTGACCCTGATCCCGGTGGAGGGGTTGTGGTTCAGTGGTCGGACCGTGGAAGACGCCACCGGTCAAACTCGAGAGCAGGAAGTGCTTGCCGAGTAGATAACCTGCAAGCTGGTCGGTCTCTTCACGCTCAACGATATCGAGGAACACCGTACCTTTGTTGACCAGATTGCTAAGCCCCTGTTTGTTACTGCCAAGTGCGCCAGGTGGTGCAAGCTCGCCCAGTTTGCTTTCTGCGGCGGCCTGCCGGTCGATCGCTTCACGTAAAGCTTCAAGTTGATCAGAGGTCAGTGCGTTTTCAAACAGACACATCCCATAGTTTGTGAGATCCGATTTGGCCTGATCATAGTCACGTGTCATCGCGGGAATCGGTAAAGGATCCGGTGAAGGCAATGGCGGTGCAGCCACGTAACGAGTCTGGCGGTGTGCAGCTTCTGGCATGGAGGCTCTGTTGAGTCTGTGGTTAGCCTACAGTTTGCCAGTTTGGAGTTAGAGTAAACACTGCGACCAGGTCCTTACCGCCATCAAGGTATTGAAGCGTTATCTTAAATTACGGGCTCAACCCGCGTGAAACTCTTCGTGTTTGCTGCGACCCTAAACCAGACAGTAGAACGCAGCGATCAAGAAACAACAGACGATGGTGGAAATGGGGTTTTTACAATGACCCCAAACTAGGGATCAGCTCGACTTTCTTCAAGGTTCGCAGCGCATCAACTGGGGAGCCCTGAGCAAAGTCGAAGTATTCGGTCAGTGGACCCATGCGGTGCTGGCGCCGTCGGTATTTCCGTTTGAAATACAGCTCAACGCGACCCTTCCCAGGTAACACATCGCTGACGGTGACTGTTGGCTCGTGACAGTAGTGTCCCAGCTCAGCACGGATTTCTGTCACGCGTTCATCAATCGGACGGTGTGTCATACCGATCTTGTTGAGCGATATCGGCTGTGAGCGCGAGGTTTCGTGTATGGTCACATCCAGAAAATACAACGACTGTTGCATCAGCCTGTTGAGATGGAAAAGGTATAACTGGTAGTCGACCAGGCTTGTACCACCGAGTGGCGCAAGGGTTTTCAGCCACAGCAATTTACGGGCGATGGCATCCTGCTGCAGTTTGTCGAAGGATGATAGCGACAGGCGATTCTTACCAGCGTTGGCGTACTGTTTACCAACCTTAGTATAGGTATGTGAACCCACGTTGTTCACCCATCGTTGGCCTTCGGGAACTGACTCGATGAGTTCGGCGTCCACCAGCCGATCAAACGCCTCGCGATAGAAGCCTCGAAACTGCGATTGGTTGAGCTGATCGCGTTTTAGTGTGTGAGTTAACAAACGAAGGTCTCTCGCGAGCAGGCCTGGCAGTGTCGCAATTTCATCATATAGTGGGATACTCATCGCGACACTTGTTCTGGATTCACGACAGGTTTCACCATCATGAGCAAAGTGGTGTTTGTTAACGTTGCCTTTTCGTGCAATCAGAGGTGCTCGACAATAGGGACACACCAACGCGCTACGTCCACTCTCGACCTCCTCAACGCTTACCAGTGCCAGGTGTTGACCATCTTGATGATCATCGGCATCGAGCCCGTATTGAAGAAAGACCTGGTCTGACATGCGATCTGAACCTGCTCTCAGTTGGTCGACATGGTGGCATTAGCAACGCGGAATGTCATGTAGTCTCATAGAGTCAGTGCAATCGATTGATGGCTGCGCGATACTGCCAACATGGATATTGAAGAAGACGTATTCGTTGACGCCAAAGGGCTTCGCTGCCCAGAGCCGTTAATGTTGGTACGCAATAAAATGATGGATATGTCGTCTGGGCAGGTTGTTAAAGTGGAGGCAACAGACCCCTCGACATCGTGGGATTTTCGTAACTTCTGCAAGTTTCTAAGTCACGAGATGCTAGCTGATGTAGAGACCGACGAGATCTACACGTACTGGATCCGGAAGGGTTGAGGGCTTCCTGCGGGATTCAAGGGAACATGAGCGTCTACTATTTCGCCTATGGCAGCAACATGAACCGGTTGCGCGTTGAGACACGGGGGATGCCATTCACCGCTATTCAGGGTGGAGTTCTTATGGACTATGCTCTTCGGTTCAATAAGCGTTCCGTGAAGTTGCCTGGGGCTGCATCGGCAAATGTTGTCGCGGCTCCTGACTCAAAGGTTGAAGGAGTCCTCTATGCACTTTCCAGGGAGGATGACATTTTTACGATGGATCCCTTTGAAGGGTATCCGGTGCGCTATGATCGTCAATTGATGCCGATTGTCTTTGAGGGTGGTATTTGTTCCGCGTGGGTGTACACCGCCAATGACAGCTACGTGCAGGAGGGTCTGAAACCGGCACGATGGTATTTGAACCACCTCCTGGCCGGTAGTGGCTATCTCAGTCCTTCATATCTCACTGAGCTGCGCGGTATTTCTTGTCTTCCGGATTCTGATGTTGAACCGACCTGAGTGTAAGCATGTCGCATCGGGACAGATGGATGCGGCGACCCTTTGTCGCCTATTCGATGGTTTGTTTCTGAATCGATTCCATACTCGTTTGCGCGGTGGTGGCGGTGAACCCTTGTACACACCTGCCGTGGAAGATGAACCTGCTGTAATCACTTTTCGATCCGATTACATGTCGAGTGCGCTGCATGAGGTGGCGCACTGGTGTCTGGCTGGACCTGCTAGAAGGGAGCAAGAGGACTACGGATACTGGTACTGTGGTGATCGAAATGCTGATGTGCAGCGTCGTTTCGAGGCTCTAGAGGCCCGGCCACAGGCACTGGAATGGATGTTCAGTCTTGCGATGGGGATCCGGTTTGTTCCCAGTCGTGACAACTTTGAGGTGCCGTCATCCCCATCTTTTAATCGTCAAATCCTTGACGAACTGAAGGCCTTTGTCGACACAGGTCTGCCACGCAGAGCAGAGATATTCGCAACACATCTTTCAAAGGGGAAGGACTTTTGTCGTCTTGCCAGGCTAGAACTTTCATGTGCAGACAGTTAAGGCGCGTACAGTAGAGTCGGTCATTAAGGTGATGAGGGAGAAGGGCATACAGGACAAAGTTGTGGAGGACAAAGGTGGTCAACCTCTATCTGATTGATGCGTCGATTTATATTTTTCGCGCGTATTTTTCCATGCCATCGTCAATGACTGACGAGAATGGTGAAGTGAATCACGCGGTCTATGGGTTTACACAGTTCCTGCTCGATTTCCTAGAGTTTCAGAACGATGAGGCTGGCGCCGGTCTGGTCTCGGTAGCTTTCGATGAGAGTCTCAATACGTGTTATCGCAATGCGATATTCCCTGACTATAAGAGTAACCGTGATGATCCGGACGACAATATGATTTATCAGATCTCTTGCTGCCAGGAGGTGACTGAACTGTTGGGTTTACACTTTCTTTCCCTGCAGGACTTCGAGGCGGATGACATTATCGGTACCATCGCACACCAGATGGGCGACGAGTATTGCAGCGTCATTTTGACGCGAGATAAGGACCTGGGGCAGTTGCTTAAACATGACGACGTGCTTTGGGACTTCGCCGGTGGGACGACAATGGATAGCGACGCAGTGGCTGAAAAGTTCGGTGTCCGACCTTATCAGATCGCCGATTACCTGGCTCTGGCAGGAGACTCAGTCGACAATATTCCTGGCGTTAACGGGATCGGTGGCAAAACAGCAGCTGCATTGTTGACGGTATTTGGTTCTATCGATGGACTGTATGCGCGATTACCAGAAGTGGCCGATATCGGTATCCGAGGTGGTAAAAAACTGCGGGAGAAACTTGAAGCTGCTAAGGACGACGTGCTGTTGTATCGGTCGATCACTGCCATTAGTCTGGAGGCACCACTATCAGTGCATCATGACCTTCTTGTTCCGGGTGCGATAGACATCGGTGGCATAACGAACTTCTGTGACCGAATGAATTTCGGCAAACGAATTCGAGACAGGGTCGGACAACTCAGTGAGCTCTGACGTAGAGGGTCGCATTCCGTTCGCTACCGGTGAACCCCTCATCATCGGTGTGCTCGTCAACCCGATCGCAGGTATAGGCGGTCCTGCTGGTCTGAAAGGAAGTGATGGTGTCGACGTTCAGAATGAGTCCATGCGTCGAGGGGCTTTCTCTCGTGCGTCGCATCGCATGCGAGATGCATTGCGCCATCTTGCAGATGCAGAAAACGTTCGTATCATCTCGGCTCCGGGTCCTATGGGTATGGACAGTTGTGATGGCGCTGGAATCGACGCCCAGAGTCTGGACCTCACGATTCGTGATGAAACAGGACCCGAGGATACCCGGCGAGTTGCCGGGCGACTATTGGAAGCCGATGTTGACCTGTTGTTGTTCGCCGGTGGTGACGGTACTGCGAGGGATGTGCTTGACGTGATCCCCGCGGGTTTTCCGGTCATCGGCATTCCCGCAGGTGTAAAAATGCACTCAGGCGTCTTCGCGATTTCCCCTAACGCTGCAGGGGAACTCCTGGTTTCGATCGTTAGTGGACAGGCGGTTTCAGTGACTGAAGCGGAAGTTCGCGATATCGATGAGGACAGTTTCCGCAGTGGTAAGGTGAAAACCAGATTCTATGGTTTCATGTCCGTACCCGACGATCTGCGCTATGTGCAGCAGGTCAAAACTGGAGGCGGAGAAGATGATGCGTTGGTGGCGATTGAGATTGCGGCGTCGTTTGTCGAATCACTTGAAGTAGACGTGACGTATTTGCTGGGTTCCGGGTCCACCGTGCTGGCGATCAAGGCTGCACTCGGATTTCAAGGAACACTTTTGGGAGTCGATGTTTTCAGGAATGGCAACGTGTTGGCAGTGGATGTGTCTGAGCCAGAGCTGGCTTCTTTTTTGTTAAAACCTTGCGCCATCGTTGTTTCGTTTATTGGGGGTCAGGGGCACGTGTTTGGACGTGGCAACCAGCAGTTCAGTGCAGAAGTGATTGACGCTGTGGGTCTGAAGAATATCCATATCGTCGGTAGCAAACGTAAACTGGCGACCCTCGATCGTCGACCTCTTTTGATAGATACAGGCGATGTTTCACTTGATCGCAGGTTGTCAGGTTTGCGCCAAATTATTACTGGCTACGAAGACGCCGTGTTTTATCGTGTCTCGGACCGGGTCGCGGTGGCTCCTGATCGTTAGAGTGGTATCTGGGCAAAGAAACGTACTTCAACACTCTCGCGGGGTTGCTTGCCCTCAGACCCCGGGATCGGTACGGCGGTATGCAACGTGGGACAGAACACGGGATCATCTATTGGGTGTGAGTCATAGGTAGTGAACACGAGCGCCTCATCGCGGGTCATCTGTGAATAGTAAAACCAACGCTGATTGTCATTAGGTTTACAGAAATGTGCATTGAAAGGCCCTGGTTTTGCATTAGGGTTCAACTCATACTCCAGGTCATCGCGGTCAATGGACGTCCGGTCACAAACCGCGAGCGGAAAACGTGCAAGTGGTTTTTCGCTGACGGATCGCCAGATGTTGATTCCGATGATGCGCTTGTCGTTCGACATTCCCATGATTTCTGAGAATTTTTTGGAGACCTTACCGTCATCTTCAATGAAGTCTGCGTAGTCGTTGTGGACACCGGTTGCACAAGGCCCGTACTGGATGCCATCGATCCAGTGGTGTTCCTTGATATCCTCGTTACGGTAGGTATGGGAAGTTATTGCAGGGATAGTGGCTCCGGGCATAAGTGTCATGAGCAGTTGACGACACTCTTCATAGTAGTGACCCGCAACCTCCTTGGTATCTGTCCAGTTCTTTACGTCTGAGGGGGAATGGGCGAGCAAAAAGCCAATGCCATCTGTCAGGTGTTTCGTGTGATCCCGTGGAGGCTTTACTACGCCGTACTGAATGCGGGCGTCCTGAATCAACGTCTCTCGGTTACTTCTCTCGGTGATCGATGGCACTACCGAGTCAATCTGATCGAATTGGGCGGGACTCACAAAATTCAGCGGTCCGTTGAAATCCATCACTAGCCTCCAGTTAGTTTCAGCGTCATTAAATAATCGGCCACTAGTGTCGGTTCCAGATGCACGATGATTCTGAACTAATTTTGCAGAATATGCCGAACAACTCGCGTCACCGCAATGGATGAACCGCTTTTCAGCTTGTTTCAAAGCTGATTAATGACGAGTCTTTTTTCTGCTGCTACCGATGGCGGAAGCTAGCTCTCACGGCCTGAGATGCTGACTACATCCGAAGAATCGGATGTACCTTCGATATAGATTGGATCGGTGGCCTCGGTCAGTAGCATGAACGCTGCGTACGTAAGACAGGCCTGATCAATGCCGTCCTGAAGAATAGTGCCGACGTATCGAGGGTAACTTTCGTCAGCCAGTCAGTCAGCCAGATTAGGGTAAAAAAACCCGAAGTGCAGGTTGGACTATCGAGACCGCATGCATCGCGGCCTTCGGTAATGGCCACATCATCCAAGCAGACCGGTTTCTTGTCCCGAAACGCGATGTACATGATGTTTAGAAGCCTGCGTATGTGCCGGTAGAAGTTCTCGATATTGATCTATGTCATGGGAGCATTACAGGTCGCGGCGCTATGAATTCGAATCCACTTGCACTAACGCTTGTCGCTTCTTCGAAAGCCCTCAAAATGATTGACATAATATGTCGGCGACGTAAACTGAGGTTGGTGACATAATATGTCGCATTTTTAAGGAGTACAGGGTGCTTGTTATGCATCCTGACTGGATGGAGAAGAATATGGCGACTCTGGATCTAGCTCAGCGCATTCTCGAAATCGGAAGTTTCGACGGGTTTGAGTTTGATTGTCAGCCGATCCCAGGGGAAATCGAACTGCTCCAGGTGACGGTGAGTGAATTTGAGGACCTGCCGGTTTTCGTATCGGTGACAGACAACCAGATTTTGTGCATCACCTATTTGTTTGCTGAAAGTGACCTGGATCCTGCGCAGCGATCAGACATACTCGAGGAGATGCTGACGCTCAACATACCGATGCCGCTGTCTTCATTTGCGAAGATTGATGATCGTTACGTGGTGTTTGGAGCGCTTGCGATTGGTTCGGGCATCGAAGAAATCTGTCACGAACTTATAACCTTAACGGAGAATTGCGCTGAAGCGTTGCTGGCGCTCGAGGAATATCTGAAATAGCGGTTATTAATCTAACCGCTATAAGCGCTGACGAGGCCACGCGGTTTGAGAACGATGTTTTGAAAGGGCAACTGCCCATATTCATCCACTATGTGATGGAAGGAGAAGCGAAGATGAGCATTTTGAAAAAGATTGTTTCTGCGGTACGAGGTGGTGCCAGCGAACTTGGTGAATTGATCGTCGATTCCAATGGTACGCGCATCTTCGAACAGGAGATCCGTGATGCGGAAAACTATCTCCGCAAGGCCAAGCATGATCTGACTGATGTTATGGCAAAGCAGATGCAGTCCTCCCGCCAGGTTGAGTCCACACGCCAGGAAATCCGTCAACACGAGTCTTATGCGGTCAAGGCCCTGAAACAAAACGATGAGGCGCTTGCACTTGAGGTGGCAGAAAAGGTTTCAGCATTTGAGGCAGATCTCGAAGAGCAGGAGGCGGTGCTTGCGGCATTCACCGATCACGTCACTCGCCTAAAGACATTGGTGAAAAAGACCGAACGTCAACTGGCGGACTACGAGCGTCAACTTTCGATGGTGAAAACGACCGAAAGCGTTCAGAAGGCAAGTGCTTCAATCAGTGACAACTATGCCTCAACGAGTTCGCGCATTTTATCCGCAAAGGACTCACTGGATCGTATTAAGAAACGCCAGCAGGAAAATTACGATCGTATGGAAGCTGCTGAAGCGCTTGAGAAAGAAGAGCAAGGCGACCTAAATGAAAAACTGGAGGATGCTGGAATCATTCCGCAGCCCAAGTCTGCCCAGGATGTTCTGGACCGTATCAAACGCGAACAGGCATGACATCGTCTGGAAAATGGGATGGTGAACGACAGGCTGTCAGGGCCGTACAGGTTGCTTTCGATGTCGGAGATGAGGTCAGCCTGCTGATTCGTCGAGAAGCGTTGGAACTATCCATTAATCCGTCGGATCGTGTTCGACAGATTCTTGGCTTGAGCATTTCGCGTAAGCCCGTGCGTCCCCGACTCTCCATTTCCCTTTCCGAGAGTGATTTTGAACAGTTGGCTGAACAGTTTGGATTGTCGCTGGATGACCGCCTTGGGATCCGTCGGATGGCGGCAGAAAGACTGATAGAGCACCTTTCAAAACAGGATGATGGCTTCAGCGTCAAGACTGACGACAACGAAAACTGAAACAGCAAGCGTCACCCGAATACCCTTTTAAAGGTGTTCTCTGCTACGCTTGCGCGTCTTATGCAAGGCGTCAGCAAGCAGCGGTGCAGTAATCATGTTCTTTATAGAGGTCTTCGAGCGCGTTCATCGCGATCGTGAATCCGATTACCTGAAGCTCAGTCGTGGCAACGATGAAGTTGTTAGGCAGAGCGAACCCGGCATGTTGGTTCATGTCCATACCCGTGTCGATGAAGATGATGTATCTGTGACGTATCGATGGCAGGAAACCTATGCCGACGTGGATGCGTTTCGTTTTCATGGACAGACTCCCAATGTACAAGCACACCTCGAGAAGCTGGCTGATGGTATCCTTGCCGAACCTATTTCTGTCGTGGTGTACTGCGACTGGCCAGAAGCGCGAAAACAGAAGTGGCTTGAGCGAACCGAAAACCTGTCTTTTGCGGAAGTGACCAGCGGATTTCTTCGCTGACAACTAGCTTGTCGAGCAATCTACCAAACCCTTTGTAACTGTCAGGAGAGATGATGAGCAACATTACGGTGGAGAGGCGGGGGAACGTAGCGGTCGTCATTCTTGATGCGCCCGAAGTTTTGAACGCTTTGTCCGGTGATATGGTTACGGAGCTATCGGCTTCTGTTGATGAAGTGCTGGCAGGAGACGCGCGGGCGCTGTTGCTTACAGGGGCGGGGCGTGCCTTTTGCGCCGGTGCGAATCTTCAAGGCAGAGATGAGTCGCCAGATGATGGCAAGAAGAAGCCAGCAGCAACGACAGGCTCCGTACTGGAAACCCACTATTACCCGCTCTTGAACAAGTTACGGCACATGGACATTCCTCTGGTGACTGCCGTGAACGGTGTTGCGGCAGGCGTGGGAATGAGTTTCGCGATCATGGGTGATCTGGTTGTCGCAGCCCGGAGTGCCTACTTCCTGCAGGCGTTCGCCAAAATCGGTCTGGTCCCAGACGGTGGCGCATCCTACTACTTACCTCGGATTATTGGCTGGCGTCGTGCAATGGAGCTCTCGATGTTGGCTGAACGATTACCCGCAGAACAAGCGCTGGATTGGGGCTTGATTAATCGCGTGGTTGACGATGAAAACATGATGACCGAAGCCCTCGCTCTGGCCGAACGTCTAGCCAACGGGCCTCGATCATTGGGTCTTATACGTCAGGCGTACTGGGATTCTCTCGACAACTCGTTCGCTGACCAGTTGCAACTTGAGGCGCGGTTGCAGAATCAGGCAGGTAGAACCTCTGACCACCGAGAGGGCGTCAAGGCATTCCTTGAGAAGCGTGACGCGCAATTCCAGGGGCAATAGGACGAACCGCCTGGTGTATCAGCCTACGTGCTTATCAGATCACTCCATAACCAATCAATTTCCATCTTAGTAGCGCAGGAATAGGACATTATGACTACACTGGCCGGCAATCTTGCCCGCGCTTTTGGTGATATCGATACCATGAAGAAGCTGTATCACCCCGACATCGTTTGGAAACTCTCTGAGTCGTTGGGTCCTATAAAAGGACCTTACGAGGGTATTGATGCGGTCCTTGAGTTCAACGAACGTGTGTGGGGTAAGTTCTACTATCCTGAATGTACGATCGATATTCTGGATGAATTGGGTAATGACGAACTTAGCGCGGTCAGGTTTTTGTATACCACCAAACTGCGCAGAACTGACGAACCGTATTCCCTCGAGTACGTGATCTTTGCCCGAGGTAAAGACGGCAAGATTCATGAGATTGCAGAGTCGATGGACACGCTGGGGTCAGCTAATCTGTTTGCTGGGAAACCCAAAGACTTAAATCCCTATATTGGGAAGTCGTCTTCATGAGCTACCGTATCGCCGTCATCGAAGGGGATGGCATCGGTAAGGAAGTCATCCCTGAGGGTATCCGCATGCTGGACGTTGTGGCGTCCCGTTTTGATTTTGGTATGCAGTTCACACACTTCGACTGGAGTTGTGAAACCTATCATTCAACCGGTCGAATGATGCCAGAGGACGGACTCGATCAGCTGCGTGACTTCGATGCGATCTTTCTCGGTGCTGTTGGATTCCCGGGTGTTCCAGATCATGTGTCGCTCTGGGGTTTGTTGATTCCGATTCGTCGAGCATTTGATCAATACGTCAACCTGCGCCCGTGTCGACTGATGCCCGGTGTTGCGACGCCGCTCGCGAATCGCACTGAGGAAGACATCGATTTCTGGGTCGTTCGCGAGAATACCGAGGGGGAATATTCCAGTATTGGTGGCCGAATCTATGACAATACCGAGCAGGAGACCGTAGTCCAGGAATCGGTATTCACTCGACGTGGAACAGACCGGATTCTGAAGTATGCATTTGACCTCGCTCAGACCCGCCCCAAAAAGCACCTAACTTCAGCCACCAAGTCCAACGGCATCATCCACACCATGCCTTACTGGGATCAGCGATTCGAGGCAATGGCACAGCAATACCCTGATATCAGAACGGATCAATATCATATTGATATTCTCACAGCGCACTTCGTTCGAAATCCCGATTGGTTTGACGTTGTCGTAGGCAGCAATCTGTTTGGCGACATCCTTTCGGATCTGGGGCCTGCTGTCGCAGGGAGCATTGGTATTGCGCCATCTGCAAACTTAAATCCTGAGGGACTCTATCCATCGATGTTCGAGCCAGTGCATGGATCAGCACCCGATATCGCAGGTCAAGGTATTTCGAATCCGGTTGCAACTCTGTGGACGACCTCGATGTTGCTGAACCACCTGGGAGAAGATGATGCGGCCGCCGCAGTGATGGCTGCCATTGAATCCTGTCTCCGGGACGGGGGTCCGACGACGCCTGACCTTGGTGGCAACGCGGGCACCGAAACGGTAGGCAAAGCGATTGCTGCAGCGATCTAGTGTAACGATATAATATTAGTTGGCCGTAAACGTGAATTCAGAAAACAGTGAGCGACGAACATTGATTAGTAGGTCAAACTTACCTAAGTTTGCTTGCTCTAAGATTGGAAGGATGGTGGATGTCTGGTGCCGATGTACACATACCGACTCCCTGCATTATGGTGTGCACCCTGAACGAAGACGACGTCTGCGTAGGATGCTATCGCACACTTGAAGAAATCGGTGGTTGGGGTGACGCTGATATAGAAGAACGACTGGCGATACTCGACCGGGCAGATGATCGCTATCGAAACACCCGACTTGAACCACCGCGAAACTAAGCCACGATGCGCCCTAGTTGACGTCACGCCCGGCCATCCCCGGCGTCAGTTGTCTTAGACAAAGTACCTTTGTGCCGAGGTTGCCGCCAGAACATTTTCTCGCATATGTTTCCAGACTTGCATGTCGGCGTTGACCGCGTCGAGACCGTGAGCAAGCACATAAGCGTAGCTTCGCTGAAAGGCGGTCAGTGGCGCAACTAGGAGCGCTGGGTCATAGTGTTCATCGAACGCATCGGGTTTGCCCCAGCCCAGGAAACGTCGACCTGCGATGTAACGACCTGCTTTCATACCGATGAGACCAATACCGGCATTGCGCGCGGCATCCAGAATCGGACGAAGGTCTTTCATCGATCTACCATCATCAACCATGGAACGTGAAGCCCAGTCGTACCACCCGGCAGGTGTGATTGCGATCTGTGCAAGGCTGTACCACCCTGTGCCAGTTGCAGCTACGAGTACATTTTCTGCATTCTCGTGGGTTGAAAGGCCATAGTGGCTCACCTTACCGGCACTTTTGGCTGCGAGGAACGCTTCATAGACCTCTTCACTGCGAATGAGCTCCACATTGTTTGCGGCCATCAGGTAATAGGCGTCCATGTGCTCCACGCCGAGGCCCCTGAGACTGTGGTCTATGGCTCTGGCCCAGCTTTGTGCCGCGGATTTGGCCATCGAGGTATTGATAGGCTGGTTCGGCTTGAAATCACCGGCGTAGGCTTTCGAAATCAGAAAAATATCCTCACCATGTCTTTTGAGAAAAGGCGCAAGATTTCTTTCTGCATCTCGATAGTAACCCTCGAAACCGACGTCAAAGACGTTCATTCCCGCTTCAAGTGCAGGTTCCAGAAGATGATTGGCTTGCCCTGAAGAGAGCGCTGCACCGCATCCAAAAACGAGACGACTTCCAGAGAAACCGGTATTCCCCAGCGTGCGGTACTCCATCTCAGGCCAACCCTCGACAGACATGCTTGCGTCGGAGCGGGCCGCTTTCAGATCACCTGTTGTGACCAGTGTGCCGGCCGCAACCGCGAGGGTGGACGCGCGATGTAAAAATGATCGTCTAGGAATCTGTGTTGAGAGGCGCCTCTTATCGATGGTGAAAGGTCTCCAAGTCTTCAATTCTGTTAGTGGCAGACCGCTTGTACGCATATTTGACACGTTTATCGTGGGTGTCGCACATTGGTGCTAACGTCCCTGAATATAGCGGTGATGAAACACGAATGTACCAAACATTGGGTATTCTATTGATACATCCGTCAAAAGAGTAACCAAAGATGATCCGCATCCTGACGATAATGCCTAGAAGTGCGTATCCACGGATATCACAACATAGTTCGAGACTTCGCCAGCGGACAACTGATGTATCTTAGCGAAGATGATTAGGAGCCAGATGGACTTGATGAAAATCCGGAAGATGTTGCTGAGACCGATGCCTTCAAGGATGCCATTACTCAGCTGTCCGAACGCGAACAGCTAGTTATGGCACTGTACTACCAGAAAGAACTGAATCAGAAAGAGATTGCCAGGTACTGGGTGTCAGTGAATCGTGAGCCTGTCAGATCCATAATTTACCATTGGGACGTATCCGACCAGGTCTGACACAATGGACCTAAGAACAGACGGTCTGAATCGCCTACCGCTGGACAGGTTATCTTCGTCTGACGTCAATCCCGGCAGATACGCTAGCGATAGCGACAACACCAATATTGTTCCGCATCGGCTATAATACCGTGTTGATGTGATCGCTTATTATAGGTTGCCGCGTAAAGTATTCGTTAGTCCATGTAGTAAATCTACTCTGCGAATCTGCAGACCTTGTCCATTAATTAAGACGCGTACCCTATGACTGAAGTTGCGTTGTATCCACGCCCGGAAATGGTGGCATTTCCGAACATGGTTCAGCCACTTTATGTTTCTGAACTACGTTATAGCTAGATGGTGAATAAATGTATTCGCGATGATCGGCCGCTGAGCTGTAGCCACGGCAGTATGTTGCTTCGAGCGGTCAGTGATGAGCAGACTCTTTATGAGGTGTGGCAATCCAATCAGTCGACCGATCGGCCTATTGATGTTTTCTGTATGGGCCCCTGCGAGAAGGAGATCTGATGAAGACGGTGTTGGAGTTGCGATATACCAGTGAGCGTCTGAAGATTATCTGTGACGTACTCGACCAGTATGATGTGAGACGTCTGTAGAATGGCTAGCTTATAAGTCTAGATAGAAGAGAATGAACTACATTTCCTACATTGAGCGGACAAAGGCCTTTTACGCTGCCCAGGGATTCGATCTACCTTACCAATGGTCGCAATACGACGATGTGCCGTTCTCGCCGATGTCAAAGCGATTGAGCGACGCATGTATCGGCATCGTCACGACGGCTTATCGGGACCAGACAACGCCAATGATGGCGAGGCAAGCAGAAGCAGTCCCTACTGAGGATGCACCTACGAATTTTTTGAATGACGACCTTTCCTGGGACAAAGAAACGACGCATATGGCGGACCGCCGGTCATACTTCCCTCTGGAATATCTAAAGTTGGGCGTAAAGAGCGGATTGATCGGTTCACTCTCATCCCGATTCTATTTTGCACCAACACAATATAGTCAACGACTGACGATCGAGCATGATGCACCTGCGATCGTCCGGTTTGCGCAAGAGGATACTCTTGATGGCGTTGTTCTAGTACCTATATGACCGGTTTGTCATCAGACCGTCAGTCTGACGGCCAGAGCGCTCGAAATGGCAGGCATTGCTACGGTCGTTGTTGGGGCCGCATGGGACATCGTGAACCGCTGCCAGGTACCTAGATTTGTTTATAATGATCTGCCTTTGGGTAACCCTATTGGCAAGCCATGGGATATCGCTATGCAGTCACATACCATGGATAGGGCGCTTGCAATGTTGGTTGATGCCAAAACACCGACCGCTGAAGCGATGCCGCATCGCTTTTCTTCAGATGATCGATGGAAGACGACCTATATGGCGGTGACTGATGAGAACAGGGCGGAATTACGGGAGCGCGGTGAAGAGAATCGAAGGCAGAGGCTGCTCGATAAGGCAGCTGGGTTGAAGCGGAAATGAGTTGCGGCTCACACCAGGACAGATGACATGGCCGGGAGATAACGGTGCCAAGAGCGAGTGAACTCAAAAGAAATGATGTCGTGGCAATCGATGGTACGCCGCATGTTGTGCGACAGCTCGAGGCGCGCAGTCCATCAGCAAGGGGAGCAGCTACACTCTATAAAATACGATTCATCAATCTCTTGACCGGACAAAAACGGGATGAATCCCTAAAAGGTGACGTAATCCTGGATGAGATTGACCACGAGAAAGCTGCTGTTCTTTTCTCGTATGTGGATGGTGAGCATTACGTGTTCATGAATGCAGATGATTATTCTCAGTATCTGATCAGTGGTTCTGCACTGGTGGACGAGATACCTTATCTGAGCGAGGGTATCGAAGGAGTGACGGCGCTGATTGTTGAAGGCCAAGCGGTTGCCATCGAACTGCCACAGTCGGTGACGATGGAAGTGACCGAGACCGCGCCAGGCATTAAAGGAGCTAGTGCCAATGCGAGAACTAAACCTGCAACGCTGGCCACGGGGCTCGTGATCCAGGTGCCGGAGTATCTTGAACGTGGTGAGATGATCAGAGTCAACACGACTAACGGGAAATTTATGGCGCGTGCCTGACTCCTGATTACGAAATCAAGCGAGTAGCATGCAAGAACGCAGACAAATGAATGACGAAGACAACAAGGTAAGACTGAATGACGATCAGATAAGGCAGTTCATCTGCAATGGCGTGTTGGTCCTGGACAGCCAGATTGAACCAGCTACTCACGAACGAATCTTCGAGAAGATCGAATGGAATAACGATCACGAATTCAATATGGGTAATAACGTGCTACCCCGCATCCCGGAACTGCAGACCGTGCTGGATTCCCCGGTTGTGTCCGGAGCGTTGGCAAGCGTATTGGGCGATGAGTATGTGCTTCATCCGCACAGGTTCATGCACGCGAGCCAACCGCTGGCGCCAGAGGAGCGTCAGCTTGATCTGTCGGGTTCGGAGAATGGTCCTGTCATGGGACAGCGGTCTTCGGGATCCAGTTATTGGCACCAGGATGCGCAAAGCCCGCTGTCACGGGCGCGATATCATGTCCCGCGACTGGCAATGATCCTGTATTTCCCGCAGGACACACCGGTCGCCAGAGGGCCCACAAGAGTAATCCCGGGCACACATCTTCAGGCACGGCTTGAAGAAAGCAACTATGAATACGCGCTTGTGCCTGATCAGGTAAAAGCGGGTACCTGCCTTCTGATTGCTTTTGATATTGGTCATGCTGGTCTCACCAATATGACGGACATGAGCCGCTATATGTTCAAGTTCGTTTTCATGCGCACCCGAAATCCAACTAAACCAACGTGGATTGGAGGTAAAGATACCTGGCAGACGCCGCGAGATCGAAGAGGGCCTTACGATCATAAGTCTGCGTGGCGATATATCTGGGACTGGATGCGAGCCGCGTCCGAACCTGCCGCACCAATTGAATTCAGCGAAGTTCCGTCTAGGATCAGCTTATTCAATGCACATGAACAAGATCGCCGGCTAGCTGCGATCTATGACGTGGCTGCTGTAGGTGAGTCTGCTATCCCTCAACTAGTGGCGTCTCTCCTTCAACACGCGGGGTGTAATCGCGAGTTCTCTCTTCGATACCATAAAGATGAACAAGGACGTTTTGTTCCCGATGGTGACCCGAGCGAGCGTCGTTGGAACGAAGGCGCTTATGTGCTTCAGGATGAAGCTTATTGCCTTGGTGCGATGGGTCCCATCGCGATCGATACACTGACCGCACTGACTGCGCATGAGGACGCGTGGATCTGCATCAATGCTGCCTTTGCACTTGGCGAGATCGGTGAAGCGGCCTCGAGAGCCGTTCCTGCGCTTATCGCGTTACTTGATCATCGGCGCCACCAAGTCGTACGCGCCGCCCTGGACGCGATTGCGTGTATTGGCTGTAATGTTGATGTGGCCCTACCGGCGATCGAGCGTATTCTCACCAAGGAAAATGACGCCTGGAAAAATGTAATTACGCGAGGCTGGACTGGGCAGGATCAGGTCCGCTTCAACGCTCTTTGCGTGCTACTAAACTCGGACTTGACGCTTACGCAATTAGAGCCTCTTTTGTTGCATTGTTTGGAAGACGATAATGGCTATATTCCTGCTCTTGCGCTAGAGCTATTGACCCGCCCATTGGTTTCTTCATCAAATGTTGGGCGTCTTAGTCAAAGGGGCCTAGCGGCCACTATTGATTTCCTAAAGCGCCATCGATTTGACGATACACTGGCAGCTGATCGGCGAGTTTTCTAAGATCTTTCCCACAATCGAAGAGGCCTAAATGTAAGTCGGCATGGTGATAATCGATTTTAAAAATCGACTGACTAAAACGCGAAGCTGATCCTAGGGCCGAACCAGCTGCAAGTGATGGCGTGGGATGCCTATGATGCGGGCTAGGGGAATGATCAAAATCCCCAAGAGTGCCTTTGTCAGATTTAATTCATCATCCTCGAATCGATAAGTTTTGGTGAGTACCACTTCACCAAGATATTTTCCTTGTGTGTACAGCTTATAGGTGCAGCGATGCCTATCCGCGACACCGATTTCAAAATTGTGTCTCCTCGGAGCATGATTGAATGAGAGACTCGACAGCGCCAGCCAGGTTTGGGTTTCAAAGTAGAAGGTATCCATCAATTGCTCAATGCTTCTACAACCCGCAACGTGCATTTTGTACTGTTCGAGCAGTGATATAGGCGCCTCTGGTGGAATCTTAACAGCATGTAATCGAGTCATGGCATGTGCGCCACGGGAAAAAGCCATTTTTGAAAACGCTCCGCCAAGTTGGCGGTAACGCAAATATTAAAATCGTCCATCAATGTCGTCCAGTTCCTTATCACTCTAATCTTGTCGTTGCCACTGGAAGACCAAAGACGTTGTAGGTTCTTGATAAAGAGGTAACGACGGTTCTCTTAATTAAAGTCATAGATCATTCTTAGAGATCGTTTTCCCTTCAGTTCTCGAACATGCGTATACGAGTCAAAGTGCTTCCAAGACGCTCAAAGCTAAAAAACCAGGTATGCCAGGGAGATCTTTACAGATATTAAGGAGGTATCTTGTTCAGACTTGATGCATCTGGTCCTGTTTACGCGACAACTGCCAAATTAGATGACGACATTCAAGCATCATCATCCGGCATGCAGTGACCTAGTGCGCTTCAATATTCAACGCGAAGACATAATGTTGGCATAAGAGCTGCATCAGAGTGTCGTGTTGAGTAAGCAGCGGTAAAAGGAGATTTAAAGTGCTTAAAAACGTCTCAAAACGTGGACGGGTGTTAGTGATTGCTCTAGTTTGGTGCGGGCTCGCACCAAATATTAGCTCGGCGGAAGAATCAGACATTGACGAGATAGTGGTAGTAGGTGCGAGTGACTATTATTCGATCATGCCCGATGAGCCAAGCGAGAGTGCGTTCGGTCTAAATAAAAGCTTAGTTGAAACGCCGCGTTCACTCACTGAGGTAAGGGAGGATTTGGTCACCAAATTTGCTCTGCGTAGTGTCGATGATCTGGTGCGACTTACACCTGGTTCCTTCACGAGTTCATTTTTTGGCATCAAGGGTGCCATGGATATTCGCGGTGAGCCCGCGGATAACTATTTCCGAGGCTTCCGCCGCGTGGCGAACCCAGGAGCGTTCAATACAATTGTTAGAGGTGCAGAAAAACTAGAAGTTCTGAGAGGGCCAGTATCTCCCCTTTACGGCAGTGGTAGCGTAGGTGGTCAGCTCAACTACACGCCTAAATCGGCGAAGGTTGATGGCGACAAATATGTTGATTCAATCACTAGTGGGTTAGACGTAACGGTCGGAAGTTATAGCAAGAAAATCATCTCAGGTAATATTGGTATTCCTTTTATGATTGGCGACAAGGACGCGGGAGTTCATCTATTCGCAGAGGTAGAGGATTCAGAATCCTTTTTCCACTTTTATGAGCCTAGTAGCAGCCTGGTTCAAGCATCATTTGATATTGATCTAAGCGAAGCCACCCAACTGGAATTTGGCTTCCAATATCAGGTCAGTGACAGCATTCAGGTGCCTGGCTGGACACGTATTACCCAAGACCTGATCGACAACGGTACATACATTACAGGATTGCCGCAGGTACTGAACTCAGATAATTCGATCGGCAGCGATACGCTGCTCCCTCAGGAATCCGCATTGGTTGCGTCCTTTGCACCGGGTTTTCTTAACAATGCTTTTAGCAGAACCGGCAGCTTTTGCGGTGCCGCGGATCCCGGAACTGGTAATGCAGTATTTGATGGCTTCGAATTATCCTGTCCAGGGGCTTTTGGCAGCTTCCTAGCAGACCGAACGCTCAATAACCCCTTCGAGCTGACTAACGTAGGTGAAGCTCAAATCGATCATAGGACTACTTTTATAGATACGGTGGACTACGCAGATACAACAGCAATTACTGCGTATTTCGATGTAACGCATGAATTAGATAATGGTATGGTTTGGAAAAACGAACTCTTCTACGACTACCTAGAGCATACGAAATACCAAAGCTGGGGATTCACGGCGTTCTATCCAGGTGTCGATATAATTGAACTTCGGTCTAGCCTGACATTCGAGATTAGCGGCGATGCTATGACCAGTTCGAATATCATCGGTATAAATTATCGTACCGAGGATCTTGAAATGAACCATGCGTGGTTCGATGAGACATTTGATTTTCGCGATATGACTGTAGGTCCAACTGCAAACGATCGTATCTCTCCAGCGGTGTTTGATCCTTACGCCGCCGGCGCGGAGCTAATTACCGATCCAAATACCGGTGCAGTTACGGGTGTTGATGGAACTCTTCTTCGCAATTTTAACGAAGTTCATTATTCCACAAGCGATAATATCGGCATCTTCTACCTTTCTGATATTTCCGTTGGGCGTCTCGGCATATTGGCAGGCGCGCGCTTAGACTCATTTGATGTTGAGTCAGAGGATGGATGGATCACATATTTAGGACAAGCGCAGGGTGACGGTGTCATCCAAGGGAGTGATACAGAGTTTAGCTACAATATTAGTCTTTCTTATAAAGGGGACGGTGTGGTGCCATATGGGACCTATTCTGTTTCGAACTCCCCTAGTACAAACCAAGTGGGTGGTGTCGTTCCTGCCACAATCGCTGATGGAGAGTACATTCAAGAATCAACGCTGGGCGAGATTGGTGTGAAATTTGATCTCTTCGACGGTCAATTCTACAGCGCGTTGGCTGCATTCGATCAGGAAAAAACCTACAGAGACAGCCAAACAAATGCGTTAGTTGCAGTCTTTGGCCAAGGTATCGAATTCGAAGCGAGGGCTCTGATCAATGACAATCTTTCGCTTTTGGCGACTGCTACACATAGCGATACGTCAGAGGTGAGCAACGGAGCGCTTGCGGTAATAAATGGTGCTGACTTCGCAGCTCAAAATGGGCTTGAGCCTTGGGAAGTATATGGCGGACGTATTGCGGGTAATCGAGTAAACTTCGTTGGAGAGAACGTAGAGCTAGACCGGGGAGGCCTGCCCGATAATATCTTTAGCGCATATGCAACATGGGTCACTCCAACGTCGAATGGCGACTTTACCGCCAACCTCGGTTTCACATGGGTCGACGAAACATATACCGACATTTTCGAGACAATCCTTTTACCAAGTTATACGATTTGGAACGGGTCAGTAAGTTACTCCGTTGGTAATTTTACTGCTTTGGCTCAGGTCAATAATATTTTGGATGAGGAATACTACACATCTGCTGATCTGTTTGATTCAGTTGTTGTTAAACCGTCCGAGGGAAGAACTATCTCACTGACGTTGTCTTATCGAAACTAACTCTTAACTAAGAAAATGCCGTATTGGCTCAATTTACATAAAAGGGCGGTCGATTATTTCTCGACCGCCCTTTTATTTCTTAGATAGGCCTAGATACCCCCCCCCCAAAAAAATTGGGACTGCGACGTATCAGCCAAATCGGACAGAAGAGTAGTACAAGAAAACTTCTCACGTCTCTTGGCCATAAAAAGTCAAACTTTTAGAGCTACTGACCAGTAGCTTCGGTGAAACGTTGATCACTTGTTTCGGTAGACCTTCTCGCGTTTTTACACGACGCATATTAGTGCTTGCGATTTGATATTCTTCGAAAGGAATTTTGACGATTACGTTGTTAGTTGGTTGAGTAGCAAACCAATTAATGTCCCTGTTCGGAATATACCGGCATCTTCTTCCTAAAATTTGCATGTTTGCTCTCCTACCTTTGGGAAGCAGTTGATTTCAAACAATTAACTCAGAACTGTCTAATTGCATTCCGGTATCTAGAAATCGTTTAATGGAGACACTTTACGAATCCGAAAAAAGCCCAATTTTTAGCGAACCGCAGGAGATCAGGTCCGCTCCATAAGCTGGGCTCGGCGTGATCTGATTGTATTCAGTGAGAGTGACGGTGCTTCATTACGTAACTTGTAGATGCTGAATATCCGGGAATGAACCTACTGGGGGACCGTGCGGTTCTAAGCACACCATGGCGAAGTTTGGGCAATACACAGAGCCGGTACTCAGGCGCAATCGCCTGGTTAGAGCCCGTCCATCATTTCGCCACCTGGGTCACCTCAAGCGTCTTCTTCCTTATGTAAGGAGGTATATGTCCTGGCTGATTGTCATATTGGTCGGGATGTTGACCACCCGCTTCCTCGAAGCAATGGTTCCACTCTTCATGAAAACCGCGATTGACTCGCTCGAAGCGCGTGAGCCCAACCTCTTCTGGCCTGTTGTCGGTATTCTCACAGTAGTGGGCATTCGTTTTTGTCTGAGCATTTTTACCAGTAGGCTGGTCCGTCGAATTGGTATTGTCACCGCCTATGACCTAAAGAAGCGCCTGTACCGGCATATTCAGAAAATGGGTCCTCTTTTTTTCAACCAGTTCAGTACTGGCGATCTGATGTCCCGCTCTTCCGGCGACGTTGGTATGGTGCGCGGTGTCGTCGCTTATGGATGGATTCAGGTCGTCACATTTGTGTTTTCGATTGTAATGGGGCTGGCGTTCATGACGTGGCTTTCACCATCACTGACGCTTGCGGTGGTGCTGCCAACGCCGCTCGTTGCGATCGTTGGGGTCTATATGTCGCGTCGATTGTTTCCCATTGTGCGGGAACAGCGACAAGCGATGGATGATGTCACCAGCTTTACCCAGGAAAACCTTAACGGTATCCGTACGGTTCAGGCGATGGCTCAGGAACAGCGTGAGATCTCTAGGTTTGAGGAGGTCAGTACTCGCTATGCGAGCATGGTGTACAGGGCGACAAGATATCGAGCCCGAATGAACCTCGTGATGCCCTTTATCTCGATTTTTTCCACGTTGATGATCCTGGGCTATGGAGGCAATCAGGTTCTGGCAGGAGAGATCACGATCGGGACGTTCATGGCGTTCTTCTCCTATATGGTCATGGTGACAGGACCGATCAGCAGTATCGGTGGATGGTTGTCGCAGTTCACCTCAGCGGCGGCAGCCACTGAACGACTGTTTGAAGTTCTAGACTACGAACCGGAAATACGGAATCAGTTTGAAGAGGCGGTGCCTACGACAATCCAGGGTCACATCCGTTTTGATGGTTTCAGCTATCGCTTCCCGGACGCTGATCGAGATGCCCTCACGGACATCAGTATCGATATTCCGGCCGGAGAGACTGTGGCGTTTCTTGGAAGTGTAGGCAGTGGTAAGTCGACGCTGCTCAAATCGTTGGTGCGGATGATTAATCCGCCACCCGGAACGGTGAATATTGATGGCATTGATATTCGCAACTACCCGATCGAACAGTTGCGTTCACAGGTCACGCTGATACCTCAGGACCCGTTTCTGTTCTCGATTTCGATCCATGACAACATTACGTACGATGAACCGGAACGGGATATGCCCCCAATTCGGGATGCGGCACGGCTTGCCGAACTCCTTGAGACGATAGAAGCTTTTCCGGACCAGATGGACACGGTTGTTGGCGAGCGCGGTATCACTCTTTCTGGCGGTCAAAAACAACGATCTACGCTCGCGCGTGGGCTGATCCGGGAAGCGCGTGTTCTGGCGATGGATGACTGTTTCGCTGCAGTGGATACCCGTACTGAGGAAACGATACTGCATCGTTTAAAGGAGGTACGCCGAGGTTTAACGACCGTTCTCATCTCACATCGAGTATCGACTGCAAGGCATGCAGACCGGATTTTCGTATTGGAATCGGGTGCAATCATCGAAAGTGGTTCACATGAGGAATTGATGGCACAAGGTGGCTACTACGCAAGCCTTGAGTCGATCCAGAGTAACCAGGACCAAGATCGAGATCGAAAGGCAGCCTTGCTGGCTACCCTGGATATCGATGTCGATGGGGGATCACCGCGTGAGTGATGCAGTCGACTTGAGCAAAGCCAAGAAAGACTATTCTGCGTTTGATGCGCAATTGACCCATAGTGCGTTGAATTTCAGGATGTTTGTTCGGTTGCTCGGTTGGTTAAAACCCTACAAGGTGACATTGCTGGTGAGCGTCATCTTCATTCTGATCTCTGCGGCTATTTCTGTGCTGGTTCCAGTCATGGTTGGAAGGGTGGTAATCGACAGGATTCTCCTGCCGACTCCGATGTCAGATGATGTCGCCGACTATGGCATGGGTGCCCTGGTCACATGGGTTTCCAATGGGATCGGTCTATCGATGCTGATGGCAGCGGTTGTCTGCTATGCCGGGTTGGTTCTTGGTTCAGCGATCTGCATGTATATCCATCGTTTGACGTTGTCGCAATCGACCCTGCAGGCGTTGCGTGATCTTCGGATCGATCTCTTTCGAAAGCTGGAAACGAAACCCGCGTCCTTCTACGACCATGTCTCAGTTGGACGGGTAATGACCCGTCTGACCAACGATATCAGTAATCTCGTAGAACTCCTGACGGGATTTGGTCAATTGGCTGGTGAGTTTGTCCCCTTCTTCCTGGCTCTGTTCCTGATGTACTCGATCGATCCGGAACTGACCATGGTAATGCTGGTGATCATCCCAATCGTCTCCGTGGTGGTCTATGTCTATCGCCGGATCGTCGGCGATACCTACAGAAACATGCGCAATTCTGTTTCCAATATGAACCAATACATGCAGGAATCATTGGTTGGCATGGAAGTGGTCCAGCTTTCTGGTCGGGAAGCGCAGAACGATGCGCACTTCGGTGAACGTAACAAGCAGAACAGAATGTGGCAGTTCAGGGCCGCCAACATCGAAGTGGTTTACAACGCCTTTAATATGAACCTCGCCAGCGTAGCCATCGCAGCCCTGATCTGGGTTGGCGGTGGTCAGGTCATGGAAGAAGAAATCACGCTTGGGTCAATGGTTCTGTTTATCCAACTGATCACCATGATGATCAGTCCGGTGGTCGCGGTCAGTGGTCAATTCAACACGTTGTTCCGAGCGATGGCTTCTGGGGAGCGAATTTTCCAGGCGATTGATTGGGATGAAAGTACGAAGGAACCCAAACATCCTGTTCCCTTACCTGGAAGTGTTCATGGTGAGCTCGAGTTTCGTCACCTGAACTTTGGTTACTATCAAGGTGAACCTGTCCTTAAGGACGTTTCCTTCAAGGTGAACGCAGGTGAGAAGCTCGCGGTTGTTGGACCCACAGGATCGGGTAAGAGTACGCTGATCAGATTGTTAGCAAGATTCTACGACTTTGATGACGATATGGTGTTCCTGGATGGCGTCGATGTGAATCGCATTGCGTCGGCTGACCTCAGAGCCCGGATCGGGATTGTCCTGCAAGATTTCCATATCTTCTCGGGAACCGTGATTGACAACATTACACTCAACAACCCAATGATCAGCAGAGAGCGCGCGATCGAAGCCGCAAGAACTGTGAATGCCCATCGCTACATTGAAAACCTGCAGAATGGTTACGACACAATCTTGTCCGAGCGTGGACAGAATCTTTCTCAGGGACAGCGGCAGCTGCTGGCTTTTGCCCGGGTCCTCGCGTTTGACCCTGAGATTCTGGTCCTGGATGAAGCAACTGCCAACATCGACACGGCTACCGAACTTATTATTCAGGAAGCGCTGCGTCGGATCATGGAAAACCGGACATCAGTGGTGATTGCCCATCGTCTCCAGACGATTCAGGATTGTGATCGGGTGCTTGTCCTCCACCGTGGTGAGGTCCGTGAGTATGGAACACACCAGGAGCTCCTGGATCTGAGGGGTATTTACTACACGCTCCACGAGCTGCAGTTCCAGGACTCTAGAGCACTGTGATTTCTGAAGCATGCTGACCCTGTCCACATGGGTTCGAGTGATCCAAACCACTTTTGATGTCAAGGTTCTGTAAGCTTTCGGCAGCAACGCCTCTAACTAACAAGCCTTCAGCGTAAGCTACGTTGGCTATCAGCCTTTCTGTGCCTCAACGCCTATGTTTACGAAGCAGGTACCGCTGGCTACCGCAGGTCGGCACACGTCTTCGTCGGACGGGTTCGACAGAGTCGCGCGACTCGCGCGGGCTAGCTAATGGCAAAAACTCGTCTTGGTCGGATGTTGAATTATGTTGTTTCGCACTTTCGCGGGAGCGCTGTCAGTCATCGAGTCGCGCGCCATCGTTACGGTGATGGATATTAGATGCTTTGCCGTGTTGTTGTGTGCGGGTTTGGTCATCGCAGGTTGCGAGAGCGATCCGTCGGAAAGTGTTGCGTCGGCATCCGCATCCGAAGCTGATTTCAGTACCGTCTGTGCAGAGACCGTGACAGCTTCTGGAAACGATCGCATGGCTGGTCTATGTCCTTGTCTGACGGACAAGGTTAAAAAGGGAGCAGACAAGGAAGAGATTACCAAGGTACTCAAGTCTTCACCCCAGTCAATGCGTCAGACAATGGGTGACTTGACTGAAGCAACCCGGAACACCATTCGTGGCTGCATGCGTGAGGCATTTGCTGGTGGTGGGCGTGGCGGTCCACCAGGTGCGGGACGTCCATCCGGTGGGGATTCGGCGATATCTGCGTCTAAAGGGGATCCATCATCGAGTGCTTCTACCGGCGGCGATCGTGAACGAGGTTCGAGTACTGCAGCGAGTAATCCGGCTGCGAGCAGCCAGCGAGGCGGTGGTTCCCGTAGCGGAGGTGGTGGTTTCCAATCGCGCCCGGTGCCGGTGGCGGTAACACTTGTAGAACGTGGTCGGGTTGATGCCTTTTACGCGACAACCACAACGTTGACGTCACAGGAAGAGGCGGTTGTGGTGGCACGCACGCAGGGTGTTGTCGAGGAAATTTTCTCTGAAGAAGGGGACCAAGTGAAGCGCGGCGCTGCACTCGCGCAACTGGATACGCGAAAGCTCGAACTGGAAGTTCGGCGTACTCGAACCAACATAGAGAGTTTCGAACGAGCATTTGCGCGTTCTCAGCAACTGCTTGAGACCAACATGATATCGCCGGAAGCACACGACCAGGCACGTTACAACCTGGAGCGGGAAAAGGCGTCACTGGCTCTACAGATCTACGATCTTGCTGAAGCCACCATCAGAGCGCCGATTGATGGTGTTATTACCAAACGGGAAATTAAGCTGGGCAATACTTTGTCACCCAATAGTCCGGCGTTTGAGATTAAACGGGTTGACGCCATTGAGGCGATCCTCAATGTGCCTGAGCGAGAGGTGAACAAGGTCAAGAGGGGTCAGCTGGCTCGAGTAACGGTTGATGCGCTCTCTTCGACCGAATTTGACGGTATTGTTGATCGTGTGGCTCCAGAAATTGATGCGAATTCGGGAACCTTCAGAGTCACGGTACGGATGGATAATCAGAAGAGTCTACTCAGGCCAGGGATGTTTGCCCGTGTGGGCGTTAGGTATGATTCTAACGAAAATACACTGCTGCTCAAACGAGAAGCTGTCGTGACCCAAAAGGATGAAAGCTCAGTATTTGTCGTGCGGGATGGCGTAGCAACCAAACAGGAAGTCAAGCTCGGATACGCGATGGGTAGCGACATCGAGATTCTTGACGGGTTGGTTGAGGGGGATGAAGTGGTGGTCACCGGTCAAGGTGGCTTGCGGGATGGGTCCTCTGTTCGTGTGGTTAAGCTCTAGTGATGCATTTTTCCTTGTATCTTTTGAGGATCCACTGAAATCGTGGGTATCGTAAGGGGTTCCGTTGCACGACCAGTTACTGTTGCCATGGCGACAGTGGCGGTGGTGCTCTTCGGTAGTATTTCACTCGATCGCCTTGGCTTGAATCTACTGCCTTCACTGACCTATCCCACGCTGACGGTACGTACCGAGTTCGAAGGTGCAGCACCGGCAGAGGTCGAGGAGCAGATTACCCGACGACTGGAGCAGAGGCTGGGCGTTATAAGTGGTGTTCGCAAGATGCATTCAGTTTCCGCAGCAGGGCGATCTGATGTGGTCCTGGAGTTCCTCTGGGGAACTGACATGGACCTTGCGGCGATCGAGGTGCGGGAGAAAATCGATCTTGTCAACCTTCCGTTAGATGTTGAACGACCTTCCCTCCTTCGGTTGAACCCGAATCTAGATCCTATTTTCAGACTGGCGCTGACACGACCAGACCCACTCAAAGACGGCGTCTACGACCTTCAAACGCTTCGCCGATTCGCTGACGACTTTCTGAAGCGGCGACTCGATCCAGTGTCCGGCGTCGCAGCCGCGGTCGTCGGTGGGGGTTTTGAGGATGAAATCCTGATCAACGTTGATCAGGAGAAGATTGCGCGTTTGGGAATCACCGTTCAGTCACTGGGACAGCGACTATCTGCAACCAATGTCAACCTATCGGGAGGCAGGCTGAGTGACGGAACCAATGAGTATCTCGTGCGAACGGTCAATCAGTTCGAGACGATCGAAGACATCGAAGAGACGATCATTTTTCAGCAGGGCGGTCGGATTCTTAGATTACGCGATATTGCGGAGGTTATAGAGGGCCAGAAGGAAAGGGACGCGATTATGCGGGTCAATGGTCAAGAGGCTATTGAGATTTCGCTATATAAGGAAGGAGACGCGAACACGGTCGCGGTTGCCGCCAATGTTTACGAACGACTGGATGAGATTCGGGAGCAAATGCCGCCTAATTTTGACCTGCTCGTTATCTATGACCAGGCTACATTTATCAATGCAGCGATCTCTGAGGTCAGGACGGCGGCGATTCAAGGTGCATTTCTGGCTGTATTTGTGCTGTTTTTGTTTCTTCGGGATGTTCGCAGCACCCTGATCGTAGCGGCCACCATCCCTGCATCCGTAATGGTGACGTTTGCATTGATGGACATCTATGACATCACACTCAATGTCATGAGCCTGGGGGGCATCGCGCTGGCCGTTGGCATGTTGATGGATAATGCGATCGTCGTACTTGAAAACATTGCGCGTCACCGGAGTGAAGGGCGCAGTGTGCTGGAATCGGCGGAGAAAGGTGCGTCCGAGGTGGGGGGCGCGGTGATGGCTGCGACACTGACAACCATTGCGGTCTTCCTACCACTCGCTTTTGTCGAAGGTATCGCGGGTCAGTTGTTCAAGGATCAGGCACTGACTGTCACATTTGCGCTCGTTGCCTCCCTGATTCTGGCGTTTACGCTGATTCCGATGTTGTCCGCTGTGGGGGGGCGTTCGTCGCGGCCGGAGTCAGAGCTGTCGGCGTTAGGTGATCAGATCCAAGGTGGCCGGTTCAAGACCGCGCTCCAATGGCTTTTTGTGATTCCACGTTTCGTGTTTGTCACCATTCCGCGTTTCATTCTGGTTTGGCTGTTGCGAGTAACCCGATTTTTTATTCAGGCCTTCACGGTTCTGACGCGACCATTACTCACCGGGTTTGACAAGGCCTACGATAGGCTGTCTTTGGGGTACGCTGGCTTGTTGGGTCTTGCATTGCGGGCACGGTTGCTGACTCTGGTGCTGGCTGTGATAGCATTCTTGGGATCCGCTGCGTTGATCCCCACACTGCCAGTGGCACTGATTCCGCCGCTGGCGCAGGGCGAATTCAAGGTCGACCTTGAACTCTCTCCTGGTACTCGTCTGGAACTGACTGACGCGACACTGGCGGATCTGGACTACACACTCTCTAAAGCAAGTGATCAGCTTCTCGACAAGACCTATTCGGTAGCTGGAACCGGCGGCCGAATGGATGCATCAGCTGTAAGCGGTGGCGAAAACGTAGGTGAGTTCAATGTGGTCCTGAGTCCTGGTGCTGGTGCACAGCATGAAGCAGAAGCCATGTCACGATTACGAGATGTACTGGCATTGATTCCCGACGTACAGTTCACGCTCGACCGGCCTCAGTTGTTCTCTTTTTCAAAACCCCTTGAGGTCATCGTTAGCAGTTCGGATCTTGAGGATATTCGGGAAGTCGCTGATGCCCTGGCGCTTGCGATGCAAGGGTCGACGATGTTCAGAGATGTTGAATCGACGATGCGTGCTGGTTATCCGGAGGTTCAGATCGAATTTGATCAAGATAGAGCTGCAGCATTGGGATTGAATGTACCTGACGTCGCTAGCCGGGTCGTCAGTAAGGTCAAAGGTGAAGTCCCAACAGAGTTTACGTTCCAAGACAAAAAGATCGATGTTCGCGTGCGCGTCCAAGAGGACGAACGTGATTCTACCAGTGATATAGGACACCTAGTTGTGAGCGGAAGTACGGGTCCTCAGATTCGGCTCGACACCGTAGCAGATATCGTCATGGGTGTTGGACCTGCAGATATTCAACGGATCGGGCAGCAGCGGGTGGCGTTGGTTCGTGCCAACGTCGTCGGTGATGATCTGGGAATCGCAGCGACGAAAGTCCAGCGTATTCTTGAGGATATTCCCGTCCCAGCTGGACTCAAAGTGATCGTCAGCGGTCAGAACGAAGAGATGGAAGCATCTTTTCGTTCTCTTCAGTTTGCACTGATTCTGGCCCTGATCATGGTCTACCTAGTGATGGCGTCGTTGTTTGAATCACTGCTGCATCCCTTTATCATAATGTTTACGATCCCTCTTGCAGGGGTAGGGGCTGTGATAGGTCTCGCCATGACCGGTACCAGTGTGTCTGTTGTTGTGTTTATCGGTCTCATTCTGCTGGTGGGGATTGTTGTCAACAACGCCATTGTGCTTATCGATCGGGTGAATCAGCTGCGGCAGACGGGCCTCTCGCGAACAGAGGCAGTCCAGATCGGCGCCGGTCAACGTTTCCGGCCAATTTTGATGACAACCATGACGACGATTCTGGGACTGCTACCGATGGCCATCGGCCTAGGGGAAGCATCGGAATTGCGCACACCCATGGCCATTACCGTGATTGGAGGTTTGCTCGTTTCTATGTTGCTGACATTGATCGTAATTCCAGTAGTGTATGATTTGGTTGATCGCAAAGTGATTTTGGTGGATCCGGATGCCCCCCCGGAAGCCGCAGCTCAGACTTGAAAGCAGCCAACATCAACCGGAGGTCACAAGAATGGTGATATCCAAAGCGGCGATACGACGACCCGTAACAGTGGTGATGGCGTTTATCGGCGTCGCGATGATTGGGGCGTTCTCGGCGTTCAGGTTGCCTATTGAACAATTTCCCCAGATAGAAATTCCCTATGTAGGAGTCTCCATACCCTACAGTGGAACGTCTGCACAGGAGATTGAGCGTAATGTGACGAGACCGGTCGAAGAGATTCTGTCAACAATGACAGGTGTCGACAGAATGTTCTCGTTCACACGCCCTGGTCAGGTATTCTTTAACTTATCCCTGCACCCGGATGCGGACGTCAACGGTAAGGGTATCGAAGCCAAGGACCTGGTTGAAGGCATCCGGTATCGGCTGCCGGACGATGTTCGCCGAATTCAGCTTCGACAACAGGACCCCAATGACGAGCCGCTGATGAACATGCTGATTGTCGCGCCGAACCTGAATCAGGATGAGGCCTGGGATCTTCTGGACGTTAATGTGCGCTCTGAACTCGAAAGAATACAGGGTGTGAACTCTGTCAATCTGTATGGAATCGTACGTAATCAGGTTCGTGTCGTCATGCAATCCGACCGTGTTGCATCCTATGGTCTCGATTACATCGATATTCGACGGCGGTTACAGCAGGCCAACTTTTACGTCTCGGCTGGGAAACTCGAAGGGAGCAGCGCACGAGAGATGCTGGTGCGACCTATCGGCCAGTACGAGAACATCGACGCCATCGGACAGTTGCCGCTCAACGACCGTGGACTTGTGCTAGCCGATGTGGCGGAGGTGCGGCTTGAACCAGATCAGGACAACGATAGACGCCTGGTGAATGGCGTTCGGTCGCTAGGCGTATCTGTGTTCAAGAAGCCTGAAGCCAATATGGTCGAAGTCTCCCAGAACATCGATAAGGTGATGACCGAGATCAGAGAGGATGATGTCCTCGATGGCGCGACTTTTTTCCCACTGGACAGTCAGGCAGAAACAGTCCTCCAGTCGTTAAACGATTTGCGGGACAGCGGCATGTTGGGTGGCTTGCTGTCAGTGATCGTACTTTTTCTGTTTTTACGTCAGGTCAATATGTCGCTCTTGATCGCCGCGACGGTGCCGTTGTCGCTCTGTGTCACCCTGGGCGTGATGTACTTCATGGGGTTGACCCTCAACATACTTTCCGTCGTTGGACTGATGCTGGCGATTGGTCTCCTGGTAGATAACAGTGTCGTTGCATCTGAAGCGATCGCATTCCGGCGCAGGGAAGAGGGTGTTAGTCCCAGAGACGCGGCCGATCGAGGTATCAGTGAAGTGGGGCTGGCCATCACTGCGGGTACATTGACCACGGTCATTGTGTTTGTCCCGGCGTTTATGACGGATGTCCAGCAGGTTGCGATGATCCAGCAGAATATTGCGATACCGCTCTGTACATCGCTGATTGCTTCCCTACTGGTGGCTCAAACGCTGGTGCCGGCAGCCATGGCACGCATGCCGATGCCGAAGGTGGGGCGTCGCCAACCCATCATAGACTTTATTGGCAAGTACTATGCCATCGCAGTGCGCTTCACATTACGACAACGTTTGCTGAGCCTCCTTGCCGCAACAGGGATCGCGTATAGCGGATTCTGGGCTTACCAACAGGTGCCTCTGGATATGAACCCTGAACAAGAGTCGCCAAGGGCGACATTGTCCTACTACATCCGCGGCAGTATGAACATCGAGTACATGGAAGAGTTTGTGCGCCAGGTGGATGGCTATCTACTGAATAACAAAGAGCGATTTGAAATCGAGAACGTGTTCACGAGCTACGATACGGATCGTGGTCGAACGACGATCAATTTCATTGAAGATGGCACGTTGTCACCGCGATTACTCGAAGAGATGATCATGGAGGATCTACCGGAACGTCCCAACATATTCCTCCGTTTCAGTACCCGATCCCGAGGTTTTGGTGGCGGAAGTCGAGGAAGGTGGGGCGGCAGCAGTGGCCTGTCGATGCGACTAGCGGGTGATTCTACTGAGCAACTGATCGAGATTGGTGATGAGTTGGTGTCACTTCTTGAAACCAATGAATCGTTAACTAACGTTCAGCATGATGGTGAGTCCAGTCGGTCTGAATTGCAGCTCGTGTTGAAACCTGAACAGGCTGGGCAGCTGGGTGTCACGGCTGCAATGATCTCCCAGACTCTTGCCATTGCATTGGGTGAAACCAGTATGCGGCGCGGCTATGTGGAGAATGGTCGGGAAACAGAAATCTACCTGGAACTTGAGGGTCGCGATGAAATCAATCTCGACGCGGTTCGTAATCTGCCGGTATTCCTACCGGACGGTGGCACGGTTCCCGTAGAGGCCGTGGCGACGCTAAGGTTTGATTCCGCAACACGCGTTGTTCGTCGGGAAAATCGCGAGACTTCGATTAATCTGTCGTTCGCAACCGCGGAAGGTCCGCCGCAGGCTGCCAGGGAAATCGTCGAACAAACCATGGCCAACTATCAACTTCCACCAGGTTATCGATGGGAACTAGGTGGCGGATTCTCAATCGATAATGAGATGTTTATGGAAATGGCTCTTAATGTTGCACTCGCGGTGTTGCTGATCTACATGCTGATGGCCGCGTTGTTCGAATCTGTGTTGTTTCCAACTACTGTGATTGTAGCAATCGGATTTTCGGTCGTCGGTGCGTGCTGGTCGCTTTTTTTGACGGGTACCACAATGACTGCAATGGCGCTGACGGGCATGTTGCTCCTTGCCGGCATTGTGGTGAACAACGCCATTGTGCTGCTGAACAGGATTATTCAGTTACGCAACGAAGGTCATGATCGAGTGACTGCGATTGTGGATAGTGGGATCCATCGACTACGGCCGATATTGATGACTGTGTGTACAACGTTTTTTGCGATGTTACCGCTTGCGATCGGCGACAGCCGGGTTGGGGGAAATGGTCCGTCCTATTTCCCAATGGCGCGAGCGCTCATTGGAGGGCTCGCGTTTTCTTCTGTCATTACTCTGCTAATTTTACCTCTGATCTATGTCTTGTTTGATGATCTTCGGGAAGCGGTCACAGGTTTTTGGCGGACAAGTTGGCGACGGGCGTTCCCGATTTCCACATAGTCGCCAGGGGTTAAGGTGAGTAGTACGATCTGGCTGATGCTTGCAGATTTTGCGCTTTACGTTCACTTTGCGTTTGTGCTGTTCATCATCTTGGGCCTCTTGTTGGTCGTAGTAGGTGGTAATATTGGCTGGCGGTGGGTCCGGAATCCCTGGGTTCGCTACGCTCATCTTGCAGGCATTGGGGTAGTCGTTGCGCAAGCCTGGATGGGGATTATCTGTCCGCTGACGACGCTGGAGCAGTATCTTCGGAGACAAGCGGGCGGTGCGGTGTACGAAGGCAGCTATATTGCACACTGGATCTCAGAACTTCTTTACCTAGATTTTCCCACCTGGGTTTACACTATGACCTATACCGTCTTCGGGCTGTTGGTGGCGGCCAGCTGGCTATGGATTCGCCCCCGCGGTTTTTCCCACCTTCGAGTTCCTCATTAGTCAATTTCCTTGTCGCTGTCGGTAATGGCTTCAGGCGGGTGGCTGTATTTGCCAGCGTCTGCTCTGTACTAATTGATCAGGTTTCTGTCATGTCACGGATCTCATTTCGCGGGATGTTGTTACAGACGGCAGTTGGGTGGTCGCTAGGTGTACAAGTCGATGACCCGACGGAAGGTCGTTCCAACGCTATTGAGGCTTTTCAGGCTGAAGATGTCGATTTGGCGCTGGAAGAGGATCGCTGGTGTATTGAGGGGTTGGATCAGCAGAAATAGGCTTCGATAGCGAGTCATTCCAAGGTCGATGTCATGTGTTGCAACGGTCTACAGCTCAGTGAAAACAAGGGTATTGGTTCGATGGTGATCGAGATAACCTATCAACCGGGGCCAATAAGATCCAGGCCACCCTCACGCAAGGTGGTGGACCAGCTGCCGCAGGCTCCACCGCTAGCCTTGGAAACATGTCCGGAGCCGGTAAGCGCTCGCGCGTTCTGAGACATGCATTGAACGATATGTCTGACGGCAATCGTACGAATATAATGGTGTCACTGCGTTAGAGTTAGGGGTTCCTTTGTTTTGAATCCCGCGAGGTGAGTCCGTAAGATATCAAGATCGCCATCAAAGCGTTTCTCACCGGCTTTAAGGGATTCTAATCTCTATTGTGACCTCCTGTTCCGATGTATACGCTATCAACTAACACTTGAACCTAAGGATTATTCATGAGAGTACTCGTTGCTGTCTCAATTCTCACGTTGTTGTCATCTTGCGTGGCCGTCAATAGTGGATCGAGCTCAGGGGTTGGAGAAACGCCACCACCTACCCCAGAGTCCACGGCAACGTTGACAAGCGAATCAGCCGGTGGCCTCATATCAGAGGTCGGGGAAGAATACGGTAATCTCGAAACATCGCTCGTAGCGGCTGACCTAACACACATTGGCCTCGCAAAAGGTGACATGTTCACTGCTGTATGCAATGGGAATGAAATTTCAGTCTACCTGGGGGATACCTACTCTGATGTGGCTGAAGGTGAATGGATCGCGTTCATCAATTGGGAAGGCAAGCTCAGGCTGGCACGGAACCTCCGCAACGCATCGGAAACCCTTTCTGCGAAGGCGGGTGATGCGGTCACAATCTCTCGCTAAAGCATCTGCCCGGTGGTTGGCTGATTAGCTGGCGTATCGTCCGCCGATGATAGTGTACTTTCCTTCTGACGATGTCTGGCAGTTATAGGACACGGGTTCGGGTGGTTGGTGCCGCTTCCAGCCTGTCGACGTCGTTGCGTGGGCCTAGGAAAACAGCACAGTTTGGTCCTGTTAAAGGACGATCGACGTGTTCACAATACAAAAGGGATTGTTCTCGTTACTCGTCGCCATAGCAAAACAGCGAGGTCTCTTTCATTGTAACGATTGGGTGGCCGATCTGACGGAGGCAGGATCGACCAATTTCCCTCCCCTCATGCACGCCTTGGAGCGTCAGATGAAGACTCGACTCATTCTCACAAAAACGATGGGAATGACCGATGATCTTTCGGCCTTTGGTGATACCTGCGACTCGTATCGCTACAACAACGTAACGTACAACCCTCAAGAGGATCTTATCGGTTAACGAGGTGGATGAGCTTTGACCGCATCTTCGTTGATGTCGCTACCCCATCCTGGACGATCGGAGAGTATCAAGTGTCCGTCGATTATTTCTGGCGGATGTGTGACCAAATCATCTTTCCAAGGCACATCGTCGATGTCGATCTCCATGATCCGGAAGTTAGGAATTGCTGCACAGAGATGTGCACTCATAAACGTCGACATGTGACCGTAGAAGTTATGTGGCGCAACATTCACCTCGTGGGCGTCTGCGATACAAGCGATTTTGTAGCTCTGCCAGATGCCGTTCCATGGGACGTCAATGATGGCGACGTCCATGGACTTCATCTGGAAAAACAACCTGAAATCCCGAATTCCATAGAGTGACTCACAGGAAGCAATTGGTGTATTCGTTCGGTCGCGAATGTAGGACAGTGCTTCAGGGTTGTAGATATCTAGCTCAGCCCAAAAGAGTTCTAGCGGTTCCAGCGCCCTTATCATCTTGATGTAACCTTCGACCTTGAAGTTGTAGTTCAGGTCCAGAAGGATGTCTACGTCATTATCTGTGCCTTCGTTGAAGGCCGCAATTTCGTCATAGACACCACGAATCACTGAACGTTCTGCGTTCAGTTCTGGAAATCCGGGGGCACCGACACGTCCGGCGAATCCGCCACCGAATCGGCGAGGTTGATCATCAAAGAGGTACATATTGCATTTGAGCCCGGTGAAACCTCGACTCTTCACCTCTGCACCCAATGCACGGACGTCGTCTAGCGATTTCAAGACAGGTTTGCCGATGTGGCTTGCGGACCTTTCATCCATGCGGTAAGTACCGCAGTGCGACCAGTATAAGCGGAGCCGATCACGCATGGCCCCTCCCAACAACTGATAGACAGGGACACCTAATGCCTTACCTTTGACATCAAGCAGTGCATTTTCGATTGCCGCGATTGCCTGTGAGTTGATGCCGCCGGGTGCCTGACGCGTAATGGCGTACAACCGCGCAAAGATCACATCGTTATCGATCGGGTCGGACCCGATAATGATGGGCGCAAGTTGGTCAATGACACCTGAAACACCCCGACTGCCGTAAGATTGGTTGTACTCACTCCAGCCGATCAGACCTTCATCGGTGGTAATTTTGAGAAAGGAAAAATTACGCCATCCGGCGTCTGCGTGGAGGCTTTCGATATTCGTGATCTTCATGAAGTCCCCTTCACTTGGTGATTCTCGATGTCAGCCTCGACGCGTCGGTTCACGACCGACAGCCGCGGACATGTCAGTTGCTTGCTCAATATTGTCCATCAGTTTCTCGAAAGTCGCCTCGTCGGCATCGAACTTGACGCCTTCATTGGCGAAAATCTGCGAGCGTGAGAATCGACCGCTGGCAGCGTGCATGACCCATCCAGATGGGGCGTCTTCAGTGCACATATAGAGTACCGCAGGACTCACTAGAGAAGGACCACGTTCGGCGGGTGGATCCTTGGGGTCGAAGGTCGCACCGGGGACGCTGGCGGTCATGCGTGTCGCCGCACCTGGTGCGAGGCAGTTCACGCGGATGTTGTGGGATGCACCTTCGATGGCGAGAACATTCATCAATCCGAGCATCCCCATTTTGGAAGCCCCATAGTTCGCCTGTCCGAAGTTGCCGAAGATTCCGGAAGTGGAACTTGTGAGCACGATGCGACCCCAGTTTTTCTGATACATCACGGGCCACGCGAAGTGCGTCACGTATCCGGTGCCACGCAGGTGGACATCCAGAACGGCGTCGTAGTCATCCAACGTCATGTTCTTGAAGCTTTTATCTCTGAGGTTACCAGCATTGTTAACCAGGATGTCGAGGGTGCCGAAGTGGTTGACGGCATCGTCAACGATAGACTTTGCGCCGTCACGATCTGATACAGACGCTTTGTTGGCGATAGCCTCGCCACCGTTCGACTTGATTTCTTCGACGACGAGATCTGCGGCATCACCATCACCGGATCCATCTAGAGTGCCACCAAGATCGTTCACAACCACTTTCGCGCCATGCTCTGCGAACGCTAGTGCATGGGCCCGACCAAGGCCATTGCCTGCCCCGGTGACGATCACTACTTTGCCTTCGAAGTCGCTCATGTTCTTACCCCTTTCTCACTTGTTTGATCATAGTCGTGACACCGATGCTGCGATGTTGCGCGGTTTCAGCCACGCCGCGAGGCTATCGTATCTGGTGGTCGCTGTCACTGTGTCATCAGTGGGCGCATGTTGATCAGGACATTAGTGGGGAGTGATGGCGTATCGAGTTTACGCGCTTCGGTTGATCTGCTTTCAGCGGGAAGATTGCTTCTCGTTTTACAGTGAGGTTCTGGGATGGACACCTGTTTTGCATAATCCTGATATGGAATAGGCTGAGTTTCCTCTGCAGGTCACGGCGATTGAGTGAGAGCGTGTGGATCCGAGCGATATCGAGGTGGCTTCGTTGGTTGGTCTGTTCGTGGGTGTATCGCTTGTCGTCGATGACATCGACGCAACGGACGCATTGTTGTTGGAAAAAGGTGTGACGTTCTCTGGACCACCGAAGAAACAACCCTGTGGTAGCAAACTGGCCCAGTTAAAAGACCCCCATGGTAATATGCTCCCGCTTTTGGGAGAAGCCGGTTAAGGTCACGTAAGGCGGCCTTAAGACCCCGCCTGTTCAACGTCAGCCCGGTCCTACGCGGTATCGAAGTTTGACGACAAAAAACTCACTGGTTGGGTTGCTGAAGGCATCCGAGAACAGAGAATCGTACTGGCTCGTCGGTGTCACTCCTGGCGCTCGTCCGCCGCGGTTGTAGACAACAAACAGATCTGACAACGGCGCAATTTCCCATCGATAGCGAAGCTGTACAGTAATGTCACTGACTGCGAAGTCAGCCGCCCCGTTCTCCGGTCGTCCCCCATTTTCAATCAAATCACCTCGACCAAGGGGAACCATCCATCGCCGGTCCTCGAAGGCTTTGATCCCAATCCACTGAAGAACAAATCCAAGTTGCTGTTTTGCAGAGAAAAACATGTCATATCGAATACGCGGTGACCATTGGCTGAATCGATACGTGGAGAAGTCTCGGTCTCCTCGATGGATCAGCCATGCGTCGCCATCCGTGTAGCTTGCGCGAATAGAAAAGCTCCATCGGTCGCTGGGTCGAACAAAGAGGGTTGAGCTGATGCTTTGACGCGAGCCGCCTTCACTTTCTTCGCGCAGATTGACCCTGATGTCTCCGACGAAAGGCTTGGCCCAATCCGAATTCACGCCAGCTTCTAATTGCCATCGGTCCTGACGTCGATATGTACCATTGCCACGGCTGTTACGATCGTCCCAGACTTCGGGTCGATAGGTCACCGCGGCCTGGTATTGAACATTGTTCAGTCGACTCCAGCGTCGGCGAAGGAAAACATTGGCGTCCGTCAACAGCTGATCAGACGTCCAATTCCCGCGTACACGAAAGTCTGTTCGCCGTTCAAGCAGGTCCTTATAGGGCGACTCGCGAAGTTCATAGTCGTAGAGAACACCTAAGCGGTCATTTCGGGAGAGAAATCCAAGGTCATTCAGATCGAGCTGGTCGTCAAAGTACTCGAGTTCGACTTTGTGCTCATGGCCGGTCTTTGGGCGCCATCGGATGTCGGAGAACCCGCCGTATCCACGTTCACCGTTGATGTCGCTCATGAACAATTGACCGTCCCATTGGAACTTGCTGTCTGATGTCCGTAGATGGGCATCAAAACCATGGGCAGTCGCGTCTCGCGCGCTGTGGTCGGTGCGGGTTCCCATATATCCAAACGCGCGCCGACCTCCATCGTCTGTGTTCTCATGAATGAGACGAAGTACGCTCAGTTGGCGGCCTTCGATTCTGGGGGTCGTGCCAGGTGATTGGGTTCGCACATCGGTATCGTCTTCGATCGCGGAGAGCACGCCATATCGTAATCGGCCTTGCTCACCCGTCACCTTCACTGCACCAATTAGGTCGACAGGTCTGTTCCTGTCCGATCTATTGAAAGTGACACCGTCGATGTTGTCTGGAGATCCGCGCCGAGAAGCAATGCTTGCACCGATACGCCGTGTATTCAGCAGGGTACCGGCGGAGTCTTTCCTGGGACTGGTGACGAACACTTCGCGATTCTCCAGGAAGAAAAGACGTTTCTCAGGGAAGAAGGTCTCGAATGCCGTAAAGTTCACCACAACATCATCAGCTTCCACCTGGCCGAAGTCCGGGTTCAGCGTTGCGCTCAGACGAAGGTATGTTGACGGGCGCCAGAAAAGATCGACCCCCGCGTTCGAACGGTCACCATCGCCGATCCCGTCCTGGGTGGAGGCGACATAAGGATAGACGCTGTACTCCTGAATGGGATTGACGCCTTCTACAGTGAACGGATGTAGGCGTGACAAGAAACCAGGTTCTGTCTGTGGCAGGTAGGGGAACGTCCAACGCTCATGGATCGATCCCAGCGAGCGACTGACATAGATGCCCATTTTTCGTATATCACTCTCGGATTTAGGCATGTTTACCATAGCCCAGGGAAGGAACATTTCGGCACTCCAGCCATCATCGAGTTCTGAGGAAGCAGCTCGCCAGGCACCATCCCAATCTCTCTCGAAGTTCCGCTCTGGCAGGACGATGCCATCGGTGACAGAGTCACCGAGCGCGATCATGAACCAATAGGCGTACTTACCTTCCCCGGATGGGTCGATGGTGACTGAAAACGCGTCTCTAGTTGAAAAGGAATCTCGAGAAGTCAGCCTTGGTAGGTTCAGGTCAATTGGTTGCAGTGCGTGCAGTCCAATATAGAGGCCTTTTTCCGTATAGAAATAGAAGACGCGAGTCTCGAATCTGGGTGTGACACCAGAAGCCGGTGATGTGACGCGCATTCCATCGTGGAACGGTATTTCCTGCCAGATACCTTCATCTAGTCGACCGTCTATGTTGATTTGTATATCGCGTTCGTTAAATTTAGGGAATTGGAGTGGGGCGGAGTCGGCGAGACTGATTGAAGCAATCAGGCACACGTTAAGCAGAAGCAGGCGGGAAAACATACCGTCCAGAGGTGGTGAGGAAGTGCGCGAGTATGAAGGAGGTCTTGATATCACGCAATTACGCCTACGTCAGCTTTACCAAAGGTTAACGCAAGTTGACGTTCTTGAACGGTCAGTCATCCATCTTAAGGCACGACAATCGACCGGTGACCGGCTGTCAGGCGTTTTGTTTGTTTCCTGTGGATAAGTTTTGGCGCTTCTGTCTCAGTATCATGCGTTAGGTAGCGCTATTCCTGGTCTCGAGATGGTTCGGGACAACGAGGCTCAAAGGCGACCAGTTTGCGCTTCAAGCGGCCTACGATTGAAGATTTGGGGTAGTTGGTAAAAGACTGAAATTTAGGTAATTTTCTTGGGACGACATCATTACGATGATCACTGCAAAGGACTGTTAAATCAGGCCTGTTTACACTATGTTAGTTGTTGGAATGACTACTGGCGGCACACTTTGGCAGCAGAACCATCTCCATCCGGCAAAGCCCTATTGCAGGCGATTGCTCAGCAGGACTCGGATGCCGCTCACCTCCCGGATCGATTCAGTCGGAGTCAATATATTCGCCGCGCCGGCGCGAGCGTTTTGCGTGGGGCCTGCACAGAACGGGGTCGATAGTGAAGTCACGTCGGGACTTTAGCGGGTGACTGATTCTTCTCAACTTTTGTGGGAGCCTGCAGAAGACCAGATCTCCAATGCGGCTATGACGCGTTTTCGGGAACGGGCTACGAGTACTCACGGCGTGGCGCTGCATGACTATCCGTCTCTACACAAATGGTCTGTTGAGCAACCAGAAGCATTCTGGAATCTCATCTGGGACTTCTGCAATGTGACAGGCGAGCGTCGCGGAGACGTGCTTTGGTCTGAGAGTGAAATGCAGGATTGCCGCTTTTTTCCAGAAAGTTACCTTAATTTTGCGGAGAACCTGCTGCGATTCGACGATGATCAACTGGCGATTGTTTCTCGCCTAGAGAACGGTCGTCGGAAGACTCTGACGTATCGTGAACTTCGACATCAGGTTGGTGCTTTCGCTGCTTTCTTATCATCGAAGGGCGTCGGAGAGGGTGATCGTGTCGCGGCGTTCATGCCGAATGTTGCTGAGACCATCGTCGGGATGCTGGCAACAACCAGCGTGGGCGCGATCTGGTCTTCCTGCTCTCCCGATTTCGGTGTGAACGGTGTATTCGACCGCTTCGGACAGATCGAGCCAGTTGTCCTTATTGCATGCGATGGATATTTCTACAATGGGAAGACTATCGACAGCGGGCCCGTGGTCGGTGAGGTCTGTGCACGGGTCGCCTCGATCAAACATGTCGTTCAGGTTCCGTATATCGGATTGCCGGTGCTCGATGTTGATGCAACCGTTGTGACCTGGGACGAGGTTACACGGTCACTGCAGGAGCCAGAATTTCTGCGACTCCCGTTTAATCACCCGCTTTACATCATGTATTCATCGGGCACGACCGGTGTGCCCAAGTGTATCGTCCATGGTGCTGGAGGTACCCTGCTTCAGCATCTGAAAGAGCATCAGCTGCATGTCAATCTGAACCGTTCAGATACATTTTTCTACTTCACAACATGCGGGTGGATGATGTGGAACTGGCTGGTTTCTGGTCTTGCTTCCGGATCGACGCTGGTGCTGTACGACGGGTCGCCGTTCCATCCTGGTGACACATCAATGATGGATATGATTGACGAAGAAGCGATAACGGTTTTTGGTACCAGTGCGAAGTACATTAGTGCACTCCAAAAAACCAGCGCAGTACCTAAGACATCACACAAATTGACGAGCCTCCGGACTATTTTGTCGACAGGGTCACCCTTGTCCAACGAGTCTTTTCGATACGTGTACGACAGTGTGAAATCGTCTGTCTGTCTGTCATCCATTTCTGGTGGTACAGATATTATTTCCTGCTTCACTCTCGGGAATCCCGTGTTGCCAGTGCGCGAAGGTGAACTCCAATGTCTCGGGTTAGGTATGGATGTTGCCTTCTTTGATGACGATGGTGAAAAGCTCGAGGAAGGAAAGGGGGAGCTGGTGTGTCGAACACCGTTTCCATCAATGCCCATTGGCTTTTGGCGGGATGAAGATGGGCGAAAATTTCATGGTGCCTACTTTGATCGCTTCCCGAATACATGGGCCCACGGGGATTATGGTGAACTGACTTCATCAGGAGGGGTGATCATTCATGGTCGATCTGATGCCGTACTGAATCCGGGAGGTGTGCGGATTGGAACGGCAGAGATCTATCGCCAGGTCGAAAAGCTGCCGCAAGTGATTGACTGTTTATGTATTGGGCAGGATTGGCAAGATGATGTGCGTGTTGTGTTGTTTGTTGTTCTCCAACCAGAGATCGACCTCGACGAGGAACTCACCAATACTATAAAAAGTACAATCCGATCCGAGACCACGCCAAGACATGTCCCTCGTTTCGTGATTCAGGTGCCTGATATCCCACGAACCATCAGTGGCAAAATCGTTGAGCTGGCGGTTCGCAATGTCGTACACGGCTTGCCGGTCAAGAATACTGATGCGCTTGCGAACCCGGAAGCACTTGCTTTTTTTCGCGACCAGCCGCTATTGCAGATGGACTAGTGTTGACGGACTCGCTGCCTGCCTTGAAAAATCGCGCACAAAAAGGGCGAGATAACTTGCCTTTTGCGTTCGAACTGAGTGCGACCAATACCCGTTAGCTCGTTCCGTAACCGTCTCGTCCCGGTCCACCTTCGTTTTGGTTGCCACTTTCGCCTGCCAGTGGACGATTTTTGGGAGCGCTGTCGCGTTCCCCACGGAAGTCGTTGAACGGTCCATCGCGCCACTCGAGAGCTGCCTTGAGTCCCTCTTCGCGAACCTTTTTGCCGAAGTCACCGGCAGCTGGTCGATGCTTTGACATCGCTTCAACATCGGTCCCCACAAATAGACCCGTGCGCAGCCCCATGACTTCGTACTGTCGCTTAACGGCTCGTTTGTTGTAGTTCAGTTGATCGTTATCAATGTGCCCTAGACGGCGAGCAAACTTGATTGTGAATTCATCAAGATCTTCCTTGTCGACCGCGTAGTTTGCCCAGCCCAGGCGAGCCATCTCCTCACCGGAGAACCAATCGCCCGTGTAGGCAAATTCGTGTGCCTTGGCCATTGGCAGATACCAGGGTGCCCACATCATATCCATGGTACCCATGGCTCGAACTGGCGGATAGCCTACGCGAGCGTCTCTTGCGACGATGCGCATATCGCACATAGAGGACAATTCGGTTGCACCCGCAAGGCAATAACCGTGAATTTGGCAAATCACTGGCTTGGCCAGTTCCCAGATCATCCAATGGCCCATCAACGCATGCCGAGACCAGTCATAGTGCTGCGGGTGGGTTGAGCCAGTGTCCGGCATACCTGATCGTTGACTGACAAACTCACTCTCTTCGGGTTGTGGTGCGAGATCGTAACCCGCTGAAAAGGCGCGACCATTTGCTTTCAGAATGATGACGCCGACGTTCTTGTCGTGCTCAGCCTCCTTCATGGCGTCATAGACTTCACCCCGCAGTGCGTGACTGAGCGGGTTGAGTTTCTCCGGACGGTTTAAGGTAATGAATGCCAGTCGATCGTCTGTCTCATAGGTGATGTTGTTGTAGGTCACGTCAGCTCCGTGGTCTGGGATTGCTCAGAAATCAGGCATGCAATAGTCGTTGACCAGAGCTGGAAAGTCCAGACGTGGCTCTACCAAAAAAATTCCGGTGAAGACCGGGCCTTTTTGAATTGTTCTATCGTTACTTGGTTGCGTGACGTTGGCTGAGCCAACGGATAGCGATTAATCCTGGAAGGGTGAGTAGGGCCGACATGGGAAAAGGCACGGGTGTAAAGGTGACTCGAAGGTCCATGCCCAGATTCGGATCGAAATATGCAGAGTTGCCACCCGTATCGAGCCTAGCGCCGTTGACTCCCAAAAACATGAGGACACATGCTCCACCCTGAGACACCATGGAATTGGGTGCGTTGCCTGTAGGATCGACATTTCTGGCGCTTGAGCCGCACACTGCTCGAGCCACAAAGAGAAAATTGGTGCTGGCAGGCTTAAGTACCGCCAGCACTTTACAAATAAGCGACAATTCCAGATGTACGACTATTCGCTTGGTCGTTGCGTGTCCTTGGCTACTGGCAGCGCTCTTGAGGTCTCTCAATTCAACACTGTCCACGCGTTTAATTGAATCGACCCTTAATGACAGTTTCGAAAGGACTAGTGGACGAACTGGCGCGTTGATTGACTACTGCTCAATCTCTGCAACTCCAATACCGGACTCTCCTGCGACTGAATATAGTAACCAGGTTCGGTAGTCCTCGACAAAAATACAGGGATCCCTCAACTGGTTCACTGGTCTGCTGATCGCACCACGAACCGATGGCTCTACAGGAAGATTGGCACCTTCCCAGTCAGTTTCTGGAAGGAGTACATCCAGCGGATTGGTCGCAGACCAGTTACTCCATTCGCCACTGATATCTATCGTAGACAATAGGATGTGTTCAGGAGCATCACCAACTTCGGTCCAGAATACATACAGACGTTCATTGTGTATGGTCACGGCTGAATGACGCATATCTTCATTGAAAAGGGACGGACCTTCCTCCCAATCTGTGATGCCATCTAGTGATCGATATATCGTTCCCGGCATGGCAAGTCCGTAGTGGAAGCCCTGATGCTCGAATACCCTCAGATACGGCCGATGCACAATAATCTCAGGTTGGGCTTCAAACGTCAGACCATCCGCTGACTGAGCAAGCCGTGTGACCTGGCGAGCGTTCTCGGTAAGTCCGTGGTAGTACATCCGTATCTGGCGTCTCATGTGATCAATATGGACGTCGGGTGAGGCGACGTGACAATAGAGTGGATCATCGTCATCAGTCTTGATGGCAGCAAGCCGATCCTGCGACGCCTGTGGCAGTGTTGATGCATCGATCGATTCGGGGAAATACGATTCCTTCAGTTGGAGGACACCTGGCTCATGTACTGTCCAGGGACCGGCGACGTCATCTGAGTACGCGAGTCGAATGTGTTTACCTTTATGGTGTGCAAAATACAGGTAATAGCGGCCAAGAGAGTTCGGGACCCAGTCCGGGATACGAATCATTGAAGGGCCGTTGATATTATCGCCAAGTGTTGGGGACGACTCCGGGGTGATGATCGGATTGTCAGCTAGGCGGCTAATTCTCATCGGAATGTTCCTTCCTGGACGCTTGAAACATGGGGCGATCCCCGACGATGCTGACCCTGAGCCCACTCCGCGTTTCAGGATAGTAGTCCCAGATCGCCTGATGCCATGTACAGCGGTTGTCCCATAGTGCTAGTGCATTCTGGGTCCACTGATAGCGACACTGGAACCGAGGATGGGACGCATGTTCAAACAGCATTTTTAGCACCGCGGAGCTTTCTGAATCTTTGAGTGCACAGATTCTCCGCGTAAAACCCGGATTGACATACAGCGCGTTGCGCCCGGTCTCAGGATGCGTTCGGAGGACAGGATGCACAGATTTCGGCGAAACGCGCTGAGGCTTATGGTCACCATAGAATCCGCTGTAGTTCGCGGTATGCTCGGCGGTCAGTGTACTTAGAAAATTCTGCAGAGCGGGTGACAACGATGCCAGCACCTCATACATGTTGGTGAACAGCGTGTCGCCGCCGTGTTTGGGTAGTCGATGAAGGTGTAGGAGGGTGGCTTTGGGAGGCCTCTCGTCTGCAGAGACGTCGGTATGCCATCCACCGCCATTGTTTCTCTTCGAGTCAGCATCAGTATGGATAACCATGATGGCTGGGTTGTCATCGGCGTACGGTGCGGCCGGATGGATGTGCGGTTCGCCGAAACGTTTAGCAAATGCAAGATGTTCGCTAGGAGTCAGTGTCTGGTCGGGAAAAAACAGAACAAGGTGGCGCAGCCATGCCGCATGTATTTCCTTGAAGACCGTTTCATCCAGCGAACGTAGCTGTACACCTGTCACAATGGCACCGATCGTCGGTGTTAGCGCAGTGACCTCAATATGTTGATAGGTGGATTCATCAACTCGGTTGCCGCGAGTCGCCACTACTGATCGTGAAGAGGCAATGTTGGGAGACCGCTGTCCAGTTGTAGATCCTGCGCGGTCAGACCGTTCCGAGAGAGACATCGACAATCTCCTTCTGGTGGATGCAACCAACTTTTCACTTCAGTATAGCGGATTTCTGTCAGTAAACGGCCTTCATGTGTACTTGGTGATCCAAGAATCGTCGAGCCTAAGCCGATAAAGAACGTCGTAGCAGAGACTGCTACAAATGCCGATACATGTCCCGCAGACTTACCGACAAAAGGCCTGAAACAGCACTTTTGACACAGGAGGTTGCCAACCGGAATCTCTTGGAGATACGGAGTTATTGCAGGAAAGTAAAACGTGACTGTGGAGCTTATTCTTATTGTCAATGAAGCGGAACGCGCAAGCCCGCGGCGGGCCGGTCATCAGATCAGATGGTGCCCAGCGCGGGTTCCACTGGGTTGATGAGCTACTCGCGTTGACCGGCAAGGGGCACAAAAAAGCCGGGTGACACCGGGCTTTTTTGTGTTCGTTTCGAACTGTCGTCAGTCATTGGAGTACATCGTTACGACGCAAGCACCACCAAGACCTAGGTTGTGCTGGAGTGCATGGGTAGCACCTTCGACCTGTCGCTCTCCGGCATCGCCACGCAGCTGCCAGACCAGTTCTGTACATTGTGCAAGCCCTGTCGCACCTAGTGGATGGCCTTTTGAAAGCAGACCCCCGGATGGGTTGGTCACCACCCGACCACCATAGGTGTTGTCGCCGTCCCAGATGAACTGTTCAGCGGTACCTTCTGGCGTCAAACCCAGTGCCTCGTAAGTCAACAGTTCGTTGGCTGTGAAACAGTCGTGCAGTTCAACCACTTGGACATCCTCGGGACCGATACCTGCTTCTTCGAAAACTTCATCCGCCGCGGCTTTTGCCATGTCTACACCGACAAGCTTGCGCAGGGAGTGAGCCTCCAGCGTGCTTGCAAAATCCGTCTTCATGGATTGTGCCTTGATCGTGATCGCATTATTAAGGCCGTGTTTTGCTGCGAACTCAGCGCTACATACAACGGCTGCGGCAGCACCACAGGTCGGTGGGCAACATTGGTAGCGTGTCAGGGGTCCGTAGATGTGGGGTGACTCCATGATCTCTTCCACAGACAGCAGGTCGCGAAAAACAGCATAGGGGTTCTTCGCAGCGTGAATCCTGGCTTTCTCGGAAATCTTTGCGAATGTCTCAGGTTTGGTACCGTATTCCTCTAGATATTCCTGGCCGGCACCACCGAAGTACTGGGCCGCGTCAGGTGCCTTTTTGTCTACACCCTGCAGTGTCTTACGTTCCTTGAACATGCGCTTCAGCGGACTTGGACGGTCAGAGAATGTCGCACCCAGTGCGCCCGGGTTCATCTGTTCAAACCCGAGTGCGAGCGCACAGTCGGTCATACCCGCCTCGACGGCCTGACGGGCGAGATATAGTGCAGAAGAACCCGTAGCACAGTTGTTGTTGACGTTGATGATCGGCACACCGGAAAGACCGAGACCATACACTGCGGCCTGGCCGGAGGTAGAATCGCCATAGACGTAGCCTACGTAGACCTGGCCAATATCGGAATAGCTGAGCCCCGCGTCTTCAATGGCGAGCCGGGATGCTTTTTCACCCATCACCTGGTAGTCGTCACTGGCGCCTGGTTTAGTGAATGGAATCATACCGACGCCGGCAACCTTGATATTTTTCGCCATGTTGTTGTTTCCTCTTGTCAGATCATGGTCATGTGTGGGTGTCCGATGGCCTACCCGTATCGCCCCGATACAATGGCCTCAGACGGGAATCAGGCTGGATGGTGCGGCTAGCCTAGTGCCAACTGTGGCTGCGATCAAGTCTGTGCGAATTTGATTAGTCGAGCCAGTTTCCTGTGGGCGAAAGGATGGTTTTTGATCCCGCTCTCATGTCCATCTAGAACGTCTCCATCAAATCGATGACGCTTCGGTGTCGGATAGCCCAATACTGGATTCTTGGTTCAAGCTTGAGCAACCCTCTATCCATCAGCTTCGTCACGATTTTGGGAATGGTCTGCAAGAGATGACTAGAAGAGAAATGTACCGGAATCAAGCCCGAGTAGTACCCGACCTACCGCATGCTGGTATTGTGGCGACACCATTATGTGCTGCCTGACGACAGCAACGTCACGACGCAGCTGCTCAAGAGGGCTGGAGAGAAAATTTGCACTGACTCCGCTTGCCGAGTGAAGGTGTTCAACCGCAGTGACGGCATCTTGTGCCGCAGCTGAACAGGCCAGCTGTAGACGGGCGCGATCTTTGCGAGTCGGTGTGTCACCGCGTTCAACCTGACGCCACATCGCTCCAACCCGATCGAAGACATAGGCTCTAGCAGCACCCACCAGTCGCTCTGCCTGAGACACCGCCCATTGTGCATCCTCCCGTTCAGCCAGGATGCCGCTGCTGGCACGTGGCTTCTTGGCGGTCGCGAGCTCGGTAAAGGCATCGATTGCTGCCAGTGCAATACCGGATGCTACGCCGACCTTATTGAAGGCCAATCGACTGTGAGAAGGAAGTCGGTACAGTGTGCTGGTCTGGTAGTCTGATTTCCGGCTGCTGCGACTGACGAGCCGTGCCGGTACTCTTATCTCGTCAATGTGGACATCATGACTGCCAGATGCCCTCATACCGCTGACATGCCAGGTATCTAAAATAGTGTATTGGTCACTTGCGACCAGTGACTCCATAAGTTGCGGACCCTGCTCATCGCGTACTTTCTCAGTGCTCTGCTTGGAAGCGATCTGAAAACTCTGGCTCCAGAAATAGTGAGCATTGTGTACGCCACTGGCGAACGGCCATTGACCGGTCACCACGAATTCATCGCCATCTTCCCAGACCTTTCCGAGTGGATTGAGTGCTCCTGAGATAATGAGTTCAGGATCATTGAATATTGGCTTCAGTACATCAACAGGGTAGGCGGTGCTGAGGGCTCCCATTACCTCAACGCCAATCATCAGATTCCATCCTGCTGAGCCATGCATTCGTGAGATCGCTTCTATGACTCGTACCTGATCTTCAGGGTGGCATTCGAGTCCCCCTAGCACACGAGGCACTCCAATTCGGTACAGGCCGACACGCGCCATGTTGCTGGCAACTTCAGCATGCAGATGCCGGTCTTTTTCAGACTGCTTGATGTGACGAGAGACGACAGGTTTGAGCTCGTCGATGGCTGGCGCCAGATCTGCGTAACAGGGAGAGTAACTGGTAGTCTGACTTTGCACGGTATGAACATGCGACATGCGTCCATCGATTGCAACTTTCCTGCGGACCGTCGCCCGATTGAGCTGAAAAGTCGTCCAGGGGTCATGGCTGGGCGTTTGTCTCCGACAGCTTCAGAATTTCTGCAGAATTGGTATTCTATAATCGAAGGTATGTAAGACGAGAAACTCGAAATTGTTCGCCTTACCTTACAGGCGTCGTACCGGCGTCACATGTAATTGCCATCCACAAGGAATTCACAGAGGACATGCAGGTCTCCCGAGTCGATGCAACTCTGGGTGCGTTGGTCACAGATGTTGATCTGAGATCGCCGGACGATTCAACAATCCGAGAGATTCTTGATGCCTGGCATCAATTTGGGGTGCTTGTGTTTCCTGACCAGCACCTGACCGATGACGAGCAGATTTCATTCTCGAAGCACTTTGGCGCTTTTGAGCGCGGACTCAATCCTGCTTCTACGAATAAGCTTGCACACATTTCGAATCTCACCCCAGAGGGTGTGGTGGCCGAACCAACAAGCCTTCAAGTCCGGTTTCATGAAGGAAACACTCATTGGCACACGGACAGTTCTTACAAGAGTGTTGGGGCTAAGGCTTCTATTCTGAGTGCGAGACAGGTCCCCAATGAAGGTGGTGAAACCGAGTGGGCAGACATGCGCGCTGCTTGGGATATCCTTGATCGGGAGACGCAGCAGTGGTTGGAAGACAAAGTTGCGGTCCATAGTTTCGCCTATAGCCACAGCTGGCACGGTGGCCTTGAGACGGTAGGGGACAACATTCGATACCTGCCACCGGTTCAGCACCCGGTTGTGCGTGTCCACCCTGAAACCGGTCGTAAGAACCTATTTGTGGGTCGGCATGCGAGTCATATTGTGGGCGAGGATGAATATGCGAGCCGCGCGCTGCTGAAAAAACTTACCAGCGACGGTGCACAATCACCAAGATTGTGGAAATACACCTGGCAATCTGGCGATATTGCGATCTGGGACAACCGATGTGTGCTGCATCGTGGCCATCGGTGGCCACTGACCCAGGCGAGATCGATGGTTCGCACGACCATCGCGGGTGACGATCCTAATAATGCATGGGCGATGACCGCTTGATGAACCTGTTTCACGTTCGAAAAACTTATATTGATCAGTTACTTGAGAGTTAGTAGTACTTGAACTGGGACCGTTTTCTTTTGTCCACCGTTTTGTACACGAATAAGCCACGGGATACCCACAGGCTTTCCATTACAAATGGACGAGGTTTCATTGGTGGTTCTTTGAGTCGGGGTCTAGTCTAAGGCTTGTGTTTGGGGAGGCCTGTGACCGGAAACGGAACCAGCCAACCGAAACGAAAGGCCCGGGGTAGCCCGGGTCGGTTCGGAGCGATTCGAACGAGTCTTCTGAAATTACCCTTGGGTGAGTTTCAGAAGGCGGGATTGAGGGTCTGTCAGATCCGACTTGTCCTCTGGCTCTTTGAACAAGGGGTCTAGGTGGGAGCTGATGCGACGTCTCCTCGGAGACAGTGACAACCTAGGTTGTGGCGTTCAGTCCAGCATCATCCGCCGTCACGGGAGGATGATGTCGGTAGGCTTCTTGGATAATGGCTGTCTCACCACAGTCAATCGTCCGGGGATCCTACCTGGGATCTGACGACCGCTGTGTCGACTGTTACCGGATCTCTGAGGCTATCCGCGAGGGTGTCGAGGACGAGGGTAAAGGTAGTCAAAGTGGCCCCGGGTCTCAAACCGGAATCGGACAAGGCGCTCCCTGCAGCAGGGCGTGGGCGCGAGGTGAAAGCCTCGCGAACATGTACTGGTAACAGAGAGAAACCTGTTCGGTGGCCGGGGATCAAGAAGCCTTCACTGAAGGTGTATGTATCGCTCACCGAGCGATGCATATTCATCGGTTTTGGCGGGCAGTTCTCCGGTGTGATCGTCAATGTCGGCGACGTCTGGGACGAATGGGTCATGGATGCCGAAAGGTGCCGTCACCGCGAAAGCCGTTATTGCACTTACGGCGACCATGATTCCTTCAAACCGGGAACCCTGCCTGATGGCGGGGTTTCTCTTTTTGTAAGCCAGATTTTGAAATCAGGTCTGTACTGGGGGCCGCGATTGGTAGCCGCGTCCACCTTGGCGATGATATCCCTGCGATTAAGAGTCGACGCGCGAGACCGTGTTCTTCAGCCGATCTGACCCGGTCTTAAACATCGCATGATGGACAACCCCGTTGGTATCAACCAGCATGCCAGACTCGACGCGTGGGCGATAACGAGTCCACTGCAGGTATTTCTTGACTTGTTGTCGCGCCGCGAACCTTACGTTCCCCTGTGGAAAACGAACCTTATCGACTTCGCCCGTGCGTGTGACACGATAGGTCGCTTTCAGGAACGGTGGCTCATCCTTTGGGGGATTCGTCAGCCGAATTGTGCGTATGTGCTGACGCACCACGACCGGCTCGCCAAAAAATTGCTCGCGAAGTTCATCAGCGTCGACCTGGGCGTCGATAATAGCGAGTGCCCTCAGGTAATAGTTTCGTGCTCTTGGTGATTCGCGCATGTTGAAGAAATCACCTGCATGGATCAGTGCTGTAATTTTATCGAGGCGGTCACTTCCACGGTCATTGACGATGGTATCGAGTGATCGATTGAGGTAACGAAGCCCTTTGGCCCGTTTCTTTCTCAGATACATGACTGTAGCGAGTTGACGATATGGTTCCACCAACCGGATGTCGTCGGGACCATGTATGTCGCTGATTATGTCGATGGACTGTTTGAAGAGTCTTGATGCCTCTCTGTACAGGTCCACTTTGTGGCGCTCGAGGAACTTCTGATATTCCTGGTATTGGATCACATCTCGCAGCGCGACATGAGCGGGGATACAAGACGTGACAATGGGCGTATTACGTGGAGCCTCCGGCACCCCGCGGAGGTCCCGTATCTGGGTCCTTGCAGTATCACCGTCCTGGTAGTCGCCACCGCGATCGTAGCAACCGCTGTTGTCCACATATAGCTGGAGGTCCATGGC
>Ga0208624_1000046_pt1 | contig 66788 bp, 60 predicted proteins | sample Knorr_S23_td_DCM_FD_185607 | JGI IMG/M metagenome (GOLD analysis project Ga0208624, IMG submission 185607) | Marine microbial communities from Southern Atlantic Ocean transect - Knorr_S23_td_DCM_ad_71m_LV_A (SPAdes) (version 2) | ecosystem: Environmental > Aquatic > Marine > Oceanic | place... | reverse complement strand
ATTTTTTTCATCACAAGAATCGATATTAATTGATTCAAACTGTTTAGCAATAAGATTAGATGATGCTTCTGATTCACTATAAAATTGATTATTAGTATGGGTAAAAGGCAAAAAGTCTTTTTTGTTATTGTTATCTAGTTTTCTATATTCATTTGAAAGCTCTGATACATTATTAACCATATTATTTTCATTTTTTGGATGATTAACATTTAACATAGATGAACTATCATTAATTGATAGATCTTTTTGAAAAGAATTAATTTTTTGTTGTAATATTTTTTGTTGTTCTAGTAAACTTTCCATTTGGTTTTTAGAAGGTTTATCTATAAAATCTTGTTGTGTTGTAAGATTATTTGGAAAAGTATTATTTGTTGATACTTTGTTTATATTTTCATATTCTATATTTCTATTATTACTTATTTCACTAAATCTTTTTGCTACATCATCATTACTCTTTTTTTGGAAATTATCATCACTAAAATTTATTTGGGTGGGCATAGGATTAATTTTTTCACGTTCTTTCATTAATGATTCGTATTTATTTTGTATATTAGATTGTAACCCACTTTCTATAGAAGGAGTGGGTCTTTCAGAAATTTTATTATGACTTGTTTGAATTCCTGAATTCACCTCTCTCTCTAATGTATTAACATTTGTTTTATTTTTCTTAATTGAATCTGAGAAATAGGCAAATGCTACATTTATTACTTTTTGCGATAAAAATCTACTATAATCAACATCTTTTATATCAGCAGGTATATTAAATGTATTTCTTTGTTTATAAATTGTTTTCATTATATTTACTAATTCTTTACTAAATTGTTGATTACTATTGATATCATATTTTAGGCTTTCTAAAATTTTTTTTTGTAATATATTATTTATGATTTTGAAATTTTCCTTTGAAAAAAAAAGTCTCTCCATTATTATATAATATATTTTATATTTATTTTTTTTCCTTTATAACATTATTTTATATTAAAATTATACATTTATATATATAAATGAATAATCTATCAGATTACTATCAAGTTAATATAAATAAACCTGAAATTATAAAACATTTTTCAGATGTAAGTACCATTTTAGTTATAAATTCATTAGATAGAAATAAATATCTCTTTCCTAATCCTAATAACTATATTATTGAAATAGATGATAATTTTAGGGATGTATTAGAAATAGAATTAATATCTATTGATTATGAATATAATAGATTAATAATAGATAACAGTAATTCTCATTTATATTTCGAAGATACAAATAATAACTATTTATATAAAATAATTATGCCAAATGGAATATATGATTTACAAAATGAAATTGTTAGCAAATTTAATTATATATATGGTATGACTAAAGGTATAGATGATAACATAAAAAATGATATAGTAGTTAAATATAATGATATTCTTGATAACATGTATTTTTTAATAAATTATGATAATATAAACCAAATAAATAAATTAAATCTACTATACAAGGGACGTGAATTATCTTATCCTTCTACATTATATGGTGATATTTTAACAGATACTGATATTTTTGAATATAGACAAAAAACCAATGGAAAATTTTTTGGGTTTTCTGAAAAAGATTTTTCAAATAAACTAAAGGTTTTAAAATTAAATATAGAATATATTAGTAATTATGACCATAAATTAATAATTGAATTTTTAAATAATGAAGAATATAATATATTTAATAACATATTATCTATTAATGATAATGATTTAATAATTACATTTAAAAATATTGATAATCTTATCTATAATATAAATCATAGTGATATAAAGGGTTTTAAAACTAATAATGAAACAAATAAAATTGAAATTATAGTTACTATTTCATCTATATTACAAAATATTGTTATAGGAAATCCAGATTTATGTACAAATATTATATTAGGTGATATAAACTATGACTTAAAAAGAGATTTATCTATTTTTCTTGATATAAAAGAACTTAACAGATTAAACTCTAAAAATAAAAATGTAAATAATAGTTTTGCCTCTATACCTGTTAATCATGCGAATAAGATATATTTTGATAATACAAAAAACTATGGAACTATAAAATATTTTAATCCACCTTTAAGGAATATGGATAAATTGAGTATTAGTTTTAAGGATATAAATGGAGAAGTATTAGAAAATAATGGCAAAGAAAATAGTATAGTATTTGCTATAAAATGTTTAAATAATCAAAAAAGTATAAATAATTAGAATATTATAAAATTATTTTTTTATTTAAAAATTAAAGGTAATAAATTTTTTATAACCCTTAATTATGTTTAAATATATTGCTGGTAATAGTATCAAACATACCATAAAATGTTCACACAAAGTTTTAATGAATAATAAAATACCAATCATTAACTTCGCAATTGAAGAATCAACAAATAAAAAAAAAATATATAATGAACATCAAAAATTACTAAAAAACTTGAATAATAAACATAAAATAGCAATAAAATTATCATCTTTTGAATTTGATAAAATACTATTAAATAATACTATTCAGAATGCTAGTCAAAAAAATATACAAGTTATCATTGATGCTGAAAAAGGAATAGATTATGACAAATATAATGATATATCAAATGAAATTATATTAAATCATAATAAAGAAAAATGTAATGTTATTAAAACTTATCAAATGTATAGAAAAGATTCATTTCAAGCATTAAAGGAAGATTCAACATTCTTTTCTAACAAAGATATATTTTTTGGAACAAAAATAGTTAGAGGAGCTTACTGGAATTCTGAAAATAAAAATAATTATTTATATATTAATAAAGAGGATACAGACTCTAATTATAATAAAGGTATAATATATTTATCAGAAAATGATTATAAAACCTACAATATATTGGCTACACATAATAAAGAATCTATAAATTTAGGTAAGTTAATGAATAAATATAAAGAAAAAAAAATATTTGACTTTGCTCATTTATTAGGTATGAAAGAAAAGTTATATAATAAAATTGTTATGGAAGGAGAGAATGTTCACGTATATGTTCCTTATGGTCCTTATAAAGAGATGCTACCTTATTTATTTAGAAGATTATATGAAAATAAAGATACAATAAAATATATTTTTTAAAAATAAAAAGTATAAATAATTAGACTATTTTATCAAATATGATTTTATCTAGTTTTAAGTCTAATCTGTCTTTATTAAAACTATTAATAAAGATATAGTTATCTTTGAAATTATCTTCTAAATAATTACATAATTTGTCATTATATAATTTATTACATAATTTATCATCTTTATTAATTAAAATATGATATTTTTTGCCATTAATTTGATTTTTATAATTATGAATATTTATAATACTATCCCAATTTTCACAATCAGCAGTTATTAAAAATAAATCTATATTATCCAAAAAATCTAAAAAATATCTCTGAAATCTTATATCACTACCACAATCCCATAAATATATTTTATTATTTTCTATATTTTTTATGTTTAGTTCAAATCCTATTGTTAATGAAGGTGTAAAAGGAATATCATATCCTTTAGTATAAGCATGTATAATATGTGATTTACCAGTATTAGCATCTCCTAAAAAACAGATATTATGTATTTTCATAATTTATACGATATAAAATTTTAATATTTAAACTATTAGAAATTTAATACTTTAAATATTTGTCCAAAAACATTTTCTTTGTAAATGTTTATTTACATTACATTTAAGTTTAAGTTGTCTACAATTACATGTATTAAATCTTTCTATACATGATGAACAATCAGAAAATAAGTATATTAAAAACAAAAAAATAATGAAGCATATACCTACAGTTTTAAACATATCTATTATATAATTATATTTTATGTTCATCTTTCCAATTACTTAATTTAGTTTTAAATTCTTCCAAAATTTTGATAGTAGATTCGTTTTTATTATGTTCTTCTAATAATTTTAAAGTTAAATTACATCTATTAAATGGGTCAGTTTCACTAAATACAAGATGATTATTAATGACCTCTCTTTCCATAATAATCTTACTATCTGGTAATTCTACAGGATTATTTATGATTGTACTCATTATAGGATCTAAGAATTCTAATGGAAAATCTTCATCGTATTTTTCTTCTTTAGATTCTTGTTTAATAAATTCTGAATCTAATGTATTACAGTAATAATCTATAATACTGGATACTGATTTTTTTTCATAATTAATTGTATAATATCCAAATATACTTGATGTTTTCAATAACAAATCCTTATTATATAGGTTTTTGTTAGTAACTAAGTATTCTTTCATATTATCATCTAAATTTTTTTGTAAATTATTGTAAAATGTCGCTATAAATGTAACTAAGTTTTTATGTACATTTTTACCTAATATATCTAATGCTAATTCATTTGTTTTATAAATTAAACAATTATATAGTCTTGTTGTAAAAAGTGTATTCAAGATTGAATAGTTTATTTCACACAATTTATTCATAAAATTTTCTTTATAATCTTTATTATTGAAAACGTTATCTATTATAACGTAATATTCTGTTAAATTGTCTACATATTTACAAATAGTACTTATATATGCTACATAATTTACATTTGTTTGTTCCATATTTTTTATATGTGACATATATTTTTGTATGATTGAAAGAGTTTCATTTAATTCACTCGATAAAAGTGTAACAAATTTACGTCTTATATCAAAATCTAATTCTATTTTATCGAATAGAGAAGTGTTATTAGATTCATGTAATGATTTATTATGATTATTCAATATTTCCACTATGTTGGTTCGTACTTTTAATCTATCATAGAAGCCCGAACTTTCATCATATTTTTCCAATTCTACAAATGTCTTTATTAAATTACATGTTAATTTATCATTTTCACAAAATTCATGTCTTAAATGATTAATATATTTTATATCATTTATAATTTTAACTCTGTAATGAATATTAATTTCATTATTATTTACTATCCATCTACATATTTCTAAGGGTTTTGTATTTTTTATACCAAAAATAGTATTACTTCTTAATAAATATTCTATTAAATTATTTTCAAGATAATCTTTTATAAACACTTCCCTGTCTTCTGTAATATCTAAATTAAAATCTAATACTGATTTTATATCATTTTCTACTATAAGTTCTATATTTTTTAATTTACTAAGATATGCGACTGCTGTTTTTAATTTAATATTATAATTATTAGCAATAGAATCAGGATAAAATTTATTATTAATATTATTAAACATAGTTATTGTTTCTTCAGTACTTGTTTTATATTTGCTTATACCTCCAAAAACTAACATATATAATCTATATATAGTATCTTGTAATCGTTTTTTAATTGTACTATCTACAACATGTATCTGGTTTGATATAAATTCTATATAATTCATATAAAGTTTAAATTTATCTAATGAAGGTGTATAGGGAAAATATAATGATTCAAGATAAGTATTCAAATCATTATATAATCTATTATTTTTTCTAACAAAAAAGTCTATAGATTGTTCATCTATAGTAAATTTTATTGCCGATGTATTTAAAAATATTTGTTCAAAAACATGTATAGTTTTACCGTTATATCTAACTAGGTTAAATAAGTTATTGTCTATTATGAATTGGAAAAATCCTTGATCAAGTAAAAATACAGTATTTTTACACTCCTGACTAGATTTAGCGACATAATCAAATAATATTTTTTTTGTAATATCTATTTTAGTATTTTTTTCCGTTATAACATGAAATAGAGACATGAGTCTAATAGGAGAATTATATTTATCCGATATTAAAGAAAGTATTATAGTATAATCTTTTGTAAGTTTTATATCATATTTTTCGTCTTTTTTATTCATGTTTTGAAGAACCTGAATAAAATTAAAGTCATTAGGGTGAATATCACTGTTGTATGTATCCATTTTTATGAATGTAAAAAAATATTTATATAAATCAAATTTTGTAATTAAATAATTATAGTGAATATCTAAATAATTTTATATTTATATTATAAATGAGTAATATTGTTATAATAGGAATACTATTAGTAATAGTACTATTAGGTGTATTAACGGCAAAAAAGGAGCATTTTTCAACAAATAAAAATCAATATGATATTATAAAATTAAGCGAAGTAACACCATTTGGATGTTGCGCTAGTGCTGAAGAACTAACATTATATAATCAAAATACAAGTGGAGCATGCTCTACGGGAAAAACATGTAGAGAAAGAGGAATATGGATGAATTTTTGGAAATATAGTCATAAAAAATATGCTGTTATAAGTTACAACAGAATAGGAAATAGAAAACCTTTTGCTATACACAATGGAAAAAAAGTATGGTTTATAGGAGTCGGAGATAGTGTTGAAGCCCTTATGAATATGTATCCATATGCTGTACAAAAGGATACTGCCTATGCTGTATTCATCTCTGCTTGTACTATTGAAATTTGGCACAAAAAAAGAGGAATAAGAAAAGATGTTTCACAATATGCTAGAAATGTACAAGGAATAAATTTAGTAAGAACTATATCAAGTTCTGGAAGAAGTCCGGAATACGTTAAAATTGATAATTTTAAACCAGGTGATAAATTAATATTTTATACAAAACCAGGTAAAGTATATTTTGCTGGACACGTATTTATAAATGGTGTCACATATCCTACCAGCACGGGTAATTTCAAAATTACAGGAATGTCAACTACTGGAGAAAATGGATATAATAGTGAATCTATTAAATTTGAAACATATGGTAGAAAAATAGGGTGTTTTGAGGATAAAACTGATAGAACATTGCCTAGATTTTTTGGTAATGATTACACAACAGAAAAATGTGGTCAAGATGCCTTAAATGCTGGTTTAGAATATTATGGTTTACAAAATGGTGGTGAATGTTATGCTGGAGATGAATCAGATTTAGATAGAGCAAAAGGTGCTGGAAAACTAAATCAAAATGAATGTAATAAGTATATTAATAATCAAACGTTGGGAGGAGAATTTAAAAACCTTATTTATTCAACTCGTAGCCTTCCAGTATTAATGGATTATGTTTCTGCTAATATGCGAGGTATAAACGCTCATGCTAAGATTTTATATACGGACCAAGGTGTTAATTTTCAACATCATATTAAGGAATCTCTACAAATAGAAATGAATTTACCAGATCATACAAGTATTAACGATTTTTGCCCTGATCCCAAATATACAGAATTTAATCCAGCAGCTTGTAAAGGTAACTCTGGAGGTGGTAATTGGAAAGGTGATATAAAACAAAATTGTATTAATTCACATCATCCTAACTTTAAACCTAATATGGATAGTTGTATTAACATTTTCAATCCTTCACATAATAATTATAATAATGAAGAGTTTTATAAATTATTACATTTTTCTTTACAAATATCATCTAATAATCCTGCTGGCATAGTAAAAACATTTTATAAAAGTCTAACCAGTATTTTAGACTTAGGATGTAGAGTTATAGAATTAGCTGATGAAAATTTTGACAAAACAGATAATAATTATTGTGTTAAATATGGAGGTAACCTAAATTCACTTAAAAACAAAAAAGCAGACATTGTTAATTTAATAGGTAAGGTTATGAGCATAATAAATGATGGAGATTTATCAAAAGGAAATGTATACATTAAATTTAAATTTATGGATGCTCTAAACAAATTGATTGATTCTGGAAGAACTATATCATATTTAGTAACAAGAAGAAGAGATTGTAATTGTAGAAAAATGAAGCATGGTGGATTGAGATGTGCCCCCTGTTAATTAATTTATAAAACATATTTAAAAATATTTTAATATTTTAAGATATGGTATTATTTTATTTAACAAATTTAACACTTGATGTAATCACTGGAGCAGCATGGTGGACAGCTACAAAAACATATAATGGAGCATATTATTTATTATATGGCTCAAGTGAAAATAATAAAGATACTATAGAGGTTAATAAAGAAACTATAGAAAAATTAGTTAAAGAAAATGAAAATTATCAGGAACAAATTAAAAATCTATCTGATAATGTTAATACTTTATCTAATTATATTAAAAATAAACAATAATTATTTAAAAAATATATAATAATATAATTTATATGAGTAATTACGAAACAATACCTAATGATTTTAGATCATTTAAACAAAAAAAACAACTAAATGATTATAACAATTTATGTAAATCTAATATATCTAAGGAGGAGGAACAAGGTTATATAAATATTTTAATAGATAAATTTAAAAAAATGGTTATTAATTAAATTTCTAAAATTAAAATAATGGAAAATAAAGAACAAATAGAAGAACAAGCAAAATTTGTTGTTGAAAACATAATAGAGGAGGTATTAAATGAATTACAAATAAATGATATTATTCATAATACAGAGAATTTAGAGGTAGAAGAACCTTTGTTATTAGTACCTACAAATAGTGAAGATGAAGAAAATATAGAAAGATATAAAAAAATAGAGTCAGATACAGAAGTAGAATCAGATACAAAAGAAAATATAGAATATAAGAATGATATAACAAATAAAGAGATTATAGAAACCGATAAACATAAAATTGCGGTTAAAGGTATTTTGGATAGTAGATTTAGTAATATTGTATTTTATTCTATGGTTGTAGGCATAATATCTATAATTCCTACAATAATTTATTTTAATTAGATTTAGCTAATATGTTATCTAATATATTTATTAAATCATTACATATTTTAGTTTTGTTAAACATTTTGTTAAATTTAATTGAATCTTTTTTACTTATAGCTCTATATTTTTTTGGATTAATAATAAAATCATGTATTTTTGTTGATAAATCATATTTACATGGAATATTTACTTTAGATATAAATTTATCTATACTATTGTTGGGTAAAAATGTAAGCTTATAATTTTCTAATACATTTTTTAAATCTATTTGTTTTAATTCATTAAATATTGATGAACAAAAATTATAATTATTTTTAACATCAATAAAAACATGTAGAGAAAATATTTTTGGTTTTTTGTTTATTTGATTTAATAATTTAAAGAAATCATGTAAGGTATTAAAACAATCATCCCCTTTTTCGGGGGATATTGTGTAAATAGTGTTTTTTCCTATGTTTTGGTATAGACTGTTTATCGAAGAATCATATGTAATACCTGAATTTACGACACTTTCATATCCTAATGCGAAGAGGATATAAAAACTGTTTTCATGCTGTTCATTCATATATCTGCCTTCAGATAGTGGTTTTTGTTCGCTTTTGATCAAAAAATCTTTATTAAAATATTCATTATAAGTAGTATTATCAGATATTAATACAGGTTTACCTATACTTATAAATTCAAAGGCAGAAAGCCCCCACCCCTCACCTGATGTTGTTGAAATATATAAATCTACACAATTATACAATTGATTTAAATCACTAATCGATATTTTTTCAAATATAAAATGTATTTTATCTGATAAATCAATTGAATATTTAAGGTTTAATTTATTACAATAATCTCTAAAATTTAGATTACAACCATTAAAATCATTTGTTTTGAGAATTAAATATACATTTTTATCAATGAGATGACTATAGTTTTTATGAAATATATAATATGATTCAATTGTAATATCTAATCTTTTCCTTATATCATTAACATTTGAATTCATTATCAATATATCATCTTCAGTTATGTCTTTAAAAAACATTTTCCTAAATTGTCTGGGGTTTTCGAGTTTAGTAAAATTATTATCAATTGGATGTTCTAAAATATATATATCTTTTTTAAATCCAGTATTCAATATTACATTTTTTGATTTATTTGACATGGTAATTAATGCGGTACATTTTTCCAGATTTTCAAAAAAATTAATAGGTAATATTTCTAAATCAATGGGTAAATATCCTAAAAATATACATTTATAATCCATTTCCTTTATTATTTTAACATGTCTTTCAATAACCTGAGCATCATTTAATGATATTATTATTTCTGGTTTTATTTCATTAACATAACTTTTTAAATCATTATAACCATACATATATTCATCAAACATTGTTTTAAGAATACTACCTATTGACAATGATGTATTTTGTAAAAAATCAGGAACTGATATTATTTTGTATTTATCTAACTCAATATTTAAATAGTTTTTGTCTCGTAAGGTATTTATAACTAATAAGTGTAAATCGTATTTGTCATTTAAAAATGGTAGTAAGTTTTTACTCACAATTGAATAACCACTTGAATCATAATCTGAAATCCATAAAAGCTTTTTTTTCATATTCAATAATATCTAAATGCTAAATATTTTTAAATAATTTTAATCAAATGAAACAGTTATTTTAACATTTGATTTATTTAGTTTTTTAGTTGCTGATATAGATAATTCTTGTCTTTTTCTTCTAGCACTTTTTTGATGTACATTTTGTCCTTTATCTATATTATATACTGCTTTATAACATAAGTTCATATCATTTTCAATATCTAATAAATGACTATCTACATAATCTATAATATTATTTTTAATAGCCCATCTAAAAAAATTTAGCTGTCCTACTGTTGTTACAATAAAATTTTTATTATCTATAAAATATTTTATTCTTTCACGTCGACAAAATGGGTCAAATTGTTTTTTTTGATATCCTTTTAGTTGTAATTTATAATCTATATAAACTACAAATTCCTTAGTTTTAGCATTTACAATATTTCTATCATCATCAATCATGTATGATATATTATTTTTTTTAGAATAATTTGTTACAAACCAATCAATTACTCTAAGAGATATTTTAGATTCACCGTTTATTATTGATGTTAATATCTTAAGATTATTATTTACCTTATAAAATTCTTCCAATGATGACATTAATAAATCTTGTTTAACATTAGTACTTACAATTTTACTCATAATAAAAAATATAACTAAAGAAACTTTAAGTATTTAGTTTTTTCTTTTTTTGAAATTTTTTAGGTTTATGATTTTTAATTATTTCTTCACACTCTTTTTTTGTTAGTTTTTCCGGTTCTTTATCTTTAGGTATAGATACATTTTGAGTACCCTTTCTAATATAAGGACCAAATTTACCATTCATTATTTTAAGATTACTAAATTCTTTTATTATGTTTGTTTTTATCTCTTTTAGTTTTTGGATAGCATTTTCTAAATTTATATCACTATTATCTAAAGATACACGTTTCTTACCACATTCAATATAGAATCCAAATTTTCCCTTTTTTATGTATACAATCTCACTATCGTGATTACCCAGATTTAAAGGATACTTTAAATATCCAAGAGCCTCTTCCAAAGATATTTTATTTATATCTATTTCATCATCTTTACTTATGCTTACATATTTAGGATTATCATTTCTTTCACCTTCTTGAATACAAGGACCAAATTTACCTATGTAACTATATATATTTTTATTATTTTCAGGATTAACTCCTATTAAATTTTGTAGTTTATCTTTTTGTTGTTTAATATTAGTATCTTTAGATAATTCGATTACTTTTTTATGAAAGTCTTGATATACTAAATCAATAACTTCATGCCATATTTTTTCATTATTAGAAATTTTATCTAAATCAGTTTCAACATTTGATGTAAATGTATAGGAATTAATTTGACTAAAATTATTGTTCATAAATTCACATACAACTTTTCCTATATCAGTAATAAAGAGTTTATTTTTTTCAGATTGAGATTTTACTTTATTTTTACCAATTAAAACCTCTTTACCAGGTTTTATTTCAAAAGTTTCTATATCTATTTCCTTAATATTTTGTTTAGTTTCTTTATGAACATATTTTCTCTCTAAAACCTTTGAAACTATAGAAGAAAATGTAGAAGGTCTTCCAATTCCTTTGTCTTCTAATTCTTTAACAAGAGAAGCCTCTGTATAACGTGGTTTTGGTTTTGTATTTTTTTCTTTTGCGAATACAATTTCAGGTTTATAAAGACCTCCTTTTTCTATAATATCGATTAATTCTTTATCATCAACTATATTTTGTTCATAAATAATCTTATATCCCAGCGTTATAATATTTTTAAGACTAAATGTAAATATAAATTCAATATTATCAGTAGAAATGAGTTTATAAATAAATTCTTTTTCTATATATTTTTTCAATTGAGAGGCAATTGTCCTATTTTTAATTATTTTATATAATTTTTGTTCATTTGGTTCAAGATTATCTACGTTATCATTTAATGAAACTGGACGTATACATTCGTGTGCCTCTTGAGCGTTAGCAACCTTACCTTTATATTTGGTTTCTTTATAGTATTCTGAAAGTTGATTATCATCACAATATTGTTTTATTTGTTTAATAAAATCATCACTTATGGCGACTGAATCTGTTCTCATATATGTTATTTTACCTTTTTCATATAGAGATTGTAATACACTCATAGTTAGTTTTGGAGACATAGAAAATTTGTTGCTAGCATCTTGCTGAATTGAAGAGGTAATATATGGAGATGGTGGGGCATGAGTATTTTTTTTTTCAGTTATGCTATCTAGTTTATACTCTTGATTTACTATTTCAGGCAGTATTTCTAACAATTTATCTTTTTTTTCTATAGTTTTGTTGAAAAATGTTAGAATTTTGTTATCAGATATAATAAAATCAGAACTAATTTGGTATGATTTATTAGATTCAAAATTATTTATTAATTCTTCTCTATCATAAATAAGTCTTAAAGCAGGAGATTGGCATCTTCCAGCAGAAAGTTTAGGTTGAATACTTTTCCATAATAGTGGTGAAATTTCAAATCCAATTAGTAAATCAAGAATACTTCTTGCCTGTTGTGCATTAAATAGATTATAATCCAATTTTCTACTATTATTAAATGCCTCTACTACTGCTTTTTGTGTTATTTCATTAAAACATATTCTTTTAGTATTTTCTATATTAAGATTTAAAACATTTGCTACATGAAATCCAATAGCCTCTCCTTCTCTATCAAGGTCAGTTGCTATAATTACATCATCTACTTTTTTTTGTTGTTCTTTAAGATTCTTAACTACTTTATTTTTTGTTGAAATAATAGAATATGTTGGATTAAATTTATTATTAGTATCAATTGATTTAAGTCCTTTACTAAAATATCGTATATGTCCAAAGGAAGCATCAACTATAAAAGTATGATTTTTTATACTATTCAAAAAGCCTTGAATTTTTTTTGTTTTAGCTGGAGATTCAACTATTACAAGATACTTCATTTTTTACTTATCAAAATAAAAAAATTTAAAAATCAAATTTTGTAAAATCTTCATCGGGTTTTTAAAAAAAACAGAATATAAAAATTATATTACCTAAAATTAAGAACTATGACAGACAATAGTGAAATATTAGAATTTCTTATGAAATGTCTTTTAAACAATAAAATAGAAAACAAGCAAGAATCTAAACAATTTTCTAAAAATGACGTAATAAATACTGGAACAGTTACTACATTATTAAAAAAAAATATTCATCATGCTATTCAAAGACATTTTACAAATGAGAATTTAAATAATAATTATACAAATTATAAAGTTGATACTGAAACTAATTCAAACAGTTATAATTTCTAATTTATTAAATAAATTATATTTAATAAATTATTTTCTTTAGCATATTATAAAATGAGTAATGATGATCAAAATACCCAAAATATTTTGATGTCTCCTTTATTAAGTGAAAGATTTAATAATATAGAAAATAAATTAGAAAGTATAAAAAATGATTATATTGATATTAATGATAAATTTAATACAATTTTAGAATTGCTTGTAGAAAATTCTAAAAGATGGGACGAAAATAAAAAAGAATATATTCAATTGTTAGAAAAAAATCACGAACTTTCACAAAGAAATTTTGATATATTAAAGGAAAATAACAGTATATTTAATGAAACTTTAAAAAAGACATCTAATAATGATTATATGGCATCTGTTTTTGATAAATTAGAAAAAAATAATAATAAAATTATGAATAATATAGGTGATATGAATGCCAGATATTATAATAGATATTGGAGAACAAGTGGAAATAATACTATAATGCAACCTCCACTAAATTCTGGAATTTCATCTATTTTACCATGGTTTTCATTTCAAAAAAAATGAAATGTATATTTTTATTTAGTATCTATATTTTTATTAAATTTAATAAAAACATAATTTACTTAATATCCATCAGGAGCATTTGTTTGTAATCCTTGAGGACAGTGTTGATTGGCAAAAGTTTGAACACATGATTCTTGGTTACTTCCTGGAACTTCATTATTTTGAGCATCTAAAAATTGTGATGCTGATGTAAAAGCGTTTTGTGTGAAATCAGCTGGTTCGTGGGCAGCAGGTTCTTCACCTACATTTGTGAAGTTTTCACTTGGTTGAGTTCCTTGCATTAACATTTGGTCATCAGCATATCCATTAGCGTGATGTGGGAGAGTAGCTTGTTGTTGTTCTTGTTCTTGTTCTTGTTCACCAGATTGTTCTTCTCTTGCGGATGGTAACCATGAACTTTCTCCTGCGTCAGAAACTGATAAACTGGTATTAATTAATCTTAATTTATTAGCAGTTTGAAGTGTCATTACAAAGGCTACGGCTACCATTAAAGCCATAGATGGGTCTCTTGTAGCTAAAAGTACAATTACGAATGCTACACCTACTCTTACTAAAATATTATCAAAAAGATTTACAAGGGATGGTGGTAATTGAGGAGCGGCAAATGCGGCATATAGACCTAAAAATACTTTAATTGCTGTTGAAATGTATACATTTTCAAAACCTCTGTTTAAGATAGTTTCAGTTTGTCCTAATACATTTAATACAAGATTTCTTACTTCTTCCATTATATATGATATTTAAAGATTTTTTTTAGATTAAATCATTTTAATTTATATTTAATTAGTTAAATAAAAAATGACTTTAAAAATTTCTAAATAAATTCTTTAAAAAATTTGATTATATTTTTTAAAATCTTAAAAAAAACATCGTATACAAATGGTTAACGCAACAGTTAAAGCAACTTTTACCGGTTCACAAAAAGCTTTGGAGGGTTTTATGAAACAAGTATCGGCTATTAAAACAAGTGTAAAAATGGACTTCTCTAGTCTTTCTTTGAGTAATACCCAAGACAGCACTTGTAAATCTAAAACATCTTCTCATGGAAATAAACTTTCTCTTATGGAATTCAAAAGTAAATATGCTCTATCTATGAGTAAATATTCATCTCGGTCTGTCCTACTGAAAACACACAAAAAGGTAGATGAGGCTGATAAAGTATTCAAATCCGATGAACTTGATAAACCACTATACTACCAAGAGCGACTTAAGGGATGGATTACATCTCTAGATAATGAGAAATATTTCTCTAAAACAAAGGTTAGTCTAGCCAAAACTAAGCATAACAGTTTGGAAGACCTTATTAATAAGTATGATCTACAAATTGTTCATGATGATGACCAACTATATGATACTGTATCGTCACGTGTACTCTATCTACAAAGTGTTACTGATAAAAATCCCAAAAATAAATCCGATTATGTATTTAAGCACCCGGAGCTTAAGTACGGGCTATTCTTTAAAGAAGATTTTGAGGTATGGCAAACTACAGTAGCAAATAAAACTGTTCTAGAAAAGTACACTAAAACTATGGAAAACAGTGATGATGATGATTATTCCTACAATGATGAATTGTCTGAAATGAGTTCAACTGCCAGCGAAGAATTTGATGATACTCTTTCTCATCTTACCTTTGAAAATTATGGTAAAGGCTTGTTGATGCGTCCTAAGAAGTCAGACGCTCATTATGGACAGAAATACTTTTATGGAGGTTATTGGAATAAAACTCTGGGAGGATGGGTTTTCTCTAAATCAAAGAAATCTACTCTAGAGGATATGGGTGCTTGTTATTCTTCATAAAAATCTTAAATTAAATAGGATTTTAAAATTTTTTTATTTTATTATAGTAATGAATAATCTAGTAGATAGAAGATTAAATCATTATCTTAATAACAATTATACTTGTAATATAGACTCAAATGACACTTTTACAGGTGTAAAAAGAATAATTGTTATAGGAGATATACATGGAGATTTTAAGATATTAATAAGGTGTCTTAAAAAAGCCAAAGTTATAAATAATAGTTTAGATTGGATAGGTGGTAAAACACATGTTGTTCAGTTAGGGGATATCTTAGACGGAGGTGGTAGGGGAACAGATTTCCATACTCAACCTATGGAGGAATTCAAAATATATGAATATCTAAATAATCTTAATGATAGGGCAAAAGTATATGGAGGAGCAGTTCATTATTTAATAGGTAATCATGAATTAATGAATTTAGCAGGAGATTTCAGATATGTACATAAAACCCATCTTATAAATAATGATGTAAGAAAAAAATTATTCAAACCAGGAGGTCATATTGCTAATATGTTAGCATGTCATTCTCATGGAATATTGAAGATAAATGATTGGCTTTTTTGCCATGCTGGTCTATTACCTGAACATCTTGCTAATAATAATATTAAATCTCTAAATAATCTTGTTAAAAAAGTATTAAGAGGTCAAAAATCAATAGAAACCCTTAATAATTCTGAAGAAAATTTATTATTTTCTAAGGATAGCTTTTTCTGGAATAGATTTTATGCTAATAATGAAGATAAATGTACAGTTTTAAATAAAACCCTTGATATATTAGATGCCAAAAAAGGTGGAATGGTTGTGGGACACACTCCACACTATAATATAACAAGTCAATGTAGACAAAAATTATGGTTTGCTGATGTAGGTTTGTCAGGAGCATTTGATAACACAATGTTTAATAAAGTTCAGGTATTAGAAATAAAAAATGGTATTCCCAGAGTTATCTAATCTTCATCGGATTCTATAAGACATTCTGCGACCTCTTCTACTATTTTTTTCTTACCTTTTTTTGCGAATTCTTTTTTCTTAAATCCAGTATCTATTTGATGTTCAAAATAACTTTCAGGTGTATTTTCTTGTACATGTACCCCCAGAGTATATACATCATATTTTAATTTTTTATATACGGTTTCTCTTTTATTATATTGTCTTGGAAAAATATGCATATTATCTACAATATCATAGGCAATAGGTATGCTTTCATGAACTTTTCTTGTTATTCTACCTATTGATTGTTCAATACTTGATTTAGGTGTTGTAAATATAACTGAATCAAGAGTAGGAATATCTAACCCCTCTGAACTCATCGGATATGTTCCTAAAATAACTCTCATGTTTTCAGATTTATCTAAATCTTTTTGTTTCATACCTCCTATATAATATCCTACTGTTGTGAATTCCTTAGCTATTTTGTATAAATTTGTTAAATGATCACGTCTATCGCTTAATACTAATACTTGTCTTCCCTCGTCTACCAATTTTTTCATGATATATTTTATCATCATATTTCGTGAATTATTAGCTACAATATTATTAATCATTCTTGGAACACACATTTTTCCAAAATTGCTTAATTCTTCTTTATTATAATCAGGATTTGTATCATTATAGTATATTACATTTACTCTTACATTTTTATTATCTTTATTTTCAGCTTTATAAATCATAGGTCCTAGAAAAGATTCAAATACATGTGATAATCCATCTGGTCTTTTAGGTGTAGCTGATAAACCTAATGAATACATAGAATTTATTTTTGGAAGAGATCTACTAAACACTTCTGCTGATATATGATGGCAATTAGATACAACTGGTCCATCAATATATTGATCTTGTTTATTTTTATTAATTTTAGTTCCTATTATAAAATTATGATTATCTTCAACTTCAATATCATAGACATATGGCTGGGAACATCTTCCAAAACCAGTGTTTTCTATATATTCTAATTTATTAACTTTAAGTGTTCCATAATCCAAAAAACTATTTTTCCAGTCATATTTAGGATATATATCGTAAGAACTTTTATATTTCATATTTGGATGTATATATTGACTAATAAGTCTTAAAAAGTTGTTACTATTTTGAGTATTAAATTTTAAATAGTAATATTTATCTCGTGTTTTATGCAAAGTAGGATATAATTTATATTCGTTGAATTTCTTAATAAATCTTTGATTAGTTTCAAAATCATAATTATTACTATGTATTGAAATATTATTATTTCCATTTTTTTGTATATCATTACTTCCATCATCCATATACCATATAGCCAATCCTCGTAAATCTATTTTATTTATTAACCATTGAGGTACTATTTTAGAATTTTTAGGTATATTATCTTCAAGATCGAATATTTTAGTCGAAAACGAATACGCAGGTTTTTGTGAATAACCATTTTCTTTGATAAAATTAAGCTTATTTATTCCAAACATATTAGCTTTCCAATTACAATATTCTTTTTGTTTCTCACTATGTATTATTCTTAGACGTGTTCTATTTTTTACAGTATCACTTATAGACCCATCACCTAAATAAGAACCATATACTAATTGAAGTTGGTCATCATTTAAAGATTTAGCAACTATATTATCTTCATGATTATTATCATATTTAGAGATAATCAAATCTCCTAAATTCAATTTTCTGGCTTCAATATACCCATTTATAGTAAGAATTTTATGTTCTGGTGTACATTTTATTATTTTTTTAGACATAGTTATTTTTATTAATTCCTTTCTTGTTTTTCTCCAAGAATAAGTCATTTTTTTATATTCAAAGCATTTTGAAGATTGATTAAAACTTAATATATTAGGTAAATTTTTATTATTCCTCCATTTTTCAAATAAGGAACCTATATACTCTATGCCTTGATCAGTAATAATACCTGTATTAAAAGGAAAACATTCGTCGACTATTGTGAATCCAAAATCACCAAAAGTAGATTCTATATCATAATCTTTCATAGATATACTTTGTAGCATGGCAATCACGATATCCTTGTTTTTTGTGTTAATTTTACCAGCCTGTATTATACCTATTCTTGCCGTAGGTAAATATTCTTGAATTCTTTTTTTCCATTGATTAAGTAAAAATTCTTTATGTACTATTACTATTGTCTTTTTTGCTAATTGTGATATTAAATGTAACGCCATTACGGTCTTTCCAAATCCGCAACCAACACTAATAATACCACCTCGTGAATTCTCCGTAAATTTACCAGGTTTACAAGTTTCTAAGAATTTTTCTATAACTGGTTTCTGATTATCTCTTAATTCTCCCTTAAATTCTAAATCAATATCTATTCCATTAGTTAATTTTACTAAATCAGGTTCACCTAATTTTTTAAAACCATAATGTTTAGGTAAAAATAATTTTTTTTCACTTTCTAAGTAAATAGGGTAAGGCTTTGGAGCAGGTCCGTAATCCTCATTAACAAATGCTTTAACATTTAAATCTGATTTTATTTCAAGTAGGGTTTCTAACATAAAACTGTTTTTTACAATAGCATACCCACGTTTTGTCAAAATTTTAGAATTCTCCTTTTCTTTCTTTGTTTTTTTGATAATAAGTTTCGGTTCTTTTGATGACATTTTAACAATAAAAAAAGTATTAAATTTCAATCAACTTTTAATATTAAAAAGATTAACGTAATATTTCTATTTCTTCCATATCTAAGGATGCTCCATTATCATATTTAAGATTTCCTTCATATTTGATTGAGAAATCACTTGCTCTTAGATTACTCCAATCAGTATCTGGTTTTAGTAAACCGCATTTTGTGTATATATATCCTACAAGAGCACTACACCAAAATCTATTTACTCTTTGGGGATCGGGGTCATCGCGTGTTATTGCTCCCACCCAATCCTTTGGAATTATGTCATATGGTTTATTATATACCACATCATGGATTTTTTTTAAATTTTCCTCATTGAAAAGAGTTGGATCACAATTTACTCTTCTTAAATATATCGAACTGTTATGATACTTATACTGGTCATATATCTCCAAAAATGGTGTTATCTGGACTCCTAATTTAATCTTTCCATCCTGAGGGTCTGGTTTTCCTTCCCAACTAGATTCCCAAATGTAAGTTCCTTTAAGACTTGGATGAATAAATGTAGGGTCTTTTAATACCATTGCTACATGTGAATAATCACTTTTAGTAAAATATTTTATAAGTTTTGTAAATATACCAAAAGCACCTCCAGCTTTATAATCAAACAATAAAATGTCTCCTGTTTTCATATCAACCATATTTCTATAAATATGTATTGAATAAAATAAATTAAGAAATTATCAAATTTTAATAATAATTTTAAATAATAATTTTATCAAGAAGTACCTTTTGTGGATAAGTATAGTATCCCTCATATTCATCGAGTTTTATTATGTTCATATTTCCCTCACTGTCACTATATCCCATTTTCTTAAAACCTAATTTTAAAAGTCGTGCTATACATATATTACACGGACGAGAATCTGAATTCTTATGTATATGGGTATCCGACCTTCTATTTCGTACACACCATACGATATATTTTTTTAAATCATATAATGGTTGGTCCTTTCTAAAACTCTTTCTGCTAAAAACAATACTTTTTTGGATTATGTCTCACAATACAGTTAATAAAATTCATGGCTGCGCTGATTTCCGCATGTAGACAGCAGTCAACCTTACCCATAAATGATGTTCTGGTATTATCATTATGCCCAAAACCAACAACAGTATGTAAGCCATGTGTTATAACAGCACCATGCTTTGAATCACAGTTTGAAAAATCTGCTACGTTGGTAGCGACATTCTGGATATTCCTAACCGACCTCGATGAAACACGCCTAAACGACATTAAAATTTCTGGTTGTTATAAAAAAAATTTAAAAAACATTTTCAAATTTTTTTCTGTATACTATCCTTTCAGGAGGTTTATTATTAGGTAGGAACAAATCTTCTATCTACCCTACCTATTTCTTTCATTTCTCGGTCGGCTTGGTTTGGTGTGAGTATTCGGTTAGCTGTTAAATTCTTTACTAAAATCTCCCAAACATCAACATGGTCTCCTACTATTTTGAGTAGAGTTTCATATTCATTAATCTCAAAAACATTACCCTGATATTTTGGTGCTGTACCACCTAATGATACTATACGTTTCTGTATTTTTTTAATATATTCTTTAGCTAATTTAGCTGAAAAGCGTGTTCTTCCTTTAAGGTCTTCTGGTCTACACCTTTTAAGGGTTTCACTCCAACTACATACATTAGTTCCTGCTTTATCACATTTTGGCTTACCTGATACTGGATTTGTACCTCTTGTATTCGCAAACCAACATTCATTATCTAAATCATATTCTGCTTGTTTAGTTAAATCCTCGGATACTGCCATCCTAGTTTCTTTTTGCGAGCTTTCTAATTGCTGAATAAGTCTTCTATTTTTAGATTCAGTCATACGTTGTAATTCTTTAAGTTCTTCAAACTCTCTTACTAAATCAGAATTAGCTGAAGAAAATTCTTCTTGTGCTCTTTGGGTGATTGCTGCTTTTTCTAAATATTCTTGTTCTCTTTGTCTTGCGATTGCTTCCCTTTCCGATGCTTTTCTTAATGCTTCCTTTAATTGGCTATCAAGTACACCTTTACTTGTATTGAATTCACCCATTCTTTGTTCAGCAAGATTTCTTGCCTCAGTGGCTTTTCTGGTTAAATCAGCAAGTCTATTTTTTCTTTCAATAATAGCTCTATTTTTGGCATCTAAATCAGATTCCCTTGTACTCAATTCGTCTTCTCTTCTATTCAATTCCTGAGTGCGTGATTCATTTTCTTCTTTTAGGCTTTGTAATTGAACCCTTTCTTCAGATATGGAATTTTCAAGTGCTTCTTTTAAGGCAGTATATTCCTGTATAGCAGCTTTAGAAGCCTCTTCTGCGGCAGAAGCAGAATCTAATTGTGTTTGTAATTCTCTCTCTTTAGCATTTAAACTATCACGTACACGCTCTAATGAGGACTCATCATTTCTAATTTGTTCCATTCTTTCATTAATTTCTCTTTCCTTTTCTTCATTACTCTGTGATGTTGTTTCAATTAATTCTTCATATTTTCTTTTTTCTTCTGACGCAAGTCTTTTTTGGTTTTCTAATGCATCTTTTTCAGATGATACTTCACTTAATCGTTTTTCTAGGGTATCTCTTTCTTGACTTACTGTTGTCCTTATGTCCTCAGTTTCTCTAATAAGATTATCATATTTTTCAATTTCTCCTTTTAAACTTGTATTTCTTTGTTCAAGTATAGCAGTTTCAGAACTAAGTGCTTCCCTTGAAGTATTTAATTCGGTTTCCTTGGTAGATATTTCTCTTAATCTTGATTCTAATTCTTCTTTATCTTTAGATAATTGAGCCTTTTCATCATTCATCGAGGATAGTTTAGCTTTATTTTGTTCTAATAATCTATCCAATTCTGTTTGTTTTTCAGTATTACTACTTACTAATTCTTTATATCTTTTAATTTCAGCATTTAAATTATCTTGAGTATCACTAACAAGTTGTTTTTTATCATTATATTCAGTTCTAAGTCTTGTTAGTTCATTACGTGCTTCTTCTTGTTGTTGTTCACCTTTTAATTCATTTTCTTTTAATTTACTTTCATATTGCTCTTTAGTTAATTTTGAGGCACTTATTGCTTCATCAAGAACTCTTTGTTTTTCTGTCATAATTCTATCATGTGCTTCACGTGCTTCTTTAGCTTCTGTTAATCTTGTTTGTTCACTAGCAAATAGTCTTGTTCTTTCTGATTCTATTTCACTTAATTTTTTTTGATAATTACTTTCATTTTCAGCCTTTTCTCGTTGTAAGTCTTTTCTTTTACCCTCAATCAATTTTTCTAGACTGATTTTATCTTGTTCAAATTGAGCCTGAAGTTGTCTTTTTTCTTCTTCTAACGATTCTTTTCTTAATGAATCTTGAGAATCTAAATCACTCATACGCTTTTGGTGTTCTGAATCTAGAGACTCCCTTCTTTCATTAAATTGTGTTTCTAAGTCAGTATTTCTTGATTTATAGTTTGCTTCTAATTCTTCACTTCTTTTGGTAAGATCAGCTGTTGTGTCTCTATTTGTTCTTTCAATTTCTTCTAATCTTGATTCTAAGGCTGACTTTTCGTCATCAAGTTGTTTTCTGAGTGTATTAATTTTATCTTGTTCCTCTTCTAATAATTGAGCATTTTCTCTGGCAAGTCTTTCAGACGTATCAACTCTAAGTTTTTCTTCACGTTCTATTCTTTCTCTTTCAGCCTTAATATCAAGAGACTCTTGTTCGTATTGACTTTTTTGTCTTTCTAAATCTCTTCTTTCAGATTCTAGACGAGCTTTTTCTTCTTCAATATCATGTCTTACGCTTTCTAATGAATGTTTTTCACTTATTAATTCAGCTCTTTCCTTTTCTAATTGTGAATCTATATCAGCTCTTCTATCACTATCTAATATAACATCTCTTTTATCTATAGCTGTACCTACAATTTGTTCAACTCTTGGTTGTCCTTTTTTTCTAGAAAGTGCTTTAGAAAATCTTTGGGCGGCATCAACATCAAAAGACCTTTCTAAACTATCTCTTGTTCTTGCTGATTGTTTAGATTTTTCATAATCTAAGGCAGTTGATTTTCTACATTGTCCAGTATGTGTTTCACCTGTTACTTTATCTGTAAATGTTCCAGCAGTATATACACAATTTTGACCTTCTTTAGTGTTAGCATGACATGCTATAGGGTTACCATGATATTGTGTACATACAGATTTAAGAGACCCTCCTTTTTTATTTTTTCTAGTGTAATATTTCTTGAAATCACCTTTCATTTATAATATAAAAATAAATTTATATTCTAAATATTAACTAAATTAATTAAACACAATTAGGATTCCAGTCAGGTTGTCTGCATCCAAATGTTCTATTATTCATATCTCCACTGAAGTTTGATTCTAATCCTTCAGCTCCACCAGTCATATTTAAATAATTTTTTAATACTTGTTTACCAATTTTACCATCTAATCTAACTTTTCTACCTGTGGAAGGATTAGTTATATATTGATAGGCTCCTCCAGTTTGTTGCATATAAAAAGGAGTTGGATATTGATGTGCTTGTTTGGGGGCTACAATAGGTGCGTTTTGGTCAAATACGGCATTTACTGGAGCTTGACCTCCAATACTTTTACCTACATCTAAGTAATATCCTCCTCCTACTTTATTTTGTACATTATTGTTGGAAAACATAGAACATGGATTACCATATACACTTACATCAACATTTTGGGAACATGGAACATTTATTACAGGGTCTACAGCACAACCTGAACCAGTTTGTCTTTTTTGATATTTTCTTTGATATTTTCTTGGCATATATAATAAAATAAGATTTTATTATTATATATCTACGTATATCGGTTTTCTATAATTTTTAAATTTATTAACATAATTAGTTACCTCATTAAATTCCGAAATTTTAGAGTTAGAATCAATATTATCTATTTCCCATTTATTAAAATTAGGATTATATTTACAAATGACATTATATTCTTTATTTTTTTTGAAAAGTTCTATAATAGTATTGTTCATCTCAATAGTAGTAATTCTACTAATACCAATTTCTTTATATGTAGAATTTATTGTATCATAGGCAAAAACCGTGTATATACCATAATTTGAACTTTGTCTAATAAGTAGTATAAATGTATTATTATTAGTGATTAAACTATCACTCAATTTTGATTGAATATGTTCTGACATAATATTATTGTACTCTTCTTCTAAATTTGAAATATCCTTAGAAACGTGTCTATTATTGTAATCTTCTAATAATGTTATGACAGTTTGATTATTTGTATAATTGGATACATTAAAATAGAAGGTAATTGGATTTCTGAGACCAAAGAATTTTATACCTATAAGTGGTATTTTATTATTTTTTAGTTTTTTATCAAGATTATCAATTGTAAAGAACTCTTTTACTTTAATATCAAATGGTGTAAGTTCATTATTAGTAATTTTATTTGTTAAAACATTATTACAAAGTTTTATATTTTCTATAATATTTTTATTATGTGTATTCTTTGCCTTATATAATAAGCATGTTTCTATTATAAATGTCCAGTTATTATTATACAATAACATTTCTCCTGTGAATATAGAATCATTATATAATTCATTTTCTCCTGATATAGGTACAACAATAAGATTAGGTATATTTTTAGAAGAAATATCTATAAGTAAAGATACATTTTCATTATTAATTCTTGTTAGGTATAGTATAAATTTCTTACCTCTTGTTATGAAACATGTAAGTATATCATTATTTTTGAATAGGTTTATGAATTTATCATTAAAACTTTTTTCTACTAATTGAAAAGGATCTAAAGAATATTTAGTTTTGATTTTTTTAATAATATCTGAATTATTTCTTTTATTAGATATTAAAAATGCTGATGAGTTACAGAAGTTTATTTTATTAGTATCCATTTTTTATAATAATGATAATATACTTTTAATATCAAATTTTATAAATTTGATTTATATAAAGGTATTTTTGATATAAAGTATAAATTTACATGTGTTCTTCATACAGTGATAATGATTTAAAAGATTTACAGGTACTACAAACTAAGGAGATAGGTACTTTTACGTTAGATGAATGGATAGAATATAACAAAAACGAAGAACTTAATTGTGATGGAAAATTAGAAACAAAAATGGATATTTTAACAAAATATCCAAGAGTAAAGTTTATAAAGGTATATATGACTGAATATTTAAAAAATTCTAAAGAAGGAATACGAAAAATAGAGTATGAAATAATACAACATATTCCTAAAGTAAAAGAAATTCCTAAAGAACAGAAAAGTCAACAAAAAGTAAATAAAAGTAATAATGAACGTAATATTGAGTGGAGAAAACCTTCACGAGGGAGAAGGGAATACAAAAAAAATAGTAAAGGTAGGGATACAAAATTTAAAATATTTAATGTATCACAAAATTCTAGAGATAAAGTAAATTCTATAATGTAATTAACTTAAATTAAATAGTTTTTATTTATTTTAAATTAAAAATAGCGTTTTTATAAAGGAGCATATTGACAATTAAAATCATCAAAAGCATAAACATTATCATATACATTTTCATCATTTAGTTTTTTAATATCTGCGAATAATCCATTAGATGAGGTATCTTCATTTTTAGTTGGAACTGGTTCAAAAACTAAATCTCCTGAATTTTCATCTAAATGCGAATTATCGAAATATTTTCCAAGAAGAGTATCATTTATACCATTTTTTACTAGATTGTCTGTATTAATTTCTTTAGTGATTAATTGAACATTTTCATTTTTTTCATTTTCCTCAAGATTAAGATATTTTAGGAATTGATCAGTAGAATTATTATCTATATTATCTATTTCACTTTGATTAATTATAAGATTATTAATATTTTGTTCATTACTTTGAGATGTATTTTCAATAGTATTTTGATTAGAATTTTCTAATTGTTGAGACTCATTATTTTGAGTATTATGATTCTTTTTGGGTATGACAAAATCAATTTCAGTCGTATCTATATATGTTGGGTTATTTATTTCATTATTTTTAAGAAATTGGTGAGTAAAAAGTAATACTACTAAATATATAACTGTTGTCAATAAAAAATCTAAGTCCATTTATAATATAAAAATATTTATTTTTTTAAGATATGCCACAATAAAGTTATAATTTATTATTATTTAAAGAAACAATTATAATTATAATTATAATGTCTGAAGAGGAAATAAATATAACTTTTGAAGGTGATGATAACCTAACTGCTTTCCAAAAAGCAATAATTAGTAAAATATACAAAATATCTAAAAATACAGTGAAAGAGGTTGTTGAAACACCTGAAATTGCTGATGCTCTTATAGTTACAATCGCTATAGGTAATCTTGTAAAACTCATCGAAACAGTAAATATAAATAATAAACCCTTATCTGGAAAAAATAAAAAAGAAATAGTTCTATATATAGGAAAATTATTATTAAAGGATTTGTTACCTGAATCTGATAATAAAGCTAATATAATTGCCTTATATGATGTACTTGCCGAACCAACCCTTGAAAAACTCATAGATGTAAGTAAAAATATAAAAGTGATAGTAGAAAATAAAGTGGAAGATGTAGTAGAAAATCTTCCTAAAAAGGGATGTTTTTCATGTTTTAAGTAAAAATTTTGGATAATATATTATGTAAGAAAGTTCCACTATTTGGTTTTTTAATTTGAATAGTTAGAGTATAGTATTCTTTGTAATCATGAATTTTTATATTAAAGAAATTATTAAACGAAATATTCATTAAATCATATTTTTCTATGCTTTCAAATTGTGATATTGATGGAATTATTGTAGAATTAATTTGTATATTATGCTTTATAATATAAAGATTATTTGTTACGATACTATCCTTAATATTATATATTAGATAGTCTAATTCATTATTACTTTTAATAATAGATGTATTTTCGGTTTTATATTCAGTTATATCATTGATATATGATATATTAAGCTTCATATTTTCTATTTTTTTTATTTTTTCTAATATAGAATCTAGACGTTGTTTATCTATTTTTGTGTTAAATATATTTTCGGATATTTTTATACCATAATGGATAGTTATAGGGCTATTTTTATTAGAAAGTGATGCATATTTATCTAAGAATTCTTTCATTATTTAATGTATAATTTTATAATAATATTATATCAAATTTAAAATTTGATATTGTATTTAAGATTATTTAATATTTAAAAGAAAATGGTAACCAGTAAAAAGAAAAATGTAGAATATGTTAAGGCTGTTTATATCAACCCTTCATGTAATATAAGTGAATTTAAAATCCCTAAGGGATTAGAAATTGATAAAATAGATTTTAACAAATTTCCAGGGGTAGTGTTAAAAAATCATGGTAAAGGTACACCAGAAAGAGAATGTGATTTTAGTTATGACGAAAAAACTATAAGTATATTTGCTTGGTGTAATGGTAAAGCAGGAAATGAAAATAAATATGATCTTCCTCCCCCAATAGATAAAGAGTTATATTATGGAAATATATTTGCTGTTTGTCATGAAAATAATAAATTAGTAAATTTAACAAAAGATGAATATCAGAATTTTTATGAAACAGCATTTGGTGGTTTTGAAGATATTGGTTCAGAGGATAGTTGGTCTACTGAGGAAGAATTAGCGAGTGATGATAGTCTAAATGATTTTATAGTAGATGATAGTGATGAAAGTGATAGTGAATATGTACCTACAAGTGAAAATGAAAAATCATTAACATCTGGTTCGGATACAAGTGTATCCGATGTTTCATTTAATTCAGGAGTACATTCAAAAAAAAAGATTAAAACAGTAAAAAGAAAAAACTCTAAAATAGACGAGGTAAGTAATGAGAACGATGAAAGTAAATATGGTTCAGATTGTTCATCTATTTCTAATTCTGAGGATGAAAGTGAAGATGAAAGTGAAGATGAAAGTGAAGATGAAAGTGAAGATGAAAGTGAGGATGAAAGTGAGGATGAAAGTGAAGGTGAAAGTGATAAGATTGGTAATAAATCTAAAAAGTATATTGTATCCGAAAAGTCTATTACAGAGATTATGGTAGTTCTTAAAAATGATAAAATATCTTCTGATAAAAAAGTAAAAATTCTAACTGATAGACTAAAAAACCTTATAAATCAAAGATAAAGTATATAAAATTTGATTATTTTTTTTAAATATATTTTATATTATATTTATAATATAAACTATGAAAAGTTTGACATCTACACTATTCCCAATTATATTTGTATTACTTCCTATTCTTTCAATTTCTATAACAGGAAGAATATATCCTGTTAAAGCATTTTCACATAGACCTATATTTCAACCTCCGAACTGGGTTTTTGGTATTATTTGGACATATATTACACTTAGTTTAGGTATTGTATCTTATAGTTATTATCGTAATTTTTCATATTCCGTTAATAAATTTTCTCTATTATTTATGTATTTATTGATAATATTTATGTTGAATTTATGGTTAATCATAAATCATTACAAAAAGTATGGTTATGGATTTTCTATTCTTGTAACTACATGCTATATAAGCGTAATATACTTGCTTTTCCTATCTATAAATTCCAGTAAAAGTCATTCTGGTAAGATTGTATATCTTTTACCATTAGTATTCTGGTTAGTATTAGCAAGCTGTCTTAATGGAGTTATTTATGACTATGCTGACAATCAATAGATTCAGGATTAATTTCAGTTTTAACATCATATTCATCAATATATTTTTCTACATTATAATCTAATGAAGGTTCAAATTCGGATTTATAATTTTCTCTATCATTTTTTTTATTTTCATTATCATTTTTATCTAATGTATTACAATCTATATTATCTATTTCTAACAGACTTCTAAAGTGTTTAATATTATTTTGATTATTAATATATATTAAATTTTTATAGACTAAATTTTTATAGATATTACGAAACATAATATTTATTACAACATTAAATCTTTATATAAAGAAAAGGGATTATATAATTTATATTATGATATTAGCAGGACTTTTATTTTCAAGTATAATTTTTATATTCGGTTTTAGTTATTTTATGGGTGAAAATAATTCAAAATTACCAAAACAGTTTATAAAAAGAGAAAAGGTGGATATAAATACAAATAGAATATCTATAGAACGTGATAGATATTCAATTAAAAAGGTTCCCACAAATTTAGATACTATAGTTATAGGAAGTGGCATAGGAGGTTTAAGTACAGCTGCTTTTTTAGCAAAAACTGGAAAAAAGGTTTTAGTGTTAGAACAACATTATATAGCAGGGGGTTGTACACATTCATTTGAGGAAAAGGGTGTCGAACATGAAACAGGAATACATTATATTGGAAATATTGAAAAACGTCAAAAAGTATTGGATTTAATAACAAAGGAAAAGATTGAATGGTGTCAAATGGGAAGAGACAATGATAATATATATGATGAAATAGTTATAAATGATGAAAAATATTATTTTAGAACTGGTACTCAAAATTTTATAAAAGATATGATAGAGTATTTTCCTAATGATAAAAATGCTATAATCAAATATGTTGAAATAGTAAAAAAAGTGTCACAGAAAGATTTATTTTTTAATATGAAAATTGTTAAGCCATTATGGTTACAAAGAATATTGGCGTTATTTATTTCTAAAGAGTATCATAAGTATGTAAATACATCAGCATATGATATAATAAAAGAATTAACATCTAATGAAAAGTTGATAGCAGTATTATGTGGTCAGTTTGGGGACTATGGACCTCCTCCAAAAAAAGCTAGTTTTTTTGTTCATGCCAGTATAGTTAATCATTACCTAGAGGGAGGATATTTTCCTAAAGGAGGGACAAGTGTTATAGCAAAAAATATAATTCCTATTATAGAAGAGGCTGGTGGAAGAGTATTAGTAGGTAAAGGAGTAAAAAAGATATTAACAGAGAAACACAATACACCGATTAAATCATGGGAAAATGCTATAGGTATAGTTATGGAAAATGGAGATGAAATATATGCTAAAAATATAATATCAGATGTTGGTTTAAGAAATACATTTAAAAAACTGTTAACACATACAGTAACAAAGTTTCCTATTTATGAAAATTTATTAGATAATATTCCCGAATCAACGAGTTTTGTGTATTTATTTGTAAATTTAGAGGGAGATAAAGATGAATTAGAATTAAAAAGTTCAAATATATGGGTATGGCCAGATAAAGACTATGATAAAATGATAGAAGTATATTCAGAAAATCCATACAAAAATCCTATGCCAATGTTTATTGCTTGTTCATGTGCTAAAGATGATACATGGAAGGAAAGATTTCCAGGAAAAAGTAATGCTATTGTATTAACTATGGCAAAAAAAGAATGGTTTAAGAATTGGGAAAATGAGAGATGTATGCATAGGGGACACTCTTATAATGATATAAAAAATATTTTTGCGGAAAGGATGTTAGAAGAAGGTTTATACAAATTTTATCCAAAAACAAGAGGTAAAGTCAAACATTTTGATATAGGAACACCTTTAACAAATCAATTTTATATTGGAGCCTATAATGGAGAAGCATATGGATTAGATTCTACACCCTATAGATATAGTAAGGCAATTAGTCTAAGACCTGAAACCGATGTAAAAAATCTATATTTAACAGGTCAAGACATATGTACACTAGGATTTACAGGGGCATTAATGGGTGGGGTTCTAACAGCAAGCAGTGTACTTGGATATGGGAATATTATAGATATTATGAGTGGTAGAAATTTAATAAATGATTTAATAAATCTTGAAAATAATTAATATATTAAATATTAAATTTTGATTTAATTTATTACTTAAAAATGAAAAGATAAAATAAATAAATGTCAACAGATATTAATCATAGACTAACAACTTCTAAGATATTTTCTGATTTAATTATAGAACAAACTAAAAAATTACCAAAAAAAAAGAAAATTAAGGTTTCTCAAATTGAAGATTTTGCGACAGACATAGAAAAGGGAATTTATAATAAGACAGTTGAATTTGCGGAAAAAAACAATATCCAGAAAAAGTGGGATAATAATATTTTCCTTGATATGTATAAGCAATTTGCTATATCAATTTATAGTAATTTGTATATGGATTCGTATATAAAAAATATTCGATTATTTGATCGTTTAATAGATGGTGAATTTAAGGGGTATGAATTAGTAAGTATGGAACCACAAAACACATTTCCAGAACATTGGAAACCATATATTGATGATAAATCCAAAAGAGACCGAGAATTATATGAAATTAATAAGGCTTTATCCACAGATGCCTATAAATGTAGTAAATGTCATAAAAGAGAGTGTAGTTATTATCAACTTCAAACTCGTTCTGCTGATGAACCTATGACTACTTTTGTTACATGCTTAAATTGTGGTAAACGTTGGAATTGTTAAATAATATAAAATATAAATTATAAATATTTTATTTTATTTATTTGATACTATATATTTCCAGTATTTAATTATATTAGAATCAGGTGAAAATTTACGTGCGAATAGTGCTTTTGAGTTTTTAAGATTTATAACATCATAATCATTCATTTTATTAAATTCAAAAGGATGTTTAGTTTGCCATCGTTTAATATATGGGTCATACCATTTAGCATATGTTACACTACTATGTTTAAGATAATCTTTTCTATTAGTTTTTTTAAATTTTAATTCATTTGTTATAGTAGGGTCAATATTATGTAATGCTGTTATAAAGTATATTTCATCTGGAATAAGATTAGGTTTTCTAAAATATTTCATAAGGTGTATATTTTTATTTAATAATTCAGCATGTTTTCTATCTAATACCATCCATTGTTCATTTATATATGCGTTATCTCTAACATTTTTATCTAAAAGATTAATTCTTCGTAGATGTTCTTTACTTCCCTGAGATAAATCAGGTCTGTAATAATTAAACCATGATTTTTTATCTTTTAAAACAGTATTGTATATATAATCAAAGTTTTTGATAGGTATACATGAATCTGATACTAATATAATTTTTTTGTTAGAAGAATCTTTTAGAGCGTTTTCGATTAAAATATTAGTAGCATCAACAAGGGAAACATCACCCCATTTAGTAGGTATCAATTTATCTATAATATGATCTTTAAATATAGAATTAACTTTATTTGGAAATTTGGGGTGAATATAAATATTATATTTATCCTTATGATTTTTAAAGAAGTGTTGCCATATTTTATTTTGTTTAACATCACCTACTGTAAGAAATATAAATGCTATTTTATCTTTTTGAGAAAAGTGTTCTTTAATAGATGTTCTATTAATGAATATTATAGATAAAATAAATAATAAAATAATAATATAAGTGTGATTTATAGGCATTCTTAATATATAAAAAGATAATTAGATTGTTGATAAAATTAAAATAAGGTATTGTTTATTTTATTATAATTTATAGAATTTTATTTTCAACATCCTTTATTGCCATATGTGTTTTTAAAACGGCATCAGGAGTTATTGATATAGAATCTATACCATTTTCTACTAAAAATTGAGCAAAGTCGGGATAATCGCTAGGACCTTGACCACAAATACCTATTTTAACATTATTTTTTTTACAAGAATCAATAGCCATTTTAATCATTTTTTTTACTGCTGGATTTCTTTCATCAAAAATATGTGATATTAATTCGGAATCTCTATCTACTGCCAGTACTGTCTGTGTTAAATCATTACTACCTATACTAAATATATCAACTAATTTACAGAACTCATCAGCTAATAGACAATTTACTGGTAATTCACACATTAATGCTATTTTTAAATCATTGACATCTCTTTCTAGGTAGTTTTCTTTCATTACATCTAATACTTTTTTACATTCTTCCGGGGTTCTACAAAATGGTAACATAACAGTAACATTAGTTAGACCCATTACATCTCTTACTTTATATATAGCCTTACATTCAAGACCAAATGCTAATTTATAATCTTTACTATAATATCTAGAACAACCTCTCCAACCTATCATAGGATTACTTTCAGTAGGTTCATAATATTTTCCTCCTAATAAATTATAATATTCATTTGATTTAAAATCAGAAAGTCTAACTATAACATTTTTAGGATAAAAGGCAGCGGCAATTCTTGCGATTCCATAACTTAATTTTTCTATAAAATATTCTTGTGCGTTATCATATCCTAAAATCATCTTATCAATTTGTTCTATAAGTTTGGTATCTTTTAAATCTTTGTGATTTATAAGAGCAAGTGGATGTACACCAATAAAATTATTTATTATAAATTCTTCTCTGGCAAGACCTACTCCATCATTAGGTAACATAGACATTTTAAAGGCATTTTCAGGACTTCCTATATTAAACATTATTTTTGTTTTAAGTTTAGGAAATTCATTAATATTTGTTTTAGTTAAATTAAAGGGAATACTACCTTTATATACGTATCCTATATCTCCTTCAGCACATGAAATAGTAATTTCATCATTATTTTTAAGAATATTAGTAGCATTTATTGTGCCTACAATAGTAGGAATTCCTAATTCTCTAGCTACTATTGCGGCATGACAAACACGACCACCTTTATTAGTAATAATACCGCCTGCAATTTTCATAATAGGTTCCCAATCAGGGTCTGTAATATTTGTAACAAGAATATCACCTTTTTTAAAATTACCTGGACCCATATTTCCATGACGTTCATCTAGAGAGTAAAGAATTTTTACCTTACCAGAAATAATTTTATCTCCTACTGAAATACCTTCTAAAAGTTTATCTTTATTTATTTTGTCATCTATTTTATATTCTATTATTTCATTTAGGTTTTTATTTGAATTTACAGTTTCAGGTCTTGCTTGTAATATAAACATTTGGTTTGATAATCCATCATATGCCCATTCAATATCCATAGGACTCCATTTTTTATTTAAAGCGGTATAATAATCTTCAATAATAACAACCCATTTAGACAATTCTATTATTTCTATATCATTAAGACAAAATTTATCTTTTAAATCTTCATCTACATGTACAATTTCAGTTAATGTATTTGGATTATTTCCATATATCATTTTATGTGTTTTATTACCTAATTTTTTGTCAATTATTGGTAAAAATTCTTCTAATTTGTCTTTAAAAACTATAAATTCATCTGGTTTGATTTTCCCTCCCACTACCATTTCTCCTAATCCCCATGAAGCATTTATTAAAATAGATTTTTTAAATCCAGATTCAGAATCAATTGAAAAAGCAACTCCTGATTTTCCTAAATCAGAACGGACCATTTTTTGTATACATACAGATATAGTTACATCATTCGTATAATTCATGCTTTTTCTATAAGAAATGGCTCTATCAGTATATAAAGAAGCAAAACAATTTTTTATAGAATCTAGTAATTGATTTTTACCACGAACATTAAGATATGTTTCTTGTAGACCAGCAAAAGAGGCATCTGGTAAATCTTCTGCTGTACTTGATGAACGAACAGCAACATCTGTATTATTTTGTTTATTTCCTTGTGAATCAAAATATAAGTTTGATAGTTCTTTATAACTATTAAGTATTTCATTGTTAATATTTTCGGGAATAATACCATTAGTAATTTCACTTCTTATATCTAACCCTTTTCTTCTTAAATCTACGATATTATTAATATCAATTGAATTGAGTAGATCATGTATTTTATTTTCAAGATTATTGTGTTTTATAAATTGATTAAAACATTCGGAAGTTAAAACAAAAGCATTTGGAATTCTTATTCCTTTGTTAGTTAAATTAATATACATTTCACCAAGGGATGCGTTTTTACCACCAACAAATGATATGTCTTTCATATTAATGTTATTAATCCATTTTATGTATTTAGACATAATATAGTTAATATTATAAAAAAAAAATATAAATTAACCCCAAATTGAATTAATTATATTAATAAATCCTCTAATCTTAAAAATTCGTATGTACCATCGGGTAAGGCTCTTTTAATTATTAAAGGTATTTTTTTTTCTTTGAATTCCAATAATGCTATATCATAAGCACTTGTAATATATGAGGGTACATTAACAAGTGCGGGTGAACCTGAAGCTAACATTTCTGCTCTTGTTCCTAATAATTTAGCACGTTCAAATTTGGTTAAAAAATGACTTGTCTGTCTTTTTCCAGAATAATATTCCTCATATACTCTATCCTTAGAACTAATCTCAGATGTTTGTGATATTTTAAGTTTATTTAAAATACTAATGTCTTCCTCATCATCTTCAGATACGACTTCATCAATATCAATTTCATCACCTTCATCTACTTCTACTTCAGAAGTACCTCCTTCTAAGTAACTTTCATCAAGCATAGACATAGATTCTTCATCATTATTATTCATTTAATATAATAAAACATTTTTTAACTTTAAATTAAAATCAAATTTATAATTAAAAATATTTTTATTAATTCTTTTTCCAAGACGTTCCACAATTGGCACAAATGTATAAATATCTCATGTTAATATTATCATATTTGAGGTATAAAACCTCATTGTTTGGTTTAGTATATTCTTTAGAATTAAGAGATTCACCCTTATAGATTTTATTATATGATTTAGATAAGTCTTTTTTTGTTTGTTTGTCTTTACAAATAAGTAAAGCAGATGTTAATCGTATTCTAATAACTTCTGTTAGATTTCCTTTTGATAAATCATCATTAAAAATTTTTAAAAATTCAGGTTCATCTATATCAGCAGGAATGTTATCCACCATGAAGGATACATCTTTGGGGATTTTTTTTTTAGTTATACAATTTTCATTTGTACATTCATAATCTACTCGTGGTAATGTTACATCAAAAATAGTATATTTATTTGTGATAATTTTGTTGGCAATAAAATCCTCCTGATAGTTTCTTTTATAAATAGATTTATCATTAGTTTCTGATTCTCCTTCCCAACTACAATTTTTACAATAGCTTATAAGTCCTGTTGGTTGTTCTGAATCAGTTTTTAATTTAGTATAAGTCATAAATTTACATTGTGGACAAAATTGCATTATAGTATAATAATATAAATAATTTTATATAAAAATAAATCAAATTATTTATATATTTTGTAAAATAAAGCAAATCTGATTATTATTCAATAAGATTTAAAGCAAATGTTTCTTTATCTAATTTATCATCAAATAAAAGTACGTATTTATTATCATTTTTATCTATGTAAATATGATGTTTTGAAGTATGTGTTATTATTTTATAGTTAAAGGTTTTAGACAATTTGGTTAATAAGTTTATATCTATGTCAAAATTGTTTGAAATATTTTTAGCAAAAATGTTAATATTATAATCTATAAAATTATACATAAAAAAATATAGTATTATTTTTTTAAGTATTTTATTCTTTGTATGGAAACCATCTTTTATAATATTTATCACCTCTTTTAAATAAGCTTACAACAAATTTCTGATTATTAATCCCTTCTTTAATTGTACCCACCTCATAATCTTTAGCAGATTCCTTAGGTGATTTTCGAATTGGTTTACAAGGTACATTTACTACATTCGAAGAAGATGTATTTACAACAGTTTCATCTTCTTTAGGAAGTGTATTTACAACAGCTACGTCCTTTTTAGGATGTGTATCTGGAACTTTACTTTTAAGATCACTAAGACTGGGAAGAATATACATTTTTTTTAGTCTTTCTAATCTCTTCTTTACTAAAGTATAATCATAGGTTATCGAAAATCCATATGTTGGTGAAATTTCTTTAACACCATCAAGTTTTTCATATTCAGATAACACTTTATCATATGACTGATAATTTTTAATAAAGTTTTTGTGTATTTCATCCTTAAAACATAAAAATTCATCTGGAATATTTTCCATAATATTACATACACCCCATTTAAGATTAAAGAACTTAATCAAACGGGCATATGTTTTTTGTCTTTCATCATGTATTTTTTCCCAACCAGGTTCATTTTCAAGGGGAAATTCAGTCATTACTGATTTCATAGATGATGCTATAGTCTTAGGATTTTGACACGCGGTCCATGGAGGTCCTGACCAAGTACCTAAAAATGAGAAACAACATTTACCACATGTATATAGATTAGGGTGTTTACGAACACCCCCACCTTGAGTCATGCTTTTCATAGTGGGTGGATGAAAGGGATATTGGTCTGGAAATTGGGCGTTAAAGAAATAGAATCCTCCCTCATAAGGTGTTTCAGTTGGACCAATAATAAGTTGTTTATAGTCAGTATTTATTGCGTCTTTATTATTAAATTCAAAATAAATACCTTCTTTGTCTAATACGTCATATGAATCGGTAATATTTTTTATATCAAAAGTTATCCTATTTACGGCAATAGGTGTAGGATTATTTTTGTAAGTGGCACGTGACATTTTTTCATCATGTAAAAAATAAAAATAAAAATCAAATTTTTAAAAGATTAATTTAAATATAAAGATATAAAATAATTTTAGTGTATATATTAATGGACTTTACATATAAAACATATTGTATGGGTAGAATGTTATTAGATAAGGGGATAGGTTATATGTATAGTAAAGATACTAGGGATTTAGGAAAAACCAAAAGAATATATGATGTTCAAAAAAGCATGTTTAATTCACTTTATGATTTAACATATCAATCAACATATATTATAGGAAATATATATTTAGGAAATGCCTATAATGCTCGTGATTATTATTCTTTATCTAATAATAATATAGGTTTAATAATTAATTGTACAGAAGAAATACCTAATTATTTTAAAGATCATTTTGATTATCATAGAATAGATGTAAAAGATGTTAATGGTGCGAATATTTATCCATATATAGATGAATGTGTGGAATTAATTCATGATTATATTGATAATAATCCTCTTAAAGATGTATTTGTACATTGTTTTATGGGTTCAAGTCGTTCAGCTACAATTGTAGCAGCATATTTAATGAAATATTATAAATTCAATCTTAGAGATGCTGTTTCTTTTATAAAAGAAAAAAGAAATATAATAAATATTAATACTGATTTTTACAACCAATTAAAACAGTATCAAAAGTATCTAAGAAATGGGGAAATTTAGTTAGAAATGAGTAATTCAGAGTCAATTTGTTTTGGATTAATTGAATTAATTCTACGTTTTGATACAATTGTTTCTATATTAAATTGACTATATGAATTTTTATTAAATTCACAAAAAGAGTTAGATTGTAAGAATTTTACTTTTTTTGTATCCAAGTGCTTACATAATTCTAAGAGTTTTAAATGTTCATTAGTATTAAAACCATTTTTTTCATAATTAACAAATGATGAATTTTTAACTGGGTAATATGGCGGATCTAAATATACAAATGTATTACTTTTAAAGCTGTTTATAAAAATTTCATTATAATCACATGAAGAAAATATTACATTATATTTATTAAATAGTAAATTTAAAGCTAAAAGGTTATTTTTTTCATAAAATTGTATTTTATCATAATTACCAAAGGGAACATTAAATCCGTTTTTGCCTACTCTATATAAACCTCTAAACCCTGCTTTATTAAGAAATATAAATAGGATTGCTTTTTCTTCATTTGTTATATTAATATTATTATATTTGGTTCTATAATAGAAATATAGATATTGTTTACCTTTTGTAATGACATTTTCAATTGGTTCATTTAAATCTATACTAAAAATATGTCTTTTAGGATAATTAATAGAGGGTGCTTTAGTATAGTTTTTTTCAATTTTATCTAATTCAATAAGAAGATATTTGACATTATTTTTAATCATTTTGTATACGTTTATTAGGTCATTATTTACATCATTAATATAGATTGACCCTTCAAGTAATATTTGTTTTTTAAATAATCTTTTTAATAATTCTATTAAAATAGCACCTCCGCCTACAAATGGTTCATAATAGTCTGAAATTGTATTAGGAAAATTTTCAAAAATTTTTTCAATAGTTTGTCCTTTTCCACCCACCCATTTAATGAATGGTTTTATTTTATCTATATTAATTTCTTTTTTTTCCATAGTTTATTAAATAAAATAATAAATGTATTTAATCAAATTTATAATTAATATTAATTAGGATAAAAATTCAATATATTATTTTAAATTAGCTTGATAATGGTAAGAAAGTTCAATATTTTGCGTATAATCTTAAAATTTGATAATTATTTTTACTTAAAATTAAATGTAATAATAATTATATAAATGCCTAAAGCCGTAATTTGTGATAATTCTAATAATCCTTTACAGGTGTTATTGAAAGAATTTTATCAGAAAGACAAAGGCGAATTTTATACTCACACAAGCATTGGATATCCAAAGGGTGTATATAAAATACCTTTATCTATGATGGATGATTTTTATAAAGTGTATGAAAAGGTAGTATTTCATGATAAAATCCCTACATATCTAACAGAAGGTATAAGAGATCAACGATTTACTCCATTGAAAATAGATATAGATTTTAGGTATTATGATTCTACATTAAAACGAAGATATAAACAAGAGGATATAATAGAGATATGTAAAAAATATATGTTATATCTTGACGAGTATTTAGAAGAACCTGATAAAGATGAAAGAGAGTTCTTTATATTAGAAAAACCGGAACCCTCTTATGATGTAGATAAGAAGGGTGAGAAAAAGCAGAATGCTGAAGGCTTGTATAGAATTAAGGACGGCGTTCATATATTAGCACCTAGAATAATAAGTAATAGCAAATTACAATTAATTATAAGAAATAAAATCTATAAGGATAAAGATATTATTCAAATGCTCGATAAATATAATTTTGATAATGGATATCATGATATATTTGATTTAGCTGTTATTGAAAATAATAATTGGCAAATGTATGGTTCAACTAAACCAGGTAAACCACCTTATTTAGTAAAAAAAATTGTAAGAGTATGGTCTAATAAAATTGAGAATGTTGCCCTAAATAAATATAATAATGGTGAATTAATAAGACTATTATCAGTAAGAGATAAGGATGAATATTCTTTATTAAAGACAACAAAAGAATTAGAAATTTTCCATGACCCAAATGATAGATCATCATGTAGACCTCATAGAATGTTATCTAAATCAAAAAAACAAAAACACATTAGAAAATTAAAACAGTCTCAATTAAAATTGGTAATTGAATATGTTGATTGTTTGAATGTTGAACGTTCTAAAAGTTATAGAGAATGGTTAGAAGTAGGATGGTGTTTACATAATTTACATAATAAGGATAATACGTTATTAAACAAATGGATAGAATTCAGTAAAAAGTCTGATATTCATAGCTCAGAGGCTGAGGATTCATGTAAAGAATTTTGGTCTAATATGTGTGATGAGGGATTAGGAATAGGAAGTCTTAAAATGTGGGCAAGACAAGACAATGCTCCTCTATATGATACAATTGTTAGAAGAGATATAAATTCCCATATTCTAAGAGCAAGCAAAGAAAAAGGTTCATCGTATGATATTGCTAATGTATTATATGAAATGTTTAAAGATAGATATGTTTGTGTATCAGCAAAAGATAATTTATGGTTTTATTATGACCAAAGTTTACATCGTTGGATTAAGGATGCCTCTGGAACTATGTTAAGAAAACGTATTTCAACTGATTTATATCAAGAATTTTCTAAAATGGGTTTAGAAAAACAACAACAATCATTAGAGGCAGATGACCAATATGCTGAATTAGGAGCAAAAATTTTGAAAGTGGCTCATAGTTTAAAATCTACATCATCAAAAAACAATATTATGTCTGAAAGTAAGGAGTTGTTTTATGATGCTGAAAATAGTCAAGATAAATTGTTTTTGGAAAAATTAGATGCTAATGCTGGATTATTAGGTTGTAATAATGGTGTATATGATTTATTAAAAGAAGAATTCAGAGATGGAAGACCAGAGGATTATATATCAATTAATAATGGTATAAATTATATACCATATGATCCTTATTCTCAAGATATTATAGATATCCATAATTTTATAAAATCTATATTTGTAATAAAAACGGTTAGAAAATATGTATTAAGAAGAGCAGGTTCTTGGTTATCAGGTTCAACTAAAGATGAAAGTTTTGATGTATTCTCTGGAGTAGGTGGAAATGGTAAATCTAAATTCATGGAATTAGTAGAACAAGCACTTGGTAAATATTCTGTTAAACTTCCATGTACATTATTGACAGGTAAAAGAGCAGCTTCTTCATCTGCTACACCTGAATTAGCAAGATGTAAAGGTGTTAGATTAGCAACATTACAAGAACCGGATGATGGTGCTAAAATTAATGTAGGTATTATGAAAGAATTGACTGGTGGTGATACAATTCAAGCAAGAGCATTGTATAGTGATTGTATTGATTTTAAGCCTCAATTTAAGTTAGTATTATGTTGTAATGATAAACCAGAATTACCATCACATGATGAAGGTACATGGCGTCGTGTCAGATTAACTGAGTATAGATCACGATTTGTCTATGAACCGGATTTAAATAAACCATTACAATTTAAAATAGATACTGATTTAAGTACTAAATTTGAGGGTTGGGGTGAACCTATGCTATCACTTTTAATACATTATCATAGTGAATGGAAAAAATTAGGTTTAGAGATTCCAGACGAAATATTGAAATATACTGATGAGTATAGAGCTACAAATAATCATTTCAGAGATTTTGTAGTTGAAATGATAGAAGATGCTCCTAATAAAGAATCATTTGTAACATTAGATGAATTGTATGAAGTGTATAGAGAATGGTATCGTGAAAACAATTCTGATAATAAATGTAAAAAACGTAAAGAATTACGAACATATCTTGACCAGAAATTTGGAGAACATTGGCGTGATGGAACAAGAGCATGTAATAGAGGTTATAGATGTATTCGAATTATTAGAGAAAACTTAAAGACTGATAAATTTAAAACTAAATTAGGAGATGATGATAGAATTATAAATGATACAGATGATGAATTAGATTTATAAATAAAATATTAAATATTATTTTATTTATCTTTTTGCTAATAAATATATTACAGCTATACCTAATATAAGTAAGATAAGTTTAAGAATTTTTATAGTTTTAACACTTAAAATATCATTAGGTGTGTTATACATCATATTTCTCTGATTTACATAATTGGTACTATCATTATGTGATATAGTTTTATTATGTTTATCAATTGTTTGATTTTTTATTTTAAGAAGATCATTTTGTTTGGTTAATAACAATTCATGAACTCTTTGAGTATTGAGTACATCCTTATATTTTAGCATTAAAATTTCAAATATTTCTCTTGCTCTGATTATGGTGTTATTTGCTTGAGAATAATTATCAGATTTATATGGACTCAAATTATATTGTTTAGGACATTTAGGACAACTTGGTCTTGTTTTACAACTATTCCTACTCCACCAATTTCTAGCATATCTTGGTGCTTTTCCCCATGTTACACGATGATGGGTACCATATTTATCAGAAAGACCCTGACATGTACAATTAAAAACTTTACAATTACTCATTTATAATATAGATATAAATTTATTTTTTAGCAATCATTATTATTAATGTAATACCTATAACGAGTAAAATAAATTTTAGTACATCTAATGTTATTTGACTTAATTTATCTGCTGGTTCATTATACATTATTTTTCTTTTTATTGTATGAATACTATCATTATTATCTGATATTTTACTATCTTGATCTTTTAATTGATCTTTTGCTATGTTTAGAATACTGGCTTGATTATTTAATAGTAATTTTTGTTTTTCCATGGTTTCTATACGATTAGTATATTGCGTAAAAACTGAATTAAAAATATCTTGAATTCTTCTAACATTTTTATGTAGATTATCCATAGCATTTGATTGATATCTTTGAATATTATATTGTTGGGGACAACGTTTACATCTAGACATTTATTATATACATATATAAATTTTATATATACATAAAATATTTATTGTTCTTCATGAACTGGTTTAACCCAATCTCTTTTGTGGAATATATTTACATTTCTATTACTGTATATGACATAATTGTATAGACAAACAAGTAGTAATACAGATGAAACAACTATACCTGCGATAATACCTGTGTTTGATTCAATAGTTTGATTTTTAACCAATAATGCTATAAGTATAGCTACTAATAAAAATATAAATACATTTTTAAGAAAAAATGCTATAAATGATTTTTCTTTAAAGTCATTTTCTCCTATTTGGATTTCTCTTCTTAAGGTTAATATATCACTATTTATATTATCTAATTTACCCTCATTTCTATCTATTTCACTTTCTTGATTTTTTACTAATAAAGTGCTTTTATCTAAATGTATTCCCTTATCTCCTAATAACTTAGTATCTGTATTATAATCATCTATCATTCCAGATAATAATGTATTTCTTAATGTAACAAGTGTTTTTAACTTATTATACATTTTTCTTAATTCTTGTCCTCTATTATAATAGTTGGGTGCTCTTTGACCTACTTTTAAATTTGTTTTATTAGTAAATTGAGCTCTACATCTTGTACTCCAATTTTTTTTTGATTCTTCATTTTTTTCAGAAAACCAGCCTTTTTTACCACATCTTCTTGAATAATTACCAGAACCTTCAGAATTACAATAGTTTCTATTTTTATCGGTTTTTTCTAAAACCCAACCATCAGGACATGTACCAAGATCAGTTTCGATGTTATTAATATCGTTGATTAACATTTCTATTTTATTATTAAGTTCATTAATATCGGTTCTAACAAGGTCTTCACTAAACGGAGGTGCTGTAACATTTCCTTGATTAACTCTTCTTTCTTCTAAATTTTTTAATCTTTCTAATTCTCTTTTTTCTTCTTCTCTTCTTTTGTTTTCTGTTCTTCTTTCTTCAGCAATTCTTTTTTGTGTTTTTTCCCAATTTTTTCTATCAAGTTCCTCTTGCTTTTTTCTTTCATTTTCACGTCGTGTGTATTCACTTTCTAAATGTTTTCTTACAGCTTCTCTATCTATATTTGCTTTTTCTCCTACTTTAAGAACTTCAGTGTTTTTCCATATTGTATTACAAGTTTCTTTAGCCCATTTTTCTTTTTCAAATCCTTTAGTAAATCTAGCAGGATTATTATTTGTATGGTTGCAAGTTCCATTATTACCTGAATTATCAGATACACATATGTCTGTGTCACCTTCTCTGTTTTTTAACGTCCATCCATCGGGACAACTTCCTAATTCAGCTACATTAGTACAATTTCTATTTTTCAATATATTAACCCAATTATTAAACTCTCCCTCGTTATAGGATTTTAAGCCATTAAAACTATAACTACAACCTCTAGAATAACCTGAAGGTGGGTCACATATCCCTCCCTTATTTGTATATCCAAAAAGACATCCTTTAGTTCTATCTTCCCATTTTCTAGATACTGACATTTAATATATATGTATAAAAAATTTATTCTATACCTTATATTTATTTACTATTTTTTATTAAATATACAAGCCCACTTGCGAGTATCAAGTTTATTGCTATCAATATACAGATCATTATTCTTCTATATCTTGTTCTTTCAGTAGTAAATTCTACTTGTCTATTTCTTGATAAAAGTTCCTGGTTTCCCTCAGATATTTTTTTATCCTGTTCATTTATTTTCTCATTTCTTTTATAAATTAGATTAGTTTTATTATCTATATTCATTTTATGATCATTAATAATAGATTCAGTATTTCCTATATTAGTTTTTAATGTATTAATTATTTCATTTAATTTACTATGGCTTGTATTAATCTTTGGTTTAATTACACTTTCAGCTTGGCTCATTTTATATCTTCTGTTTTTAGATGTATCGTATTTATATTGAATATATTTTTGGTATAAATTATAGTAATTTTCTAATTCTTTATTATAAACATCTCTTAAAGAATTAACATTTTTACTTCTTTGGCACTCATAATCACAGCCTACAATTTTACTCATTATAACTTATAATGAGATATTTACTTTAATTCGCAATATAAAATAAATTAATATTTATCTTACACATCTAAAAAATTCATAACTACAATTCTGAGATGATGACGTATTAATTATTTTAATTATATCACCCGATTTATAATTATAATATCGTGATATTACATCATCCTTTGATAATAGAGGTAATAGATTTTTTGATTGTAGACTAAACTTTTTCATTAAAAGATCAATTTCATCATTATTTAATTTAATATGTTTGGGAACTAGATAATGTTTTGTAGGATTAAATTGTAATTGTTTTAACCACATTATCTGTAATCTTGTAATTTCTTTAGTTAATTTAACTATAGGATTATTTGGTTTTGTACTTACAACAAGTATTATATCTAAATTATCTGTTTTAATCTCCTTTTTAATTTCTTCAACTATCTCTTTTATTAAACTTGGTTTTACTTTTATATTCAAAATAAACTTTACATATATTTTTTTTGAATTATCTGTATTAGATGCTATAATATCTAAATTTTTATTGTTACTTACTATGTATTTTAAATCATTTTCAGTTATTTTTTTGTATTCATTTTTTAACAAATATTCCCTATCCTCAATCAATTCAATACATGTATCCCATGCTCTTTTGATAACTATAGATTCATCCATATTGATTTTTCTTATGAAATAAAACTTTAATTAAATATCAAATTTTAATTATCTTCTTTAAATTTTTTATAATCTTCAATTATGTATTTATCATCTATATTAAAAACAATTTTATCGATATTTTCTTTTCTTAAATATGCTACAATTTTACCAAATTCATCATTAATAGTTCCATATATATAATCTTTTTCATCTAATAATAAATCATCTAATTTTACAATATAATCATCTAGATTATTATAATCTATTTTAATACTCTTTATAGTATCACCTATTTCAATTTTAAGATTATTTAGATTTTGTTCTAAAACATTAACTAATTTAAATTTATTTATTCCTTTAAGAGGTATTATTTTTTCTCCTACAAGTTCAGAATTATCAGTCTTTACTGATAACACTTTATCTTCTAATTCATTATATTCACCTCCTTCCAATGATACTTCCGGAACTTCTAACATTTTTTTATAAAAAATAACTCTAATTTCACTTGATATATCTCCATCAATTTTGAATGTTATATTATTTAATAATTCTTGTTGTTCATGTGTTAATGTTTCCTTTCTGAATAAAATAAATTCGTTTAATATGCTTAGTATGTATTTAAGTCTTAATACAAATAATTTATCATTTGTTTTAAATACATAACTTGAATTTTCATAGGTTCCATCTACTATATTTTCCTCTATATCTTTTTTATCTATTTTAAGTATATTTTCTATATAATTTTTTATAATACTCAATATTTTTTTATTTAATTTTTGTATGCTATCATCTTCTTCGGATATATCTAAAGTATATGTTAATGCTAGAGAACTAACAGGAATATTATTATATCCAAAGGTAAAATTCTTTTTAATAACAGAATCCATACCTTCATCTAAGTATGGATGTTCATGTGAAATTTCTTTTGCCATACCATGTGTTTCTACTAATGATTTGGCATTACTACATACAGCTTCAATATCTTCCAAATTATTATAACAATAGTGTAAATCTAATTTAGAAGCATCATCTAATGGTTGTATATATGTATCATCTTGATATTTAGGATTTATATTTATAATTGATCCGTCTGGTTCGACTACATTTTTTACCAGCCCTTGATTTTTTAGGAAATGTCTTAAATAATATTGTTCCAAACCATAATATGACCATATATTATTAGGAAATGAGAATAAATTCATAAAGTCTACCTTATTAACTCCAAATATTTGTAATTTTTTATTAATATTATCGTATTGGTTAGATATATTTATAATTTCTCTACTATTTATTTTAGTAAAATAATGTTTTATTAATGTTTCATTAGGTAATAAGAATGCTTCATTAAAGACAATATTATCTACTTCTGGCATTTTTGTAAATGCTTCAAGTGCTGCTAAATTATATAATAATCCTTTATTACAGTTAATAGTTACACGGTCAGAATCTTCAGCAAATATGATTTGTTCAGGAATATAATTTTTTGTAATATATTCCTTTGTAAATTGTAGATTATCAAATCCTACAATCATAATCTGGTATAATTTTTTAGGAACTTGAGAATTACAATATGTTTCTAATTTTTTATCTAAATCTGAAATGAAATTTTTAAATTCCTTATCAAAATCAGTATTATCTTTTGGCGTTCCATCTATATTAGGTTGAATATAATATCCTGTATATGGGACTACAATTAATACTTTTTTATCTATATCACTTTGTTTTACTAACCCTAAATCCTCTGTTAAATATTCACTAAATTCTTTTGTATCATATGTAGATGTTCTTTTTTTCTTTGATAATAAAACATTAATACAAAGATTAAAGTCAACAGGAGAACCTTTATCTAAAAATTGTTCATTTATACAACCTATCATTTCTTTGTCAGAAATATTAAAAGTTTCTAATAATGAATTATCCCAAGTATCAATTGGGTTTTGAACTCTCTCTCTATTTTCTGGTGAATGATTGACTGATACTGGTCCATCTTTACCTAATATTTTAGATAAAAATATCATTTTATCATCCTCATAATTGATTGACCATGATTTATGAATACCTTCAGGTATTATTGATGTATCAATTACAGAAAATTCAACTGGAGCATATCCCGTTAAAGGTGGTGGAGGTGGGACATCTCTTGGTGAAACTGGGTCGTATTGAGGTGAAGCTGGAGCATATTGAGGTGAAGCTGGAGCATATCCAGGTGAAGCAGGTTGATATAAGGGTGAACGTGGAGCATATCCAGGTGAAGCAGGTTGATATAAAGGTGAACGTGGAGGATATCCAGATAAAGGTGGTGAACTTGGAGGATAACCATAGCCTTGACTATAATCATAACCATAACCCTTACTATAATCATATGTTGCCGTTTGACCATATTCTGTATGAGAAAATCCTTCATCTATAGATATAAGTTCCTCGTTAGCACCTCCATATGTTTCTGCCATAAGTGCTTTTGCGTTTTCAAATGATTCCTCAAATAGTGTATTTAAGACTCTTTTAACAATTTTTGATTTATCCTCAGTAACTACATATTTTAGTAATGTTGTTTCTTTATCAAATATATAAAATTCTGATTTAGAGTATTGTTTGCCTTTTAGATATTTAATTATTTCTTCTAAGGATGCCTTACCAAATATTTTTATAGAAAAGTGTTTTTCTATTAATTTAATAGGTCTTTCTTTAGAAGAACTAGGACCAAATAATCTTCCAAATCGTTTTTTATCTACTTCTAAATATTCAGTTATAGAATATTTCAGTTTTTCTATTTGCTTTATTCCTAATAAGACATTACTTTCGAGACCACGTACTCTTATAGGTATAAATGTTTCTTTTTCACTTTGCTCTGTTAATTTATCAGTTGTTTCATATCTATCTTGTATTTCTATTCTTATCTTGAGCGTATTTTCTAAACGTTTTAGATTAACTCCTGATTTACCTATTAATAAACCTAATAATCGTTTTTGTAAATTGATTGTTTCATTAAGATATGGCTCTTCTATTTGTACCTTAAATATATTTTCATTTACATATTCTTTATTAGTTATATTCTCAATTTTACCTAATACATTTTGTAAATATTTAGATATATAATCTTTGTCAAATATTGTTTTTATTAGATTAGATTTGTTTTCCTCTAATTTATTAATAAGATTTCTATTTTTCATCAACATACTAAATACACTCTTTAAATCATAGAGACTGTCTATTTCTATATAATTAGCATCAATTGTCTTAAAATCACCGTCAAATTGTGTAAAATCTTTTCCTAAATCCAATGGTTTTAACATATCCTCATACCAATATCTTATATTACTATCATTTTTAAGTTTTATTAATACACCTCTTGACCACATGATTTTAGTTAAAATATCGTCGCTCTCGTTACCTTTGATATATAACAAAAAGCGTTCTTCATATGGATAAGTAAATGATATAAGTGATTGTCCAGTTCTTTTTACTAATGGGTTAACTTCAGAAGTTAAGTTTCCAAATACATTTGGTTGATTATAAAATGATATAGAATTATCTAAATAATAATTTTCAACTTTATTAAAGTCTAAATATGTATTTACAACAACGTCATCATCATTGGGTTTTTTTGTATCAGGGTCGACACTATTAAGAAGTTGAGATAGTTTGTTTTCTAATATTTCTTCTTTTAAATATTCTAATCTTTGTTTATTAATTAAATTACAATTAGAATTAACTATAACACCTAATTCATCATATTTATTGAATTCAGCTTGTGTTAAATAACTTGTTTGTTTGATTTTTTGATATTTACTTTCATCAGCAAAACCTGAATCATTATTAGCTAACAAATTACATAATGGAGGTATTGATTCTTGTGTTGTTAAATGCCAATGTAAAGGAGTAGGAATTGATATATCAAGATAACCTTGTCCCATATTTGCTCCTAATATAGGTAAAATATTACCTGATATATGTATATCAGAAGTATGGTCTGGACCTAATATATAATCATATGGATTTAATAATTGATTAGTTTCCTTATCTACTTTGACAATAGGATGTTCTAGCACATTAATAACAAATTCACATGATATATTTTTATCTACAGTAGATAACATATTTTTATAATATGAAAATGAAGGTATTAATTCTTCTAATGAATTTTTACCTATATAGACTTTATAACCATCAAGTAAAATATCAATTTTATCATTACTATAGTTTTGTTTACCTATATTATCCTTTTCAATATTCATATTTCTTTTAATTTCATTCATAATATGAGTAGTTTTAGAATAAAGATCGATGCTTTTATTTAACCATTCAGTATAGAGGGAAGATTTGGTATATTTAAAATCAATATAGTCGGCTATATCTTGAGCCTCTTCAATTTTCGTTAATCTTCCATCTTTTTCAAAATATGAAAATTGTATATTTTCTCTTTTAAAATCTTTGAATAAAAGACAATTACTATAGGCATAATTAAATATAGGTGTAAATTGTACCATAGAACCTTCTATAAATCTGACATATATACCTGCTTTTATGTATTTAAGAGTATAATCCATAGTATTTTTGAAAGTAGTATGGTCTAAACCTTGTTTATAAAATTGTGAATTAAGAACATTAATATTCTTTTTAAGAGATTCATGAATATCCTTATGAGGAGTAAATATATTAGAAGGTTGAACATTTCCTATTAATGAACGTGGTTCATTTATATATGAATTAATTAATTCAGTATCTAATGCTATTTTTGTAGGAAGTGAAATATTATATCTATGTTCATAAAATTTGGATTTACTTACGTTAAATTTACACATTTCATTATTATCAGGATTATATGTTTTATCATTTTCATCCAACTTAAATATATAGTATCTATGTAAATCAGAATAGGTTTTAAGTTCTCTATAATCCTCCTTTTCTAAATCTAAAAGACTTATTTTATCATAATTATAGGATTTAGTTAATTCTTGATCTTTGAAAAGTTTGTATACGTCCTTAAACATTCCAGTTCCATAAGGTAATAAACCAAATTTACTGTTAGATTCTTTAGAATCTATAAGATAAAAACCTGCTTTAGCTGCTAATTTAATTAATAATTTAGGATGAACAAGTGATTCTTCCATTTCATGACCAATAGATTCAAAATATACATTTATTTTATTTCCAAAACCAGTTTTACTATCTTCTGGTAATTTATCAGCAGATAAATCTAAACTACCAGTAGGTCTTATAGACCAAACATCTTTTGTAATAATTTCACCAGTCTTATCATCAATAGTTGAGACTTTACCTTGAATAGTATTTTTTTTAGCTGATTTTAAAGATTTAAATACAGATGGACCATCAAGAGTTGTTATTAATAGATAACCTTTATTAAGAACGGTTTTCTTTACATTTTCAAAAAAATTATCTACTTTATCTTTTTTATCAAAAAGGTAATGAATAGAAAACATCATAGAAGCCATATCGAATTTTTTGAAGATATCGTCACGTTTTATAAGTTTAGTTAATTCTTCTTGATATTTTCCTTTAGTAAAATTAGGATCATCTAACAGTTTTGATGAATCACCTACTATCATTTTAATATTAGTATTATTAGCCCATAATCTATGTCTATCATTTTCACTACTTTTCATATTATCAACTCTTTTATATAGTCCAAATTCAGTTCCTTCTATATTATTTTGGTCAATATCAATACCTAATAAATATGATATATTAGAATTAGCGTATTTAAATAAATCTCCTCCTCTTCCAATTGAGAAATCAATTGATGAGCCTTTATTTTTAGCAGCACCTTTAATCATACATGATTTAAGTTTATTATGAAATTCACTTAATGGTTTTGTTCTTTCAGAAGTTTCTTCTCTGTAATATCCTATATCTGCTTTTTCTCTTATATCGATTTCAACCTTTTCAAATTTACTACTTAAATTAGGGTCATCGATATTTTCCCATGAATCAACTATAGATTTAGCAATTATTCTTGGAGCAATTCCCATAGCCTCTATTTCTTGTAATAATAATTTAAATGAGTAGGGTGCTTCAATTGTTACAAATTCACTATTAAGATTATTGATTTGTCTTTTAACTACATTATTTTTGTCTTTAAATTGAACTGTTTCATCTGAAACAAAATCTCTATATATATTTCTTGATGGATTATAAACTGATATCATACCTGTTTTCTTTGAAATACAAAATTGAAATTTATCAGAACGTTCCATAAATGTTTCCTTAATAAATGAAGTTATACCATGAGATAAAAGGGCATCTCTTTCCATCTCTCCTATACGACCACCTCCTCCAAGAGCTCTTCCACTTACTGGTTGATGTGTAAGTGCCGTTTTAGAACCATCATTACGAGATTGATATTTGTCTGATACTTGTTGTGTAAGTCTTTGGTAATAGGTAGGACCTATAAAAAATGATACTTTCAACATAGAACCATCAATACCAGAATATAAAATCTCATTACAATATTTTTCAAAACCACATGTTTTTTCTAATAATTCAGCTATGCTTTCAATATCAATATCGGCAAAAGGTATTATTTCAGATAAATATCCCTTATTAATACAAAATTTACCTAATAATACTTCATAAAATTGAGCAATTGTCATTCTACTAGGGAATGCGTGAGTATTTACAATCATATCAGGAATTATACCATCTTTTGTTCTTGGCATGTTTTCTTCATCAACTAACATACCAATTGTACCTTTTTGTCCATATCTTGATGTAAATTTATCACCTAATTCAGGTATTTTTTCTTTTCTAATACGTACTTTAACATAACGTTGTTCATCATTACCTATATTAGAGTATACCTTATCTATATAACCTTCTTCTGTTCTTTTAACTAATTCACTTTTATCTAAGATTATATTATTACCATCATCATCCTTTTCAGTGGTATTTACACATTTACCTATTAATATGTCATTAAAATTAACATATTCACCTTCGCGTACAATACCATTATCGTCTAATTTATCATAATTACCTGATTTCATATTTTTGACTTTATTTGGATCAGGTTTACAAATAGCTTCAACTATAACACCATTTTTGGTTTCCTCTCTATCACTATATGTTCTAAATTTAGCAGTTCTAAATAATCCTCTTTGAACTGAAGCCTTGTTAAATATAATACTATCTTCTTGGTTATAACCAGAAAAACAGCCTAATGCTACAATAGCATTTATTCCGTGAGGTAATTCATCATAACATAGATAATTACTTAATCTACTTTTAACAATTGATTTTTGTGGATAATACATAATTTGTCCCTTTGTATCCATTCTATTTCTATAGTTTGTAGCATATAATCCAAGAGTTTGTTTAGACTGACCAGTTGAAAAAAGATTTCTAGGTTGTTGATTCATTTGTATAGCAGGAATGGTTGACGCAAGTACACCTAATGATAATGAAGGATGTATTTCACAATAATTATATTTATCAATTGAATTTCGTAATGCCCTTTCCTCCATAGCAATTAATGAAACATTAGTTTCTTCGGCATCTATATATTCAATTATACCTGCCGTTTCTTCTAATAATTCGAGATTGTTTTCATAATCTACATTATAATATGTACCATCTGTATCATCATATGGAAATTGTTTAGATTTATTTTTAAAACCACCTACAAGATGATACCAATTAATATTATTTTGTTTTAAGTCAGTAAGAATTTGTCTTGTTACTTTTGTTTTTCCATTTTTAACAATAAGAACAGGTCTTACAGCTCTACCTGAATCTGTTGATATTTTAATAATAGATGTATCAATATACCAGGCAATAGATGTATAAATATTTATTAAAGCATTTCTTTTTAATAATTTAAGTTTTTGAGTCATAAAAAGAGGATTTTTTGTATAACCTATAAGCCTTTCATTTAAAAATACTTTGGTACTATTTAAAAGTTTTTCTTTTTCAACTTGAAGAATATTCTCTAATCCGGATGTGTATAGTAATTTAATAAGATTTGTTGAATTAGTTCCAGTTGTTATATTTGCTAATAATGATATGTTTTTTCTTACACCAATATTAGCACCATCTGGAGTTTCATATGGACACATATATCCAAAAGAAGAAAGATGTAATTGATGAGGTGCTCTTACTTTAGCACTACTAGATAATGGTGTATTAACACGTCTCACATGAGATACAGTTCCAAGATAACTTAATCTTTGCATATCTTGAACAATTCCTTGTTTACATGGTGCATTTTTCAATCCCCAACAGTTTTTAAAAGCATATAAAAATCCTTCATTCATTATAGTTTCATCAAAAACTTCACTTATACCTTTGAAACCAGAATCATTATTATCTTTACTTATAATTTTAGTAAAATTATAATCTTTAAATCCATCTTCATCATTAGTATATACTTTCCAAAACTCAACAAGACTCTTTGTGTCTTCTTTTGCTCCATATGCTCTATTAATAGTTTCGATCATATTATTTTTAACACGAAAGTATAAATCTCTAAAAATTGCTGATATTAAGAAACCAGATATATCTACTCTTTTGTATATATAACTGTCTCTATCTGTTTTCTTTTTCATATTAAGAGTGGTGTAAATTAATTCAGATATCATATAACCTAAATAATAACTTTTTTCATAATTATTAGTTCCACAATGAGGTAAAAAATAATCTCTTATAATCTTTGTTAAAAAAGATAATCTTGTTTCGGAAGCAATACTGGCTGTCATAAACGAACCAGATATATTAGATTCTAAATATTTTAAAGCATCTTTTTGATTATTAATTACGTGTCCTTCCTTTATTGTAGGTTCTAAAAACTCTATAAATTTTTTACCAATAGGTGATTCTAAATCGTCTATTATAGTACTACATATATCATAATCTGTGATTACACCTAATGCCCTAAATAATATAAAGAGGGGAATTTCTGTATTACCCTCCATATTGATATTAGGGATACTTACTCTTATAGCATTTTCATGAATTACTATATTTCCTTTAATATCTTTTTTTTGATTATATACATAACATTTAGTGATTCTTGCTGGTTGAAACTTATTCTCTGGTGCTGAACGTATTTCAGAATTAAATTTATATTTATCATTAGGTTTATTTTCATTAATATATAACTTATTTTCTATTTGTCTTTCTTGGGCAACAATAACCTTTTCTTTACCATCAATAATAAAATAACCACCTTGATCATATTCACATTCACCCATAGCTCTAAGAGTATCACCTTTCATTCCTCCAAGAGAACATATTTGTGATTGTAACATAATAGGGAGATTACGCGTTAGTGTAACATTTTTAAATTCAAGAGGTTCTTTAATAGCTGGAACAAGCATAGTTTTTTTACTATCATAAACAAGTATTTCTACGATAATGTCTACATTTATTTCTGTTTTGTATGTTAAATTTTTCAGTCTTGCTTCATTAGGGTAAAGGGTTTTTTGTTTGGGTGTAATTTTATTATCTTCAGTTCTAGATGCTTCTTGAATAATAGGTTTACCAATATAAATAGAACTTCCATCATTATTAACACTTTTGTCTTTATTTAAACTACCTCCTACTGTGATTCGTAATTCAAAAAAATAATCATTACTATCAGAGTCCTCAGAATCCTTATTTATTTTTGAATATGGTAATACTATAGGATTAAATTGTCTTATAGTTTTTGAAATATTTTTATTAAGAAACATATTATAAGAATCTATTTGATGTTTAGATAAATAATTATTAGTATTTTTGAAGTATGAATCTATTACATCCCATATTTCTTGATCCCAACTTATCTCTTCCATAATATAATATATAAAAATATCTTATTTTTAAATAGTATACTAAATTATTCTACATCGTTATTTATATCATTTTCACTTTCTTTATCTTTTGTATCTTCTATATCACTTTTACTTTCTTCACTTTCTTTATCTATGATTAAACCTAAATATTTAAAGATATCTAAATATTCTTCACGTGTTTTATTTCCTAATATATAATGAATCCACATATTTCTTAAATAATTATCATATTCATCTCTTTTTTTAGTAGGTTCGTAATTTTCTAACTTTGATATTACAAAATTTTTAAACTCCTGTACTACTAAAGTATATTCTTTATTTATTTTTTTACTATACATATCATTTCTAATTCGTAGTGTTTTATCATGATTAGCTAATAATTCTAAGCCTATATTACTATTACAATCTTTATTTATAAATTTATCCATATTTATGATATTAGATAGAAATAATTAAAATAAAACGACTATAATTATCTCTATATATTTTATAATGGAACTTGATAATAAAATATTAACAATTATAATTATCATTATTTCTGTAATTATATTAGTCCATATATCCTTTACTATATGGTCATATTTACAATTAAGAAATAAACAAGGTCCTTCTGGTCCCAGAGGACCAAGGGGTCCAAGGGGTCCACCTGGAAATTAAATAGAAGAAGTCTTACCCATAAAATAGCATAGTAAAAAAGGTAATACTTCATCTATCATTTTAGATACTTTTTTGTGTTCTTGAATATCCTCTAATGTTTCACTGTTTATAATACTTTCTTTATTTTTAATATCATCCATGATATTAAGTAAATTATCTTTTAATAATTCAGTACTATTACTAAAGTAAATTATCTTAGTAATTAAATTATTTAGATTTTCTTTATTTAATTTCTTAATATTATCATAATTATTATGTAATTCTTTTAGTAAATTTATAGTAGTATTAAGTTCAATAATACTATTAGAAATTATATCTTCCATTTAATATAAGGTAAATAATTAATATTTACTTATTACGCATATTATAATTAATAGTTAGATCATATAAATCTACAAAAAATCTTTTATTAATAGAAATATATTCTATAAAATCTCTAAGTTTATTATCTTTGATAATCTTTTCTATATTTTTTGATAACATATTTTTATATAACATATTATGTTCTATATTATCTTTTATCTGATTTTTATCAGATTTATCTTTTATCATTAATAATCATTATTATAGAAAAATTAATTTGTAAATTTATATTTATTTAAATACATAGATTTATTATTATTAAATGAATGGATATCATTCCAACTGATCTTGATGATTTTATAATTAATAATAAAATTGCCCTATGCTTAAAGTCAATTGATTTATGCAATTTGCCTAATATAATATTTTATGGTAAAAATAATTGTGGTAAAAAAACATTAGTAGATGCGTTTTTGAATCATTTGTTTAAAAAAGATATCTTATCATATAAAAAAATGGAATCTACAGATATTAGGATAGGTAATAATAAAGTAGATATTGATTATATACGAACACCCTATCATATTGAAATTAATTTATATGAGTATGGTTTATACGACAAAGATATTATAACAGATTTTATATATGAATTAATAAAATTTAAAAGTATTAATTCTCCTATAAAAATAATTGTTATTAATCATTTTGATGAAATATCGCCAACTGCCCAATGTACACTTAGAAGAATGATAGAAAAAACATATAAAAATGCTAGATTTATGTGTATAGTAGAGGATTTAACTAAATTAGATAGGTCTGTTTTATCCAGATTTTATAACATTAGGGTCCCTTTTCCAAAAAAAGAGAATCTTCATGAATATGTAAACTATATTTCTAAAAACAAATATAAATTTTCCCAACCACAAATAAAAAAAATATTAAACACTTGTGAAAATAATATGTATCTTTTACACCATATAATTATATCCTCAATAAATAATAGTAAATTTAATTATGGTAAATTTGATAATATAAATAGAGACCTTATTAAAATTTATAAACTAGTTAATCTATCTAATATTTCATCAATATTAGAGATAAGGAGTATATGTTATAATTTATTATTACTAAATTTTTCTATGAAAGAACTTTTTAATAAAATAGCTGAACATTTTATACCTCTTTTAAAAGAGGAGGTTAAATTAGAATTTGTAAGAGAAATAGCTAATATAAATTATAAAATGGCAAATACGGAACATGATATAATTTCTATAGAATATTTAATACTTAAAGTTAAAAAGGCTCTTATATTTAATAAATGAATTACTATGATATACTTAATATATCAAGAGATTCAGACCAATTAACTATAAAAAAAGCGTATAGAAAATTAGCTCTAAAATGGCATCCAGATAAAAATCCAGATAATAAGGAACTTGCTGAAAAAAAATTTAAAGACATAAGTGAAGCATATCAGATTTTATCTGATTCAACAAAAAAAAATAAATATGATCTTTATGGAGAAACACCTGATAAGTTTAAATCACCTGAAGAATTATTTTCACAATTATTTTCTGATTTAGACCCTGTTATAGGTAATTTTTTAACAAATACGCTATCAAAAATAACAAAATCATTTATGGAAGATAGTAATAAAGGTATTTGGGATGTTGTAAATGAAATTAATAAAGAGGAAATTATAGAAGGTGGAAGTAATGTAGTTAAGGACTACTTTATAAAAAGGATGAATAAAAATAGCGAAAAAAAACATAAACATAAGATTTTTTGTTTAAAATTAAAGATTGAAGATATTGATTTTGAGAATGATATAGATATTGATATTGAATTTGCCAGAAAATACAGTCATATACAATTAGAAATTAGTTCTGATAGTATAAACAAAAACTATTTATTAGATATAGAATATATTGAACATACTATAACATTTTCTGATTCTAAGTATACCTTTTTTTTAATTGATAAATTTCCACCTAAATATATTAGATATAATAATTACAATCTTGTTTTAGAATATGATGTAAATATATATAATTATAATCAAGGTTTTAGATTTTATTATCCATATACAAGTAAAGATTACATAGAATGTAATATCATAATCTTCAATAAATCAAATATAGTAAAAATACCAAATAAGGGTTTATTAAATATTAAAACTGATAAATTAGGTGATTTATTTATTATATTTAATCCAGTTTGTGACGAACATTCAATTAAAGAAGATTCTATTAATAATGATTTAGAAACATATTATAGTTTAGATCCCTTACTACTACTTAAAAATATATAACAATATTAATTTACAATTTAATATTATTATAAAAAGATATATTAGATGGAACTAAAATATAGTTTAGATAATACAGATTATGTATCTCACTCATTAACTAAAATAACTAAAAAATGTAAGAAATTGTATGATAATATTTTAGATAATTTTACTTACGAAAAAAAAAAAATTAAATATCTTAAATCTTATAATCTACGTCCTTTTATTAATGAAGATATAACACACGAAGATATATTATACCTTTTAGTACAAAATGGTATAACTAAGTATAATAATTTAATATCTAGATTTACACCTATAAGTATAATAGAAGACATATTAAATAATTATAATACATTAAAAACATATATATTTACCTATAAAACTAACAAAGTAATTTTTAATATATATCTTAAAGATGAATATAATCATAATATGGTTGATATTATAACTAAGGCAACCAAAGTATTCTTATTTGTTGAATATTTTAATATAAAAGATAAAAATATTAATATACATTTTTGTCCTACCCAAGCAGAAAAGTATCTTGAAAATACTGAATATATAGGTATCAATAGTGTGAATAGCGGTTTTACAACATTTATGGGTGAAGGGGTAATTTCAATTTTTAGAAATGAAGAGTCTGATAAGGTATTAGTTCATGAACTGGTTCATCTATTAGAGTTAGATTTTGCTCTAAATGATAATACATTTATAAATAATATGATCATCAGAGATTTTAATATAAATAAAGATTCACAATTTATTAATTTTTTTGAGGCATATACTGATTCAATTGGTATAATTTTTAATTCTATATTTAACTGTGTATTAACTAATTCTAATATTAATGATTATTTTAAGAAAGAGTTAGATTACATGGAGGATACTATTTTAATAATATTAGAATACTTTAATATTGAGAATATAAAGGAGCTTTTTAACAAAAAAGGGAAAATACTAATACAAAAAACTTCAGTATTATCTTATTATATTTTAAAATTTGGAATACTTTTAAATGTAGAATATTTCTTAGAAAATTTTTTGAATATAGATAGATGGGAAAGGGATAAAATATTAGATTTATATACTCTATCTATAACAACACTTAAAAATTATAATCTAAACTATAATAGTGTAAATAAAAGTTCTATGAAAATGTCATATAATGAATTAATTTATAAATAATTAAAATATAAATAAATATTTATTTATATCGTAATATTAAAAATCATATAAGAATATTTTATTATAAGATACATATATACTTAATTTATGGGTATAAAAAATTTAAATGGACTCATCGAGAATTATACTTCTAGTGGAAAAGTAAAAAAACACCTATCATCTTTTAACAACAAGATTTTTGCGATTGATACAAATGTTTATTTATATAAATATCTTTATGGTAAAAGTAATCATATTGATGGTATGTTTTTCATGATCAATAAATTCAAAAAATTTAATATTACACCTATATTTGTTTTTGATGGTAAACCTCCTAATGAAAAAGCAGATACAATTAAAAATAGAAAAATAATGAAAGATAAATTAAAAGAAAAATTATTAAACTTGAATGCCCAACTATTACTAAAAGATGATTTATCAGAAATAGCACTTTTAAAAACCGAAATAGATAATATTGAAAAAAAAATCATGTATGTAAATAAAAATGTTTTAGATAAGACGAAAGAATTGCTTGATCTTATGGGAATTACCTATATAAATGCTGATTGTGAGGCTGAACACTATTGTTCTAAATTGTGTAAGTTAGAACTTGTAGATGGGGTTGTATCAGAAGATATGGATACAATTGCTTGTGGAAGTAGACTTGTAATCAGAAATTTTACGAATAAAGATGATTTTGTAGATGCTTATTATCTTAATAATATACTTTATGATATGAATATTAGTTATAAATCATTTATAGATTTATGTATATTATTGGGTAATGATTATAATAATAGACCTAGAAGTTTAAATCCAGATGAGATATTTGATTTAATTAAAAAACATAATTCGATTGAAAATATATTAAATGATAATCTTTTAACAAATTGGAAATGTGAATATAATACAATAAGAAATATAATATTACTGAGTGATGTAATAGTTAATGTCCAAAAATTCATAAAACAAACTAATAAGCCTTATTTTTTAGATAATTTATTGGAATTTTTGAAAAACAATTCAACTATTGAAGAAAAAACATATCGACATAGAATTAACCTTATATATAACAATAATTTAAACAAAAACAGCAAAACTAATATAAATGTTTCTTCTATGCTTAACAATAAATATAATATAAATAACAATACATACAAAAATTATGAATTTGAAAACAACTTAGGTTTTTAAATATATTTATTAGGTTTAAAACTTGGCAAATATATTTATAATATATATTTATATAGTAAATGACTAAATATAATCAAAAGGGTAGAGGTTATTTTTCTGATTTAAACGAAAATATAGCTGGAAGAGTTGCTATAGGAAGATATAGTGATAATAATCCTCCTATATTTAAGGGAGAATTAACAGAGGGAATACAATTAGGGGGAAATATCATAGATAAAAAAATATACCATTTAGAAAGATATATTAAAAACAAGGGTAATTACAAACTTCCTAAATATATACTTAATGATTTATAGAATTATTATTCTCTGTTAATTTACTTCGTAAACAATCAAGACACATGTATTTTCCATTATATTTTCCTTTTCCATAGAACTTTACAATATAGTTACCATCCTCAACGCTCCAATCACTTATATTACACCAGGCACATCTATTACAAAAACCATTTTTACACCATATAATTGTGCTTAAAAAACAAACCATGTATATACTTTTGTTATAAAATAAAATTTATATTCCATAAATTTAATTTTACATAAAATACTTTCTATTATATTCACTTCTATATGAATTATTAAAACCTTGATTAAAAACATTATTAATATTATTAAAATTTTCTATATGATTTTTCTTATCTATTTTAGGTAAATATACTTTATTTATTGGTTTTTTACGGTCATATTGATTACATAGGATCTTTTTTTTTTATCATATTCAGGTATTTTTAGTTTAGGAAGTTTATGTTGTTGAATATATGATATATATCTTTTTTTAGGACTTTCAATTACTGATTTAGGTCTATTTTCATGTATTTTGTGATTTTCATTTTTAGTAATACTATCTAAAGCAGAAATGGGTCTCATTTTATTTTTTTTGTTATAATATGATTTGAATTGGTGGTCATAATATTTTTCTAGATTAGGTTCTTTAAGTGTAGGTAGCTCGAAAGAATAATTACTTTTTTCATTATTATATTTATAATTTTCATACTTTTTGATTTTTTCAACAGGTTCTTTTTTTACTACATAATTTTCTAAAGGACCTTTAAAATCTGTAGCTTTATTTAAAGCTGGTAAAATAGGTATTTCTTTTTGTTTTTTTGGACTATAAATAGCAACTTCACTAGGTTTAATAAATTCTGATCTAACAGAAGTAAAGGTACTTTCAATTATTATTGAATTTATTTCTGAAATTATTTTATTCCACATAAATGTTTTTTCAGGACATTTAGGTATTTTATAATTGTATTTATTAATATCATTTTTTATTTCAATTTCATTTGTACTAAGTCTTGACATTTGGAATAAAAGTTCATTATTTATAATATCCTCACATGAACATCTCATATACATATTTTTATCTAGCATTTTTGTTAAAAGATTATTATAAAATGTATTATTAGTGGTTGAATAAACTCTGGGAAAGCTTTGTGTAGTAACTTTATACATTAAATTTGGTAAACTATTTGCCTCAAAAGGATGTTGATAAGTTAATAATTCATACAAAAAACATCCTAATGACCAAACATCTGTTTTTTCATTGTATTGTTGTTCTTTGAATACTTCTGGACTCATATAATATGGACTGCCTATACATGTTTTAGCTAACATAACATTACTAAATGGTTTAGCTATTCCAAAATCTCCAATCTTAACATTATAGTCTCTATCTAAAAAGATATTAGATGCTTTAATATCTCTATGTATTACTTTATTTTTGTGTAGATAGTTAATACCTATAGAAACTTGTAAAAAAAAACGTGTAATCCATCTATCGCTTAATTTTCTATTTTTAGCGCGTAATTTTCTTATATAAGTATGAAAATCGCCTCTTTCGGCATATTCAGAAATTATATATATATTTCCATTTTCATAAAAACTATTATAGTATTTTATGATAAACTTTGATTTATGTAGTTTTAGTAATGAAATTTCATTAACAATTGAGTTTTTTTCAGCCTTAGGAATTGATGGTACATATATTTTTTTCATAGCAAAAACATTACCATTTATATCTTCTACTTTATAAACTTTTCCATAAGACCCTGAACCTATATGTTTAAGGATACGATAATCGCGTATCGAACTCATTAATAAATCATAATAAAATTTATCATGATTAATTTTCTAGTTTTTTAAATTATAGACATACCTCATAATCCATATTCAGTTTTAGATTTGAGACGTTCAAGTCTATTTAATTCTTTTGATATTCTTTTATTATTTATCATTTCTAGTTTTCTTATAATTCTTTCTTTATCTTCTTTATTTGTAGTATCGATTTTTATATTGTTTAGATTTAGTATATTATTAAAACCTGAATGTAATGGAATAATTGATTTACTTTGGATTATACTTCCTGTAGTTGAAAATGCCCTTTTAAGAATGTTTGCGTTTAACATTATATTATAATTCATATAAAAAAATATTCTCGAAAATCAAATTTTCTTAAATTTTTATTTTTATTAGAACAAGACTCTTCTAATAATATTTATATTTGTATGTCTAAAACCTAAATTAAGTGCTTTATCTCGATTAATATGTTTGTAGTCTCTTTCTAAACTGGAAATTTCATCATTTAATTTTGGTTCATAGTATCGATTTCTTGTTTCGCTATCACTATTACCATAAATATAATATAGAGCATATTTGTATATTTTGAATTCATTTTTATCAAAATATGAAAGGATATTTTGATCTCCAACGTTTTCTATAATATGTTTTGCTTCACACGCTGTTTTTGTTTTATTAGTTGTTTGTCCTAAGATACGATGTATACTCATATTTTTTTCTGTTTCATATCTTGGTAAAGGTTTACTTCCACTTTGGGGATGACCACAATAATTGAAACTGTAAACAATATTACGTAAATCTGGAATGTCGTTTTGGTTTGTGTTTACATATCGACTATTTGAAGCATCATAATCTGTGTATACATTTTTCATAAAATATGTCCTTGGACTACGTCTTAAAGATGATGTAACTTCATCTAAATACTTAAAAACTATAGCTGTAGATGTAGAATCAATTAAATAATATTGATGATTACGAGGATTGAATTCTACCCCTTTATGATTACTACTATAAAATTGGTGTATAGCATTACCAAAAAGCTGTATATAAATATTATAATTAGGATATCTTTCATATTGACTTAATAAAGGAGTAATTTTATGTTCAGGTTTTATGTTAATCTCTCCATTATCAGATATTTCGGTATATGTTAATTTTACAATATTGTGGTCGAAAATTTCCCAATACTTATTAGGTTTTCCATCAGGTGTAGGATATTGAGCTATCATGTCAATCCAATTTTTAGTAATATTATCCTCAAAATTAAGGGGAGGTGGAACCATTTTATTATGTTCTTCACTTTTTAAAACATTCTTGTCTTGACGCATTAAAATATTATACAAAGTATTCATATTCATTTGTAATGTTCTTTCTATATTAAGACATGCTAAAAGTGTATTAAACTCAAATTTGTATTTTTCGCCTATTGGTCCTCTCCCATCTTTCCAATCATGCCATGAATCCAATATACCCATAGTTACATATAGTAATCTGTTGAACTCCTCTTTATTTATACTTTTTTGTTCATTAAATTTGCCATATACTGCTTCATATGCTGGTCCTTCAAATAAATAATCACAGTCAGCTAAAAGTTGTCCGTGTTCTGTTGTTGAAATATTTTTTCTTTTAAAAATATCATCATCCCTCTTAAAACAGGTATATTGATAATGATGTGGTGTTGATTCGTTAGGTCTTCTTGTCTGAAGTATAGATGATACATTGCATAATGTAGCAAACATAAATGCTAATCTATCAAAAGTTATAAATATAAATCCAGGATGAATATGTCCATTTGGTAACATCCCACCTTTAGAAGATACAACTTGACCCCAGTCTCCCTGTCTTTTAAGAATAAAAGGAAGTCTAAATCCCATATTGTCAGCTATTTCAGAAACATAACGGGGTTCTTTTGATTGTACACCTGCGGATGGTAATATAGATTTATTTGTATATGTAATGATTTGTCTACATCTTCCTAAAAACAAAAGTGAATAAATATTATACAAAATACTGGTATAACCTAATAAGTAGTTTGATCTTACAAATGCGAAATATTTTGTATGATCCTCTTTTGAACAAAGTATTTTTTCAGTATATGATTGTAAAATCATTTTGATTTTTTTATTATATTCATTAATTAAAAAAAAAGCGTTATCATTTTCATCGGTAGATTCTATATTACATGACATTTCTGTCTGTAATAGTCGTATTTGACTTGTTCTATTAAGTATTTTTTTTTGAATTCTAAACAAATTCTCTATTATTGGATTTATGGTTAAAAGAGTTCCTTCGCGATTCCTTATATTTATATTATAAGTTGAATTAGGTCCAGTTGCTAATTTAAAGTATGAATTTTTAGAATATGTTGTAACATATTTTTTAAAGGATAAAAATATATCCTCATAACTTTTAAATTGATCTCTAGATTGATGATTCGTAATATGTTCTAAATCTTTCAATGTACTATTATATACTGAATAAACATTTAACAAAATATTATCTATAGTTGTATTTTTATTAAAAAGTGAATCAAAATGTTCATCTATACTTATTATTCTTTTATATAAGATACGAAATACACTACATACACTAGATTCACAACCATAATTCATTGGTAAAATATTTTCAGAATCTATGTATTTTTGAAGGTTATCACCTTCTATTACATTTATTTTGGGGATACCGCTTCTTGTTGTTCTTTTAGTTTCAGAAGGGACAAGTTTCATACTTCTTTCTTTTTTTTTTAATTTTAGAAGAAATTCTTCTAATGTATCGGTATAATCATAACGTAAAGATTCGTCCAAGGTGTTATATTGGAATTTGGCTGCCCTTATAATATTTGTAAAGCCTTCTTTAGATTTAAAAACTTCTTGTTTAAAAAAGACTTCAATCTCATTCTTTAGAATAGATATATTTTGTTTAATCCTAGCAAATAAGTTTATAGCCTCTTGTTTTCTGTCTCTTATTATAGGTAGTTCTGTATGAGATGGTTTTAAATGTAAAAACATTAATTGTTCTCCAAAATGTTCTATTTCGTTGTATAGATATTCACTATTTAAATAAATTTTATAGCCTTCAATCAAGGTACTATCATCACGACTTTCTATATACGTAGCTGTTAATATATCCTTTTTATCTTTTTTTATATCTTCAATATATTGTTGATATTCTTCTAAAATATCCAATAAATCATTTAAGGTTTTTATACTG